>Ga0213868_10000294_pt1 | contig 47218 bp, 43 predicted proteins | sample PICome_9_FD_160087 | JGI IMG/M metagenome (GOLD analysis project Ga0213868, IMG submission 160087) | Coastal seawater microbial communities near Pivers Island, North Carolina, United States - PICO127 | ecosystem: Environmental > Aquatic > Marine > Coastal | place: USA: North Carolina...
CCAGATAGAAAACCTATGCAAATCTATCTTTTCAAATATAAATAGTATTAGCTTCAATCTTGATGATAAAAAAATATCAGTAAATCACGTGGATGCTGATAACTCTGATGCTGCTTCAATCGAGTTTTTTGAAAAAGATGATATATTTAAAATCATATACTGGGATGGTTATTCTTTAGCAGAGGACTTTGAGACTGATAAGATCAAAGAGGCCCTAAAAGCTTTCAAGCGCTTCTCAAAAAAGTTGGCAAAGAACATCGCTAGGTTCAGTTAAGGCATAATTAAACTATGATAAGAACTAAATTTTATTTATTTTGCTCACTTATATTTTTATTTTCCTGTGGCGGAGGCGGGGGCGGAGGGTCATCAGATCAATCAGCACCTCAACAACCTGCTATAAGCTTCAGCTTCTCAACTCTTCCAGACCAGATATATTCATTTCAAAGACTAAATCTTGATGTCAGTTCTAATTATCAAAATTGTAGCTATGCTCTCAACGGCTCAGATATTCACTGGGTTAGTTCATCTGGAAATTCATTTGTATTTAATGCGCCAATAACAACTCTTGAGGAAGAAGGTTTCTCATTTACAGTAAGCTCTATTTCATCAAATAGCTGTCCTGCTGGAAGCAAACAGATCAATTTGCAAGTAAGTAAAAGCAATTCGAAATTTAACGCTATACCAATAAATAATTTAGAATTAAAAACTCAGCATTACCATATTTCAGATATAGGCTTTGGCGGTCTTGAGTTGCAAGACAGATATTCTGCCACTATTTGTTACCCAACTCCTAATGATTGCACTTTATATGAGAACGAGCTCTTTGGTCAGGATGCGCATAACATGGCAACAGGCGATTTTAATGGAGATGGGTTTGAGGATCTTGTGGTCATGTGGGGAATTTTCCCTCATACCATTGAAGAATCTCAAAAAATAAATGCTCCACTTCATATTTATTTAAATGATGGTAATGGGAAGCTATATGAAGATCTTAGTTTGTATGAAAATTCAGAGTATCCAACACATCCTTTTGGTTATAGGTTAGCAATAGAGGATTATAATGCAGATGGTATTGATGATATTTTTGCTGGCTCCATGGGTAAACAGGTTAGAGGTGAAGATTCGACTCAGGATTATATTGAACCTTATCCCCATCTTCTGATGTTAAGCAATCAAAATGGAACTTTTAACAACAAAAGCTCCAACATCAATGATCGAAATAACGGCCAAGGCCCATTATGTGGATTTGCCCATGATGCAAGTTCAGGGGATTTTGATGGCGATGGTGATAAAGATATTTTTGCTTGCAATATGCTTCTAGTAAATAACGGGCTAGGTTCTTTTGATGTTCATCCATTTCTAGGGTATGAGTGGCATACAAACCATATGAGTCCGATGAGCAGCCTGCTAACAGATATAAATAACGATGGGTATGATGATATTCTCTTTTGGAATTTTGATAATAGACCTCTATTTGATACACAGCCAGAGGAGGGGACTATATTGCTTAGCAACAACACACCTAATATTGAGGCTTGGCAAGAAATTGATTTACCAAAAGGTCCATTTCCAGTTAATAGAAATAAATATAACCATGCAGCATCTGGAGATTTAAACTCTGATGGTTATAAGGATGTTGTTGTTTCAATTACAAGAGACGAACCATATTACGATGGAGCTTACATACAAATACTTATCAATGATCAAACTGGCAATTTAGTTGATCAGACAACCTCTAGGCTTACAAATCAATCAAGATTTGAAAATCATCATGGAGAAGGAAATATTTATTTAAGGGATATAGACAATGATGGAGACCTCGATATTGTGCATTCTACAAGAGACTTTGTCAGTCAAATTTCAGGGGCACATGTTGCTATAAATGATGGCCAAGGTAATTTTATTTCCAACGAATCGATACTTCCAGAACGTCCCATATCTTACTCTAACTCTACAAGATCATTAATGAAGGGAGTTCCAATAGATTTAGACAAACAGGGTTGTCTAGATTTGATATCTACATCAGATTCATGGAGCGACTCTAGCACCACAAAGAACTTCTTATTTTCAATAATTAATATTGATTGCTCTTTTTAAAGATGGTGCCCCATGCCTGAGTCGAACAGGCACTCCCGAAGGAACGCGATTTTGAATCGCGCGCGTCTACCAATTCCGCCAATAGGGCACGGGGGCATTGTAGCTAACTATTAACTCTTTTAAAATCAACATCTTATGAAAACAATTGATTTTGATTACAATCTTCCGCAGGAGCTTATCGCCGAGTATCCCCTTGATGACAGAAGCTCATCCAAGCTCCTGGTGTATAAAGAAAACATCCTTCACAAAAAATTTAAAGATATTCTTACATGCTTTGAGAGCGGAGACCTGCTTGTTCTTAATAATACCTCTGTAATACCAGCAAGACTTCATGGAAATAAAGAATCTGGAGGTGTGATAGAGGTGATGCTTGAAAGGTTGATGGAGAATAATAAGGCGCTTGTTCAAATTCGATCCGGTAGGTCTCCTAAAATTGGTTCGATAATAAATCTAAGTAAATACGAAGCCGAAGTCTTAGATAGAAAAGATAATTTTTTTATCATTAAATTTAATAAAGATCCTTTAAGTATTTTTAATGATATTGGGCATGTTCCTTTACCTCCCTATATAAAAAGGAAAGATGAAGAGCTTGATCATCACAGGTATGCAACAGTTTATGAAAATAAGGAGCTTCAAGACTCTGTAGCAGCACCAACAGCTGGCCTTCACTTTGATAATGAGCTATTAAACTTACTTAGAGAAAAAGGGGTAATAATTACAAAAGTTAACTTAAGTGTTGGAGCAGGGACCTTCCAGCCAGTTAAGGTTGATGATATTAAGGATCATGATATTCATAGTGAATATATGGAGGTGAAGCCTGAGGTGATTGACCTTGTTAAAAAAACTAAAGCAAACAATAAAAGGGTTTTTGCAGTCGGAACCACTGCTACAAGAGCATTGGAAACAGCTTTTAATCATAATTCAGAAGAGGGTTACAAGGGATATACAAAGCTCTTTATAACACCCGGCTACAATTTTAAAGTTGTAGACTGCCTTATAACTAATTTTCATATGCCTCAATCTTCGTTATTAATGCTTGTTGCAGCTTTCATAGGATATGAAAATATGAAAGAAATCTATAAGATAGCCGTTGAGGAAAAGTATCGTTTCTTATCATATGGGGACGCCATGTTGTTAAATAAAAATGAAGTTTAAATTAAATAAACAATCTGAGTTTGCTAGAAGGGCTGAACTTAGCTTTCCAAGAGGCAAGATTCAGACTCCGGCGTTTATGCCTGTTGGAACAAATGGAACAGTTAAAGGTATGACAGTTGAAGATCTTAAATCAACTGGAGCTGAAATAATATTAGGAAATACTTATCACTTAATGTTGAGGCCTGGTGATGAGGCTGTAAGAGATCTGGGCGGGCTTCATAAATTCTCTAATTGGGACAGGCCAATACTAACTGACTCAGGTGGCTTTCAAGTCTGGAGTTTAGGTGATCTGGTGAAGATCAGCGAAGAGGGTGTCAGGTTTAGCTCACCCTATGATGGCAGAAAAATATTTATGACTCCTGAAGACTCTATTCAAATTCAAGAGAATCTAGGATCAGATATTGTGATGGCTTTCGATGAATGCACCGACTACCCTTCAACACATGAGCAGGCTAAGCAATCTATGGAGCTCTCAATGCGTTGGGCTAAACGTTGCAAGGATGCGCATAAATCATCTTCGGCATTATTCGGTATTGTTCAAGGCGGCATGCATGAGGATCTCAGAGAAGACTCTCTCAATAAGATTAAAGATATTGGATTTGACGGTATAGCCTTGGGCGGTTTAAGTGTCGGTGAGTCTAAGGAAGAAAAAACAAGAATACTATCATTCATGGCTGATAAACTTCCCACTGATAAGCCAAGGTATCTTATGGGTGTTGGAAAGCCCGAAGATATTGTTGAGGCGGTCAGGTATGGGATTGATATGTTTGACTGTGTTCTTCCAACTAGAAATGCAAGAAATGGCCAGCTTATTACCTCTACAGGGGTTGTGAATATAAGAAATGCTCCATACAAAATGGATCAAGGGCCTGTTGATGAAAACTGCGACTGTAAGGTATGTAAAAATTACAGCAGGGCTTATTTAAATCATCTTGATAGAACCAACGAAATGCTTGGAAGTATCTTGTCCAGTTATCATAATATCTATTATTACCAATCACTAATGAAGGCGATTCGTGAGGCAATAGAGAATAATTTATTCGCGAAGTTTGTAAAAGACTTCTATAATATGCGAGGTTTAGAAATGCCCGATGGGCCACTATAGGAATAGCTATGAATTTTAATAAATATTTACTGTCATTGATCATAATGCCTAACATTGTTTTTGCTCAGGCTACTGGCCAACAGGGGCCATCTGCATTCGGGCCATTAATCATGTTTATGGGCTTTTTTATACTAATATATTTTTTAATGATTAGACCTCAGAATAAAAGACAAAAAGAGCTTTTAAATATGGTATCTGCTCTGGAGAAAGGGGATGAGATAATTACAGCAAGTGGAATGCTTGGAAAAGTGAAGGAAATCAAAGGCGCTTATATCTCTGTTGAAGTTGGCGAGAACATAGTGCTTAAGTTTCAAAAATCTACTGTATCAAGCGTTCTTCCTAAAGGAACAGTGGACTCAATTAATAAATAAAAGTGAACAAAAACTCAGCCCTAAGATACATAACAATCCTACTAGTTCTTGGACTGGGGTTTCTTTACGCACTTCCAAACTTATACCCAACACAGCCTGCTATCCAAATCGCCTATACTGATTCAGGCAAATCAGCTGACCAATCATTGCTTAATGAAGCAGAGGATATATTAGAAAACCAAACCTCAGGCTATCAGGATATTTTCCTTAGAGACAATAAAATAGTTATTAAGTTTAATACCTTAGATCAACAACTTGAATCTAAAACTGCGCTTCAAAATGCTTTGCTTGATAAAGTAATAATTGCATTGAATTTAGAGCCTACAACACCCAAGTGGCTTAAAGATATTGGCGGAAGGCCCGTTAAACTAGGCCTTGATCTTTCAGGCGGAGTTCACTTTCTTTTAGAGGTTGATATAGATACAGCGCTACAGGCAAGACTTGAAGTTCTGTTGGATAATTACAGAAAAAGCTTTAGAGAAGATAATTTAAAAATTGCTAATTCATCTGTTAAGGATCTAGCACTATCATTTGAATTCAAAGATACTGACAGTTACAACAGCGCTTTGAGAACATATAGAACAGACAGCATAGGTATTAATGGTGGAATCCAATACATTATTACTGAAAGACCAAGTAGAAAAACCCTCCAATTAGAATTCTCAGATGTGGCGATAAAAGAAATTAGAGATTATGCGGTTGGCCAGAACCTAACAACTTTAAGAAATAGGGTTAACGAGCTAGGAGTATCTGAGCCAGTAGTTCAAAGGCAAGGCGCCAATAGAATAGTTGTTCAGCTTCCAGGTGTTCAAGACCCAACAGCAGCTAAAAAAATTATAGGTAAGACAGCCAACCTTGAGTTTAGATTAGAGGCCAATTCAAGAACATCCCCATTAAGAAAAGAAGAATTTAACTTTAAAGACAATGAATATAGAACAGCTTTCTTAGAAAGAGCTGTTGTTGTAACTGGGGATAGAGTTACCAATGCAAATACAGGCTTCGATGAAAGTGGATTCTCTCAAGTAAATATTACTCTTGATATGCAGGGCGGAAGAGCAATGCAAAAAGCAACATCTGGAAATACAGGAAGGGGTCTGGGAGTTTTATTTGTTGAACAAAAATCTAAATCAGAGCTAGTGATTGATGAAAATGGCAACAAAGTAATTGAACAAACATCCTATATTGAAAAAAATATAATCAGCCTAGCTACCATACAGGCAGTTCTTGGAACAAGCTTTAGAATTACTGGAGTTGGGTCTCCGCAAGAAGCCAGCGAGTTGGCGTTACTATTAAGGGCTGGAGCGCTTGCAGCGCCAATGAAGTTTGTTGAAGAAAGAACAGTAGGCCCCAGTCTTGGTAAAGAAAATATTGAGCTTGGCATGACTTCAATTCTTATTGGGTTCTCTCTTGTAATTTTATTTATGGCTCTTTATTACAAAGTTTTTGGCCTTGCAGCAAACATTTCTCTAGTAATCAATCTTGTATTGATTACAGGCATCATGTCCTTGCTTGGAGCAAGTTTAACTCTTCCAGGTATTGCTGGAATTGTTTTAACTGTAGGTATGGCTGTTGACGCTAATGTTCTTATATTCTCTAGGATAAGGGAAGAGCTTAAAAATAAAGATCCTCAATCGGCTATCCATGATGGTTTCTCAAGGGCCTTTGTAACAATATTTGATGCCAACGTAACCACCTTAATTGCAGCATTAATACTTTATGTTATAGGCACCGGGCCCGTTAAAGGCTTTGCAATTACTTTATCGATAGGAATTGTTACATCTATGTTTACTGCAATTATGTGCACAAGAGCTATGGTGAATTTAATTTATGGAAATAAGAACATCAAGGTATTAAAAATATAATGAACAAGAAAATTCCATTTATGAAGTATAGGAAGGCTGCGGCAATTGCCTCAGCGATTCTGTTTTCTATATCTGTTTTATCTTTATCCTTTAAAGGTTTAAGCCTGGGTTTAGATTTTAGTGGCGGAACTCTAATTGAAGTATCTTATGAAGAGCCAGTTGAGCTCGAGTCCATACGAAATGTTCTAATTGAAAATGACTATGAAGATTCTCAGGTTGTTAACTTCGGCTCAAATTTAGATGTATTAATTAAGGTTGCTGATCAAAATGGAAATAGCAGTATTGGTGAAAATATTTTTAATATTTTAAATGATACCGGTCTCAAAGGTGAGTTAAAGAGAGTTGAGTTTGTTGGTCCTCAAGTTGGATCAGAGTTAAGAGATCAGGGTGGGCTAGGTATGCTCGTTGCTCTGTTTATGATTCTTATGTATGTTGCCTTTAGGTTTCAATACAAGTTTGCCCTGGGTGCTGTAGCAGCGCTGGGTCATGATGTTGTTATTATTCTTGGCTTCTTTTCAATTTTTGCTTGGGATTTTGATCTTACAGTTCTTGCGGCCCTTCTTGCGGTCATTGGTTACTCATTAAATGACACTATAGTTGTTTCAGACAGAATTAGAGAGAACTTTAGGTCTGAGAGAACAATGGGATCTCAAGAGATGATAGATTTATCATTGAATCAGACTCTTGGTAGAACTATTGTGACCTCCTTAACTACCTTGCTTGTTCTATTTGCTCTCTTTATTTTTGGTGGCGAGCTTATAAAAGGATTTAGCTTGGCTTTAATTCTTGGTGTAATGGTAGGAACATATTCATCGATCTATGTTGTCGCTAACATGCTGATGTCACTATCAATCACACAAGAGGATTTGGCAGTTCCTGAGCCAGAGGGCGCGGATTTCGACGAACTTCCCTAGTACTTTTCGTAGTAGGGCTTTACTGATTTTAAGATAGCCTTGTAGCACTTAGGTGTTGCGCATATAAAGTGATCACTACTTAAATATTTAGGGTCTCCATTAAAGTCACTGATTAATGCACCGGACTCTTTTGCAATAAGCAGTCCTGCAGCAACATCCCATAGCTCTACTCCATGAGCCCAGTAACCATCAAGCCTTCCAGTGGCTGTGTAAGCTAAGTCTAAAGCAATAGACCCGGAGTTCCTCATTTGAAGGTCTTGATTAAAAAGCTCTTTATATGTCTTATCAAATTCATAGCTATAACCAGATGAGCTCAATGTTGATGTTGAAAAGCTTAACATTGAACCAACAATTCCTTGCTGTTTAGACACTCTAATCTTTCCATTATCAAGAGTTGCACCACCACCTTTTTGAGCAGAAAATTCCTCTCTTCTAATTGGATCAATAACAACTCCGGTAACTGGCTCTTCATCCATCAGGCATGAGAGAGACAAACAGAAGTGCGGGTAGCCATTCATGAAGTTCTCTTCGCCATCAATAGCCTTGAGAACCCAGGTGATATTTGAGTTGTTAATCTCTGAACCAAGCTCTGCTCCTAAGAAATTATCTTCAGGGTAAAACCTTTTTATTTCATCAAGAACGATTCCTTCAACTCTTCTATTAATTGCTTGAAGGTAACCATCAGGAGATCCTTTAGAGTTATCTAGGCTATGAACTTTTTTCACAGCAAACTCTAACTCAGCAGCCCCTTTTCGAGCAGCAAGTTGAGTAACATTTAATAAAGCTTGAATTGACATGTCGCTATTGTAATAGAAATGAGGATAATAGTGACATGAGTTTGAAAAGTAATTTAATTAACATTGTTTTAGTTGAAACATCACATCCTGGCAATATTGGCTCTGTGGCAAGAGCAATGAAGACAATGGGGCTATCAAAGCTGTCTTTAGTTAACCCAAGAAAATTTCCTTCTGGAGATGCAAATGCTCTTGCAGGTAACGCACTTGATGTCCTTGAGAATGCTCAGATCTTTAATTCAATCGAAGAAGCTATCGAAGATAGCACTTTTGTATATGCAACATCATCTAGAAATAGAACTATTCAGTGGCCAACTGTCAATTCAGAGGAGGGTGCCTCATTAATAGTTAATCAAAGCAGTTCTGAGAAGAAAGTATCAATTCTATTTGGTAGAGAGGATAGGGGCCTTACTAATGAGGAGCTCCAACTGGCAAATACGCATATTGAGATACCTGCTAATCCAGAATATCCAGTTTTGAATGTTGCAATGTCAGCCCAGGTACTTTGCTATGAAATCTTTAAAGCTTCTAACAGCACCGAATCAAGAGACTGGCATGACTATCCTGAGGTTGATTCAAAGAACCTTCAGATGCTCATTGACCATTTTATTGAAACCGCTGTTGCAATTGATGTTATCAAGCCAGAGAACCCTAAGAAAATTATCTCAAGAATTAAAAGAATGTTTAGCAGACTTCATCCGGATGAAATGGAGGCAAGCTTTATGAGAGGGTTTCTTGCAGCTATAAATAAAAAAATAAAATAGCTATTTAGCCTTTGATAATTTACCTACATTCAATATAATACGTTTCGCATCTAGTCCCGTTCGTCTAGAGGCCTAGGACACCGGGTTTTCATCTCGGCAACAGGGGTTCGACTCCCCTACGGGATGCCAATTTACTAAAAAGCCCACAGTAGTGGGCTTTTTTATGCATTCAAGAAATAAATGTAGTCATATAGGCTTAAATTGATAGCCTTAGAATAAAGGCTGCCCAAAAAGAAAAACTCAATCAGTGATCCGCGAATGCCAGAATAATCCTAATTTGCTGATATCTGAATAAATATATATAAAAAAAAGTATTTAATTTTTCTGAGTTATTAAAAAAATAATGTAGATTATTAATATCATATTAATTTTTATGAGGATAAAAAATGAAAAATATATTATTAACACTTGTGTTTGGTGTTTTTTCTTTAAACACACTTGCTTTAGATATTAATGGTGAGCCATATGAATTTACTGGCAGCGTTTCATCTATTACTTTGACTGATGAGGGTGGGGTGATTAATGTTGTTGGTGAAACAGGTCAATACGGTAAAGTTTGGCTTACATACAACTTAAATCTCGACAATCCCGCAACTCCTAACCAGGGCTCATTTACAGGAAGGGCAGTTGCTATAGATGGAGAGGGGAATAGAAACTCAGCAAGCAGACAGGGTGTATGGGAAAGGAAGGGTAAAATGATGCATTTCAAGTCACTTGATGATGTGAGTGATGGCAATCAGTTTCTCTGTATAACAAAAGTAAACCTAATAGATGACTCTCTTGAGATGAGTTTCTACTCAGTTAAGTAGGAATAATATTATGGAATATTTAGTACTGGCTGATTTCAAAACCAATCCGGGAATGGCGGATGATATGGCTGCAGTCTTTAAAGAAGCCTTAGTGGAAACTAGAGCATTTGATGGATGTAATGCAATCGATGTCTATTTTGAGGAGAAAACTAGCACCTTTACTTTAGTAGAGGATTGGCAAACTCTTGAACATTATGAAAAATACCTCCAGTGGAGAATAGATGGAGGTATAGCAGAATTATTGAATCCAATTTTAGACGGCGGTTGGGATTCTGTGGTGAATAGCGTGAAGAGGCTTGGAAAGACTCAAGCAATTTAATTGAATATAGAATATCCGCTTACTTAAAATTAGCGGGTATTCTTTTTTAAGTGCTCCAAAAGTTCTTTTGAGAACTCATGAATAATATTTTCCTCGACAAGATGACGCATGTTGTCGATAACCAGTAGAACGCTATTTTTAATTAGCTTATGAATTCGATATGAATTTTTCACCCTAATAAGCGGGTCATCCTTTCCATGGATAATTAAAGTAGGCGCCTTGATGCTCATCACTTTTCTAATTCTGTTTTTTGAAGAAAGTATCGCAAACAGCTGTCTCGCATAACCATACCCATTACCTTTTCCAAGAGCTCTATTATAATTAGCTATGGTTTCTTCTTTGAATTCTTGAGTATCAATTTCTCGCCCTTCCATTCCTATCAAAGAAACCCATTTAAGCTCTCTCTCATAAACTTCTTCAGCGGTTGGATTAACGTTCTGAGCTCTTTCGATCATAATCTTCCGAACTTCTTTTGATGCACCGTTAAATGGTCCAGGCACTGATGCAGTGGATGCAATTAAGGTAAATGATTTTATTTTTTCTGGATACTTTGCACAGATAATTTGACTTATCATGCCTCCCATTGAAGTTCCAAGAATATGAGCCTTATCAATTTTTAAATGATCAAGAAGATTAATAGCATCCTTGGCCATATCATTGAGATCATATTCAGATTGAACTGGAAGTCGTAGATAGTATCTTATATACCCACTTAGCATAGATGGCTTGCTTGAAAACCTAGATGACAAACCTGCATCTCTGTTGTCAAAAACTATCGGTCTGTAATTATTTTTAATCAATAGGTCTATCAAGTCATCTGACCAATGTACTAATTGGGCACCTAGTCCGTGAACAAGCAAAATAGGCTCTTGATCACTTTTTCCATAATCTCTATAAAAAATGCTTACATTATTTTTTTTAACTAAGCCTTCCTTATATTCCATATGATTAGTCTTACATATTTTTTACATGCATTACATGAATTTTTGATATACATTAGAAATTAAATATATATAGGGGATTTATTTGTCTGGATCAATCAGCAATTCAGTTAGGGCAGCTTATGGCATTGGTGATTTTGCGATATGCCTTTATTGGAGTGGGGTAAGCATATACCTGCTTTATTTCTATACTGATGTAGTTGGAATATCACCTTATGCTGCAGGTGCAATTTATGGAATTGGTATCTTATGGGATGCTTTTACAGATCCTTTTATGGGGTATATTGCAGAACGCACTAGATCAAAAATGGGTAGTTATAGGCCTTATATATATTACGGATCTATACCCCTTGCACTTTCATTTATGTTGTTGATGTGGGCTCCTCCTTTTGAAGGAATGTTATTACTAGGATTTCTTTTGTTAGTGAATCTTATTCATAGGAGCTGTTTTACGATAGTCAGTGTTCCATATTCATCCCTGACGGCAAGAATAACTGATGATAGCGATGAGAGAACCATACTCACTGGATCAAGAATGTTTGCTGCCGCATTCGGTACCTTTTCTATTTCAGCCTTAGGATTTCCAATTGTATTATTTTTTGGTGGCGGGGAGGAATCGATTGGGTTTGTATATCTCGGAATTATTGCAGGTTTAACTGCAATTCTAATATTAATGATAACTGTAACTTTTGTTAAAGAAAGAAAATTTGAATCCATCAAATCTGACTTACCAAATTTCTTTGAGGTGTCTAAATCTGTTGCAACCAATTATCCTTTTTGGCTTGTATTTAGCTCTATCCTAATTTTATTAGCTGCGATGCTTATGTTTAATAATAATTTGGTTTATTACTCTAAATATGCTCTAGATTTGCATGAGTACCAATGGGCAATTTTAGGTGCTCTTAATGGTATTACATTTTTAGCAGTTCCTGCATGGGCGTATGTTGCTCTAAAAATAGGCAAAAAAAATACTTGGCTTATTGCTATGATTCTTTTGCTCATTGGCTTTATAGGTTTTTATTATTTTTCTGTAAGTGGATTAATTCAGTTGCTATTTGTATTAGCTTTCATTGGTTTCGCAAATGGAGCTACCGGAGTTCTATTTTGGTCAATGCTACCGGATACAATTGAATTTGGGGAATGGAAGACTGGTATTAGAACCGAATCATCTTTGTATGGATTTATGACTTTTGCACAAAAAGGTGCCATAGCTATTGCAGCTTTTATTTTGGGAATGGTCTTAACTAGCATTGGGTTTGAACCTAACGAAGTTCAATCTGCTCAAACCATTTCTGACCTTAAAACTTTAATGACATTAATACCAATTGTTGGAATATGTATTAGTTTTATTCTTATGTGGTTTTATCCCATTGATAAAAAATTTCATAGCCAGCTTATTGCAGATATACAAAAAAGAGGGATATCTTGAAAAAAATTAATTGGGGAATAGTTGGTACAGGTAGCATTGCCTCTGCTTTTGCGCATTCAATAAAGCATTGCAGTCATTCAAAATTGCAAGGCGTATATGGCAGGAATGCAGATGCTTTAAATGTTTTTTCTAACAAGTTTAAAGTAGAGCCATTTAAAGATATTGAGAGCCTTTTAAATACACCTAATATAGATGCTGTTTATGTTGCAACCCCGCACAATACTCATTTCAAATATTCACTTGAGGCCATTAAAAATAATAAGCATGTTTTATGTGAAAAACCTTTAACTATGAATCATCTTGAGAGCATGATTCTACTTAATCTAGCAAAAGATAAAGAGTTGTTTTTAATGGAAGCTTTTATGTATAGAACGCATCCCCAAACTCAAAACATCCTCCAAAACTTATCAATTTTTGAAAAGGGGTTAGATATTAAAATTGAGAGCTCATTTGGCTTTGCTGCAGATGTGCCTGAATCGCATAGATTAAGGAATCCAGACTTAGGAGGCGGCTCCATACTCGATGTAGGCTGCTATCCGCTGTCAATGGTAAGACTTATTGCCGGAGTCTTTGATGGGGCGCCATTTGCTGATCCAATATCCATAGAGGCCTCAGGCGAAATAGACTCAACTGGAACTGATCTATCTGCCAAAGCAGAATTAGAGTTTTCGAATAACCTTAATGCAAGCATAAGCACTGCTATTAATCATGAGCTTCAGAATAATCTGGTTATCTCTGCAGGTGATACAAAATTAATTGTTGATCAGCCATGGCATTGCGGCCAATTTCAAGAGGGAAACTCTTCTATCAAAATTTATAAAAACGAAGATCTTATAAAAGAAGTTACTTATGAGGACAAAGTAGGGCTTTTTACAAGAGAAATAGATCATGCCTCAAGCATGATTATTAATAATATACTCGAGTCAGAATACGTAAGTCATCAAGATTCTCAAGGTAACATGTTATGGCTTGATAAATGGAGGCAACAACTTGATATAAATTGTCCTTTAAGCAAGATAAACCATTCTCCGATACCAAAAGCAAATTTCTATAAACTTCAAAAACGAACTCTTGATAGCATCAACGAGGATATATCTGCAAAAACTCTTTCTAGGTTAGCTCTTGGTTGTGACAATCAAACATCTAGACTTCATGCATATGTAATGTTTGATCACTTTTATGGCAGAGGCGGAAGAATTTTTGATACTGCTTATATTTATAACAATGGCATGGGAGATGCCTACCTAGGCGACTGGATCAAATCACGAGGCTTAGAAGATGAAATTATTGTTCTTGGAAAAGGCGCCCATACTCCCCAATGTGAGCCTAAGTATATAAAACCGCAGATAGAAGAATCTCTGGAAAGATTAAAATTAAAAAAAATAGATATATTTTGTTTGCATAGAGACAATCATGAAATTCCAGTTGGTGAGTTTGTTGACGCCTTGGATGAAATAAAAAAAGAGGGTTTGATAGGCAAGATAGGTGCTTCTAATTGGGAACAGCATCGTTTTGAAGAAGCAAGAAGTTTTGCAATTACAAATAACAAGGAGCCTTTTACTGTATTAAGTAATAATTTTAGTTTAGCTGAAATGATTGAGCCTGTATGGCCAGGTTGTGTGGGAGTAAATGGAGATTATTTAAACTACTTAAAACAAAATGATATTCTTTTATTTCCATGGTCTAGTCAGGCAAGAGGATTTTTTATAGAGAAGAAAATTATAAAATCCGATGATCATTTTTCTAACCCTTCTATTGATGAAGAGAAGAGGGTTTGGCACAGTGAAGGGAATTTAAATAGAAGACAGATATGTTTTGACATAGCTGCCAAAAGAAATGTTCATCCCATCGAAGTTGCTTTAGCTTATGTTATTCAAACATCATCTTTAATTTATCCTTTGATAGGCCCGAGAACCGTATTTGAAACTGATAGCTCAATTTCAGCTTTATCTATGAACTTAACAAATGATGAAATGGAGAAACTTTCTAGAGGCTAATAAAACTACTGAGCCTAATATCATCAACTGAGGCTCCGATTGAAATTTCATAGTTACCTGCGCTAATCTCCCAGTTCTTGGTTGCGGTATCCCATTGTGCAAAATTTCTTTTGTTCAAGATGATCTCAATAGTTTTCTCTTGCCCAGACTCAATAAAAACTTTATCAAACCCTTGTAGAGTTTTTATTGGTTCATTTAAATTAGCACTATCTAAGCCAACATAGCACTGGGCGACCTCTGCTCCATCAACTTTTCCAGTATTTTTAATACTAAATGTGCATCTGTATGTGTAATCATCAATTTCTGATATTACTAAATTAAAATATTCAAAACTTGTGTAAGACAGACCATAGCCAAAAGGGTAGAGGGTAGCTATGTTTTGCCTTTGATACCATTTATAGCCTACAAGAAGGTCTTCCTCATAATTCATTTGTAAATCTTTCCCAGGATAAAATTTAAAGGCAGGGGTATCCTCTAATCTTTTTGGAAAGGAAGTGGGCAGTCTTCCCGAAGGGTTGGTATTCCCCATAACAATATCAAACAAAGCGTTGCCAAACTCTTGTCCAGGGTACCAACATTGAAGCACTGCTTTGGCTTTATTGATCCATGGCATTCTTATTGGTGACCCTGAGTTTAAAACTAAAATAGTATTGGGGTCTATTTCTAATATTGCATCAATAAGAGCATTTTGATTGCCTGGAAGCTCAAGGTCTGTTCTATCATTCCCCTCAGTTTCCCAATCAGAATTTGTGCCAACCACAAGAATTGTTTGATCAGATTCCTCAGCAATTTTCTTTGCCTGCGCAAATAGGTCTATTTTATCTGGAGTCTTGCATCCAATATAAATTGCAGGGAAATTACCTTCAAATTTATATTGAATTTCAATTCTGTATTCTTGGTTTTTTACGAGATCTGCTCCACCTTTTACTGGTGAGCTGGCAAACGCAAAAAAAGCATCACCTTGTTTTACTTGTGACCAATTATCTACAACTAACTTATCATCGATAAGCAGTTTAGATTTACCAATAGCAAATAATTCAAAATCATGAAAACCTGATATGTCTGGTACATAAGTGCATGTGAATTTAACATATATATCTGGTCTTTCTTGTTTAGCAATAATTTCTTTTGCAAATCCTTCAAAAACCCAGAATTTACTGCCAGTACCGTATTCAACATGAATTGGATTTGTGCTGTTGCTCGCATGATCAAAATATTCTATGAGATACCCATTTTCTTTATTTGAATTATTTTTTATAAGCTCTTCATCTAAAGCTGGATAATATCTATATGTATGACAACCTTTTGAGTGCTCAATTTTAGTACTAGCACATAGGTTTTCTTCAAACGCATCAAGAGGATGAGATTCATAATACGCTTTAAGATGAGCACTACCACCTCCGATGATTTGTGATTTCTTGGCATTAGGCCCAATAACCCCAAGCGATTTGATATCTTTATTAAGAGGTAAAACGCCATCATTTTTTAATAAAACCATGCCTTCTTTTGCAGCATCTCGAAGTAGAGTTCTTTGAGCAGGATTATCATTTATTTTTTCAGGTTTGATGCTAGGTCTATCAAACCTTTTTGAGAAAGCAATTACATTTAAAATTCTTGTAACTTTGTCATCAATAATCTCATGTTCTACTGCTCCAGAATTTATTGCACTCAGTAAGTTTTCACCCCAGGTTTTTGCAGGGCCAGGCATTTCTAGATCTAGCCCACCAACTGCATTTTCATTGGTCTCTAATGCCGCACCCCAATCACTTACAACATAACCATCAAAATTCCATTCTTTTTTTAAGATATCTATGAGTAATTCTTTATGGGAACTGCAGTAAATATTATTTAACTTATTGTAGGCACTCATAACAACTTGAGCGTCACCAGCTTTTATAGCCATTTCAAAGGGTAGGAGATAAATCTCTCTTAATGCTCTTTCGCTAATATTTGAGCTAACCGCATATCTTTGAAATTCTGTGTCGTTGCCAACAAAATGTTTGAGACATGCTGCAACATTTTTTGATTGCACACCAGATACATATTCAGTAGCAATTTTTCCGGTTAAGAATGGATCCTCTGAGTAGGATTCAAAATGCCTTCCTCCAAGAGGATGTCTGTGTATATTTATCGTTGGCCCAAGTAACACATCAACATCTTTAGCATTTGCTTCTTCTCCTAAAGCAATACCTATCTGATTAATAAGATCTAAATTCCATGTTGATCCCAGTGAAATTGCTGATGGGAAACATGCAGATGGTTGACCAGAGGTACCATTCCCTCTTACACCATTTGGCCCGTCTGACATCTTTAAGCTTGGTATGTTCAGTCTTTCTATCGCATGAGTGTGCCATGCATCAAATCCACTTAGTATTTTAACTTTCTCTTCAAGGGTAAGATTTTTTATTAGATCATCAATTTTTGTCATCATTAGGGCAAGGGTTAATTATTTTGATAATTGATTCAATGCTTCAACCATTTTTTCTTGAACTTTATTCACTGCCTTTAGCGGTCTTATCATGACTTTAAAATCAACAATTTTACCTTCATCATTCCACTGAATCATATCCACGCCATTAACAGATATGTCATCAATATAGGTTTCAAACTCAAGTACTGAATTCGAACCATCATTAATTTCTCTGATGTATTTAAACTTATCCATATTGAAAGATTGCCCAGCTGCAAAAAGGTACATTTTAGTAATCTCTTTACCTTCCATTGGCTTGAAAACCACAGGCGAAGTAAAAACAGCATCATCTGAAATAATTTCATCAAGTTTTTCCAGCTCTTGGCTTTTAAAAACTTTATGCCATGTTTCAATATAATTTTTTGCAGACAAGATAATTCCTTATATTAATCTGAAGACTGATCTTCAAGAGATTTTCTTATTTTAAGCTTTCTTAGACTAATTTCATCTTTGAGACTCATTACATATGCTGCAGCTGCCAAGATTAATATTCCAGAAGCCTCATAGATAATATTTATAGAGTCCAGGTCTTTGCTTTGAAGAATTATCATTCTTGTTAACGCAGTCATTGCAATAATTATTGGCAAGGTAACAGGAAGCCTATTATTTGTGTAGAAAGCTCCAACCATTCCAAGAACTTCAGCATAGATAAAAAGTAAAAATAAATCACTCAAATTAACAGTCTGCACATTGAACATCCTCGCAAGCTCTATACCTGTAGCAAAAAGAGTAGCGACTGCAATAATCATTAAGATTGCTCTTTCAGATATCCATATAAATTTTTGCCATAAATTTTGTTCATTCATAATTTAACTCCTGATACATTTATCCTAAACAAATATTATCTTTTTGCAAAATTAAAAGCTATTTCTTAAGAGGCATCATATTGACAATACAAATCACCTAGGTAATTCTTAGTTATTAACAAATAAACAAAAGGCATTAAATGAGCAAGGTATTAGTTACTGGAGCGTCTGGATTTATTGGCTTGCATTGCATCCAACAACTTCTATCTAAGGGTTATCAGGTTAATGGAACTCTTAGAAGTTTGGATAGAGAAGATGAAATTAGAAGCGGTTTACTAGAGGCAGGAACTCATCATGATGATTTAAATCTTTATGCTTTAGATCTAAATAGTGATGATGGTTGGGATGATGCTATGACTGGATGTGACTATGTTCTTCATGTGGCATCACCAATTTCGTTAAATGATCATAATGAGGATTACTTTGTTAAGCCAGCAGTCGCTGGTGTAAACAGAGCCCTAAAGTTTGCAAAAAAACATAGCATTAAGAAAGTTGTCCTCACCTCATCAGTAGCAGCTATCTTTGATACCATAGAGAAAAAAAATCATTTTGATGAATCAGATTGGTCAGACCCTAACAATCCAGCTATAAGCCATTACTCAAAAAGCAAAACCTTAGCAGAGATGGCTGCATGGGAGTATGTTAAGAATGAAGGAAACCCATTTGATTTAACAGTAATTAATCCAGCCTTGGTAACCGGACCAACTTTAACTGGTGACCTTGGCGAATCGAATAAAGCGGTTCAAATGGTTGCAGCTGGAAAAATGCCAGTAGCAGTTCCTCTAATGTTTGGTTATGTAGATGTCAGAGATGTTGCATCAGCTCATATTCTTGCAATGGAAAATCCGGCAGCCAATGGCGAGAGATTTGCCCTTGCAGAAAAAGATCTATGGTACAAGGATGTTGCCAAGCTCTTAAAAGCCAATGGCTTTGATAAGGCCCCTACAATTGCAATACCGGTTTGGCTAGCAAAAATTCTGGCTAAATTTAATAAAGAACTTAAATTGACTTTGCCCTATTTAGGACGTTTAAGAAGCGTTCAAAAAACTTCAAAGGCAAAAGATGTTTTAGGTTGGAAGCCAAGACCTGCTGAGGAATCTATTTTAGAAGTTGCAAAGCAAATGAAAGAAATGGGGCAGCTCTAAATTATTTTTGGAATTATAGCTTTCCTGTCTTTAGGATAATTTTCAAATGTCTTTTGGTACCATTTATGATTAGAGATTGCTCTTGGAAATAAATTTGCAAAAGTCCAAATGAAAAAGACAAGTCCTGATATGCTCCAAGTTAATATTGCCCACCCAAGCCATTCAACCATCTCACCAAAATAGTTAGGTGATGAGACATGTCGATGTAAAAATCTATTTGGGACATGATACCCAGGCCCATTTTCTTTTTTCATCTTTAGTATCAAATAATCAGAATAAATATTTATAAACATGCCAGTAGCAAAAATACATAAACCTATTTTAAAAGTATATGTGTCGTACCAACTATCAGAGTATTCAGTAAAATAATATATTCCAACTGCCTGAACCAAAACATTTATTATATTAAAACCAAAGGCTGACAAGGGAATTGTTATTGGCATGGTCTTTGTTGTCATGTCCATCCAAAATGGGTAGATAAATGTTCTGTGGATATAATGTATTAACCAAATCATTAGAAATGTTTCATGAATAACTTCAAGTTTGTCTCGCATGAACCAACCTAATAAAAACATTAAGATTACTGAAGGGCTCTCCATTATTATCCAGCCTAGTCTTGATGGTATTTGAAAACCCCATCCAGCTGATTCATGCCTTCCATAAGGCGCAGTTGTTTTGAATAGATAAAAGAAAGTTGCTATAGCAATGAGCACCCACACAAGAAGCAGGGTATTAAATAAGATCACTGTTAAAAAAATATTTCATTTTCATCCTAGTTTACACATTTGAACTTAAGTCATAAACTTAGTTAAGATATTTTTCTTGGGGGAAACAATATGGATAATTATGATTTTATTATTTTAGGCGCTGGTTCTGCTGGATGTGTACTAGCTAATAGGCTGAGCTCAAATCCAGAATACAGGGTTTGTCTGATTGAAGCCGGCCCAAAGGATACTGACCCAAGAATACATATCCCTGTTGGATTTGCTTTTTTTGGCCCAGAAACTCCAGTGAACTGGTCATTTGAAACAGTGCCTCAAAAGGGATTTGAAAAAGTTACAGTAGCTGAGCCTAAAACTGCTGTTGTAGATTCAGCTGGTGGAGTTCATGAAGTTGAATCAGAAACACAAGAACATAGAAAAGGTTTTCAGCCCAGAGGAAGGACGTTAGGTGGCTCTAGTTCCATAAATGCAATGCTCTATGTAAGAGGTCACAGATGGGATTATGATCATTGGTCTGAACTTGGCAATGAAGGATGGTCATATGATGAGGTGCTGCCATATTTCAAAAAGGCAGAGCATAACGAAGAGCATGATGATGAATATCATGGTCAAGGCGGTCCTCTAAATGTTTCTAAAATTAGACATAAAAATGTTTTTACAGATGATTTTGTAAAAGCAGGATCTAAATTGCATAAATTTAATAAGGACTTTAATGGAGAGGATCAAGAAGGAGTTGGTTACTATCAAACGACTCAAAAAAATGGGAAGCGATGTAGTGCAGCTAAAGCATACCTTGTGCCTGCTCTTGAAAGAGAAAATCTTACTGTCATGACTGATACCCATGTAGATAAAATTATTATGGATGGTAACAGAGCTACAGGTGTTAAATGTTTAGATAAGGATAAAAATACATTTACTATTAACTGCTCAAAAGAAGTTATTTTGTCCTCTGGCGCATTTGGATCACCTCAAATTATGTTACGGTCTGGGCTAGGGCCTAGGGATGAAATTGTTAAGCATGGAATTGAGCATTTGGTTGATTTGCCAGGGGTTGGAAAAAATCTTCAGGACCATATTGATTATCTCTCTGTTCATAGATACAACTCTATGGAGCTAATTGGATTCTCCTTGAAGTCTATTTTTTATAAATTTCCATTAGAGATATTAAAGTATGTATTTAAAAAAGTTGGGTTATTCACTTCAACTATTGCAGAAAGCGGGGCTTTTCTTAGAACACGAGATGACATACCAGTTCCAGATATTCAGTTACATTTTGCACCAGCTATGGTTGTTGATCATGGTAGAACAAGTGTCTGGGGGCATGGGTTAAGTTGTCATACATGTCTTTTGAGACCAAAATCTACAGGCGAAGTAACTTTAAAATCTAGCGATCCATTCGAGGATCCAAACATAGATCCAAACTTCTTGAGCCACCCAGAAGATATGCAGGTGATGATAGCGGGATATAAAAAAATGATGAAAATACTTCATACCGAACCCTTTGACAAATATATTCAAGATCATGTTGAGAGGCCAGTTGATATAGATGACGATAAAGATATTGAAAAAGCTATAAGAGAGGAAGCTGATACCGTCTATCACCCAGTAGGAACATGTAAAATGGGTTCTGATGAAATGAGCGTTGTCGATAATAGGCTCAAGGTGCATAAAACAAACGGCCTACGAATTGTTGATGCTTCAATCATGCCTACGCTTGTGGGAGGTAATACCAATGCCCCTACAATTATGATTGGCGAAAAGGCGTCTGATTTAATTCTCAATGAATGGTCTTAATATGAAAAGAATATTTTTTGCATTAACGCTATCCCTTATCTTTTCGAGTAACTCATTTTCAGAAAGCTCAGAAGTGTTGATCATTGATGTAAGAACAATTAGTGAGTGGAATACCGGGTATCTTAAAGAAGCCAAACATCTACCTCTCAATCAAATTGAAAACAAAATAAAGAATCTTGAACCAGACCTTAATAAAGATATCTATGTCTATTGCAGAAGTGGTAATAGGTCAGGAAAAGCGAAAATAATTCTTGAATCTCTTGGATATAAAAATGTTTCAAATATTGGCGGCATAAGCGAAGCAAGTTCTAAATTAAAAATAGATATTATCCAAAATTAATATATAAAAATAATATATATTTATATGTTGACACTGTAAACATATATTGTAAGATGTGTGCACGTTATGTTTACGGCGTAAACATTAAATTACTTTTAAATAACAAGGACCCCTAAAATGTTTAAATTAAATTCATTACTAGCTTTCTTAGCTTTTGGTATTTTCTCAGTTCAGGCTGATACTATTAACTTTGATGTTAAAGATAACATCGCTTTATCTGGAAAAATTGCAACTGTTAAAACTTCTTCTAAGTACAAATCTGTAGAAGGTTGTGCTGCTTTGTGTGAAAAAAAGAATTCCTGTGCAGCATTTGTTTTAGATGCTAAAGCTGGAAGCTGTTCCATTTTAAAATCTGTTACCAAAGAGACAGAAAAAAATGGCTTAACCTCAGGTATCAAAAACTAATTAAATTTTATTTTTTTGAAAAGCCTCTTATTGAGGCTTTTTTTTGTTAAAAAATAAGTGTCTGCCTTATATTCATGTGTTTAAATAAATATATGAGTAGATTTTCAAACTTTTTTTCCAAACCTGGACCAAAGAAAGTTTTATCATTTGATGGAGGGGGGGTAAGAGCCATAGCAGGACTAGTATTTCTTCATAAGCTAGAAATTGAAAGTGGTAGAAAGATATCTGATATGTTTGATATGTTTACTGGTGTTTCAGCAGGAGCTCTTAATGCATTATGTCTTAGCGTTAATCAGATGAGCGCAAAAGAAATTAAAGATTACTGGGCAAGAGAGTATATCGATGAGATTACATCTAGCAATTTCTTTTGGGATAAAGCATCTATCATTCAAGCAAGACCTAAATATGAAAATTCTGGCCGAATAGAAGTTTTAAAAAAAATATTCTACGACAAGTCTATTGGTGAATCTATAAAACCAGTCGTAACTCTTGCCTATGATGTTGAGAATAGATCTTACGCAGTCCACAGCTCATACAATACTCCTGGAATTAGTGTAATAAGCGCATGCTGTGCATCAAGCGCTGCCCCAATATACTTTCCAACATACGAAGCAGAGGATGGCGGTTGGTATATCGATGGAGGTGTAGTTACCAACAATCCATCGCTCCTTGCTTATACAGAAGCTAAGAAATATTTTAATACCGATAACATCCAAGTTCTAAGTATTGGAACTGGAATCAATACAAGAAAAATTAGTGGAAAAAGGTCATCTTCCTGGGGAGGGGTTGGGTGGTTGAGACATGATATTATGGGAATAATGCTTGAAACTGGCCTCGAGAATGATCTTGTTCAAGATCTTTTAGGAGACTCTTATTTAAGAGTGAATTCACCAATAGGGAATATCAATAGAAGGCTTGATGATAGTTCTGGTCCTAACTTAGAAAAAATACATCTTATGGGTATGAACTGGTGGGATGAGTTTGGAGATTCTGCTCTAAAGTTTTTAGATACTTAAAAAAGGTGTTCAATATCATTAATGTATTGTAAGATACGTTTTTTTTAACTAATTGGATATTATGAATATATACGTCGGAAACATTTCTTGGGGCATGAGCGACCAAGACCTAGAAAACCTTTTTGCTGAGCATGGAACTGTCACTTCTGCAAAAATTATTACAGACAGAATGACTAATCGATCAAGAGGCTTTGGCTTCGTTGAGATGAGTGATGGTGCTGAAGCTGCAATTGAAGCTTTGCATGAATCAGAAATTGATGGTCGTAAACTAGTTGTTAATGAATCAAGACCAAGAGATAACGGTTAATTCATAAAATAATCAATTTAAAAAAGGTAAATATCATTTACCTTTTTTTTTGCCTTTTTGTAAATTATTTACTTTTTTTGGTTAATGTGGTCTAACTTGACATATTATTTACAAAATTGTTAAATGATGTTCATAATTCTTTAAAACTCATATGGGGAAACATACGTGAATAAATATCTACTATCATTGGTAATATTATTACCATTATCATCACCAATTTTAGCGCAAGAAGATGATGAAAAAGCTGAAGAAGCAGCGGTTGAAGAGGTTGTTGTTACAGGAATCAGATCGAGTCTTAAAAACGCTATCGACATTAAGAGAAAGAATGTTGGTGTTGTTGATGCTATTACAGCTGAAGACATTGGTAAATTTCCTGATGGAAACTTAGCCGAATCACTATCAAGAATTGTTGGTGTTGCAATTGATAGGTCTAATGTTGAAGGTTCAAAAGTTGCAGTTCGTGGCCTAGGGCCAGAGTTCAACCTAGTAACTCTAAATGGAAGACAAATGCCAACTGTCCCTGGAACTTGGGGTGGAGGAAGATCATTTGATTTTGGTGACATTTCATCTCATGGTGTATCTGCTGTAGAAGTATACAAATCAGCTAATGCAGTTCTTCCTACTGGAGGAATTGGAGCGACTATTAATATGGTTACAACAAAACCTCTTGAGGTTGGTAAAACAGTTGGTTCCTTTGCTGTAAAGGCAATGATCGACACAGAAAACGAACAAGGAGATGAAGTTACTCCAGAGCTTGATTTTGTTTTTTCAACTATCGGTGAAGATTACAATGGAGGGTCTTGGGGATTATCTTTCTCTGGAACTCATCAGGTAAGACATAACAGAGAAGAAGGTACAAACGAAATAACATGGAACCCAAGTACTGTTGAAAACTACCTACCACCTCAAGCAGTAGTAACATCTTCTAACCAAAGAGAAGATGGAGCTTTCTTTTATCCAAGAAATCTTGTTTATAAGCATAAAGATAATGAAAGAGTTAGAAATAACTTTCAAACAGCTTTTCAGTATGAGCTTGGAAGAGTTAGAGCTACGCTAGATTACACATTTTCCCAAGTAGACTTTAGAAGTACTGGTGTTGAAAATGGTGCTTGGTTTTCAGGCTGGAATGCTAGAAATGTAACTATCAACGAAAACGGTGCTGTTATTTATTCTGATGATGTAGGTCAAGCAGGTAAAGGTAGAGAGTTCTTTAATAATATCCTTTGGAGCGGAGCTGGCAACAAGAATAATTCTTTAGGACTCAATATTGACTTTCAAGTAAATGAAGATCTCAATCTAACTTTTGATATGCATGATTCATCTGCAGCTGTTAAAAGCTATGGCAACTCAATTATGTTCTCAAACGCTCGATGGTCATCTGCAGGAAGCAAAACAGACGGATCTGGTCCATTTGGCCCAGTTGGCGGAGCAAGAATGGGAACTGCTACTTTTGATTTTACTGGCATGATACCAATATTGGACTATACGGCTTTTGATGAAAATGATATGCAAAATGGCATTACTACCCCAAGAGAGCTGATTGCATCAGACTTAGCCCCGGTTGAAGCCTTGATGGATTATCAAGAAAAAAGCAACTTTATGGATCAAATTCAGTTACTAGGTACTTGGGATAATAATCAAGGTCTTGTTCATGAATCATTAACAAGAGTTAAGTTTGGTTATTCTTCTGTAAACCAGAAATTTAGAAGAGCTAAAGCCAATGAAAAACTTCTTCAAGGAAAGCTAGAAGACGGAAATCCTGATTTTTGGAATAACGCACTAACTCCTGATTTTATTTTTAATAAAGTCAACGAAGACAATTATTTAGGCTCAGGCTCTGATTTATATTACTTTGATGTTTCAATTGAAGATGCAATTAGAAGTATGCAAAACGACGGCTATCTCTTTTCAGAAAGTGCTGGTCTTCAATATTGGAATATAAGAAGAGCAGAAAACTGGCCGTGTGGAACTGTTGATGATGCTCAGGGACAGGGTCTTTACAGTTATGACACTCAAAGCAGAACAGATACTAGAGGAGTTCTTTGCGCTGGTGATTTTGATTCAAATGATATTGTTGAAGAGACAATAGATGCAATTTTTATAAATGCTTACTTTGAACACACTACCAAAAAAGGACAACCTTTAAATATTGAAGTAGGCCTAAGGTATGAAGAGGTTGACCAAGCATCAACAGGTATAACAAGCCTACCTATAGCTACAACATGGTGTCTTTTTGCTGATGGCAACCCATTATATGATTGTAACTTCTTTGGAATGCTTACTGGTGAGCCTGAAGTATTTACAGATACTGGAGAAGGTAGCTATATACTTCCCAATATTAATGGTAGTTTTGAGTTTGCAGAGAATCAAATCTTCAGATTTGCACTTAGTAAAACAAATTCAAGACCTGATTTAGAGCAAATGAGAGCAACAGTAGATACTACTCCATACTCTAGTCAGTATCCTGTGGCTGTTATTAAAGGTAATCCAAATTTACAACCATATGAAGCTGAGAATCTTGACTTAGCATATGAGTACTATTATGCAGATGGAAGTTACTTCGCTCTTAACTACTTTAGAAAAAATATTAATGGATGGCATGGATCTCAGAACGGTTCAGGTTCTTTTAATGGTGTTACTGATATTGGCCAATCACAATTTTTCCTAGATCTTTTAGAACAATCACAAAATTATCAAGATGATAATGCATCAAGTGGCGCTGAAAAAATGTGTCAAGTGTTTAGCTGGTCTTGCGGTGTTGGGGAAGAGGGAAGAACTAATGGTTTTGCTTGGATTCTAGCCCATGATGATGGTGGAAATTGGGCTCAGTATGATTGGAGCTATGAAGGCGACCAACCATACATACCTTCAACAGGTCTTTCAGGTCAAAACAATATTTTCATCTCTGAAGATGGTGATCCTCTGTATATGTTTAGCATATTCAAACCTGTAAACAAGTACTCAGGTACACTTAACGGGATTGAAATTGCATTACAGCATTTATTTGAAGATTCAAACTGGGGATTCCTTGCTAATTTAACTTTAGTTAGTGGCGACACAGATGTTGATCCTGCAAGAATAGGTGAGCAGTTTGCCTTACCTGGTTTTGGTGATGCTGGAAACCTATCTGTCTTTTATGAGGACAACCAACTTTCAGCAAGACTCTCTTATAACATAAGGGGTGAAACTTATGCCGGTCAAGATCAATACAATCCTTTATTTATTGAAGAAAGAGGTCAATTGGACTTCAGCGCTTCATATGAATTTAATGATAACGCATCTGTATTCTTTGAGGCTCAAAACCTTACGAAGGAGAATGTAAGATTATATTCAAGATATGAAGAAATGCTTTTCTTATACCAAGACCACGGTTCGATCTTTAGAGCAGGCTTCAGGTATAAGCTTTAAGAATTATCCAATAACAAAAAAAGAGGGCCTTAGCTCTCTTTTTTTTATCATAAAAATGTAGTACAGAGACAAACTATATATTCTTTCAATAATGCTCGTTTATTAACAAAAATATGTATTTATTGGAGCAAATGGTTATATATATCTTTTAAAAAAATATAAGTTTTTTTGTAATATAATAATCTTATGAATAAATTAATATCGATATTAACAATTGTTTTTGTAATTAGCTCTTGTGGCGGCGGCGGAGGTGGGGGGTCTTCAAGTCCTAGCATACCAAGCCCATCAATAAGTTTTACTAGCAGTTCATTGTCTGGCAATGTAGGCGATTCTATAACAATAAATTGGTCTTCTTCAAATACGACCTCATGCTCAGCTTCTGGAAATTGGTCTGGTGCTAGAGCATTATCTGGGTCAGAGGACATAATACTCCTATCAGGAAATAATACTTTCACACTTCAATGCTCCGGTGAGGGGGGTTCATCATCCGAATCAATAGTAGTTTTTGCATTTGATTTAGGTTTGTACCAATCCCAAATTAGTGTAGATGAAGATCAAAATTTTACCGGAAGCATTAAAGCAGATCCTAACGAAACTCTTACTCAGGGACTTACTTATAAAATAACTGAACAAACTATCAATGGAACATTGTTTTTATCTGAAGATGCTAATATTCTTTACACACCATTGCCTAACTTCTTTGGTTCTGATTCTTTTACTTATGAAGCCTACTCACCGGACAAAGATATAACAGCATCCATCACTATTGATATTATCATTAATTCCGTTAATGATAGCCCGACAATATCTCCAGCTAACCCAGAAACCTTAACTAAAAACGACTTGATATTTGATGACTCTTATTCGTTAAGAATTAATGTAGGTGACATTGACAATGATTTAGAGTCTCTTCAAGTTGAGGTGGCAGTTGCTGGCAATACCATAGCGTCAAATTTTATTCTTGATGATCAGCAATTTGTTCCCAATCTTGCCACTGGAGATGTTATTTTAGATTTAACATCTATAGTTGAGGCTGGCCTTCAGGAAGCAGTTGTGAGTGTATCGGATGGTGAAGACTCTTCTAGCTTTTTATTTACCACTTGGTTTATAGCAGAAAAAAATATTGTCACAATAAGTCAAAATGTTGATCCTGAAGATGACAGCGTAAAAGAAGAAAAAGATTACTATGTCTATTACTTATCTGGTAATTCTCAATCTCTTGGACGAACTAAGTATTTATTTGTTGGGGACTCTCTTGCTGGCCAAAATGATGTTTCTTTGTATAGAAGAGCTTTATTGGCATCAGTCAACTTTTTAAATGACTCAGATGCATCTGAATTTTTTAGTGAGGATTACTTTACAGTTGTTTCAGCAGAGCCTGTAGAACCTGATGGATCAACTCCAGCATCAATTAGAACAGGTTGCTATGATTTTGACGAAAACATATATTGCATAGGTGAAATGGATAGATCTGTTTTTGATGCAATGCTTCCAAACAACACATTAGTTTCAGTACTTACAAAAATCTCTGGAAGAGGTGTTAATCAAGGTAGTAAAAATATTCAACGTATTCGTGATGATGATCCAGAGAGAACTAGAACAACTTTAATGCATGAACTAGGGCATGCTCATGGTTATATGGGAGACGAGTATAGGTCTGATGATGATAGAGATGTTAGTTTTTATGCAGATTTGAATATTAATACAAGCACAGAGCCATTGGCATCTAATGTTAAATGGAAGCATCATATTCAAGATACAGCAAATGTGCTTGGTCAAGATGTCCTCGTGTGTTACAACTATGGAGATGGTAGCATTGGTGATTGGGATGATCTTGGCATCACTGTTGACCAGTGTGGTTGTTTTGCTAATGTGTGGGGAGAGCTCCAATCAGATGGATCATATCCATTTCTTGGTAAAAATGAAGATTGTGCAGGTGTAGGTCATTTTGAAGGTAACTATTATGGTTTATATGATAATTACAGACCAACATTTTGTTCAATAATGGATTCATGTTCGACAGCAGGGTATGGCAAGGTAAATGTTGAAGGGTTTGCGATTGGATCTCTTCAAAATCAAGGCTTTTACACATGGAGCAGCGCTGGCTTTACTACTGACCAAACTACTAATTCTTACACAGCATTAAACCTATCAATGGATGTTGAGTATGATCCAGATAAAATTTCATTAAGATGGTATGAAAATGGTGTAGAAGACACCTCTAAAAGAGATCAGACGAGTGTTTCATTCCAAAGACCCGCAACAGATTCGCTTGTCTACTATACTGCTCGCGCTGTCGACCTAACAGGAACTATAACAGCTCCAGATAATATTCTAGATTTTGAAGATTTTTACGAAGGTTTATTCCAGTCTACATTTTTTTGGTGTGAAGGTTATTTATTAAATAATGAATGCAATTATTCATATGATCCAGATCCAAGTACTTACAATATTTTTGATTTTGGGTATTTTGATGGATCAATTGGTTTTACATGGGGGCAAAATTGGACAAAATTTCAATAAAAAATAATATATTAATTCTATCTCTGATATTTCTATCTTTAGGATTATTTGCAAAGGACATCAAACTAGATAAACCAACGTTAAGTCTTAATAGCTCAGGTTTAATTTTCGAAGATGAGGCAAAGACATACAGCATAATTGCAAATCCTGGTTCTATAAACGTTACCCTAGCTGGGATAAGGAAACCCACACTAAATAGTAAAACAAGATTTAAATTGCCAACTAAAAGAGATAGATATGTCATTAAAGTGCTTAATAAAAAAGGAAATGTTGTTTCATTGATAGGTATAGGTGATCCTTTTACCATTCATGCTGATCATATTGGCTATGAAGATAGCGAAGCTTTTTCGACTACTACAGATAATCAGGAAATCGAATTAATGCTTCCGATTAGTGTTGAAGCTGAAACATTTGTTTTTTTGTACCAAGATGAGTTTGGCTTAAATACAATTTCTTCCACTAAATTAGTTAATTAATATATTAATTTAATACCAAAGTGCGCATAGAATAACCATGCTTGAAAGCTTATAATTTAAAGGGTATATTAGCTCACTGGATGCGGTACTAGCTCAGCTGGTAGAGCGTCTGCTTGCCAAGCAGAAGGCCGCCGGTTCGAGACCGGCGTACCGCACCAATATCCTAATTTGCATATATAAAATTTCAATATATGCCATAATAACTAACCATGAAGCTTAAACTTGTATTGATTTCTGTAATACTATCATCATGTGGGGGCGGCTCATCATCCGATAACTCCTCTAACAAAATTGATCCACCTAATCCACCTGTATCATCTGAAGAAAATTGTATTAATGCAGGTTTGAATATAAGTAGATGTACATTTATTCATAATGATATTGAACGTTACTATCTTATCTATACTCCTGAAGCTATTGAAGAGAACTCAAGCATACCATTGCTTTTCAGTTTGCATGGTTATGGAGGAAGTGCAATTAGAAACATTGAATATTCAAACTATAGATCTATTGCAGATGAAAATAGTTTTATTGTTATCTTTCCCCAAGGCGCACCTTATACCTCTCAACTGACTTCTAGCTCATCACACTGGAACTCAGGCGGTTGGACTGTGGGAAGTAATGTAGATGATGTTGGCTTTATTGAAACCCTGATTGATTTAACAATTGGTAAATATAATATTGATCAGAATAGAGTTTACTCTACAGGAATGTCTAACGGTGGATTTATGAGTTACCATCTTGCCTGCAATCTTGGATCCAGAATTGCTGCTATTGCATCTGTTACAGGTTCAATGACTATACAAACATATGATGACTGTAGTCCATCTCATCCAACTCCAGTACTTCAAATTCATGGAGCTCAAGATAAAACAGTGCCCTTTGATGGGAATCCAGCCCTTGGCATGAAAAGTATTCCTGATGCAATGAGCTATTGGGCTTCATATAACTCATGCGACATTCAACCAGTTACTGCGATTAGTGATTTCTTTAATGAGGGTTATTCAATTCAATATGATTATTATGAAAATTGTTTGAATAATGTAAGTGTTGAGCTGGTTTTACACAGCTCAATGGGCCATGCTTGGCCAACATTAGATTCGCACAGCATCTCAGCATCTGAAAATATTTGGGAATTCCTTTCTAAATATGATATCAATGGTCTTATAGATTAAATCTATTTCCTATATATTTTTTTATTTTCATATCATTCTATTAAGAGTATTATTATTATTTAATAACTTTTATAAAAGGGAGAGTTTTATGAATAAATTAATTGCAATAATGATGCTTTTTAGCATTAATGCATTTGCTCAAGACGCAGCAGAATACAAATATGATCCAGGCGAGACAGCTAATGCTGCCGAGTATTACATTGGCTCATTTAATAAAGGTAAAGATCTTGACGATCTAGTTGACTGGTACGATGACTTTGCTGAATTTGCTGATTCCAAAGGTTCTGTTTACGACAACATGACTGTTTCAATCTTAACCCCATATTTTCATAACGACCTATCAACTCATGATTTTATGTGGGTGGCTACATTTCCAAACCAATCAGAGCAATTTTTAGGTTTAGAAACTTGGGTAACAGGTGGCGGTTCAAAATTAATGGAAAAACTTCCAGTTACAAACTCACAAGTTGTTAACACCTGGCAGTGGAATATATCTTCACCATCTGAGATGAGTCCAGGCTCATCAGCATATGCAACTTATTCAGTATGTGAATTAGAGGACGGGTATAATATGAGACAGGTCTATGATTTATATGTTGATATGGCTAAATACGCCCAATCAATTGGAGATACTGTTGGAAGAAAAATGATTGTTCCCACAGCTGGACATTCTCTTCCTGATGGTAAAGACTTTGTAAGACTAATGTATACATCCTCAATAAGTGCTATGGGTATAAATGCTGAGCTTTTTTGGGAGAAGGTAGCTGGATCTGAAGCAGAAAAGAACCTTAAAGGGTTTTCATGCTCAAATGCTAATTCTTATATCGGTCTCATAATGAGATAAACAATGCATTATTAAAAAGAGCGCTCTTTAGCGCTCTTTTTTTATGTATATATTTTATATTTTTTAAATAAAGGTTTTCTATAAATCTCTGATATATTTAATTAGATTCATTCATTTATAAAAGGGAGAGAAAAATGAGAATATTATTATCATTAGGTTTATTTTTATCTTTTGCAGTTATTGCAGATGATCATGTGGAAGATAAGCCTAAATATGAAGCAAATAAAGCTGAGTACTACATAAATGTCTTTAAAGAAAATAAGGATATAGATGATTTGATTAAATGGAGTGCAAAGTGGAAAAAGTGGGCCTCAGAAGGAGAGCCAGGAGAGGTATTTAAAAATTATACTTCAGCTATCCTAGTTCCATATTATGGCCACAACTTAAATACTTTCGATGTAATTTGGGTTGGTCAAAGTCCAAACCCTGAAGAACACTACGTTGGAAATGAGTATTGGCTTGAGAATGGAGGTAAGCTCTATAATGAATTGCCTGTTACATTCCCCCAGGTAATAGATACTTGGCAAAGAACTGTTTCTGAGACACCTGATGGGACAGCAGGCTATGTGGTTTATTCAGATTGCAAATTAGGAGAAGGGGTTTCTAATGAAGACTTCTATAATGCTTACTTTGCATATGCTCAGGCAGCTCAAGACAACGGCGATGTTGCAGGAAGAAAAATGATATGGCCTCAAACAGGAGTAGAGCCTGGATGGGACTTTGACTTTGTTCAAGCAGTATTTACATCTTCAATTGGCACATATGGTAAAAATTGGACAAATTTTTGGTCTGAAAAAGCCAATACTTTGCCTGAATATGAAGCAATGGCTGCTCTCGGTGGTTCGTGTACCAATGAGAGATCATTTACAATAATTCCGGTTAAGAGTTAATTTAAATTATTGGATAAAAAAAGGAGGCTTATGCCTCCTTTTTTTTATCTATCATGCATAATTATTTAATGCATCAATATCAGAACCATATTGGAATAGTTGGAGCAGGAATATCGGGGCTTGCCCTTGGCTGTATGCTTGCTAAAAATAATATTCCTTCTATTTTGTTCGAAAAGCACTCTAAGCTTGGCTCGCATGGAGCAGGAATATCACTATCACCAAATGGGCTAAGAGTCTTAAAGCATATGAATTTAATGAATGATATTCATAATCACTCTGTGCAAACATCAAGAACAAGAATATATTCAGATAGCAGGTGTGTTTATTCTGCAGATCCTTTACTTAGGACAATGTCTAGAGAAAATCTCTATAAGATTTTGCTAGAAGAATATTTAAGTTCGGGTGGAGAAATTCTTTTTAATCATGATCTTAAAGGAATAGATAATAATAAATCAAAACTTTTTTTTAACAATGGATCTGAATTTATTATTAGACATATAGCAGCTTGCGATGGAATTAAGTCTCTTTGTAGGGAGGTCGTTCTTAAAAAAAATTCTGATCCTATATATAGCGGTTATTCTGCCTGGCGCGGACTAGTAGCTTCTGATCAAGATCATGCAAGCATCTACCTATCTAAAAGATCTCATATTGTTACATACCCAATAGATAAAAATACTCTAAGTTTTGTTGGTGTTGTTAAAACAAATAAAGCATATAAGCAGCAATGGATGTCTAGAGGCTCAATAAAGGAGATGAGAGAGGATCTCTCAATGCATCCCAATGAAATTTTAAATACATTAAGCAAAGCCAATGAATTACATAAATGGGGAATTTACCAAAGACCAAAACTTAAAAATCTTTTTAATAATAATACAACTTTGTTAGGTGATGCAGCTCATCCAATCGTGCCTTTTTTAGGTCAAGGGGGCTGTATGGCACTAGAAGACTCATTTGTCTTTGGAAAGCTTCTTATAGCTAATATTAATGACTTGCAAAAGGCACAATCACTATATGAGAAAATCAGAATTAATAGAATAAATAAAATAAAACAGATGTCTGAGTTCCAGGGTCGTCTATATCATCTATCAAATCCTTTGCTTGTGAAGGTAAGAAATTTTCTTATGAACCTTTCATCATCCACAACTGATAAAAGGCTAGATAGAATTTGGTCTTATGACCCATTGGATTATTTATAAGGTTAACTTTAGATATTAATTAATTTTGATATATAATTTTTTAATGAAAATTTTAAGTAAAATTCAATCCCTTTTTTTTAAAACTAACCCTAAGTCCTTTGAGCAAGATAATAAATCTGTTTGTGGATTAGAAATTTCAACTCATATCAAAAATGTTTTGGAAAATGAAATTCTTCCAGGTTTAGACATATCTGTTGATCATTTTTGGTCAAGCTTTGAAGATGTTGTGAGTGAATTTGCACCAAGAAATAAAGCTCTTTTAGAAAAAAGAGAGCAAATCCAGTCTTTAATTGATAAGTGGCATTTAGATAGAAAAAATGAGCCTCACAACCATGAAGAATATAGAAGTTTTCTTGAAGAGATTGGCTATATAGTTCCTAGAAGTGGTGATTTTACAATCTCAACACAGAATGTTGATCCAGAAATTAAAACCATTGCAGGGCCGCAACTAGTTGTGCCTGTTATGAATGCAAGGTTTGCCTTGAACGCTGCAAATGCAAGATGGGGAAGCCTTTATGATGCTCTTTATGGAACGGATATGATATCTGATGAAAATGGAGCTAAAAAAGAGGGAGGTTACAACCCAATAAGGGGAGAAAAAGTTATAGCTTTTGCTAAACAGTTTCTTGATGAAACAATTCCTCTTGAAAATGGGAGCTACAGTAATGTAATAGGTTTTGATTTTATAGACAGCAATCTTATTGCAAAACTAACTGACGGCTCTACATCATCTTTAAAAGATACAGATCAATATATTGGGTATGTTAATAATGGTAACGAATCAATCGGCCTTCTATATAAAAATAATAATCTTCATTTTGAAATCCAAATTGATAGATTGCATCCTATTGGTGAAACAGACCTTGCAGGAATAAAAGATATATTGATTGAATCAGCAATTACAACAATTCAGGATTGTGAAGATTCAGTCGCAGCTGTAGATGGAGAAGATAAGGCTGCTATATACAGAAATTGGCTTGGTTTAATGAAAGGGGATCTTAAAGATACTTTTTTAAAAAACGGATCTTCAATAACAAGAGAGCTTAATCCTGATCGAAACTATATTTCTAAAAATGGATCCAACATAACACTACCTGGAAGAAGCACAATGCTTGTTCGTAATGTTGGTCATTTGATGACCAATCCAGGAGTTAAAGATAAAGACGGCAATGAAGTGCCTGAGGGAATAATGGATGCTATGTTTACGATATGTATTGCTAAGCATGATCTAGAAGGTAAAGGTAAGTATAAAAATTCAAAAACAGGCAGTGTATATATAGTTAAACCAAAAATGCATGGGCCCGATGAAGTTAAGTTTACTTGCGACCTATTTGCCGCAGTTGAAAAAGTGCTAAATCTTGAACATAACACAGTAAAGATAGGAATCATGGATGAGGAAAGAAGGACTACTGTTAATTTAAAAGAATGTATAGAAGTTGCTCAAGAAAGAGTTATATTCATCAATACTGGATTCTTAGATAGAACAGGTGACGAAATACATACTAGTATGGAAGCAGGCCCTATGATACCTAAGGGTGATATAAAGTTACACAATTGGATTGCTTCATATGAAGACTGGAATGTTGATGTGGGATTAGAAACTGGATTTAAAGGAAGGGCGCAAATAGGTAAAGGAATGTGGCCAGCTCCTGATGAGATGCTAGGTATGTATGAATCTAAAACAGTTCATCCAAAAGCAGGCGCAAACTGTGCATGGGTCCCTTCACCAACAGCAGCATCCCTTCATGCAATTCATTACCATCAAATATTAGTTTCAGATGAGCAAACTAGAATTCAATCGAGAGAGAAAGCAGATCTTAATTCAATACTTGATATCCCGGTTCATACTAAGCCAGAAGAAATATCTCAAAGCCAGATTCAATCTGAGCTTGAGAATAACTGTCAGGGTATATTGGGTTATGTTGTTAGATGGGTTGACCAGGGTGTTGGCTGCTCAAAAGTTCCTGATATTAATCATGTTGGGCTAATGGAAGATAGGGCAACATGTAGGATCTCAAGTCAGCATATCGCAAATTGGCTTCATCATGACCTAATTAATGAAAGTCAGATCATTGAAGCGATGAAAAAAATGGCTGCAATAGTAGATTCTCAGAATAGTGGCGATATTGAATATATGAATATGTCTCCTGATTATGATGGTCTTGCTTTTAAAGCCTCTTGCGACCTAGCAATTAAAGGCCGTGTCCAGCCAAGTGGCTACACTGAGCCAATATTGCATGAAACAAGATTAAAGTTTAAAGCTTAAATGAAAAAAGCATATTGGGTTGTTCGAGCTCATATTTCAAACAGTGAAGAATATGCTAAGTATGTCTCTGTTGCAGGTGATATTGTTTTAAATCATGGCGGAAAGTTTCTTTCTCGCGGCGGTTTGCAAGAAGAAGTAGAGGGGCATGGTTTTGAAAGAACCGTGCTTGTAGAGTTTCCATCATATGAGTCGGCTAAAAACTGCTATAAATCAACTGAGTATCAAAATGCTTTAAAGCATACAAAGGAATCATCATCAAGATACTTTAGTATTGTAGAAGGACTGTATTAAAATCTAATTATCTTTTTTGCTGCTCAGTTTCATCCCGATGTTTTTTTAGATACTTCATAAAGGGTGTTCCACCAGTACCTTTTATTGTAGAACCTCCTGTACCAAAAGGATTTTTAATTTGTGATTGCTTGTGTATATATGAAGCCGCAAACTCTAAGTGAAGTGCTCTAAATTTTCTTATTTCCTCAAGGCACTTGTTATATTTTATTGTTAAACTCTTTGACTCATCTATTAAGTCTTTGGCAATAGATATACTCTCAACTTTTTCAATCATCTGCCTATGCTCCGGAGGCATATAATCTCTCATCTCATTTAGGTAATGCCTTAAATGGTCTTTTGTATGATAGATACCAAGAGCCCCATCTAACAGAGGCATTATGCTACTTTGTGCACCAGTTTCTCCTCTAAAAAACTGAGGCTTATTCTTAAATTGATTCTCATATATTAAGCCTTTCTTAAGATCTGGATTATCTTTGGTGCCAAAGATAAATGGCCTAACTCTATGGTAATAAACGTATGGATCACATTTTTCTGGCATTCGAGAAAATATCGAATTCACATCACGAAGAGACCTAATAATGATTTTTAAACCCTTATCAAGTTTCTTATCTTTGTTTGTTTTTAATTTTGAGATTGCACAGGCTGATGTAATGGCATCTCTAGCGGCATTCTCAATACATACATGAATTGTTACGAACCAATCTTCGTCAACACCGCCAAGAAAATTAGTAATTAAGGCAACATTTTCAAGCGATATTTCTTTTGATTTATCTATCCTATACCAGTTATCAAGACAGTAACTTGCATAACTTAAAATTGGAGGCCTTCCAACAATCTTAGACATCTCAACCCATGGCTTCGAGATAACTTCTGGAAGCACCTTGCTTGGTTTTTTTCCACCCCATATATAGGCATGCGCAATAAAACTAAGGTGAACCATTGCAAGGTTAAATTCTCTTTTATTGCTTTTTTTAAGAAGAGGTTTTATTGACAGGGCATTTTTTGATAATGCATTAATTGTATTTTGAACGTTACCAGTTAAAAGAAGTTTTGGTAACTCGCTTGAAATATGTTCCAACTTTTTTAATGATCTAGCCTGAGTTATATAATTCTTTAATGGATCTTGCTTTGGTAGAAATGTCTGCATTCATTAATTCTAACCATTAAAACAAGCAATTCAAATAAATTAAATTTATTTCACTAAAGGTGTTGACAATTTAAAATATAAGCGTAATATTAACTTTACCTGCTGAGACCGACCAACAACCAAATGCAGACGGAAGTTGGGGAGAATCAGAAGGAAGAGACCAGAGGGAGAAAAGCGTTTCTAAGAGTCGACGATAAAAAAGAGCTTAGAGACCCACCAAGGAAATAAGAGAAAAATTTCCAAGGAGCTAAAGAAATTCTCACTTTAGACCCCAAAGGAACTCGAACTAAGACAGAGCTAAGCTCTGTTTTTTTTTGGCTTTAAGAAAGTTAAAAATTATTTTCCTGACGGTATATCTTTATAAGGCACGCCTTTATCAACTCTCTGATCCTCAGGTAACCCTAGAACTCTTTCAGCAATAATATTTCTTAAGATTTCGTCAGTACCCCCAGCTATTCTTAACCCAGGTGATCCAAGCCAAGCTGATTGAAAGCCATCAACATCATTATCATCTGTAACTAACATTCCAGCCATATCAACTGAGTCCATTCCAAAATTACCAATTGCTTGTAGTTTATTAGCACTAACAATTTTAGTTATTGACGCTTCTGGTCCAGGTGTATCTCCTTTAGATAAAGCCGACATTGTTCTCAGTTTTGTATTTTTAAGCCCATTAGCTTCACAATACCAATCAGCAATGGATTCTCTAGCTGCCATGTTATCAATCAACTTTCCCCCCATATCGTCTTGTCCTTTAGCCCATTTAAATGCCTCATTAACATCTGCACCATTAGCATCTCCTACTGCAAGCCTCTCATTCATAAGGGTTGTTATAGCAACCTTCCAACCATCACCAATTTCACCAAGTCTCTGACTATCTGGTATTTCAACATCATTAAAATAAACCTCATTAAAGCTAGAACCGCCAGTGATTTGTTTAATAGGTTTAATATCAATACCAGGAGACTTCATATCAACAAAGAAAAAAGTCATTCCTTTGTGCTTTGGCAAACTTGGGTCATGCCTTACTACCAATATTCCAAAATCACTATAATGAGCTCCTGACGTCCAAACTTTTTGGCCATTTATAATCCACTTATCACCTTTTTTCTCAGCCTTTGTTCTTAATCCAGCCACATCAGATCCCGCAGATGGTTCGGAAAATAATTGACACCAAATCTCTTTTCCTTCAGCCATGGGCGGAAGATACCTTTGTTTTTGCTCTTCAGAAGCATACTGCATCATTACAGGACCACACATGCCAAGGCCAATATCATAAATACCTCTTGGAACATCAAACTTAGACTCCTCTGCATTCCATATAATTCTTTCAATTGGAGATGCTTCAATTCCACCATATTCCCTTGGCCAATGAAGCATAGCCCATCCAGCATCAAACTTTTTCTTTTGCCATTCTCTAGCATCTTTGAGATAGTCTTTATTTGCAAAACCCGAACTATTAGTTTTTTCAGATTTTAATGTTGCATTTCCTTGTAACCAATCACTACATTTTTTTCTGAATTCAGCCTGTTCTTTTGTATCATTAAAGTCCATATTTAGTCCTAATTAATATTTGATTTTTCAAGCCCTGTAACAAGTCTATTTTTCCAATTCGACAAAGATCCAAGGTTGACCGATAACAACTTCGATCTTCTATAAAATAAATGACAATCATATTCCCAGGTAAAACCATTGCCACCATGAGTTTGTATATTTTCTTTAGAACAGAATTGAAATGCCTTAGTTGCACTCACTCTTGCAGTTGCAGAAGCTACAGCTAAGTCAGATGACTCTGTTGATAATGCCCATGCCGCATAGTAAGAATTAGATTTTGCTAATGTAATTGATACATACATATCAGCTAGCTTATGTTTAATTGCCTGAAAGGATCCAATCTGTCTTCCAAAAGCATATCTTTCTTTAGCATAACTAAGGGCCATATCTAGAGATGCCTGAGCACCACCAATTTGCTCAAAGCTAAATAAAACGGCAGCTTGATCAATAAGAGTTTGATAACACTCCCACCCATTTCCTTCTTCACCAATCAAAATACTATCAACATTGTCTAAATTTATAGAAGAATGGCCTCTACTTTCATCAATAGTATCCATATGATTTATAGACAAATTTTTTGAGTCATGACAAACCAATCTAAGATCTATACCTTTAGAAGACTTAGCAACAATTATTGAATGAGTTGCCACTTCCGCATCAGGAACAGCAATTTTTTTACCTTTTATTAATCCATTATTAGCAGTAGTTGAGATATTGTCTGATGTAGGGGCATGAAGCTCTTCAGTTACAGCCAGAGTTCCAACAATCTCTCCAGTGACTAGTTTTGGTAGAATATCTTTTTTTACCTCTTCACTTGCAAATTTATTTATGGCTTCTGTAAATAAGTATACAGATGAAGAAAAAGGCACGGGCGCAAGAACTTTACCAATTTCTTCAGCCAGCACACAAAGCTCTAAATGACCAAGACCCAGCCCATCATATTCTTCAGGGATTGTTATACCAGTCCAACCAAGCTCAACAATTTTATTCCAAAGACTTTCATCAATATTTGATTTGTTTTCTAAAGTGCTTCTAGTTGCTGCAAGCGTATTTTCTTTTTCAAAAAATTTTCTTGCTTCTTCCTTTAAAAACTTTTGATCATCTGAGAAATCTAAATTCATAATTATTATTCAGTTAATGTAAAATATGATTATAAAGTATAAATTTTTATTTAAAAAATATGAATTCAGAGATAAAAGTCGACAAACCATCACCATCATATTTAAAGAGATCTAATAATGGTGGATTATTAGTTGGTTTAATCTATGTCTTAGTGCTAATGGCAATTTTAGCTCTAGCCTTATGGCAGAAATCAGAGGTAGATAGCAAAAACACATCAATAAAAATATTAGATGAGCGAATAGCATTATTAGAAGAACAGCTTAGTTTAGCTGACGAGAATAATATGGATTCTATGAGCGGTGTAAGCTCATCATTACAGTTTTTAGATAAAGAAATAAGAAAGCTCTGGGATCTTAGCAATAAAAGAAATAAAGTTGATATTAATAAATTAAAAGATACCGAAAAGTTAATCCTATCCGATATTCAAACTTTAGTCTCAGATTTAGATAATCTTAAAATTCTTATTGACGAAAATAAGAAGAGTTCAATAACTATAAGAGAGTCCGTTGACCTAGTTAAAAATGATGTTGATAATTTAAAAGATCTATCAATTCGAGCTAGTAATCTTGAAACTCAGCTTATGTTAATAGAAGATTCTATCCAAGCATTAGAAAATTATAAGAAGCAGATTAACCAGACTATTTTAGAGGTTCAGACGGAAATAACTAACATGAAGTCTGTCAATAAAATATCCACCAAGCTTATAGATGAAACTAGCATTTGACATTCTCTAAAAATAATAGTTTTATAGAATTATGAATAAAATAGCTCTCCAGTTATTTCTTGTCTTAGCCTTCATTCCGTTAGCACTCTTGATTGGCTATGGAATCATTGTTTTAGCTCCAATATTTTGCTGTTTCCTAGCTATAAATTCATATAAATTTAATAATCATAAAGAAATGTATTTCTGGATGCTTATAGGCGCACTTTCATTCACATTAGCTTTATATTTGTTAGGAGTTTTATGATTATTACTAAAATTGTATTGACTTTATGTGGCGCAATTATGTTTTTGATGGGCCTAACAACCATTGTTCTTCCAAATGTGAATAGTTTTTTTGTTCCTGTAAATGTTGATAATGATGCAATGGCAGCTATGGTAAGGACATATGCTGGTTTTTTTCTTGCTTCAGGCTATCTAACTATAAGATTTGTTTATTCTTCATCTAAAGTTCAAATAGGCAATATTCTTTTATATATATTTGGATGTATGATCTTCTCGAGATTATTTAGTTTTATGTATGAGGGCTTTAGCGATCATTCATTATACTCATTTTTTGCAGGTGTTATTTTATTCCTAAGTATGTATTTCTTGCAAAGAAAAAGAAAGAATCAAATTTCATACGATCTCTAATATTTAACAAATAAATCTTTCCAAAAATCTTTAATAATATATATAATGCTTTTTCGAGTGGGGATGTGGTGGAACTGGTAGACACGCTTGGCTTAGAACCAAGTGCCGCAAGGCGTGGGGGTTCGACTCCCTCCATCCCTACCATTTAAGCCCGTGGTTATAAGGTTTCTTGATGGCAGACACGTGGCAGACACTCAAATTGAATTTGTCCATGTTATGAAATACCATGAGATATGCGAGTAATAGACGCTATCATTCAATCACTACATAATCTTGGAGGTCAATCAGACCTTGAAGATATCTATATAGAAGTTAACAAGGTTAGGGCAACGCCTAATCCAAGTATTAGAGCAAGATTATATGAACACGCAAGTGAATGCGATGCATACAAGAAAATAAATCCTGATTTGTTTGAATCAACTGATGGAAAGGGTGGCGGCACATGGAGATTTAGAACAAAGAATAAATCTATACCAGGGCCATCAACTTGGTTAGATGAAATTATTGATATCAATAAATTTGAAATTGGTGCTCTCTACAAAAAGAAAGATATCAGACTAATATCAGGACTATCAAAATCGAATGGTCCCAGGGAACCATGGACTGGTATTGTTAGGCTTGCCAATGCCGTACTTTTATTCGTTAACCTTGACAAAACCGATGCAGATGAATCTTTAAAATTTAAAGATTTCTTTGACGGTTCTGATTTTTTTTGGGAGTCAAGAAACAGCGATTCTATTGAAACAACATATATCAAGGAAATGCTTGATGGTATTCCAGTATATTTATTTTGTCGTATTTCTAAGAAAGGAGATTTCGTCTATGTTGGAGAACTTAATGCAGTTAACTATGACGATACCGTATCACCAATGCAATTTCAGTTTGAGGTGATAGACTTTCAGGAAAATCCAAATGAAAACCTTCAACTACTATATAAATGGAAACCAAATGATGTTGTTAGGGTTCCAAAAATTTCTACATCTAAACCACAAAAGAATAGAAAGTCTTCACAGGGTTTTATCAAGGATTCTAAAAAGAAGGTCTTAATAGAACTCCATGCAATGAAAGTTGCATACGAGCATTACTCCGATAATGGTTATGAGATTGAAGATTGTTCTGGCCTCAGAAACCTTGGATACGATTATAGATGTAAAAAAGGTAATGAATTAATTGAGGTTGAGGTAAAGGGAACAACCACGCATGGTAATTCAGTCATCCTGACAAGAAATGAAGTAGATAATGCTAAAACAACACAAAATAGAGCAGACCTATTCATTGTTCATTCTATGGATATCTTAGTTAACGATGGTGACTATGAAGTGATATCTCATAAAGTAAACATTATTGAAAATTGGACACCCATCGATTCGTCTCTGGAAGCCTTAACGTATTCCTATAAGGTAGACTAAAACCTCTTTAAAACCATGGAATTGGCAGACATCGTGACAGACAATAAAAAAATTGTCGATTTTATGTTAATTATCAATTTCGATTCTCTCCATCCCTGCCAAAAAATTCGATCATAACTATATTGCCTAAAATTATTTATAATAAGTGTATGACTGTATCTAAATTTTTATTAAACGACCAGGAAGCTATTGTTAGGATTTTTGACCACATTGATAATGGTACAACTGATTTAGGAGATGAGGTTTGGAAGGAACCGGTAGATAATTACCATTCATTAGAAAGATTCAATCAAGAAATTGAATTGCTTAGAAATATGCCAATCCCATTTTGCCCATCCGCAGCTATTGCTGAGAAGGGGAGTTATATCGCTAGGAAAGCATCTGGCACACCGCTAATTGCTGTAAGAGGCGAGGATGGAATAGTAAGAGCTTTTATAAATGCATGTAAACATAGAGGTATGCAGGTAGCCGAAGGTGAAGGATGTAAAAAAGCATTTGTTTGCCCATATCATGCTTGGACTTACGGTCTTGATGGAAAATTAAAAAGAATCCCAGGTCAGAAAGGTTTTCCCGGAATTGAATTAGATACTACTGGTCTTTATGAATTAAGCGCAAAAGAAAAAGGCGGCATTGTTTATATTAAACAAAATGGAGAAATAAATAAGAGTGAGTTAAAGCATGCTTTAAATTTTTTTAGTAAAGAACAAGAATTATTTCACACAGGCGAGGTTGAAGATAATACAAATTGGAAGTTAATAACAGAAACCCTGCTAGAGGGTTATCATATAAGATCTCTTCACAAAAAAACATTTTACCCTTATGGCCTAGATAACATAAATCTCGTTGAGTCATATGGATTAAACTCAAGGGTTATATTTCCTTTTAAGAGGATTGAGAAATTAAGAGATATTGATCCATCCCAAAGAAGTATTAATGGCATGGTTACAAAAGTTTATCATCTTTTCCCAAATGTAAGTGTTTCAGTGCTTTCTAAGCATACTAGCCTTACTATAATCGAACCAATTTCACCAACACGAGTTAAGCTTATAAGTTATCTCTTAATAAATGAGCAAGAAGATCAAAAAAAGATAACATTAGAAGAAGCAAAAAAAGATGCAGTTTTTGTTAATGAGTCAGGACAAGCAGAGGATAGGGAGGCAGCAGTAGCTATACAAGAAACAGTTACGACTAAAGCTAATAACTACCTCACATTTGGCTACTTTGAAAAAGCCATTGTCGATTTTCATAAAAATTTATCAAATATGCTTAAATTATGAATATTAAAAAAGTTTACAAACCGCTATTTATGGCTATACTCTTTCCAATGATTAGATTTAACGCACAACCGAGACGGGCTTCAGCTTTATAGCTGGATCTTTTCTGTTGTGAAATAGACCCAGCTTTAGCTGGGTTTTTTTTTATTTATTAAAAGAGAGAAAGAATGAAAAACTTTATTACGACTGACGATTGGACAAGATCAGACCTTCAAGAGATATTGGATTATGCAAAATACTTAAAAAAAGAAAGATTTCAAGATACCTTGAAGAATAAATCTGTTGCATTACTATTTTTTAATCCATCAATGAGAACTAGAACTAGTTTTGAAATTGGTGTTCAAGAGCTTGGTGGCTATGCTGTTGTTTTGCATCCTGGTAAAGATGCTTGGCCAATAGAATTTAAAATGAATGCACTTATGGATCAAGATTCAGAAGAGCACATAATTGAAGTGGCTAAAGTTTTATCTGAATACTGTGATTTGATTGCAGTTAGGTCTTTTCCAAAATTTCAGGATATAAATGAGGATATTTCAGATAATGTAATCAAGAGTTTCGAGAAGTTTTCAACTGTTCCAGTTGTGAACATGGAAACTATTACTCATCCATGCCAAGAATTAGCTCATATACTTTCTCTTCAAGAAGAGATAGGAGACTTAGATGGAAAAAATTACCTAATAACATGGACTTATCATCCAAAACCGCTAAATACAGCTGTTGCTAATTCATCACTCTTAATAGCTAGTAAGTTTGGTATGAATGTTAAGCTTCTTTGTCCTACAGAAGACTATATCCTTCATGAATCTTTTATAAGTAAAGCTCAAGAAAATTGCTCTAAAAATAATGCTTCATTTGAAATTACTCATAATATTGAAGATGGATATTCCGATGCTGATATTGTTTACGCAAAAAGCTGGGGGGCAATCAATTATTTTAATGATGCAAATAATGAAAAAATTCTTAGGGATAAATTCAAGAATTTTATTGTTGATGAAAAAAAAATGGCATTAACTAATAACGCTAAGTTTAGTCATTGTCTTCCATTAAGAAGAAATATTAAAGCTACAGACGCGGTTATGGATTCTGATTATTGTATTGCAGTTCAAGAAGCTGCTAATCGATTGCATGTTCAAAAATCATTACTAACAACTTTATTAAAGGGTAAATAAAATGAAAAAAATTGTTTTAGCATTTTCAGGTGGATTGGATACAAGTTTTTGTGTTCCTTATTTAATTGAACAAGGATTTGAAGTTCATACTATATTTGTAAATACGGGAGGAACATCAAAAAAAGAACAAATAAAAATTACAAACAGGGCAATGGAGTTGGGAGCAAAGAAACATATCAATAAAAATATAGACCAATCTCTATGGAAAGAAATAATTAAACCCTTGATTTGGTCAGGATCATTGTATCAAGACAGATATCCTGCATTATGCTCAGACAGGTACCTAATTGTTAAAGAAGCAGTTGCTTTATCTAATAAATTAAAAACTAAAAATATTGCTCACGGATGTACAGGTATGGGCAATGATCAGGTTAGGTTTGATTTATCCATTCAGGCTCTTGGGAGTTTTAATACATTCAGCCCAATTAGAGAAATCCAAAATAAATCAAAAGATGTTAGAGCTTATGAGATTAAGTATCTCAAAGAGAGAGGGTTTAAAGTATCTTCTTTAAGCTCATCTTATAGTGTAAATGAGAATATTATGGGAGTTACAGTATCAGGATCAGAGATAGATGATTGGAAAGAGCCATCTGATGAAAGCTATATTCTTTGTAAAAAACCAGATCAATACCCTAAAAAAGATAAAAAAATAAAAATTGAATTTATTAAGGGCGAGGCAAAAAAGATAAATGGTAGATCTTTAAAAGGCGCCGATTTATTAAGAAAATTAAATACTGATGGCGGGTCTTATGGGATTGGTAGAGAAATTTATACCGGAGACACTATTATAGGGATTAAGGGAAGAATTTTATTTGAGGCGCCTGGAATAACTATCCTTCAAAAAGCACACAAAGCCTTAGAGGAGACTGTTCTGACTGATAAACAAAGTTTCTTTAAACCTATTATTGGTAAGAAATGGGTCGAGCTAGTTTATAGTGGATTCTACTTTGATCCTTTAACAAAAAATCTAGAAAATTTCTTAGAAGATATACAACAGTCCGTTAATGGTGCTGTGGAAGTTTGTCTATCTTCCGGGAGAGTAACTGCCATTTCAGTTGATGCAAAGAGAAAGCTTGTAAATAAAGATTCTACATATGCTCAATCAGCTTCATGGGGTATTGAAGAATCCTCTGGTTTTATAAAGTTATTTGGACAAAGCTCCTCCACATGGGCAAAGGTAAATAAAAATAAATTATGAATAAAGTTTACAAAAAAGAAACCTTTTTAAAGCTCTTAGGCAGCATCAGCAGCCAAAAAGAAATTAGGAAATATCTAGAAAGATTTTCCTCTGATGACTATAGATTTGCTTTGATAAAAGTTGGAGGCGCGATTTTAAAAAATGATCTAGATAATCTCATCTCTTCCATTTCTTTTTTAACTGAAGTTGGGCTTATCCCAATAATTGTTCATGGCGCAGGCCCAATGCTATCTGAAGAGCTAGAGAAGAATAAAATTGATTATAAATTTATAAATGGTCAAAGAGTAAGCTCGGCAGATGTCTTGCAGATAGCTATAAAAGTATTTTCTGAAGAAAATATTAAATTAGTGAAAGCATTAG
>Ga0213868_10000295_pt1 | contig 47174 bp, 44 predicted proteins | sample PICome_9_FD_160087 | JGI IMG/M metagenome (GOLD analysis project Ga0213868, IMG submission 160087) | Coastal seawater microbial communities near Pivers Island, North Carolina, United States - PICO127 | ecosystem: Environmental > Aquatic > Marine > Coastal | place: USA: North Carolina...
AATTTATCCATTTTCTAGGCTCATCAAAATGGTAATACTGAGCAGCAAACATTTGATGCTGGCCAACATCAGAAGTTACATATGCTTTTCCATTTGTTTGTTGATAAACATGTTGAACGACTGACTGAGGCAAAATCATACTATTATCGGTTTTATCTAAATAAAGATCGTGATTTAGGCCATGGAGATTCTTCCAATCGCTTATTTGATTATGCCAATCGGTTAGTACCTCATAATCATATTTAGAAGCATTCTTGTTAAGAAGATCAATTATTTTTCTAAGAGAGTTTTTAACCTCACCAAACAAAGCAATGTTTGCCTCAATGATTTTTGAAACTGAAGAATGATCAATATCCAAATGAATTATTTTTGCATTAGGTGCAAATAAACTTGGTGTATTTGTAATCCTGTCATCAAATCTTGCGCCAATTGCAATAATTAGATCTGAGTTATGCATTGCCATATTAGCTTGATATGTTCCATGCATTCCGAGCATTCCAAGAAAATATTTATCCGAAGCAGGATAAACTCCTAGGCCCATAAGAGTGTTTGTAACTGGCGCCTTTAAAAAATTATTAAGCTCTATTAGCTCCTCTGAAGCATTGCTAGATATTGCTCCGCCACCGGCATATAAAACTGGTTTTCGTGCTCTTAGTATTGCTTCAACTGCTCTTTCAACCTGATGATCGCTTGGCTCAATTGGAGGATTGTAAGATCTTATATTTACGTCTTCGGGATAAAGAAAATCAAACAGTTGATCTGGCGCAGTCATATCTTTTGGTATATCAATTACAACAGGCCCTTGTCTGCCAGTAGTAGCAATATGAAAGGCTTCTTTAATAATTTTAGGGATGTCTTTTTGATCTTCTACAGAAAAACTATGTTTTACAATGGGTCTAGAAATTCCAATCATATCAGTTTCCTGAAATGCATCTGTCCCTATTAAGTGAGTGGCAACCTGACAAGATAAAACTACCATTGGGATTGAGTCCATAAAAGCAGTTGCAATTCCTGTTACTGCATTGGTTGCACCCGGTCCTGATGTAACTAAAACCACTCCTGGCTTGCCTGTTGATCGTGCATACCCATCAGCAGCGTGCGTAGCTCCCTGCTCATGTCTTACTAAAATATGATCTATTTTATTCTGTCTAAAAAGCGCATCATAAACATGAAGAGCAGCCCCTCCAGGATATCCAAAAATAAGCTCGACACCCTCTTTGTGGAGTGCTTGCATCAACATATCAGCGCCAGAAATCTTCAAAACTTAAAATTATTTAATAATAAAACCAGAGTTTATATTATTTTATTGTCTTAGTAGCAAGTAATTCAAAGTTTTTTTAAGTTTATGATTAAATCTTCCATATCAAGCGGAAGTGGAGCTTGGAATGAAATCATACTATCTTCATCTTTTGCTTTGAAAGAAATAACATGGGCATGAAGTGCTTGTCTTGGGAAGCTTCTAATATATTCCACTAATTCTTTTGATGTGTCTTTTGAAATAATTTTTCTAGGGTTATATGTGCTATCACCAATTATTGGTAATTTCTTTGATGCAAGATGAACTCGAATCTGATGAGTTCTCCCAGTCTTAATAGATACATCAAGCAAAGAGTACCCATTTATTTTTTCTTTTAATTTAACAAAAGTAATGGCTTCTTTGCCATCTTCTCTTATAGCCATCTTTGTTCTATTCGTTTTATCTCTTCCAATGGGTTCATTTATTTCAAAGCTACCCAAGGTTGATCCAGAGCAAATTGCTAGATAATTTTTTGAAATAGCTCTATTTTGCATTTCATTAATAAAATAATTTCTAAATTCATCATTCCTTGCGATAACTACAACCCCAGAGGTATCTTTGTCTAGCCTATGCACAATGCCACTTCTTGGTAAATTTTGTAACTCAGGGTACTTAAATAAAAGTGCGTTTGCTAAGGTTCCATCAAAACAGCCTGATCCTGGATGCATCACAAGCCCACATGGTTTATTGACAATAATGAAATCTTCGCGTTCTTCTAAAATATCAAAACTTATATCTTGCGGGTCCCACGAAACCTTTTTTTCTTCTATAGGATTCACCTCTATTTCATCTTTATAGAAAACTGTATCTTTTGGTTTTGCTAGCTCGTGATTAACGAGAACTCGGCCTTCAAGAATCCATTTTTTGATCTGAGTTCTTGAGTATTTTTCAAACATCTCTGTAGCAACTTTATCTAAGCGAGAGTTATTTTGATCTTCGTTTACTATTTTTGATATTGGCATTTGAACTTATTGAAAATATTTCAATCTAAATATAGCTTTTAAAGCTTTAATGCTAATAATAAAGGTAAAATATGCAAATAATGAAACAATATAGAAAAATATTTGAAGTCTTAATGGTTCTTCCATTAACTATTGTCTTTTTGTCTAGCTGCCAATCTGATTCAGAAGAGGTCGAGAGGCCTGAAAAAATCTATTATGATCAAGCTCAACGAAGAATGTCTTCTGGGAATTATATGGGCGCAATAGAATCCTTAGAGACTATAGAGAGTAGGTACCCTTTTGGTAAATATGCAGAGCAAGCTCAGGTTGAGCTTATATATGCGCATCTTATGAACTCGGAGCCAGAAGCCGCGCATTCAGCCGCTGAAAAATTTATAAGATTACATCCGAGACACCCTAATATTGATTATGCATATTTTTTAAAAGGGCTATCAAGCTATACACGAGATAATAATTTTTTAGTCCGAATCACAGGTACTGACCTGTCAAATAGGGACATTTCTGGAGCAAAAGAGTCTTTTGCAGAACTTGCTGAATTCCTTACAAGATTTCCAGAGAGCCAATATGGTCCATATGCTAAACAAAGAAGTATCTATTTAAGGAATATGATTGCAAGAAATGAATTGGCAGCAGCAGACTACTATATGACTAGGAAAGCCTATATTGCAGCAATAAGAAGAGCTAGCTATGTAATAGAAAATATTCCTGGTTCTAATCAGAACCTTAGAGCTTTAAAGATATTACTCGACTCATATGATTCGTTGGGCTATACAGACCTCTATAATGATACAAAAAAAATTATTGAATTAAATTATGTTGGAACAAACAATTCTGTATTAGAAGACTCATGGTCTTGGGAAGAGTTTGGTCGAATTAAACCGTAAGTTTTTAAATGGTAATTATAAAAACAATTGTATTAATTGTTCCTCTATTAATCCTTTTACTTAGCGCAATCCTGCTGTTCTCTCTTAGAAAGGTATTTTTTAAAAGAAATGTGGCTAAAAAAGTAAGGAATGACATTCTTACATGCAGTGCCTGTGGGGTTGGTGTTCATGAATCTTTAACTCGCAAAAAAAACTCAAAGATATACTGTTCTGAAGAGTGTATTAATTCTTAATTTTTTGCATAAACATAAACATCGCTGGTATATATAATAATGCCAGCAATGTTGCCCCTAGAACGCCAATTGTCATTGCCCAAGCAAGAGGTCTAAAAAAGACACTTGTAAATATTAAAGGTGCAAAGCCACCAATAGTTGTAACAGATGTTGTAATAATATGCCTCGTAGATCTTATAACTACTTCTGTTATTTCATGTTTTGATATTAGTTTCTTTTCAGCCTCTTCTTTAATGTGAGAAAGAACAATTATAGAATCGTTGATAGAAAGACCAACTAAACCAATAGCTCCGATAGTTGCTATAAAGCCATAGTTTTGGTTTCCTATTACAAGCCCAAGGAACGATAAGCCCATGCATAAACCGCCAACAGATAGTATTAACATGGTTTGTCTGAATGAGTTTAAGGCAAAGACGAGGCCCCCGACTATTAATACTAAATAAAAAAGGAAAGAGGAATATATCTGCCCCTGAGATTCATTTCTACTATCAGCTTGGCCAGCTGCTTCAATATAAAAACCTTTAGGTAAGGAAGAGATGAAATTATTTACAGGCTCTTCTAAATAGCTTTCAGTAGCAGATGGAAGCTTTCCAGTTTCAACCCAACCTTGAACAGTATTAAGCTTTTGGCTATCAAAGCGAGCTATAACTCCAGATTTTCTTACGATCTTACTCTCTCCAAAGCTATCAATATATTCCAATGAATTGCCTGAGGGTATTGTTAGGAATCTTGCTTCATCTATAGCGCCATTTAAAGACATGCCTGTCATTCTTATTGGTATTTCTTTTGAGCCATCAAGCATTGTGCCAACATTTATTCCATTGCTTACTGAAGACAATTCGTTGGTAATAAGGTTAGGGTCAATGCCTGAGAAGTAAATATTTGAAGAGTCAATTTCAAATTCTAAACTTGTTGCAAAATCAGCAAGCCTATTTTTTGTCAAAACGATATTGGGGGCATTACTTACTATTAATTCTAATTGCTCTCCCAACTTTGTTAAGACTTCTCTATCATTTCCTATAATCTTGTATTCGATATCAGCGTCAACTGGAGGGCCTGAAAAAAAATTATCAACAAGAATTTTTATGTCTGGATTATCAGCTGTAAGTTTCCTGCTTAGCTTAGGAAGATTATCCATCATTTGATAATAGTCTTTTGCATAAAATACTGCTTCGGCTGTATTGTTTTTACCCTCTTTGGAATCACCTCCAACAACGTTCATCAGCACTCTAGGTAAGCCACTTCCAACAAACCATACATCCTTTCTTGCTGGAATAAGCTCTGAATCTACAATCTGATTTCTTATATCTATAGCTTTCTGTAATGTTTTTTCAGTTGATGTGCCTTGGGGCATCTCAATGCTTACTTCAAACATATCTCTATCTTGTGGAGGAAAAAAATCTTTAGGGATGGAGCCAAACAAGATAAAGCCAGCTATAGGAAACGTAAGGGCAATCATGATCGCTCTTCTAGGTTTATGATATGCCCAATTGAGAAATTTTCTATATCTAACAACTATTTTTTCATTATGATATCCCTCTTTAGAAATATCGCCCCTGTTTAAAAAATTAACTTTTTCAAGATATGTCATCATCACGGGAACTGCTATAAGAGCAAGGATGAGAGATGCAATTATTGACATGATTACGGTCTTAGCAAGACCTCCAACAAATTCTATACTAGAGCCCTCTCCAGTAACAATGGGCAAAAATGCGAAAACAGTTGTTGCTGTTGCTGCTGCAAGCGGAGCTACTAAATGCTTGGTAGTTACTCTTATTGCTTTTTCAGGAGAGAGTCCTAATGATCTCCTATACTTATAATCCTCTACAACAATAATCCCATTATCTATTAATAAACCTAAAGCAATAATAATTCCACTCATTGAAGTCATATGAAGCGGAAGTCCTATTAGATTGCATCCAAAAAGAACTAAAGATACAGAAAAGGGTAATATTGCAGTTACAACTATTGCAGATCGTAAGCCTAAAAAAAATAAACTAAAAGATAGAACAAAAAATATGGCTAAACCAAAACTTTTATAAAGTTCAGAAAACTTTTTATCTGTATAAAATGACTCGTCATATATTTTGTTAATACGAATCTCATCAGGCAATTCTTGATTTAATTTTTCAGCAATAGCGTCGGCTTTGCCCACATAATCACCAACCCTTTGCGACATAGTTCCAGAGATTGCAACCATTATTGTTTGCTTTCCATCTACAAGAATAATTTCTTCTATTGGAGTTACAGGCTCTTTAGAGATGATTGCAATATCTCCTAGGCGAACAAGTTCATTGTTATTAAAAACTTTTATTGGGATATCTGAGATTTTGTTAATATTATCAAGACCATCTTTAAGCTTGAACAAGTATTCAGACTGATTGTTAGAAATTATGCCTATAGGCTTCTTCGAGTCTAGGCTTTTAATTGTTCTTGATAATTCAGAGAAAGTTAATCCAAGCGAAGATAATTTAGATGAATCAACTTTTATGATTATCTCTTCATCTGAGGCTCCAAATACTTTTAATTTTTCTGTATTATTTAAGCTATTGAGCTGAGTGACAAGCTGATCCGCTATTCTAGACATCATTACAAATGGAGTTTTTTCTCCGCCAGACCATTGAATGCCATACATAACAGTTATTGGCGGTCCGCTTGATCTAATGAGTTTTAAATTTGCTCCTTGAGGAATTAGAGGCTTTACTTGATCAATCTTATCTTGAACTTCAGACCATGTTTGTTCAATCAATAAGGGATCAAGGCTTTGTGCAAATTCCACAACAGTTGTTGAAAAACCTTGGCTTATGAATGAATCAATCTCATCAACCTCTGTAACTTCTCTTATCTTTAACTCAAGTTGCTCTAATACCTGCGTTTCTATTCTTTCTGCAGATGAGCCTGGAAGAGTTACAGTAACGGCGCCCCAGCGCTGAGCTAATTCTGGATTTTCTTGAACTGGTAATGATAATGCAGATGATATACCAGCAAGCAGAATAAAAGCTAATGTTAGAAAAAGAACCCTTGGTCTTTCTAAGAAGATATCTAATATTTTCATTGACTATCAAGCACCTTGCCTTGGACTATTTTTGAAGCTCCTCCAAGAACAATACTATCTCCTGAAGCAATGGTGCCATTAACAAAAGCATAGTTATCATCAAAATAAATTATTTCAACCAAATCCTTTGTCACTATATTATTTTTTATTGTGTAAAGTGACCACAAGCCTTGATCAGATTGAGATAAAGATTTTAAAGGAACCCATAATCCCTTAGCATTTTCTTCAATTTTCAGTTTTAGCTTTGTAACAACTCCTGGGCTAATAAATTGATCAAATTGAAATATAGCTAATTTAGAATTTGATCCGGTTCTTGACATAGGTGCAACCCTTTTTAAAAAAGCATTGTAGATATTTTTACCAACTATAAATTCATATTCTGCATTAAGATTTAGCTTGTCTAAATATGCTATGGGCAAGGTTACATGGGCCTCAACATAGTCTGAATCAATTACATCTAAAATAGGCGCGCCACTATTTATTACTGTTCCTGAATCTAAATATCTGCTTTGGACAACACCGTTAAAAGGAGAAAATAGTTTAGTCTGATCTAGCCTTACTAAATAAAATTCATACTCAGATTGGGCTGAAAGATACTCCGAGTTTGCCTCATCCATCTGCTGATCAGATACATGACCATCCACCATAAGACCTTTCACTCTGTTTAAAATAAGTTTTGATAAATCAAATCTTGCTTTTGCTTGTTTTAATTGAGCTGTAATCTGTCTACTATCTAATTCAGCCAATACTTGACCTTTTTTGACATCATCACCTATATCCACATATATAGAGGCAACTTTCCCAGGAATCTCAAAAGATATTTTTGACTGCTGCCTTGGATGAAGGATGCCTGGGAATTCTTTGCTGACATAATAAGAGTCTTGCAACTGTGCTTCTAAGACTTCAATTGATTGTGATAGAGCATACTGAGAAAAAAAGGTTGTAAATAACATACTAATTGAGATATATCTAAGATATTTGATCCGACTTATTTTATTAATCATAATTAACAATAGATTATGTTGACACTGTAAACATGTTAAACTATATGTTTACAGTGTCAACATCAAAGTGTTAAAATTTAATTTTTAAGAAATTTAATATGAAGTCATATCATCACGGAAACTTAAAGCAAGAGTTAATTTCGTGCGCATGTAAATTATGTGAAGAAAATGGGTATGAATCACTTAGCATGAGATCTATTGCTAAAGAAAGTGGTGTTTCTCAAACAGCACCTTACAGGCATTTTAAAACTAAGGAAGCTTTGTATGCATCAGTTGCAACTAATGGTTTTAAAAAACTAAGTGAAGCTTGCTATATAAATGAAGAAAAAAAAGTAACAAAAAAACAACTTGTTGACGCAGGATGCAGATATATTGAATTTGGTCTAAAGAATGCAAATACTTATGATTTAATGTTTGGAACAGCAGTTGGTAATTTTGCTAATTATCCAGATCTTTTAGAGTCTGCAAATAAAACATATGACTCATTCCGATCAAGCTTTTCTAAATTAGCAAATGATAGTGAGGATGTTATTGCTTTTAAATGTCTGACACTTTGGTCTATGGTTCATGGGCTTGTTGGTATAATTAGAAAGGTGCATGTGGTTGGCGATGATCTAAAACAGCATAGTCAGGGGCCTATAACATCTGCACGTATTATTGCTGATAATCTTGAAATGCATCTTGATAGGGTTTTATCTGGTCTTATTCAGAGCTAGATACTTCTATAGTTATTTTTTCTGAGACTATAGGCCCAATATCTATTCCACCAAATGGGACTTGAACTCCATGAATCGAAGAGCCTAACATCAATTGTAAAGTGTGCAATCCAGGCTCTAACTCTATAATAGCCTCTGTTTGACCTGCGCCAAAATGCATGTGAGTATCATCAAAGGGTATGAATGCAGAAGGAAGTATTTCTCCATCAATAAGAAGATGATGATGACCGCTTACAAAACATTTATTATCTGGGGTCTTGCTTGATCCAGCTGGATTAATTTCAATATTCTCTGATCCAAATATCACTTTTATACTTTCTGAATTTGAAACATGAAAATCTTGGGGAGATAAAATCATAACTTTAGGCTCAGCACATTCATCAATATTTAGGCCTGAATATAAATCAGTGTTATTTATCTCAGTTTCACTGTATGGAGAGCTGGATACAATAGCATCCTCTGAAGCACTTACTGCATACTCGTTTAGGAAGAAACATGAAATTCCAATAAGTAAAAATCTAGGCATATGATCCATCAACATAAGTTAAGGTATTTATCTTATCTTTACTGGTCGATTTAGTCACATGTGCAATAACAATTGAATGGGTGTGATAAGAAATTAATTTATCTACTTTACAAAAAATATTTGCCTGAGCGTTTGTGAGATAAGGCACTGATTCGATATTCCATCTTGGATCATTAAATCGCTGATCATGCATAGCTTCGCTAGAGCATACATTTGAAATTGTCTCTTGATCTTTTGTTAATAGATTTATACAAAAATCTGAATCAATTTGTAGCTGATCATGTATCTTAGAGTCTTTATTAATACAAACCAAAAGACTTGGGGGCTCCATAGATATAGAAGTAACAGAAGAAACTGTAATTGCATTACAATTTCCAAAGTTATCTTTGTTGGAGAGTACGCTAACAGAGTATATATAGCTCCTCATTGCTAACCTAAAGTTATCTTGAATGCTCATGATTGAATTATACTTTTAAAAAGATATTTATTTATGATTTATTATGCACATACAATACAGCAAAATATATGAATAGAATAAGAATATCAGGCGGCAGCCTTAAAGGAAAAAAAATTGATTTTGAATTTAAAGATAATTTAAGGCCTACCTCAAATAAACTTAGAGAAATTCTTTTTAACTGGATTCAGTTTGAAATGCAGGATAGTTACGTATGTCTTGATCTTTTTGCAGGAACTGGTGCAATGGGTATTGAAGCTATCTCAAGGAATGCTGGCAAAGTAATATTTGTAGAACTAAATAAAAAACACTATGAAAATATTAAAAGGAATATTAGAAGCCTTAATATAAGAGATAAAGCAAAGTTATATTTTAAAGATGCCTTTTCATGGCTAACAAAAAATGATTTATCAGAATTTGATTTAATAATCATAGATCCGCCTTTTGACAAGAAGCTTGAAGAAAAAATTCTAAATAAAATTCTAAATAAAATGGAGCTAAAAAAATCTTGTAAAATATACTTAGAGCACAGTAAATTTTGCGATATCAACCTTCCAGAAAATGTGCGAATTATTAAAGAAAAAAAACTGGGAGATGTAAAAGCTTTGCTTTTAGAGTTATGAAAATAAGAATAGGAACAAGAAAATCAGAGCTAGCTATGTTTCAAGCAAATTATGTTGCAGACAAATTAATAGATAATGGGATTGAAATTGAAATAGTTCCAATTATTTCGGAGGGCGATATTAGTGAAGGACCATTACATGAAATCGGTGGAAAGGGCCTTTTTGTTAATAAGCTTGAAGAGGCATTATCAGCTAATGAAATAGATTGTGCTGTTCATAGTTTAAAGGATGTTCCTGCAAAAATAGATAATAGATTTATTATTAATGCTGTCATGCCTAGGGAAAGTTATGAAGATATTCTGGTTAAAAATTCTGATGTAGAGCTTTCAATGATGCCAACGGGATCTATTGTTGGAACATCAAGCCCTAGAAGGTCTGCTCAAATTCTAAATAAATATCCAAACCTTATAATAAAACCAATACGGGGAAATATATCAACTAGACTTTCAAAGCTTAGAAATGAAAATTACGATGCTATTCTTATTGCAGAGGCTGCTATAAATAGATTGGAGATAGGCTGTAAATATATATCTAGATTTCATATTAAAGAAATGCTGCCAGCAGCATCACAAGGTTATATAGGCATTCAATGCTTGAATACTGATAACGAAATTTCAAGAGCAGTTAGTAATATAAATTCATCAATCGATATGGCTCTTGCTAATGCAGAAAGGGTTTTTGTTGCGCAGTTAAATGGGTCTTGCACATCCCCTATATGTATTCTATGTGAATATAAAAATAATATAGTAAATATTCATGCAAAGGTTCTGTCTTTAGACGGAAAGAAACAAATTTCAAAAACAACCACTGCTGATTTATTAAATCTTAATCAGACTATCTTAAGTCTATCTAAAGAATTTATAGATGATGGGGCCAGGTCACTTATTCTATGATCGTAAATACTCGACCCTTAGAGCTTTCAGATAATCTCATTAAAATTTCGAATAGTGAAAAAATTCAAATAAGGCATATACACCTATCTTCAATTCACCCCATTACAGATTCAGCTCAAACTAAACTATGGACAAAAAAACTATTAGATATTGGAAGCTATAATAATATAATTTTTACAAGCAGGTCGGCTGTAAAATATGGATTTCCATTGCTTAAAAAGAATAACTTTAAAGAAAATTTTAATGGGGAAATTTTAGCAATTGGTCCTGCAACTGCTGCTGAGTTAATTAAAAGAGATGTACATCCTTTAATTTCCGACACCACAAGCTCTGAGGGTCTTGTAAATAAGATTAATAAAAATGATTCTAAAAGCATTCTATTTTGTGGAACAAATTCTCAAGGCTATCTAAAAAATAATTTGAGTAACTTGGATGAAATACAATGCTATGAATTAGTATTTAAGGCAATTAAATCTGAGTTTTTTAATACAGACAGAGAGATTATACTCGTTTATAACTTAAAAACTTTAGAGCATATATTAGAATCAGCAAATGATGATGTGCTTGATTCTAAGGAGTTTGTTTTAGCTTCTAAAAGGATTTTAGACCTAGTAAGGTCTGTTAAAAAATTAAAAGTGCATATTGCTAAAGATGCAACTGATCATTCCATGATTGAGGCAGCCAAAGCGATTATCTAGATTTTTTCCCGTTTCCAGATTTCATTGAAGTAAAGAATTCTTCATTGGTTTTAAATGATTTGAGCCTATCAATTAAGAACTGAATTCCCTGGGTGTCTTCCATTTCATCAAGAATTTTTCTAAGTACCCACATTCTTTGCAGCTCTTCTTCTGATGTTAGTAGATCTTCTCTTCTGGTCCCTGATCTTCTAATATTAATAGCAGGGTATATTCTTTTTTCAGCAATTTTTCTTTCAAGATGTATTTCCATGTTACCTGTGCCTTTAAACTCTTCATAGATAACCTCATCCATTTTTGAGCCGGTGTCAACTAACGCAGTTGCAAGAATTGTTAAGCTACCGCCCTCTTCTAGATTTCTTGCTGCACCAAAAAATCTTTTAGGTCTTTCTAGAGCATTTGAATCAACACCTCCACTTAAAATCTTTCCTGACGCTGGTTGCACAGAGTTATAAGCCCTTCCAAGCCTGGTAATGGAATCTAGCAATATAACAACATCCTTCTTGTGCTCTACAAGTCGTTTTGCTTTTTCTATAACCATATTAGCAACCTGGACATGCCGTGTGGGAGGTTCGTCAAATGTACTCGCAACAACTTCACCTTTGACAGTTCGAGACATTTCTGTAACTTCTTCTGGCCTCTCATCTATTAGCAGAACAATGAGTTCAACTTCAGGATTATTGCTTTTAATTGAATGAGCAATGCTTTGCAACATTAGTGTTTTACCAGCTTTAGGAGGCGAGACAATTAGCCCCCTTTGTCCTTTTCCAATGGGAGCTATCAAATCAATAATACGTGAGGAAAGGTCTTCTTTTGAGCCACTTCCTTGCTCAAGTAATAATCTTTCATTAGGAAATAAGGGTGTTAAATTTTCGAAGAGAATTTTATTTTTAGTTCTTTTGGGCTCCTCGCCATTGATGGTGTCTACTTGAATAAGAGCAAAATATCTCTCCTTATCTTTTGGAGTTCTTATTTTTCCAGCAACAGAATCGCCCTTTCTTAAATTAAATTTTCTAATTTGACTGGGTGAAACATAAATATCATCTTCTCCGGCACAATAAGAACCTTCAGGAGATCTTAGGAAACCAAAACCATCATTAAGAATTTCTAATACTCCACCGCCATATATATCAATACCTTCAGATGCCTTGAATTTAAAAATTTTAAATATAATTTCTTGTTTTTTAAGTCTTCCTACATCCTCTAGGCCAAGGTCAGTAGCAATTTCAACCAATTCGTTTATTGGTTTAACTTTAATTTCAGCAAGGTTCATATGATTTCCCTATAAATATGATGTTGAACTGTATTGGTAAAATGAGTTGTTTGGATATTAAAAAATCTGAACTATAAAAATGATAAGTGTTTTTTGTTAAAGATGCAAAATATATTACGCGATCACACCACTTGGTTAATAAAATCTTGGAGTTGTTGCTTGCTCAGTGCGCCTATTTCAGTCCCGACAGCTTCTCCATTTTTAAAAAGCATAAGAGTTGGTATTGACCTAATACCGTATTTAACAGCTGTATCTCTATTAGAGTCTACATCCATCTTGCAAACCTTTAAGCTGGAAGTATTTTCATTTGCAATCTCTTCAACTGTAGGTCCTAACTGTTTGCATGGTCCGCACCATTCCGCCCAAAAATCAACCAGTACAGGTTTATCAGAATCCAATACATCTGTTTGAAAATTATCTTGATCTACTATATTTACATTGCCCATCTTTGTTATAACTCCTTGGAAATTTCTTTTGCTGCATATGTTAGAATTGCATCTGCACCGGCTCTCTTGAGACTTAAAAGTGATTCTAGCATAACTTTCTTATCTAACAAGCCATTAGAGATAGCCTGAGAAATCATTGCATACTCGCCACTGACTTGATAAGCAAAGGTTGGTATTTTAAAAACCTCTTTTATTCTGAAGATTATATCCAGGTAGGGCATTCCAGGTTTAACCATAACAATATCTGCTCCTTCTTTTATATCAAGCGCAACCTCATGCAAGGCCTCATCTGAGTTAGCATAATCCATTTGATAGGTTGATTTTGAATTATCACCTAAATTAGAAGCAGAGTTGACTGCATTCCTGAAAGGGCCGTAAAAACCTGAGCTAAACTTTGCAGCATAAGAAAGAATAATAGTATTTTTATAATTATTATTCTCTAATGCATTTCTTATTAATCCAACTCTTCCATCCATCATATCAGATGGTGCAAGTATATCTGCACCAGCTTTTGCAAGTGATAACGATTGTTTGATTAGAATTTCTATAGTTTCATCATTTAATACATAATTATCATGGTATATCCCATCATGACCATGAGATGTATATGGATCAAGAGCTACATCTGCAATAATAACCATATCTGGGAAGTTCTTTTTAATATCTCTAATAGCAGTGCATACTAAGTTAGATTCATTATAAGACTCATTCCCTTTTTCGTCTTTTTTTGAGCCGTCGACAACTGGGAATATTGCAATTGATTTAATACCAAGATCATATATTTCTTTTATTTCATCCATCAAAACATCGAGTCCAATTCTTGATATTCCAGGCATAGATTCAATTTTTTCAAATCCAGATATGTCTTTAATAAAAATAGGCTGTATTAAATCATCTTTTGTCAATTTATTTTCTGCAACAAGATCCCTTATAAAGTCACTTGACCTTAACCTTCTAAGTCTTGTTGATGGAAATTTTCTCTCAAACATAATCAATCAGTTATAGCTCCTAAGCTTGCTGATTTTACACTTTTTGCATACTTTGATAAAACGCCTTTCTTAGGAGGTGTTTTTGGATTTTTCCATACAGCTAGTCGACTTTCAATATCTTCATTAGGAATATTTAGAGATAGCTGGTCTGAATTTGCATCAATTGTAATCTCATCACCATCTTGAATGACAGCAATGACTCCTCCATCAGCTGCCTCAGGAGTTATATGACCAACAACGAAACCGTGTGTCCCACCAGAAAACCTTCCATCAGTAATAAAAGCAACTTGGTCTCCTAGACCTTGACCCATGATTGCTGAAGTTGGTTTAAGCATTTCTCTCATACCAGGACCACCTTTTGGACCTTCATATCTAATTACAACAACATCTCCGGCTTTTATTTCCTTTGATAATATTGCTTCAACTCCATCTTCTTCCGAATTAAATACTCGTGCAGAACCTGTAAAAGATGTTCCCTCTTTACCAGTTATTTTTGCTACAGCGCCCTCTTTAGCAAGATTTCCATAAAGTATTCTTAGGTGACTATTCTCTTTAATAGGATTATTAAAAGCTCTGATAATGCTTGTATCTTTATATGGAGATATATTTTTAAGATTTTCTTTCAATGTTTTTCCAGTAACAGTTAAGCACTCACCATTAAGAATATTTTTTTCTAGCATTGCTTTCATTAAAGGCTGTATACCTCCGGAGGCATTTAACTCTGACATGAAATGCTTTCCAAATGGCTTTAAGTCTGCAAGAACCGGGGTCTTTTTCCCGATTCTTGTAAAATCATCTAAGGTAATTTTGACTCCTATGGCATCTGCCATCGCTATAATATGGAGGACCGCATTAGTTGATCCGCCAAGAGCAATAACAATAGCAATAGCATTTTCAAATGCTTCTTTGGTCATGATGTCAGATGGTTTAATGTCATTATCGAGGAGGTGTATAATTGCCTTGCCCGCTTCTTTACAATCTTTTTCTTTGTCACTAGAAACAGCATCTTGACTACTACTTCCAGGCAAACTCATACCTAGCGCTTCAATTGCAGATGCCATAGTATTTGCTGTATACATTCCTCCGCAAGATCCTGGCCCTTTAACTGAAATCTTTTCAACATGAATTAATTCATGTTCAGGTAAATCGCCCTTTGAAAACTCTCCTGTTTTTTCACATACAGTTACATAATCAGTATTTTCATCACTTGGCTTGATTGACCCGCCATAAACAAAAATTGAGGGACGATTTAGTCTAGCCATACCAATAATACATCCAGGCATATTTTTATCGCACCCGCCTATAGATATAACTCCATCATAGCCGAGACAACCCACTACTGTTTCTATAGAGTCTGCGATAACTTCTCTAGATACCAATGAGTACTTCATACCTTGTGTTCCCATTGATATTCCATCAGATACTGTAATTGTGTTAAATAGGACTCCTTTTCCATTTGCATTATTTATAGATGATTCAACAACTTCTGCTAGATCATTAATATGCATATTGCATGGAGTGACTTTTGCCCCTGTTGAAGCTATTCCTACCAAAGGTTTTGTAAAATCTTCTGAGGTAAAACCAACGCCTCTAAGCATAGATCTTGATGCTGCCTGGTTGGGGCCATCTACTAAATCTTTAGAGTATTTTCTATTCATATTATACTAACCTGATGCATAACTTAGGGCTGCATTTAATAATTTTTTTGTGTATTCTTCTTTCGGTGAATCAAATACTTCAGATGAGGGACCTGCCTCAACAATAGTGCCTTGCTTCATTACAAAAATAGAGTCTGACATAGACCTAATAACTTTAAGGTCATGGCTTATAAATAAATAAGTTAATGAGTACTCATCTTGAAGGTCTTTAAGAAGATCAATAACCTGAATCTGAATTGATCTATCTAGAGCAGAGGTCGGTTCGTCTAAGATCATAAATGCTGGGCTCATAATAAGAGATCTGGCTATGGCAATCCTCTGCCTTTGGCCTCCAGAAAACTCATGCGGGTACTTGGATTTTTGGGAAGGACTTATCCCAACATCCCTAAGAACCTTATCTATCTTATTTTTTTTCTCATCTTTTGAGAAAGAAAAATGGACTCCTAAACCTTCGCCAACTATTTCCCCTACAGTCATTCTTGGCGATAAGGATCCATATGGATCTTGAAATATGATTTGAATATCTTTCTTAAGCTCTTTAGTTTCTTGAGATGAATTCTTGCTAATATCTTTTCCGTCATAAATTATATTTCCCTCAAAGGGTATCAAGTTTGCAATTGCTCTACCCAAAGTAGATTTTCCAGACCCAGATTCTCCAACCAAACCGATAGTGGAATTTTTTTTAATGGAGAAAGAGATATCTTTTACCGCATGAAATCTTTCTTTTTTAAAGGGATTTGATGAAGGGATGTTATAAAAGACATCTAGATTTTGAATTTCTAGCAAAGTATCTTTATTATTCGAAAACTTAATTTTTGGCTGCGGCTCCGCATCTAATAACTTTTTAGTATATTCATGTTTTGGCTCACTGAAGACTTTAACTGTGTCGCCTTTTTCAACAATCTTGCCGTCCTTCATAACACAAACTTGATCAGAAAATTTTTCAACTAACCCTAAGTCATGTGTAATAAAGAGAATTGACATGCCAAGCTCTTTTTGGAGCTTTGTCATCAAATCTAGTATTTGTGCTTGTATGGTTACATCTAATGCAGTTGTAGGCTCATCTGCAATCAATAAATCTGGTTCATTTACAAGCGCCATTGCGATCATGATCCTTTGCCTTTGTCCGCCCGATAACTCATGCGGATAGGCCGAGAACCTTCGATTAACATCATCAATTTCAACAAGGCTCATGAGTTTTTTTGCTTCTTCATTTGCTTCATTTTTAGATTTATTTGAATGCAAAAGAATTGACTCAGTTATTTGATCCCCCACTCTATGGTAGGGATTTAAAGATGTCATTGGCTCTTGGAAAACCATTGAAATAATATTTCCTCTTATCTTTATTAACTCTTTTGATGGCGCGTCTATTACTTCCTTTCCATTAAATAGGATGGATGAATTTTGTGAGTATGATGCCTGCGGCCTAGGCAATAGCTGAAGGATAGACATGGCTGTTACAGATTTTCCGGATCCAGACTCCCCAACAAGGGCTAAAGTTTGATTTCTTTGAATGTCAAAGCTTATGCTATCTACTGCTAAAAAAGATTCATCACGAACAGCAAAACTTATGCTTAAGTCTGTAACTTTTAAAATCTCACTCATAATATTTTCTCGTACTCATCTAAAAAATGATCCACGGCGAGCTTCGCCTTCCTTAATCTACTCATAGATGCAAACCCATGAATAAGAGATGGATAATGTAATTGACGAATATTAATACTTTTTTGATGTAATAGGTAGGCATATTTCTCTGCCTCATCGCACAAAACATCAAACCCAGCAGTTACTATCAGGGTCTTTGGAAAATTATTTGAATTGATATCTGTTTTTAATAAATCAAAGCATGGATTTTCAAAATCATCATTCTTGTTCTTAAATTTTTTCCACATCCACTTCATATTAGATGCCGTTAGGTAAAAACCATTCCCAAAATCATCAAATGATTTAAAATCACAGCTCGGACTGACCATTGGGTAAATGAGCAACTGGCTGCCTGGAAGATCTTTTGAATCTTTTAATAATTTGTTAGTTAATGAAGCTGCGAGATGGGCGCCAGCACTATCGCCACATAAACTTATTTCATTAGAATTTATATTTTTATCAAGCATCCAATCGTATGCCTTACAAGCATCGTCTAGGGCTATAGGGAATTTATTTTCAGGCGACAAAGAGTAGTCAAGAGAATAAATTTCTACACCAAGAAATGATGCATAGTACATAACAATATTATGATGAGTGTTAATGCTTCCAAAAATATATCCCCCGCCATGAAAATATAATATTGATTTAGTTGATTTTAAAATTGATGGGGAATACTTTCTGATGATAAGGCCATTGCCTATGTCTATATCTTTAAATGAAACTTTACTCGTTGGCTTAGCTGCTATATTTATTAAGCCTGAACTTTTCTCGAAAGACTTTCTGATTGATTTTATGCTCTCCTCATTACTATCTTTAAGGGTCTTTATTGGGATAAACTTTAGAAAAATATTCGTTTGATCGTCAAGGGCATGTCCCCTTATAACAATTTTACTAAATTGTCCTATGAGCCTAAATAAGAAATCTGGGAGTAAAAAAAATATATTAAGAAAGATTTTCTTTGGCATTCCTATACTTTAATGCTTTTTTATTTAATTTTCTTCCTTTTGATTGCTTCAAAGTTTATGATTTTTATATGTATCATTTGTTAAAAATATCTCAGATCATTCTTATCGCTTTATCAAGCAATTTATTGGCTCAATCCTTTTTAACAGATGATGATGTCATTTTAAGAGCGCCAGATGCATTTATTATTTCTGGTGATGCTAATTCCAATTATGTAAAAATAAAATGGCTTGTAGCTGATGGTTACTATTTATACAAGGATTCATTAAAAATAAGTTACGGTTCAAAAGAACTGGAATATAAAATTTTAAATTCAAGTGAATCAACCTATAGTGATGAATTCTTTGGTGAAACACAGATTTTAAAAGAAGAACTTTTAATTTCATTTAATATTGCTAATAGCTTTAATAAAAATAATATATTGATATACTTTCAAGGCTGTTCAGAGTCTGGTTTTTGCTATCCTATGCAAACAAAAAATTTACTCGATATAATCCCATAAAATCTTTAAAAATCATCTAAAATCATCTAAAATCGCTTTAAATGAAAATATTAGTTATAAATGGACCAAATTTAAACCTTCTAGGCAAGAGAGAGAATAATCACTATGGTGATATGGATCTAGAAAAAGTTGAGAAAAATTTAGCTGATCTCGCTGGAATGCATAAATGTGATATTAGTTTTTTTCAAAGCAATGCTGAGCACCAACTTGTGGACAAAATTCAAGAGTGTCTAAATGGTGACATTGATGCAATTATTATTAACCCTGGAGCCTTTACTCATACAAGCATAGCTATAAGGGATGCTTTACTTGCTGTAAATGTTCCTTTCTATGAAGTACATATTTCAAATATATTTGGGAGAGAAGAATTTAGACATCATTCTTATTTTTCAGATATTGCTACTGGTGTAATTTGTGGCTTAGGTGCTTCAGGTTATGAATATGCTGTTCTAGATGCAATTTTAAAATTTAAATAATTATGGATATAAGAAAAATAAAAAAACTAATTGAAATGCTACAAGAGTCAGACCTTACTGAAATTGAGGTAGGTCAGGGTGACGAGTCTGTGAGAATTACGAGAGGTGGAAGCCAAAACAGCGTTGTGTCTGCACCAATTCAACAAGCTATTATTGAGTCTCAACATTCGCCTGATAATACTTCAAATCAAACTCAAGTTGAAAGTGGAAATCTTATAAAATCTCCAATAGTCGGAACTTTCTATAGAAAGCCGGGGCCAGATAAAGACCCATTTATTAGAGTAGGAGATTCTGTAGAGGTTGGAGATGTCCTTTGTATTATTGAAGCTATGAAAATGATGAATGAAATTAAGTCTGAATATAGCGGAAAAATAACTTCAATTAACATTGAAGATGGGCAACCAGTAGAATTTGATCAACACATTATCACAATAGAATAGATGTCATATAAAGTTCTCATAGCTAATAGAGGAGAGATAGCCCTGCGTGCAATGAGGGCTTGCAAAGAACTTGACATTAAAACTGTAGCTGTTTATTCAACAGCAGATAAAGATTTGAAACATCTAAAATTTGCAGATGAGTCTGTCTGCATTGGCCCTCCTTCGCCGTCATTAAGTTATCTTAATGCTGCTGCAATACTTTCAGCTGCAGAATTGACAGAGGTTGATGGTATTTATCCTGGCTATGGATTTCTAGCAGAAGACGCAAATTTTGCTGAAATGTGTGAAAAAAGTGGTTTCAAGTTTATTGGCCCAAGCTCTGAAATAATTAAAAAGATGGGAGACAAAATTACAGCTAAGACATTGGCAGAAGAATCAGGTATCCAAATTGTTCCAGGTTACAAAGGAGAAATACCTAAATCTGAAGACGAAGTAAAAAAAATAGTTAACAAAATTGGTTATCCAATAATGATCAAAGCTACCGCAGGTGGAGGCGGAAGAGGAATGAGGATGGTAAAGGATGAATCAGCACTCTTCAATTCTTTAGAAATTACAATCCAAGAAGCTCAAAGTGCATTTGGTAACGGGACAGTTTATTTAGAAAAATTTATTGAAAATCCTCGCCATGTGGAAGTTCAGGTTGTTGGAGATGGTAAAGGGCAAGCAATTCATCTAGGCACAAGAGATTGCAGCATGCAAAGGAAGCATCAAAAAATTATAGAAGAAGCCCCAGCACTAGATATTAACGAATTAGCTTTGAAAGAAACTCTTGAAGCCTGCGTTAGTCTTTGCAAAAAGATAAAATATGAGGGTGTTGGAACTATCGAGTTTCTTTATGAAAATAATGAGTTCTATTTTATTGAGATGAATACAAGGATTCAGGTAGAGCACCCAGTTACAGAAATGATTACAGGTTATGACCTTGTTAAGGCTCAATTAAGAATAGCCTTGGGAATGGAAATTGAGCTTATTCAGAATGAAATAGATTTTAAGGGTCATGCAATTGAATGTAGAATCAATGCAGAAGATCCAATAACATTTCAGCCCTCTCCTGGATTAATAACAAAAATGCATACTCCTGGTGGCTTTGGAATTAGGTATGATTCTCATATATATGGAGGATACAGAGTTCCGCCTTATTACGATTCCCTTTTGTCGAAAGTTATAACTTTAGCTAACACAAGAGAGTCTGCTATAAAGAGAATGTTGAGCGCTCTAGACGAATTTTTTATTCAAGGAATAAAGACAAATCATTCACTGCACCAGGATGTTCTTCGTGATAAAACTTTTGCAGAAAACAAACATACTATTAACTATTTAGAGAAAGAATTCTTACCTAATAATTATGAGTGAGTATAATCCATCAGAAATAGAGAACTCCATACAAAAATTATGGAGAGAAGAAAAAAGGTTTGTATCTATTCCAGATGATAGAGAAAAGTTTTATTGTCTTTCAATGTTTCCTTATCCATCTGGAAAGCTACATATGGGTCATGTTAGAAATTACACCATTGGAGATGTAATTTCTAGATATAAGAAAATGCAAGGATTCAATGTATTTCAGCCTATGGGGTGGGATGCTTTTGGCCTACCTGCTGAAAACGCCGCTATTTCAAATGAAGTTAGTCCATCGGAATGGACAAAAGAAAATATTGAATATATGAAAGGTCAGCTGATCTCACTAGGTCTTGGTTATGACTGGTCAAAAGAACTTAGAACATGTGAACCCAGCTATTATAAATGGGAACAGCTTCTTTTTAAAAAATTTCATGAAAAGGGTTTAGTTTATAAAAAGAAAGCTTTAGTTAATTGGGACCCTGTAGATGAGACAGTACTAGCGAATGAACAGGTTATTGATGGAAAGGGATGGAGGTCTGGAGCTCAAGTTGAGATTAAAGAAATAGACCAATGGTTTATTAAAATTACTGATTATGCTGATGAGTTACTAGAATCTTTAGATGGTTTGGATTGGCCGGAAAATGTTAAAACAATGCAGAGGAACTGGATAGGTAGGTCTGAAGGCGCGCATATAAAATTTAAAGTTGAAAATTCAGAAGATCATCTAACTATCTTTTCAACAAGACCGGATACGATTTATGGCGCTAGCTTTTTGGCTATTTCACCTCAACATGAAATTGCAGTTGGGCTTTCTAAAGAAAACATTGAAATATCTGATTTTCTTGATAGGTGTAAAGAGATGAAAGCAGCTGAAGCAGATATGGCAAAAGCTGAAAAACTTGGTATACCAACTGGCATAAATGCAATACATCCATTAACAGGTAAAAGATTACCAATATGGATTGGTAATTTTGTTTTACTTGATTATGGAACAGGGGTTGTTATGGGAGTGCCTGCTCATGACCAAAGAGATTTTGAATTTGCTTCAAAATATAATTTACAGATTACTCAAGTCATTAATAAAGAAAATAATGAGCTTCCTTCAATGGATAAAGGTATCTTGTTTAACTCAGATAAGTATGATGGCTTGAGCTCTAAAGATGCTATTTCTTCAATTATTCAAGATTTGAAAGCGGAAAACTTGGGAGAAGGCTTGGTTCAATTTAGACTTAGGGATTGGGGTGTTAGCAGACAAAGATACTGGGGTTGCCCAATTCCGGTAGCTTATAAAAATGATGAGCCATTTCTAATAGATGAATCTGAGCTTCCAGTAAAGCTACCAGATCTGCCTGAAGGTGCTGGCCCAATTCCTTTGAGTCAGAACGAGACTTTTATAAATTCAAAAGATGGATTCAAAAGAGAAACAGATACTTTTGATACGTTTATGGATTCCTCTTGGTATTATGCAAGATTCCCTTCTGCAGATAATGACGATGAGATCTTTGATGAAAATAGCAAATACTGGCTTCCAGTTGACCTTTATATTGGCGGTATAGAGCATGCAATTCTTCATCTCTTATATTCTAGATTTTTTCACAAGGCTCTTAGGGATCTTGGAATGGTTGAAGGCAACGAACCATTTAAGAAACTTCTTACCCAAGGGATGGTTCTAAAAGATGGGGCAAAGATGTCTAAATCTAAAGGCAATACCGTAGATCCTCAGGCATATATTGAAAAATATGGTGCAGATACTGTGAGGCTATATATGATGTTTACCTCACCTCCGGAACAAAGCTTAGAATGGTCAGAATCATCAGTAGAAGGCTCTTCTAGGTTCTTAAAAAAACTTTGGAATCTCATTTCAGGTAGAAAGTATAAAATTATTAATGAGCCTAATGCTCTTTCTGACCCTGCAAAAGAATTAAGAAGGAAGGCACACATCACTCTGATGAAGGTTAAAAATGACTATGATAATAGATATTCATTTAATACCGTCATTGCTGCAATCATGGAATTATTTAATTCAATACCTGATCAATGTAAATCAAGTAATGCATCAGATGAAGATCTGTTTTGCTTAAATGAAACAATCATATTTATTCTTAAGGCCTTGTTCCCGATCGCTCCGCATATCTCAGAATATCTTTGGAATGAATATGCTAAGGGTGTTCTACAGGAAGATATAGATAGCTCTTGGCCAAAATTTGATGAGAAACTAATGGAAGCAGATAGCTTTCAGTTAGTCGTTCAGATCAATGGAAAGGTCAGAGGAAAAATTGATTTGAGTGTCAATCTTACACAAGATGAGATCGAGTCTTCAGCAAAATCTATCGAAAATATTAGAGATAACCTTGAGGGTAAAGAGATTAGAAAAGTAATCTATATCAAAGAAAAAATTATTAATTTTGTGATATAAAGTATAGATCAAACTATGCTTGTAAATTTGAATAAATACACTTCCTATTTTATTTCTATAATGCTTTTAAGCAGTTGTGGTTTTATGCCCATATCTTCCTCTCATGAGATTAATATTAAAATAGATGAAGGCATACCTATGCATTTTGCAGAAAAACTTCAAAGAACATTTAACAACAATGAGCAGTCTGAGTTAGAGATATTTATCAAAAATTATGATCTTAAAAAATATGAAGTCTATGGAGGGAATGCGCTTAGATCTCTAGAGGCTGAGATCAAATTAACCATAAGCATCAATATAAATCATAGAGGGGCACATAAAAGAAACAAGCAAATAATGTCCATGAAAAGATACAAAACAAATGAACTTAATCCTTTTGCACAAGATGAAATGGTAAAACTTCTTATACGTGAAATGGAAGATGATTTAATACAACAATTTATCTTAGAGGTGAATCTAATTGATATGTGATGGCATCTCATATGATAAGTATATTAAGAAAGGTATTAATATATTTCTTATTTTTGGTTCAGAAATAGCTTTAAAAAATAATGCAAAAGATGATATTAGAAAACATCTCTCCTTAGGTGGTTTTAGTGAGAAAAGAATAGTCAGTGATGATGAGTCTGATAAATTAGATCAAATAATTTCTGAAAATGCAGGTGGGTCTCTTTTTGCATCGAAAATTCTTATAGAAATTTCTCATACAAGAGGAAAAATAAGTGATGCTATCCAAACTATTCCATACATTGATGGTATTGAATCGATGGATAATATTGCCATTATCATAGATACACACACAGAAAAAATTAACAATAGATTGAAATGGTTTAAAGCAATGGATGAAATATCATTAATTGTTGAGTGTAAAAAATTAAAATCATTTGAAGAAAAGATTTGGCTAAAAAAGCAATTAGAGTTTATTGATGCTGCAGATAGGTCTAAGGCTGCAACAAAGATTTCTACTCTAGGCTCTGGAAATCTTGTAGCTCAACAAAATGAAGTAAGATTATTAAGATTGCTAAATAATGGGCCAAACTTATCTGACGCCCTGCATGTAAAGGACAGAGCAGAATTTGTTCCTTTTGAGTTGGAGGACATGATTGTTAAAAAAAATGTTCAAGGAGCTTTAAGAATTATAGAGTCGATAAAAGAGCTTGATAGTCATTATGCTGCTTTGCTTGTATGGGTTGTGGGAAAAATTATTAATAATTCTGCAGCCGCCATGCAATCTAACAAACCAGATGCAACTTTGATAAAAATGGGTGTGTGGAATAATAAAATTTCAGATTATAAAATTTTCATGAGGTCATTCTCAATCAAGAGGATGGTTGGCTTTCAAAAAGCTATATTTGAACTAGATTTATCAAATAAAGGTATTAACAAAGCAAACTTCTGGGAAAGGCTTAGTGATTTGGTTCTGGAGCTAGCTACTAATTAAAAAAACCTTTTTTAAAGACCGATACGCACTTATCATACAAAAGGCTTTCTTCTTTGATGTTATGCTCTTGGGAAAGAATATCAAAAACTTCAGCCATCCCCTTTGTTGAGCTAGTAAGCCATATTTTTGATGCTGAGAGTAAATGCTTGACTTGAAAATCTTCTTCTAGGACATCTATACCATTCTTCTTAAAAATTTCTATGGTCATACTTCTTGTAATGCCAGGAAGAATATTATTATTTAGTTTTGGGGTGCAGATATTTTCATCCATTATAAAAAATACATTTGATGCACCTGCTTCGGTTACAAGGCCTTCTTTGTGCATAATTATCTCTTTACAGCCTTTGGATGCTGCATCATTCATCATTAGAATGTTTGGTAATAAAGAAATTGACTTTATATCACACCTATTCCATCTTATATCATCACACAAAAGAACCTTGAACTGCTGATCATGAAAATCATGATTCTTGATATAACCAAAATATTCTGGTTCTAAGTTGCTTTCATAGAGATGATTTCTAGTTAGATCTTGCCCTCTTGATATCTGATAGTAAACGTAACCATTAACAATCTCATTTGCATCTATTAATGCAGATATCTCACTAGAGACTTTTGATAAATCAGGAAAAATATTTAGTGCAGAAGCGCTATTTTTTAACCTTTTGATATGATCATCAAAAGCAATTGGAGTTTTATTTAAGAATGGAACTACTTCATAGACTCCATCAGAAAATGTATATCCTCTGCTTAGAGGAGATATTTTAATATTTTCTAAAAGATCAAATTTGCCCTGAAAAACGGCTCTAGTTTGATCCATCATCACCAAACCCAAATAGGCTCATGACCCAAAGTAGAAATTTCGACCAAATTCTGCCGAAGAACCCTTTAGCTTCAATCTCTTCAAGTGCAATTAGATCATTTGAAAAAACAACATCTCCATTGCTGATAATCTCTAGCGACCCAACTATCTCGCCTTTTGTTATTGGAGCCTGAATATTGTTTTTATGCTTATAGTTAATTTGCAAATCTTTAAAACTAGTTCTTGGAAGAGTTAAAGAAATATCCTCTTCTACACCTATTTTAAGAATATTGCTTAGCCCTCCCCAGATTGAAATTTCTTTTAATTCCTGATCAGCAGAAATAACTTTCTGCGTAGCAAAAAATCTAAAGCCATATTCAAGCAATCTTTGGGCATCAGAAAATCTATCTTTGTCAGACTTGCTTCCAGCAACAACTGTAATAAGCCTCATTCCACCTCTTTTTGCAGAACCAACTAAACAATATCCAGCAGAGCTAGTATGTCCAGTCTTTACTCCATCTGCAGACTCATCACGCCAAAGCAACTTATTTCTATTTAATTGTTTAATATTATTAAATGTAAATTGCTTTTGTTTGTATAGCGCATACTCATCAGGAAACTTATTAATATAGTTAGAAGTTAAGTTTGCAAGGTCCCTTGCTGAAGAGAAATGATTTTCATCAGGAAGTCCGGTTGAGTTTTGAAAATAGGTATTTTCCATACCTAAAGATGCAGCATATGCATTCATTAAATCTACGAATCCATTCTCTGTCCCGCCAGCATATTCAGCAATTGCAACAGAAGCATCATTTCCAGATTGGATCATTATTCCTTTCAATAAATCAGAAACTTTTACTCTTTTACCAGCCTCAATAAAAGTCTTAGAGCCCTGCATTCTCCATGCTTTCTCGCTAATCAGAACCTCATCATCTAATGAAATCAAACCATTTTCTATTTGATCTGCTACAACATAGCTAGTCATAATTTTTGTCATACTTGCTGGTTCAATAGCATCATCAGAGTTAAATTCAGCTATGACAGTTCCTGTATTAGGTTCAAGTAAGATATAGCTTTTAACGTCAAGAGGTGGAGAATCTGGAACAAAACTCTGAGACTCCACAAAAGTAGAAAATAATATTGTGCATGTTAAAAGTAATTTCTTCATATTTTTAGCTCTTCTGATAAATAATATACTGCCATTGCGTAAAAGTGACTAATATTATATTTTGTAATAGCAATAAAGTTATCATCTCCAATGAAATAAAGATCTTTTTCGCCCTCTTTAAATGTTAATGATATAAATTTTGTTAAGCTTTTATCTGGCTTAAATGCTTTTCTTACATTATTTATATCAACCATTTGTACTATAGTTCCCTCTCTCTTCCATCCATGAACATAAAGATAATTAGCAACACTGCCAATAGCATCATCTACTGAATTAAATAGATCAGCACTGCCGTCTCCGTCAAAATCAACAGAGTAAGCCCGATAACTTGATGAGATAAACTGTCCATATCCCATAGCACCTGCATAGGACCCCTTTGGCATATTAATATCTATATTATTTTCTCGAGTTAAAAGAAAAAACTCTATTAATTCTTTTCTAAAAAATTTTTCTCTTCTGGGATATTCAAAGCTAAGAGTTGCAAGGCTATCTATAACTCTGTAACTGCCCATTATTTTTCCATAGCGGGTTTCAACCCCTAGAATAGATGCAATTACCTCTTTAGGAACACCATATACTTTTTCAGCTCTTTGCAATGTGTCTATATTTTCTTCAATAAATTTCTTACCATTACTAATTCTCTTCTCTTCTATAAAAAGCTTTTTATATCTATCCCAAGTCCATGTAAACTCAGCAGGACTTGAAATTGAATCTATTATTTTTTGTTGTTTTTTTGCATTCGATAAGACGTCTAATACATACTCTTTTTCAAATCCATGCTCATTAACAAGCTCTTCTATGATTTGCTTAGATGCAGGTATTTCACTGTAATTCGCAGGAACATATGCTGAGAAAAAAATTATAAGTAGTGTAAATAGTTTATTCATCTTTGCATTAGTTTTTTATGAGATGCCATAGAGATTATAATCCCAAAAGCTATATAAAATGATAATAATGAGGATCCTCCCTTACTAATAAATGGAAGTGGCATTCCAACAACAGGAATAAGACCTGTTACCATACCTAGATTAATAAAAAGTGTTGAAGCAAAGATAAGACTAAGTCCTCCAATTGATAGCCTGCAAAATCTATCTCTAGCATTAAAGGCTAAATATATACATCTTAATAAAATGAATAAATATAAAGTAAGTAATACGCAGACTCCAATAAATCCAAATTCTTCTGCAATAACAGCAAAAATAAAATCTGTTTCAGTTTCAGGCAGAAAGTCTAAATGTGATTGTGAGCCATCTGTATAACCCTTGCCAGATATACCACCAGAACCAATAGCGATTTTTGATTGGGTAATATTCCAGCCGCTTCCAAATGGGTCAGCGCTAGGATCTAAAAAAGTCTGAATTCTTTGTTGTTGAAAAGGTTGTACAAAATTGTTCCAGAGAAAAGGTAAAGATATTAGGAAAATTAAGAATGAAGAGCCTATAAATTTCCAACTAAGTCCTGCAAAAAATAAGATATAAACTCCTGCCATAGAAACAACAAGGCTGGTGCCTAAGTCAGGCTGGCTTGCAATAAGCAAGAAACAAGTACCTATGATAATTAAGCTTTTAAATGTATTTTTAATATCAATTGGTATTGGTTTTTCAAATAGATATGATGCTAGATATATTGGTAATGCAATTTTTACTAGTTCTGAGGGTTGAAGTGTAAAAACACCTAAATCCAACCACCTCTTGGCACCATTTATCTCTTTTGCAAAAATTATTGTTATAACAACTAAAGCAAGCGAGGCTATCAAAAAAGAAAGTGAAAGAATTTTATATATGTCTGGATCAGGCTGGCTTAGAGCAAACATAAGACACAAGCCAAACACCACAAACACTGCTTGCTTTATTACAGTAGTCATATTTCCTTGAGATGCGCTAAAAAGAAAAAATAAGCCCATCACTGATAAAAGAGTGATTGCAATAAATAAATGCTGATCAAAATATATCGAAAATCTTTTGAATGAAGCTTGTTTCATTTATTTATCTATTAATGAGTTAAGTACTTTTACAGCAACTGGGCCTGCTACTGACCCTCCGCTCTCTGCATTCTCAATCACAACACTTATAGCATATTTGGGGTTTGGCATTGGCCCAAATGCAACCATTATTGCATGGTCTCTTTTATTAAGATCTTGCCTTATTAGCTCATAATCCTCTTTACTATCTGAACTAACTAATTCGACTGTTCCAGATTTTGCAGCTATTTTATATGATTTTAAATTTTTTAATCTTTTTGCAGTTCCTCTTGGACTCTCAATTACCCCGATCATACTATCGTGCAATCTAACCCAGTCTTGATCTGTAATATTTAAAGAAGGAAACTCTAATGAATCCTTCTCTAGAAAGTTATCTAACAATGAAAGTTTTTCTAGCGACCCCTTATTACTTAAAAAAGCTCCATAAAATGCCAACTGAATGGGTGTGGCGCTTAGATATCCTTGGCCAACTCCAAGATTAACAGAATCACCTTTAAACCAACCGAAATTTAGATTATTCATTTTCCAAGATGGGCTTGGAAGTAAGCCTTTGTCAGGATTGAAGCAATCCATGCAAACATTTTTTCCAAAACCAAACATTGATAGATGATCTATTAAATCATCTATATTTGATTCATAGGCTAATGAAAAGAAGAAAGTATTTGAGCTTTCAATTATTGCATTCTCAAGATTTATATTTCCATGACCGCCTTTCTTCCAGCCTCTGTAAATTCTTTGGTCTTCGGGAAGTACAAAAAACCCTGGATCATTGATTATGAAATCCCAATCAATAATATTATTTTCTAGCCCATACAGACCTATGGCAGGCTTTATTGTGGACGCAGGAGAGTATCTTCCTTGAGAAGCTCTGTCAAAAAATGGTTTATTAGTATCCTGAATCAATTTCTTGAAGTTTGAATTTGAAATTCCATTTGATATTTCATTTATAGAAAATGATGGGGAGCTTAAATAAGTAACAATTGATCCTGTTTCAATTTCAACAACAACAACAGCGCCTTTCCTTCCCTCCATTGCTTCATAGGCAACTTTTTGAGACTTTAGGTCTAAGGATGTGATGATATCTTTGCCTTTTATGGGCTCAATAAAATCAACTTGTTCTAAAAATCTTCCTTTGGCATCTACCTCATAGATTTTTTCTCCAAAGACCCCTCTTAGCTCAGCATCATAGGTGTTCTCAAAGCCTGTTTTTCCTATTAAGTATCCATTAGCATATTTAAAAACCGTTTCACCTATCTTTTTACCCTGATTGAATAAAATCTTTTCGATATCTTCATTCTCAACACCCCCAACAAAACCAAGAGCATGTGAAAAAAGTTTTGGGTATTGGCTTGCTCTACTATATCTTTCATCAATTAAAGCTTCTGGAAACATGAATCGCCTTACTTCAAACTTTGCTATTTCTTCATTTGACAGGGCTCTTTTTACTGTCAACTCTCTGTTATATGTTGATTTAGATTTAAATTGCTCTTTGACATAATCTATATCTTTTTTGGGGATATAAATAAATTTACTTAAGCTATCCAAGTAGTTATCAATATTACTAATTTGAGAGGGCTGGATAATTAAATCGTAACTAGGAACATTATTTACTAAAATATTTCCATTACGGTCATAGATCACTCCTCTTGCTGGCTGAACTAAAACTGATCTAGTTTTATTTTCAATGGATGCTAACTCATAGCTTGAAAAACTATAGACTTGCAAAGTGTAAGTTCTATAAATAAATAATGAGAAGAGGAATCCAAAGAATATGTAAATTAAAATAAGCCTGCTTTTAAATATTCTTTTCTCGATATACCTATCTTCAATATCAATCATTTGTGGTAAGGGGAGTTATTGAGTATGGACAGAGCCCTATACAATTGCTCAACTAACATAATTTTAAAAAGTCTATGTGGGAATGTCATATTAGATAGGGATATGACTCTGTTTGATTTTTTGAGAATTTCCTTAGACAAGCCAAACGAACCACCTATTAAGAAGTTAGTTTTTTTATGGCTCTCAATACATATATTTATTAATTGGCTAAAATCTTTACTGCTCATTTGATCGCCATTTTTATCAAAAGCAATGTTATAAGATGTATCATCTATTTTTGACAACAATGTGGATGACTCAAGAGATATGACCTCAGAAGTTGATCGCTTTGGATGTTGCTGACTTTTTAAATTCTCAAAATTTATAGAGATGTGTTTAGGAAATTGTTTAGTAAAATATCTAATTCCCTCATCTTCCCAGTTAGATAATTTGTTTGAAACGCTAATAAAATTAAATAGCATTCAAGAATTAACAGGTAGAAGAGTATTCTCACCCCATAGACCTTCTAGGTCATAAAAGTCCCTTGTTTCAGACCTCATAAGATTTACAATGACTGAACCACAATCTACAAGAACCCACCCTGAATCAATACTTCCCTCACTTCCAATAATCTCAAGATTATTTTCCTTAACCTCTTCAATTAATTTGTTTGACATAGATTTTGCATGCCTGTTAGAAGATGCGGTTGCAATAATGATAGTATCAGCAAATGATGATATGCCTTTAACATCTAGTGATAATATATTTTCAGCTTTGCTATCTTCTAGAGAATCTAAACAAATTTGTGTAATTTTTTCTTCTGACAAAATGCAATATTTAATTAATGGGTGCTTAAGATATACTAAATTATATTAGACTAAAAAGATAAGTAAATATGGAAATTTATGGTTTAAATTTTTTGTATGACTGGTTAGACAAGAATACTTATATTCTTTTCTATCTGGGGATGTCTTCTATATTAATTTTTTTCTTAAGTATATTTGGAATAAAGTATTTTGCCTCAGCAATACCAGCTGATTATTTCATTAATAAAAAAAGATTTTCGAGGCTTCGAGAACATTCGGTAGTTTTATGGCTAATCTATAAAATAATCAAGAACTTGCTTGGTTATATTTTTATCTTAATAGGTATAGTTGCATTAATTCTTCCTGGTCAAGGGGTATTAATGATATTGATAGGTTTAATAATGAGCGACTATCCAGGTAAATTTAACTTAGAAAAGAAAATAATATCTACAAGCACAATAAGGAAAGGTGTAAATTGGCTCAGAAGAAAGTCTGGTGTTGAAGATCTTAGGCTTTAGGGCTAATAAATTATTAAGAGCCTGTCATCCTTTCAATGCATTTTGATAAAATTACACATCTTTGTGATGCATCGAATGCCTCCAAGAGACTTTGCTTTTCTTGTGAGGTAAGCGGTATTAAACCGCCAAGATGGTAAGCAATTGAATCTGCTGAATTAAAATTCACATCTATTGACATTTCACTCACTTTTGGATGTTTCATGATTTGCGTCAATATACTAACAAACTCAGGATATTCAGCGAGTATGGCTTGATCGTCAACTTCAGGATCAATCATGGCCTCAACTTCAGCTATATTTAAACCATCTTCAAGCTGACATATATCCTTTATGGAAACCTTGTACTCTGATTTTACTGAGATGCCTAATAATCCATTAGGTAGATTATTAAAATCTATTATTTTTACATAAGTTCCTTTTTTAGAAATAGTGATATCATTTTTTGCCTCCCCCTCTTCAAAGAAAGCAATTACAAATCCAGTGTCTGATTTTAATGAGCTCTTAACCATATTTATGTATCTTGGTTCGAAGATTTGGAGTGATTGAATACTTCCTGGAAGTGCAACAATCTTTAATGGAAAAATTGGTACGTTATTTTTTTTCAAGATATTTTATTAAAGGGTTATAGATATTGGAGCTATTTTTATTCGTCATTATTAGAATAATATCATAATCAAATACTCTATCTTTTATATATGAAATAGCATGCTCTATAGAGTTAAAAATCTCTTTATTGCTAGCATTGATTATGCCTTTATGATCTATCCAGATAACATTGCTCAAAGATTGCGGCGCATTAAGCAAGTCATCGCCGTGAAAGCCACCGGACATGGTATTGGATGCTAGTTCAATTATTCCTAAAATTTTAGAATCGCTAAATTTTTTAGTTATTGCCTCTGAAGTCATTTTAATTGCTGTTGGATGATGAGCAAAATCATCGAAGATCTTTATGCCATTAAAATCTCCTTTTAGCTCCATTCTTCTTTTCACTCCATTGAAGCTCTTTAATGATTCGATGGAATCATTAATTGAAATTCCATTTTTATTAGCTGCAAGAATTGCTGCAGAATAGTTTCTTAAATTATGCTCGCCAAGCAAAGGGAGATCTTTCAATGAAAAAATTTCTCCAGATACGGTCAATGATTGGCCGCTAATGCTTAATTGTATTTCAGAGTTATTTATGGCAATTGCTTCGGACCAAACCCCTTCATCAATAACATCCTGAGAATTAGTATCGTCAGAATAAAAGATAATATTACCTGAGGCTGGAATAGTTTTAACAAGGTGATGAAACTGTCTTTTTATGTCAATAATATCTCTAAATATATCTGCATGGTCGAACTCGATATTATTAATAACAAGTGTGGATGGTCTGTAATGAATAAACTTAGATCTTTTATCAAAAAAAGCTGAGTCATATTCATCTGCTTCAACAATAAATATCTCATCTTCTCCGAGATTGGCAGATTTTGCTATTGTGCCTGAGACACCTCCGATAAGATAACCAATATCCTTGCCATGACTTAGGAATATATGACACAACATATATGAGGTTGTGGTTTTACCGTGAGTACCAGAAACAGCAATTACTTTTTTCTTGGCTAGCATCTCTCCAAGAATTTCTGGACCCGATTTAAATTTAAGCTTGTGATTCAATATATATTCAACGGACTCATTACCACGTGAAAGAGCATTTCCTATAATATAAAGATCAGCATGGGGTAAGTCTTTCTTAGCATATCCTTTTATAAGTTTGATCCCTGAGTCTTTTAGTTGATCAGACATAGGTGGATAAAACTGCATATCAGATCCTGAAATGTCATGACCTGAATCTTTTAAAATATGGGCGATGCCCCCCATAAAGGTCCCGCATATACCTAGGATATGTATTCTCATAATGGTTATAATACTTTGGATAATTTAAATATTGAAATATAGGTACAATTTATATGAAAAAAAATGCATTCTATGCCCAATCTGGAGGAGTAACTGCTGTTATAAATGCAACAGCGAGTGCCCTTATTTTGGAAGCAAGAAAGCATAAGGATAAAATTGGCAAGGTTTATGCAGGCAAAAATGGTATATTGGGTGCACTAAGAGAAGAGCTTATAGATACGTCAAAAGAATCTCTTTCAAGTATTAAAGCCTTAGAAAATAGGCCCGGGGGAGTTTTTGGCTCTTGCAGATTTAAATTACAAGATATTGAAATAGATATTGATCAGTACAAAAGACTGATAGAGGTTTTTAAAGCCCACAATATTGGTTATTTTTTTTACAATGGGGGGAATGATTCTGCAGATACTGCACTCAAAGTCTCTAAGATTAGTCAAGAATTAAATTATGAATTGACATGCATTGCTATCCCGAAAACCGTTGATAATGATTTGGTGATAACTGACTGCTGCCCTGGCTTTGGGTCCGCTGCAAAATATATTGCAACCTCTACACTTGAGGGCTCACTTGATGTTCAGTCTATGTCGGAATCATCAACAAAAGTATTTATCTTAGAGGTTATGGGAAGGCACGCGGGCTGGATGGCCGCATCAAGCATTCTTGCAAAAAATAAAGATCAAAATGCTCCTCATATAATTTTATTACCTGAGGTAACATTTAATCAGAAAAATTTCTTAGATGAAATTAAAAAGAATATTAAATCTGATGGTTACTGCGTTGTGGTTGTTTCAGAGGGAGTGAAGAATGCCAGAGGTAAATTTTTAGCAGAATCAAATACAAAAGATGCATTCGGCCATACTCAGCTTGGCGGCGTGGCTCCTTATATTTCATCATTAGTTTCAGATAAATTAAAACTTAAAAATCATTGGGCTGTTGCTGACTACCTCCAAAGAAGTGCAAGACATATAGCATCTAAAACAGATTTTGATCAAGCTAAGGCAGTTGGCTCTTTTGCAGTGAGGTATGCTCTTGAAGGAATGAATGGAACAATGCCGGTTATAAAAAGACTAAATACCAAAAAATACAAATGGAAAATTGAGCCTGCTAAGTTGACTAAGATTGCAAATCTTGAAAAGAAAATGCCAAAAAGCTTTATTACTAAAAATGGATTTAGCATCACTAAAAAGGGTGTGGAGTATTTACAGCCTTTAATTGAAGGTGAGGCAGCAATACAATTTAAAAATGGCCTCCCGCAGCTAAGAGAATTAAAGCTTGAGCTTGTTAAAAAAAAGTTATCTAGTTGGAAATCTTAGTTATTTAAATCCTCAACTAAGAAGTTCATCTGTTTGTGGAGAGTTTTTTTATCATCTTGATTTAAAAACTCACCAATCTCTATGTCCTTACCTTTTGATCTGAACGAAAGTTTTGTTATCTCATCTGAGCTTTTATCTACGTGAAAGGATGTAAAAGTCCTAAATTCTTGCCAGCTATATTCCACTTTACTTCTTCCTTTCTGAATAAGAACAAGATCTTTAGATAAAAAAATTCTTTGTCTTTGTCGGCTCCAATTAAAATTTAGGTAAAATGCGATTATTAAAATTAATATCTCCAACCCTGCAAAAGGAAGAATTAATGTAGCTCCGAGTAGGAAAAATATAGTCGCGATGCCAATGCAAATAAATGCAATGCTAGTTAGAAATATAACTCTTGCAAATCCATTAAGGGATCCATTGGGTTTGACGTCAATTAAATAACTATCTTCTTTGATTGTTTTTACGATAACCACGTTACAATAAATTTATGAAAGTAATGAAACAATATAGTAATTATATTATGCCTTTCTATGCACCTGCCGATTTTGTTGTTAAAAAAGCAAAAGGCTCACACGTCTGGGATGAGAATAAAAAAAAGTACATTGATCTAACTGCTGGAATTGCAGTAACAAGTCTAGGACATGCAAATAAAGAACTTACTGAGATAGCTTACAAGCAATCTAAACAACTATGGCATCTCTCAAACCTATATATAAATGAACCTACTGTAAAACTAGCAAAAAAACTATGTGATAAAACTTTTGGAGAAAAAGTTTTCTTTTCAAACTCGGGCGGTGAGGCTATAGAAGCAGCAATCAAAACAGCAAGAAAATATTCTACTAAGAAATTTAATAAGAAAAAAAATGAGATTATTTCCTTTTCTACATCCTTTCATGGAAGAACTTTAATGGGAATTACTCTAGCAAACTCAAAAGCACTCAATGATGGATTTGGACCTTTGCCTAAAGGTATCAAGAACCATACATATAACAAAGTTGAAGGGTTAGATAAAATTTTTAGTGAAAATACCTCTGCTGTTATTCTTGAATTAGTTCAATGGCAATCAGGAATTACAAGTGCCGAAAAGAATTTTGTTAAAGAGATAGTTAGGCTGGCCAAGAAAAATAAGGCTTTAATTATTATTGATGAAGTTCAATCCGGAGTTGGAAGAACTGGAAGCCTTTTTGCATATCAGCAATTTAATATCAATCCAGATATATTATGTTTTGCAAAAGGTATTGCAAATGGTTTGCCTTTGGGCGGAATAATAACTACCGATAAGATATCAAACTTAATGAACCCTGGATATCATGGAAGCACTTTTGGAGGTAATCCAATAGCATGTGCTGTTGGAGATAAAGTTATAGACATAATCTCGAGGAAATCAATCTTAAGATCTATTATTAATAAGGAAAAACTTTTTATAAAAGCGTTGCGAAAGATGGACAAAAAGTTAACTATGTTTGCTGAAATTAAATCCATGGGTTTATGGATTAGTGTCAGCTTTAAAAAGGAAACAATAATAAATATAGATACTTTGATTGCTGCATGTCATGAAAATGGGCTAATGATCTTAAAGGCTAATATCAATACTGTAAGATTCTCACCAAGCTTAATCATTGAAAATAATTTAATAAATGAATCGATGAAAATTTTTGAGAAGACTCTTACTCAGGCTCAGGCTTCTGCTTAGTTTCCTCAGAGATGCTTTCAACTCTTTTTAGATGTCCTGCAAGAAGGTTTCCTCTTTTAGCTCTTGTTGAAATGTAGTGCTGCCAATCTTTGAATGGAAGAGATCGTGATTTGCTTCCGTAGTGAACAATTAAATTACTGTCCCCAGCTAAAAGCTGGATATCAATAACCCATTCCTCTTTAGACTTGAATTTAGCAGTTGGTATATTGATGATCTTATTCCCCTTTCCTTTGGGTAAAATAGGAAGTTCGTCTATTTTAAAAATTAAAAGTTTTCCAATATTTGAAACTGCTGCAATATATTGATGGTCAGATCTCAGCTTCTGAGTTTTGAGCAACTGAGCTCCTTCAGGCATCTTCATGAAAGCTTTTCCAGTTTTTTTATTTGATACTGTATTTAAGAATTCTGATATATACCCATATCCAGCAGAGTTTGTAAAAATAAATTTATCTTCGGGATCTCCAATTAAAGTAGATATAAAGCTAACTCCAGATTCAGCATTAACTCTTCCTGATATAGGTTCGCCCATTCCTCTTGCTGAAGGCAGTGAGTGACTAGGAATAGAAAAAACTTTCCCACTTGAATCAATAAAAACACTAGACTGATTGCTCTTTCCTCTCGCAAAATCCTGCAAAGCATCCTCTCCTCTATAGCTTAATGAAGATGGATCAATTTCGTGGCCTTTTGCACTTCTTATCCAGCCAGCCTTTGAAAGAACAACTGTTATGGGTTCGGTAACTAGAGTTTCTTCCTCAGAAAATACCTTTGCGCCTGAGGAATTCTTAATTGGAGAAATTCTCGGTTCGCCAAAATCCTCTCTTATTTCTGTTAGCTCTTTTTTTATAAGCGTTTTCAACCTTGATTTAGATGAAAGAATTGTTTCAATTCCTTCCTGCTCTTTAGATAACTTATTTCTTTCATCTTCTAACTTGATTTGTTCAAGTTTAGCTAACTGTCTTAGCTTAATTTCTAAAATCGCATTTGCTTGAATATCGGTAAGTTTAAAATTCTTTATAATTTCTTTTTTTGGCTCATCAGACTCTCTTATTATTTTGATTACCTCATCAATATTAAGATAAACAGCCAGAAGTCCTTCAAGGATATGAAGCCTATCATTTACTTGATCTAACCTATGCTCAAGCCTCCTTATTACAGTCTCTTTCCTAAATGTAATCCATTCTTTTAAAAGACCAACTAAATCAAAAACTTTTGGTCCGCCATTAAGACCTATTAAGTTCATGTTTACCCTATAATTTTTTTGAAGATCTGTGGATGCAAAAAGGTGATTCATAACATCTTCGGCATTTACCCTGTTTGATTTCAAAGTAACAACGAGTCTTACAGGCTCCTCATGATCGCCCTCATCAGCAAGATCAATAACCATAGGTATTTTCTTTTTAAGCATTTGATCTGCGATTTGCTCTAGAATTTTTGAGCCTGATGCTTGATACGGGAGTGCGTTAATAATAATCCTATTTTTTTCTTGTGCCCATTGAGCTTGGATTTTAAAACCGCCTCTTCCAGTCGAATATATTTCATACAGCTCATCTTCACTGGCTATTATGGGAGAATTGTTTGAGAAGTCTGGTCCATTAATTATTTGCAATAAATCTTTAAGATCTGCTTTTGGGTTTTCGAGAAGGTAAATAGTGGAGTCAATTACTTCATTTATATTGTGAGATGGAATATCTGTAGCCATTCCTACAGCAATTCCTGAAGTTCCATTAAGAAGTATTGATGGAAGCTTTGCTGGAAATATTACCGGCTCCAATAAAGAACCATCAAAATTTGGCTGCCAGTCGACTGTCCCTGACTTGAGTTCTTGTATCAATAAATTAGCAAAACTTGTGAGCTTTGATTCTGTATACCTCATTGCAGCAAAAGATTTAGGATCATCTTGCGATCCCCAATTCCCTTGCCCATCAACAAAAGGATATTTAAAAGAAAAATTTTGCGCCATAAGAACCATTGCTTCGTATGCTGCACCATCACCGTGAGGATGAAATTTACCGATAACATCTCCAACAGTTCTTGCAGACTTTTTATACTTTGATCCTGCATCAAGACCTAGCTCAGACATGGCATATAAAATCCTTCTTTGAACAGGCTTTAATCCATCTCCAATATTCGGGAGAGCTCTATCAAGAATGACATACATCGCATAATTCAAGTAAGACTCTTCAGCGTATTTTTTTAAACTTATTGATTCAATTTTCTTCATATTATTTTATTTCTGCTAGGGCACCTTTTTTTTCAAGCCATTCTTTTCTATCAGGAGCTCGTTTTTTACTAAGCAATAAATCCATTAAAGAGTTAGCATTGTCACTAGAGCTAATTGATAAACATACTAATTGTCTAGATTGAGGATCCATGACGGTCTCTCTTAATTGAGAAGGATTCATTTCTCCAAGCCCTTTAAATCTTTGAATATTAATTTTTGGCTTCCCCTTCTTAGACTTTAAATTGCTTACAATTACTTCTCTTTGCTCATCATCAAGAGCATATGCAACATCTTTTCCACAATCAATTCTATAAAGTGGAGGCATTGAGACATATATCCTTCCTTGCTGAACTAGTGGCCTATAATGTCTTAAAAATAAAGCGCACAAAAGAGTTGCAATATGGAGCCCATCTGAGTCTGCATCTGCTAGTATGCATATCTTCCCATACCTCAGTGAAGAAATATCATCGTTACCAGGCATCACCCCAATAGCTGTTGATAAATTCTTAATTTCTTGAGACTTTATTATCTCTGCACTTTCAAGATCCCAAGTATTTAATATCTTTCCTCTAAGGGGCATGATGGCTTGAAATGACCTCTCTCTAGCCTGCTTAGCTGAGCCTCCTGCAGAATCCCCTTCAACTAGAAAAAGCTCTGTTTCATTAAGATCTTCACTATTGCAATCAGATAGTTTTCCTGGCAAAGCTGGGCCTTTGAAAGTCTTCTTTCTTTCGACCACCCTAGATGCCTTTGCTCTAATTTGGGCTGATGAAATTGCCAGTTCAGCTATTTTTTCTCCCTCACCTGTATTGGTATTAAACCAAATACTTAAAGCATCTTTGGTTATAGTCGAAACAAATGAAGCATGATCTTTAGAGTCTAGCCTTTCTTTTGTTTGCCCTGCAAATTGTGGATTTTGTAGCTTAGATGAGACTACAAAATATGCATTTGAAATTACATCTTCTGCATTTATTTTTAATCCTTTTGGTAAAAGATTCCTATAATCACAAAACTCTTTAACAGCTTCTAATAAACCTGATTTAAAACCATTTAAATGAGAGCCGCCTTGAGCAGTTGGAATAAGATTTACATAGGTTTCATTTAGCCTATCTTTTAGTGGCCTAGAAGCCCAGTTCAAAACGAATTCTACTTCTTGCGCCTCGCTTGACTTGGAGCAAAGAATTGAATCCTGAAGGATTAGCTCTACTCCATCTGAAGATTCTGATAGATATCCTTTAAGTCCATCTTCATAAAACCATCTCAAACGCTCAGATTTTTTTTCGTAAAAAAAGTCTATTGTCAGCCCTGGGCAAAGAACTGCTTTTGCTTTAAGTAAATGCTTAAGATGATTTATCTGAACTTCAGTTGTCTCAAAATATTTAGGATTAGGTTTAAACTTAATTGTTGTTCCCGAGTTCCTAGCTCCTACTTCTCCTATTTGGTGAAGCTCTTTCTTTTTATCGCCATTATTGAAAGTAATGCTATGTTCTTTAGAGTCTCTTCTGATATGAACTTCTAATTCATCAGACAGAGCATTTACTACAGAAACTCCAACACCGTGAAGCCCTCCAGAGAAATTATATTCATCTCCTGAAAATTTTGCTCCTGCATGAAGCTTGCACATTATTAGCTCAACGCCAGATACTTTATGATCTGGATGGATGTCGACTGGCATGCCTCTGCCATCATCAACAACCTGAATAAATCCATCTTTCATAATACTGACTTTTATTGAAGAACAGTAACCAGAAAGGGCTTCATCAACTGAATTATCTAACACTTCTTGTATCAAATGATTAGGGTTGTTTGTGTCTGTATACATTCCCGGTCTTTTTTTGACGGGGTCTAAACCAGACAGGACTTCGATTGCTTTAGAGTCGTATGAATTAGCCAATTTATGTATGCCTTATTATTTTAATATTGAACTATTTCTATATATTCTACTCTAAGAAATTAGTAATAATGTCGCCCAAGTCATTTAATTTGAATAAAATGTATAACATTGCAAAAATTATTAAAATGTTTACACTGCACACATTGAATATAAGTTAGAATATAAAAGATGATTATAAAAAATAATAAGAATTTTCTTCTCTTGCTACTTGCCCTGGTGCTTAATGCGCCTGCTGTAAAATCTGAAAATATTTTAGATATCTATAATGAAGCGTTAGAAAATGATCCAACGTATAGAGCTGCTGAATATACATATCTATCTGATAAAGAGATTGTTGTCCAAGGCAGAGCAGCCCTGCTACCTAATGTTTCAATTAGTGGAAGCACTAACTGGAATGAATATTATCAAAATAAAGAACTTACCCAAAACTATAATTCGTTCTCATCATCTGCATCTATTACTCAACCATTGCTTAGGCTTGATAGTTGGTTCTCATACAAGCAATCAAAGTCTCTATCTACAGCGGCTGAGGCTGATTTTGCGTATGAACAACAAAATTTATTACTGAGAACTGCTGAGTTGTACTTTGGAGTTTTGAGAGCAATTGACAACTTAAATGCAGCAATATCTGAAGAAAAAGCAATTAAACAACAATTAGATCAAGCTAAGCAAAGGTTTGAGGTTGGGCTATCTGCCATTACTGGAGTGCAAGAGGCTCAGCTTGCATATGATATTAGCAAAGCATCAAGAATACGTTCCGAAGGTAGTCTATTTTCTGCAAGAGAAGCTTTAAATGCATTAATTGGTAGAGAGATCTTTACCGTAGATCAGCTTGGTGATGACCTTGAGATAGTTGCGCCCACCCCTTCTTCTAAGGAAAAATGGGTTGAGCTTGCTTTGAAAAAAAACTATAGACTTAAAGCTGCATATCTTAGGAAAGATGCTGCAAAAAGTGGTGCTAGAAGTGCGGCGTCTAATCATCTTCCAAAAATTAATATAGTAGGAACAGAATCTGAGTCTGAAACCAATCAATATAACTACGAAGGGTTTAGTATTAATGGGCAAGGCATACCGGTTCCATCAGTTACAGGAAGAAAAAACTATGCTATCCAATTAAGTATGCCAATTTTTCAAGGCGGAGCTGTAACCTCTAGAAGAAAGCAGGCTTATGCTCAATATGATAGAACTACAGAAAATACATTATTTGCTGAAAGGTCTGTTATTCAAGAAGTTAGATCTCAATACTCAAATGTTATTACTCTTGTTGCAAACGTTACTGCGCAAAAACAGGCTGTCATTTCAGCAACAAGTGCACTAGAAGCAACTCAAGTAGGATATAAAGTCGGGACTAGGAATGTAGTAGATTTATTACAAGCAGAAAAAAATCTATATAGTGCAGAAAAAAATCTAGCCAATGCAAAATATGACTATATATTAGCCAATCTAAGGCTTGCTCTTGCATCTGGAACAATTGCTCCTAAGGACATAGTAAATATTAATAATTTGCTAAGGTAAGTAATGCCTGAACTTCCAGAGGTTGAAACAACTTTTAGGGCAATTTCAGATTTTAAAGGCAAAATAATAAAATCTTCTAAAGTAAATAACCCTAATCTTAGGTGGAAAGTTGATAGTAATTTTGAGTCTATTGTAAAAGATGTAAGGATTGAAGATATTGAAAGAAGGGCAAAATATATAATATTTTCATTCAAAAAATATTCTATGCTTTTACATCTTGGTATGTCGGGTAGCCTAAGAATATCAGATAAATCTGATAATTATTTTAAAAAACATGATCACGTAGAACTAATTTTTAACAACAAAAAGATTACTTACAATGACCCTAGAAGATTTGGTTCAATTCATCTGACAGAAAAATTAGATGCTCACTTCCTAATTAAAAATCTTGGAATTGAACCTTTGGATAAAAAGTTTGATGCAGTCTATCTAAATAACATATGTAAAAATTCTAAGACTTCAATAAAAAGTTTAATAATGAACCAAAAAAATGTAGTAGGTATTGGAAATATATATGCCTCTGAAAGTTTATATATGGCAAAAATAAACCCTTTGAGGTCTGCAAATAATATAGAACTATCTGAATGTAAGACTTTGGTAAAAAATATAAAGGATGTACTGAAAAGAGCTATAAAAGTTGGAGGTACAACTCTTAAAGACTTTTATTCTGCCGATGGAAGTGCTGGTTATTTTAAATTTAAGTTAAAGGTATATGGAAGAGAGAATGAGAAATGTTTTGGGTGCAATGAAAAGATTAGTAAGGTTGTACAAAACCAAAGAGCAACATACTATTGCAAGAGTTGTCAGTCTTAACTTCTATCTAGTTTAGCTTTCAGAGCCTGTTCTACAATGGGATGTACAAATTTAGAGACGTCTCCTTTTAAGTCAGATATCTCTTTAATAAGACTTGATGAAACATATATCAAGCTTTCCTTTGGTGTTAAAAATATACTCTCAATGTCTGGAGCAAGCGCTCTATTCATTGTTGCGAGCTGAAACTCATATTCAAAATCCGCTACAGCCCTTAACCCTCTGATTATTGCACATGCATTATGTTCTCTGGCCAAATCAACAGTAAGCTGTCTTGGGAAACCTAAAACCTCGACATCACCATTGTCTTTGTATATCTGTTTTATAAGTCTAACTCTCTCATCAAGAGAGAATAAGGGATTCTTGCTCTCGCTTTGCGCAACGGCAACTACTATTTTGTCAAATAAACCACAGCCTCTATCGATAATATCCATATGGCCTAATGTTATTGGATCAAATGATCCAGGATAGATTGCTACTTTCATATAGCAATAATACTAAACATTAATTATTTAGCAAAATTTTAACTGTATTTGGAGACTGTTCTGTAATCATAGCGGCCAGGTCTTTTAACAAGCTCTCTTTAGAAAAACTCTTTCTATAAACAAGTCTAATTTTTCTAGAAGCATTTTTCTGGTTAATTTTACCAACAAATATTCCCATATCTGTTGTCCATGAGGACTGAAGTGCCAATGCTGGTATTAACGTAAACCCCTCTCCAGCTGCAACTATATTTATTAATGTCTCTAAACTTGTTGCCCTAGTATCAAGGTTTTGCTCGGTATCTAAATCTTTAGGAGAGCAAACCTGCAAGGCTTGATCTCTTAGACAATGGCCATCATGAAGTAATAGCATTCTCTCTTTTTTAAGATCTGATGATTTTAGATTATCAATATTTCTTAAATTACTACCTTTGTGGAATGCAGCCCAAAAAGGCTCCTCAAATAGATCAAGGGTATTAAATTTTTTTTTATCGACATCTGTTGCTAAAAGAACAGCATCTAACTCTCCTGTAGACAGCTTGCTCATTAGGTTTTCAGTTATATTTTCATCAAAAAAAACTTTTGATCCTGGTATTTTATGTTTCAACTGTAAGAAAAACTTGGGAATTAAGTATGGTCCCAAGGTCGGAATAATGCCAAGCCTAAGTGGTGTAGACCAAGGGTCCATATTTTCTTTAGAGAGTTTTGTTATTTGATCAGCATCGTTAACTATTAATCTTGCCTTTTCAATAACCTGCTCTCCGAACTTAGTCACTGATAAGCTTTTGGTTGATCTTTCAAAGATAGGATTTCCAAGATATTCTTCAAGTTTTTTGATTTGGCCGCTAAGAGTAGGTTGAGATACATTGCAAAACTTAGATGCTTTAATAAAACTTCCCTGATCAGCGACTGCAACAATGTAGGCTAGATCTCTAAGATTCATAGTGAATGAGAATGATTATCATTTATATGTTTTAACTTATTTTAAATATCTATTAATAGGTAATGTCTATATATAGTATAGAGAAAAACATATTGAAAATATATGTTTTATCAATATTATTAACTAGTAATTCTATGGAGGAAAAAATTATGGATTTAAAAGGATCTAAAACTGAAGGTCATTTGAAAGATGCATTTGCTGGAGAATCTCAAGCAAATAGAAGATATTTATACTTTGCACAAAAAGCTGACGTAGAGGGCTACAACGATGTTGCTGCTGTATTCAGATCAACTGCTGAAGGTGAAACTGGCCATGCTCATGGTCACTTAGAGTATCTTGAAGAATGTGGAGACCCTGCTACTGGCGAACCATTTGGAGATACAGTCTCAAATCTTAAATCTGCTATTGCTGGTGAAACACACGAATACACTGATATGTATCCAGGCATGGCTAAAGATGCAAGAGATGAAGGTTTTGATGAAATAGCTGATTGGTTTGAAACTCTAGCAAAAGCTGAGAGATCACATGCCAACAGATTCCAAAAGGCTTTAGACGAAGTAGTCTAATTCAATTCAAGGAGGTTGGTAACAACCTCCTTTTTACAAAATGGCAGAAAAAATAGAAACTTCTCGAGAAGGTGGTATAGATGCGCCTACTCGACATAATCTAGACTGGAAAAATCCAGAATTCTATGATCAAAATAAGATTGACGATGAGCTATACAGAACATTTGAAATATGCCACGGCTGTAGACGTTGTGTAAGCCTATGTGATGCTTATCCCACCCTTTTTGATTTAATAGACGAATCAGAAACTTTTGATATTGATAGTGTAGACAAGAAAGACTACAAGAAAGTTGTTGATGAGTGTTATATGTGTGACCTTTGCTATCAAACAAAATGCCCATACGTTCCGCCTCATCCTTGGGCCTTAGATTTTCCACATTTAATGCTCAGATCAAAGGCTGCAAATTTTAAAGAGAATAATGATCCGCTGAAGAAAAAAATCAGAGATAAAGCCCTTAGCTCAACTGATAATTTTAAATATGGATCAATACCTGTCATTGATCTAACAATCAATAAAATCACAGAGTCAAAGATTGCTAGAACTGCAATTGAGAAAATTGGGGGGATCCACTCAAATGCAACTCTGCCTAAATTTAATTCAAATACGTTAAAGAAGAGATATAAAAAATTAGGTAAATCTGATGTAGAAATATCTCAAACCAACAAAACATCTGGCAAGGTTATGATATTTGGTACTTGTTATTGCAACTACAATACGCCTGATATTGGCGAAGATCTTATCAAGGTTCTAAGATTTAATAATATAAAAACAGAACTTATTGAGAAAGAAAGATGCTGTGGGATGCCCAAACTTGAGCTTGGTGATTTAGAAAGTGTTGAAGTGGCCAAAGAATTCAATATTCCAAAACTAGTGGAAGCGATTAATGATGGCTATGACATCATAGCTCCCATTCCATCATGCGTTCTTATGTATAAACAAGAACTACCATTAATGTTTCCTGATGATCAAGACGTCCAATTAGTAAAAAGTAAAATCTTTGATCCATTTGAGTATTTATCACTCAGAGATAAAGAGGGATTATTTAATAAGGATTTTACGAAAGAGTTCGACAAAATTTCATATCAAGCTGCTTGCCATCAAAGAGTGCAAAATATTGGCCCTAAAACAAAAGAAATATTGGCAATGATTCCAGGCGCCTCGGTTGATATTATTGAGAGATGCTCTGGGCATGATGGAACATATGCAGTCAAAGTTGAATCACATGAAAAATCAATAAAAATTAGGAGACCTGTTGTTTCAAAAGCTAAGAAGTTTGAACCACAAGTCTTTACATCTGATTGCCCAATGGCATCACAACATATCGGTGAAGCGCTTGATCCTCAAACGGAGATTAGTCTTCACCCAATTTCAATTTTAAAAGAGGCTTATGGAATATAAATGAATAAATTAAATAGATCAGACCTGTTTTCACTCGAGGAATACTCTATCGAGAGAGAATCATTCAGAAATAGAGTTTTAGAAGAGAAAAAATCTAGAAAAGTATATATAGGTGAGAACGTTGTATTACTTTTTGAGAATAAAAACACTATTCAGTATCAGATCCAAGAAATGTTAAGAATAGAAAAAATCTTTGATTCCGAGGGAATTAATGAAGAACTAGATGCCTATAATCCTTTGATACCTGATGGAGCAAATCTTAAGGCGGTTATGCTAATAGAGTATCCGAATGTTGAAGAAAGAAAGGAAAAGTTAAAGATCCTTAAAGGAATAGAAAGAAAAATATGGATAAAGGTCGGATCTCATAACAAAGTTTTCGCTATAGCTGATGAAGATCTTGAGAGAGAGGATGATACTAAGACTTCTGC
>Ga0213868_10000298_pt1 | contig 46908 bp, 42 predicted proteins | sample PICome_9_FD_160087 | JGI IMG/M metagenome (GOLD analysis project Ga0213868, IMG submission 160087) | Coastal seawater microbial communities near Pivers Island, North Carolina, United States - PICO127 | ecosystem: Environmental > Aquatic > Marine > Coastal | place: USA: North Carolina...
ACGCTTCGTGATGCACCGACCGATGGGGTAAATGCCATCGATGGACATATCGAGAGGAGTGTTTATTTGGGCGAGATCGCCCAGTATGATCTCAAGGCGAGTGATGGCTCTAGCATACGTCTATCTGAGCTCAACCCGAGCACTGTTCGTGATCCGGGTAAATGCTGGCAGCATGCCCAAGCTCGCAGGGAGGACGTGATCATCCTTAAAGCGCCGCCTGGAGAGGTGGAGACTCGTAAGCCGTGATCCGCTTCCTTTCGATCCTAGGCGCCTTGGTCGCTGTCTTGGCGGTGCCATTTCTGCTCAAGCCTGAGTACGAGCACGACCCTCGATTGGCCAAGTCGCCAAGCCAGATCCTGAATATCATCACGCCGCATAGTGAAAGCATTCGGCGTGAGTTTACGACAGCCTTTCGCAAGCACATGCGTGAGACTGAAGGCCGGGAAGTCTTCATTGAATGGCGCGTGCCTGGTGGTACTTCCGAGATTGAGAAAGTGCTCGATACAGAGTACACCTTCGCGTTTCAGAATCACTGGAAGAATCAGTTAGGGCGGAATTGGACGTCTGCGGTGGAGGCCGCATTCAACAATCGCAAGTTCAGCCTTCCCAAGGAGTCGGCGAACGATGGTTCCGCAGAAAGTGCGCGCCGTACCTTTCTTCAGGCGAATGTTGGGGTGGGTATCGATCTGTTCTTTGGCGGAGGGGCCTATCCCTTTGCCGTCAACGCTGGCAAGGGATACTTGGTCGACTCTGGGCTTGCCGTAAAGCATCCAGATTGGTTTGCAGAAAGTGTCATTCCGCAGGAAGTGGGAGGCGAGCCGTTCTACGATTCTGGTTACCGTTGGTTAGGCTGCTGTCTTTCTACCTTTGGGATCTGTGTGAATGACGATGCCTTAGATCGACTGGGTATTGAAGCCCCGACTCCCGATTGGGCATTGTTAGCAGACCCACGGCTCTTCAAGGAGGTGGCGTTGGCAGATCCGACGGCGAGTGGCACGGTGACCAAGGCATTCGAAATGATCCTGCAACAGCAAATGCGTCGCGTGCTTGATCGTGGAGATCTCGATGAACGTGCTGCCTTGTCGGAAGGATGGGCCACCGGCATGAATCTCATTCGGCGTATTGGGGCAAACGCTCGCTACTATGCAAATTTCTCAGCGAAGATTCCTGCCGATGTTGCTGCGGGTGAGGCTGCGGTGGGGATGTGCATTGACTACTATGGCAGGACGTTCAATGAACTGCTTCGCGATGAGGAAGGCCGCTCTCGCCTCCGCTTTGCCACGCCCGTCGGAGGATCCTCGACAAGTGTGGATCCGATTGCCATGCTTCGCGGAGCTCCGAATTCAGAACTCGCCTTTAAGTTCATGGAGTTTCTCTTCTCAAAAAAGGGGCAGCAATTGTGGGACTATCGGGTGGGAACGAATGGGGGGCCGGAACGCCAAGCCCTGCGTCGGCTGCCGGTGCGCAAAGACCTGTATGTGGAGCCATACCTAACCAACTTCGCAGATCCGAAGGTGCTGCCATTTGAGAAAGCGGACCTCTTTCGTTATGAGGTGGCTTGGACCGGGCGTGCGTTTGGTGCGATCCGCTACATTATCAAATCCGTGTGTCTTGACCCTCACGATGAACTACGTGCGGCCTGGCAGGCGCTGATTGATCATGACTTTCCGCCAGATGCGGTGGCAGCCTTTGATGATGTCTCTCGAATAACCTATGAGATTGCCTTGGGTGAAATTGCTGACGTGCTCAAACGACCAAGCCGAGAGCAAAGCCTCTACGGACGGGGTTTGAGTGAGCACTTCCGCGAGCAGTATCGTCGTGTGGAGGTCCTGGCTAAGGCATCGGACGGACGGGTGACGTCCTCCCATTAGTAGGTTGCTCTGGAGTCGCGTTTCAGAATAGGTTCACTTCATGAAGCGCCTCCTCGCTCTTTGTTCCCTCTTGCTTGGATTGTCTGCAAATGCCCAGATCTCGAAGCCGAACATTTTACTGCTTTATGCGGATGACATGGGCTATGGTGATTTGGCTGTTCAGAACGCTAAATCGAAGATACCCACGCCATGCCTGGATCAGTTAGTGCGTGAGGGGATGCGGTTTACGGATGGGCACTCATCCTCGGGTATCTGTACGCCGAGTCGTTATGCCATGCTCACGGGGCGTCATCATTGGCGGAAGTTTCATGGTATAGTCAATGCGCTAGGGACATCTGTCTTCGACAAGGAAGAGTGGACCCTGCCAGAAATGCTACAGGAGGAAGGCTACATTACGGCCTGCATTGGGAAATGGCACCTTGGGTGGGACTGGCCGGCCATTCGCAAGCCTGATGCCAAGCCGATGAAGCGCAAGAAAGGGAGGGGGACCCAGACCTTCTGGGGTGCGGACGCCTTTGATTGGTCGAAGCCGATTCCTGACGGGCCGCTGGCGCACGGGTTTGACTACTACTTCGGTGATAGTGTTATAAACTTCCCACCGTACGCGTGGATCGAGAATGATCGTGTGCTCAAGGCGCCGGATACCACCCTAACGATCACGGCCAAGACGAAAGAAGGTGGTTGGGAAGTGCGTCCGGGTCCGGCGTGCTCAGATTGGGATTTTTATGAAGTGTTGCCCACGCTCACGAAGAAGGCGGTGACCTGGATTGAGAAACGCAAGGGACAGGAGAGTCCGTTCTTTCTTTATTTCCCTTTGCCATCTCCCCATGCGCCGATTGTGCCGACGGATGAGTTCGATGGGAGATCCCAGGCGGGGCCCTACGGTGATTTCGTCGTACAGTCGGACTGGTCTTGCGGGCAGTTGCTGGAAGCTTTGAAGCGCGCTGGCGTGTCCGAGAATACCTTGGTGATCTTCACTGCGGACAATGGACCTGAGCGCTATGCTTACCTCCGCGCCGAGAAATACGACCACTGGTCGGCGGAACCTTTCCGAGGGCTGAAGAGGGACATCTACGAAGGCGGTCATCACGTGCCCTTTGTCGTGAAATGGCCAGGTGTGGTCGCCCCTGGCTCGACTTCGGATGCGCTGGTCTCTCAAATCGACATCATGGCCACGGTGGCGACGGTATTGGGAAAGGTGCTGCCGGATGGTGTGGCTGAAGACGCCTTTGATTTCTTGCCTGTGCTCCAAGGGAAAGCCAAGACTTCGGCGAGGACGGCTCATGTGCACAACACGAAGAAGGATCACTATGCCATTCGAGATGGGGACTATGTTCTCGTTGATGCTCCCCACGGCTACGTGAGCAAACGCGACAAGGCATGGGAGAAACGGCGGAGTTATCCGGCACCTGGTGACGAGAAGATGCAGCTCTTCAATATTTCAAATGATCCCATTCAGAAAGTGAACCTTGCGGACAAAGATCCAGATCGTGTTAGGGCGATGCGCGCTTTGCTAGAACGTGTGCGAAAGAACGGGTATCGTTAGCACTACATTATATGAGATGATAAACCATTGTTAGGTCCGCTTCTCCCCTGTGTATAGCCGATGGGCGAATCGCTTGGCTCGCGGATGGGCCTTGGCAGGAAGTTCTTCCACAAGGAAGCCTGCTTTCTTAAGCTGACCGGGGAAAGCTGGCTCTGGATCAGAGGCCCAGAAGGAGACGCGACCTTCTGGTCGTAAGGCTTCGTAGAAGAGATGCAGCCCGCGCTTGTCATAGAGCCGAGCGTTCTGAGGTTGGACGAGAGCGGTGGGGCCATTGTCAACGTCCATGAGGATGGCATCGAAGTAGCTGGAACCTTGTTTTCTAAGGCAATCATAGACATCACCCGTGAAGACCTTCACTCGTTGCTCATCGAGGAGCTTACCGTTGAGAGCTTGAAGGTGCTCACGGTTCCATCGCACGACATCTGGTAAGAGCTCCGCGACCCAGACTTCGGCCTGGGCATCGACGAGTTCTAGCACACGCTTTAAGCTGAAGCCAAGTCCGAGTCCGCCCACCAGGACGCGTGGTGCCGCTTTCTTTTTTCGAAAGCGGCAGGCTTCGTCTGCCAGTAGAAGCTCCGACTCTGTCCAGTCGGAACTCATCAGTTGAGTGCCGTTAAACTTGAAATAGAAGTTTCCGTCATGCTCTAGCAGGAGGAAACGCGAGCCGTCCGGGGTCTGCGTTTCTCCAAGGGTTGTGGTCGGTTTCACAGAAGAGAGGCTAGTCGACGATCGGGTTCCCGATTCTTGTTGTGTGAGGGCATTCCGAAGAATTCGGTGATGACGGAGCATCGCTCTCCGTGATGGATGGCCCTGTTAATCCACCTTCTTGAGGAAGCTGACTCGGCCGGTGGCCACCCACTCGGCGACATAGATGTTCCCGTCCTTATCGAAACAGGCATCATGCGGATGAACGAAGCGACCATTCTCCCACATGGAAGGTGTCTTCCGCATCTTGAAGCCATCCGCGAGTGCTTTCTTCGTCCACTCGTCGGCGTAGCCGAGGTGGGTGATGACCTTGTTTGAATTGTCATACAGGGTGATGCGAGCGTGCAGGTCTGGCACCATGAGGACTTCGCCTTGGGTGTCGAAGTCAGCCGGGAAGCTCACGGTATCGACGAAGCCGAGATGGATCCCATCGAGTGAGAAATACTGGAGACGAGCGTTGGCGCGATCGGCAACTACGAGTGAGGCCTCACGACCGGGACGGTCGTCTAACCAAATGCTGTGAGGTGTTTTGAAGGTCCCAATGCGAGATCCTGTGCCGCCCCAACTGCGAATCCAGTTTGCGTCCTTGTCATACTGATGGATGAAGTTCGAGCCATAGCCATCAGCCACGTAGAATCCGCCGTCCGGTGCGAAGGCAATATTGGTCGGAGAGAACCGCGACTTTTCACCATAGAAGCCGGATTCTTTCGGATATTTCATGGTCCATATTTGCTCACCTACTAGGGTCGTTTTGGCAACGAGTCCTTTGTTGTCGCAAAGATAGAGGAATTCTTCGTTGCCTTCTTTCCTCACATCGATCCCATGGCCGCCCCCACTGTACTCTTTACCAAACGAACGGACGAATTTGCCTGTGCCTGGTTCGAAGACGGCAATGGTATCCGTGGATTCTTTTCGGTTGCCACGGTGCTTGATGTAGACAAACCCTTGACCATCGACGGCGGTCCCGTGGGTGTCGATCCACTTGATGTGGTTTGGCACGTCGCCCCAGCCGTGATGACACTCATACTTGTGAGCGCCTTCACCGATGATGGCAGGTTTTGAACCTGTCTTGGCAGCCGTGGCGATGTTAGGCAAGAGAGGGCTGACAAGGCTGGCCCCGGCAGTGGTGGAAATGAAGCGACGACGGGTAATGCTCATGTCGAGATCTTAGAAGTCACCTCGGATCGAGACAAGAGAAGAGTTGGCAAGTGGGAGGCGATTCGATAGATCAGGCTGCATGAAACGCGCCCTTCTTATCTTTACCACTGGAATTTCAACCCTGTCTGCCGATCTCGGGGTGGGCTTGAAACCCACAGCGGAAGCTGAAATGCTACTCGATGGCACTCGGACGATTGTGGATGAAAAATGGACTTATTGGGAAGGGCCTCGCTTCGCTTCATCACTCCCTATCAAGTGGAAGATGGCACCAGATCCGGAAGATGGCGGCTTTGTGCTCGTGACCGATGACCCCGCTGCCGCTGGTGGTAAGTATGGGACCGCTGACTTGGTGACGAAGAAGAAATACCGTGACTTTCGTTTGCACATCGAGTTCTTGATTCCGAATGAGGGTGGTAATAGTGGCGTTTATTTACAGAATCGCTATGAGATTCAAGTGCTCGATGGCGACAAGACGAAGCATGGCATGGGCGCGATCATTAACGAATCCGAATCGCCCTACGAGCTCTACAACGGCCTCAGGAAATGGAATGCTTACGACATCCTGTTCAAAGCCGCGCGCTTCGAAGATGGAAAGCTTATCGAGAATGCCAAAGTGACTATCTATTTTAATGGAAAGTTAGCTCACGAAGATTTCAGCATCATGAAAGTCTGGGGTGGCCCAAACTCAGGACTGGATGGTGGTAATGACGGTGGCAAGGGCATCACTGACGTGCCGGGCGGCTTGAAGTTGCAATGTGAGGGGCATGAAGTGCTCTATCGGAACACGTGGATCCAAGAGGTGAATTTGGATGGGAAGGATACGAAGTTCACCGAGTAGGTCACGGGCCTTCCTTACATGGGAATTTGCAGCACCCATTTGGTGCACTGTTCCATGACGTTGCTCCCCTGACCACTGCGGTGGCGTCCTGAGGTTTTAACTCGCGCAGAGACGCCGAGGATCGGAGTGTTATGGAAACGACTGAGAATGAGATCTTGGGGGTGATTGTCGATTGCTCGATCAAGATTCACAAGGAGCTGGGCCCAGGGTTACTGGAATCTGTTTAGGATCGAATCCTAGCGTTTGAGGTTAGGAAGGTGGGCCTCAAGGTCGACCGCCATCGCCTTGTGAACAACCTCTCGGTTTGACCCTTTGCGCGAGCCTTGCCTACATGAGGTTTAGCCGCGCCAACTTGATCCCTATTTCATCACGCTGCTCCCTTCAACACTACCGTGGAGTTTTCAAAACAGTTCCTATGCCTTAGTCTAACGTTGCTGCGAGGCGAGTTCCGAGAACTTTGAATTTCTTTGGGGTTTGGACTTTCCCTGTGGCGGATTCTTTGTCACGAAGTTCTCTCTTATCTATGAATGCTCGTCCACTTGAAGGCCATGTTGCTCTTGTCACCGGTAGTAGTACTGGTTTGGGCAAAGGGATCCTCTTTCGACTCGCTGCTGCGGGCGCGAAGGTGGTGATGAATTATGCGAACAACCAAGTGCGGGCGGAGGCGGCTTTTGAGGAGCTGAAGGCGGCGGGAGGCGAAGGTCTACTCATCCGAGCGAGTGCGGTCGATCAGGATGAGATCGAGGAAATGGTCGCGCAGGCTTCGAAAGAACTCGGGACGGTTGATATCGTGGTGCCTAATGCGACGCCGGACCAGCCGCTGAAGCCGATCGAGGAGTATGACTGGGACTTCTACCAGACGATGCTCGATTTCTTTGTGAAGAGTCCGTATCTACTCGCACGGGCGACCTTGCCGGCAATGAAGGCGCAGAAGTGGGGCCGATATGTGAACATTGGGAGTGAGGTTTATCCAGCGAGTTTTGGCAATTTCAGTGCCTATGTAGCGGCGAAAGGTGGCCAGATCGGCTGGACGCGAAGCATGGCGACAGAGTTGGCGCCCTTCGGCATCACGGTGAATGTAGTGAATCCCGGCTGGGTCCCTACCGAGCGGCATGACAACGACCCGCAAGAGGCTAAGGATGATTACCTTGCGATGACACCCATGGCCCGTTGGGGGACCCCGGAAGAGATTGGCGATGCCGTGCTTTACTTCGCGACACCGGAGGCTTCCTTTGTATCTGGCCAAACTTTGAACGTGAACGGGGCGCGCACTCCCTGGTAGAACTTCCCTCAACAAACCTGATTCCAAAATACTCCTTTCTATGAAATCACTGCAACTTACTCGTCGAGATCTTCTCAAGAAAGCCAGTGCCCTGGCAGCGCCGATGATAGTACCTGCCTCTGTGCTGGGCAAGGATGGAACGACGGCCCCTAGCAATCGTATCACGATGGGACTAATCGGTCACGGTCTCATTATGGGGGGGCATCGAGGCTATCATTTGCAGCGTAAAGACGTTCAGGTGATCGGCGTGTGCGATGTCTACTCAGACCGTCGTGACAAAGCACTAAAGCAAGTGGAGAAGACCTATGCGGATCGTGATGGCAAGGGCAAGCACACAGGCTGTGAATCCTATCATGAGTTCGAGAAACTAGTCGAACGCAAGGATCTTGATGCGGTAGTCGTGGGAACGCCAGATCACTGGCATGCACCCATCTCTGTCGCGGCGATGAGAAACGGCAAGGACGTCTATGTGGAAAAGCCCATGACGTTGACGATTGAGGAAGGCAAAGTCATGCGAGATATCTCTGCGCGCTATGGCCGCATCCTACAGGTGGGTTCCCAGCAGCGTTCAGAGCGTGCGTTTCGCAAGGCCTGTGAAATCGTTAGAAATGGGTGGATCGGCAAGGTGCATACCATTTATGCTGGACTGGGTGGTTTCCCTCAGCCGCACAATCCTGCGGAGCAGCCGATTCCGAACGGGTTTGATTATGATCGTTGGTTAGGGCCAACGCCTTGGTTCCCCTACAATGAGGAACGTGTGAAAGGTAATTATGGTGGAGGTTGGCGACGGTTCTGGGAGTATGGCTCTCGCAAGAACGGCGACTGGGGAGCGCACCATTTTGACATCATTCAGTGGGCGCTGGGCAAAGACGATTCTGGCCCTGTCGAGTTCATTCCGAAAGGGTATCAAGGCAATGAGCACCAAACCCATGTCTATGCCGACGGGACCAAAGTCTTGCGTGATCATCCTGACCGGAATGGGCACATGATCCATTTCATCGGAGAAGATGGCACGGTCTCTGTTTCGCGCGGCGGTCGTCTCGATGCGACGCCAGCAGAATTGGTGCGCCAGTCGGTCGGACCGAATGAGATCCGGCTCTATGAGTCCAAAGACCATCGCGGCAATTGGTTAGACGGCATTCGCACGCGTAAGCCGACGATTTGTAATGTGGAGATTGGTCATCGCACGGCAAGTATCTGTCACTGTAGTGGCATTGCAGAGCGTCTCGGTCGTCCAATCAAATGGGATCCTGTGAAGGAGGAAATCGTAGGCGATGCCAATGCGGCACGTTGGATGGACCGTCCTCGTCGCGCTCCTTACACCATTCTCTAATCTTGTCTAGCATATTGACTATGAAACACTTTACTATTACCCTTTGTCTTACCTTCACTTCCGTTGGGTTCGCGTTCGCCGATCATCACGGTGGCGATGACCTTGCCAAGAGACTTGACGCTCTCCTAGCGGGTGTCTCTCAGGACGACGAAGTTCAGCGCTATGAACCCCGTATGGGCGTGCGTGATTTGACGTCGGCCGCGAGTGCACCGGGGTCGAAGACACGCGAAGCTTATGTGAAGCTCTTGCTAGAACGTCTGGCCAACGACGACACTCACCAGGCGGCCAAAGCTTGGATCCTCCGTCAGTTGGAGAACGTGGGGCGGTCCGAGTCGGTAGCTGCTTTGAACAGAACCATGGGATCTCCCTTCCATCACTTGCGCGAATTGGCGCGTCGTGGGTTGGAGCAGAATCCTTCGGAAGAAGCGGGTGCAGCGCTCAGAGCGCTGGCCTCAACTGAGAAAGATCGTGGGACAAAGCGTGCGCTGGTGCACTCACTGGGACAGCGAGGGGATGCCAAGGCCGTTGCCATGATAGCGGAGATGTTAGGTGGAAAAGACCAGGCACTACGCCTTGTCAGCATCGATGCCCTCGGAAAGATTGCGACTGGCGAGGCCACCAAGATCTTGTTCGATGGGCTCGACGAGGCAAAGGGAGCAGACGCCACTGCTATGGCGAACGCCCTACTAGAATCGGCGAATCGGTTGTCGGCCCATCACGCGGACAAGGCAAAGCCGATTCTGAATGAGCTGTACCATGGCGAGACCTCTGCTGCCGTGAAGGCTGCTGCTTTGCGGGGGCTAATAAAGGCGGACCCCGCAGACGCAGATGAAGTTATCTTGCTGGCGCTGCAATCTGAGGAAAGCTTGGTTCGCCAAGCGGCCATCAATGCCTGCCGCCATCTTTCAGGGCCGAGCGTCTTACCGAATGTGCTCGCTGTGAAGTTGCCGGACCTCGCGCCGAATGAGCGTGCGATTGCCTTGGCTGTTCTAGGTGAGTCTGGCGATAGTACCGTGGCGGCGCAGCTGGCGGAATCGTTGTCCAAAGGCAGCCAGTCGACAGAAGGAAGTGTGTCACTGATAGGTGTGCTGGGCAAACTAGGCGGCGTGGATGCTGCGACACGCTTGTTAGAACTTGCTAGCCTGAGTTCAGACGAGGCGGTGATTGAAGCTGCGCAGGTGGCGCTTGCCGTGATGCCCGGAGCTTCCGTGGGGCCTTGGCTCGTGGCGGCAACGGAAACGGGCGACATCGATGCCCGCGTTCAGGCCATTGCCACCCTTGGCGAGAGAGGAACACGCGATGCGATTCCAGCTCTCTTTGCTCACGTCGATCGAGGTCCCAAGGCTATTCGGAAAGCGAGCTTGGCTTCTTTGGGCGGGTTGGTGTCGAGTGAAGAACTTCCCCGCTTGATGGGCTACCTAAAGAAGGGTGACAAGGACGCGCTCAAGGCAGTCGTTCAGGCCTGCCGTCAGGTGCGAGACAAAGATAAGGCGGCGGACGCTATTCTGTCAGGAATGGGGCCTCTTAAGCCGGACATGAAGGAGAGCTTGCTACCAGCACTGGGCGTGTTGGGTGGTGAGAAGCCTTTCGCGACCGTTCGAAGCATGCTCAGTGACGCTGTACTTGGCAAGGCTGCGATGAGGACGCTCTCCCGTTGGGATGGAGTAGAAGCGGGGCCGGTCTTTTTGAAGCTCGCTCAGAACGACGATACGAGTGTGACGGATCGAACGTTGCTCTTGCGCGGGTTAGGGAGGTTGATCGATCAAGGCGATGGACTTGATGCAGGCAAGCGCTTTGAATGGGCGCTGGCCGGGATGAACGCTGCTCAGCGGTCTGCCGATAAGAGGCTCTTCCTTCCCGTTCTTGCCAACGTAGGTAGTCGTGAATCTGTGGAGACGCTCGTGGGTCTACTTGGCGACAAGGAGCTCGGTGCGGATGCTGCGCAGGCAGCGTTGAATGCAGTCAAGAAGATGCGTGGTGGCCGTAGGTCTGGGAGGGCAAAGCAAGGTCTTCTCAAGGCGGTGATTCGCTCTTCGCCGGACAAAGATGTGGTTGAGGAAGCGCAGAAGGCATTAGACAAGCTCTAGGAGCCTTCGTATCAAAATACGTGAACGATATTCAATCCACAGAAGACCTCGCAGCGTCTGCCGAAGCTGGTGGGGAACCGCCTTCAGAGTTATCTGGCCCGGCAAAGGCGTTGTGGCTGACTAAGGCCGACCGCTGGGATGATGCCCATAACGTCGCGCAGGACTTGGGAAGCAAGTTGGGCGATTGGATTCATGGTCTCTTGCACTTGATTGAAGGGGATGTCGGGAATTCGGCCTATTGGTACAGTCGGGCTGGGCAGTCTCAGCCATCAGGGGAAGAGATCGATCGCGAGTGGGAGAAGATTGCTCGCGTCGTTTTGACTGATTCCTAACACCATACTATGAACTACTCAACGCTTGTCGCGCTCAGTCTAGGGAGCTTGCTTATTTCGTGTTCGAAAGATCCTTCCAGCAACTCTGACAAGAACGCCTCGGCGTCGTCCGGTGAACCGGCAGGTTCGACAGCGCCGCCGGGAGAAGAGGTGAGTGTGTTTTCGCTTGCGTATCAGGAAGCTGTTCGAGCGGGGTTCGAGGACATGGTCTTAAAGATGTCTTTCTTGGACGAGAACCAGGAAAGACAAGAATGGACGGGAGCGCTGACCCTTGTCAAAGATCGCTTTGCCACAGTGGAACACGCGGGTCGTCTACAGAAGACGACCCATTTGCGTACTTGGTCTGACATTCACATCGCGAATATCCCAGAGGCTAGCACAGAACCTGCGAACCGAACGCAGGCCAGTCCGCTCACGGGCAAGCGATTGATTGCGGACCTGATGGACAGCGGTGGTTGGAAACATCGGCTCGAAGGTGTTTCTGCGGACCGCAAGGCGTCGGCAGATGTGGAGCGGATGCTGGCAGAGCTAGATCGTGTGGAATCTGGCGCAGCTCTCTTTTATCAGGACCACAAATTGACGATTGGTGAATCCTGGCAAGTTCCGATTGAAGGAATGGCGCGCTGGTTCGGTGATTCCATCACCGTTATTAGCGGCGATATCAATGTCAAGGTAGAGCGTGAAGACACCATGCAGGAACAGTCGTGCGTGGTGCTCAGTGTGGCTCTCAAGGTTCAAGGCAAGATGAAGGACCCTGATGGACAAGCGCTTGATGTTGCCATGGAAGGCCGTGGAGAGATCTGGAGATCTGAGGCTTTAGAACAGGATCTTCAGGTTGAGATCAACGGTAGCGCCACGCTCTCTGCAGCGGTGGCTACCCAAGAGATCAAGATGATCGTCAATGGTCCGCTCAAGATTACGGAGCGTCGTACGCTGCGATTGTAGAACGCTTTACTTTGCGTGTGGCCACAGGTTAGGGGCCTGTGCTAGCCTATCAATTTCGTGTCTTTCTTCTCGCCTAGTGCCGCTTGGCTGTTCCTTCTAGCATTGCCGCTTGTTGCGCTTTACTTTCTCAAGCTGAAGCGTCCACGGGTGACTGTTCCTTCGCTCGTGTTGTGGCGACGTGTGCTGGATGATCAGCGGGTTAATTCTCCATTTCAACGCTTCAAAAGGAATCTGCTACTTCTGTTGCAACTGCTGCTATTGCTGTTGCTGATTCTTGCTGCGATGCAGCCTTTTTTCCGAGGAACAGGGAATCGGATGACACGGTTGCCGGTTCTGATTGATTGTTCTGCCAGTATGGCCGCGGTCGAGAAGCGTGGAGGGCCGACCCGACTCGAGTTGGCGAAGGAGAGAGTTTCTGACATGATCGCTGGTCTCCTGCCGGATCAAGAAATGGCCATCATCAGTTTCAGCGATACGGCCCGGCAGCGTAGAGGGTTTACGAACAATACGCAGCTGTTGCGCGATGCGCTGGACGATATTGAGGTGGAAGAGGTGCCATCCCAAATCGACCATGCCTTTCGTATGGCACGGGCCTTGAGCCGAGGCGTGAGTTTTGATGAGGTGATGCTCTTGTCAGATGGGAATTTGCCGGGCCGTGCCAGCATGGATTTGCCTTTCAAGGTGAACTATCAGCAACTAGCCGTGGCTGGTGCTAACATTGGCATAACCGCGTGTTCGGCTCGGCGTGATCGCGATGAGGGATGGGAGATCTTTGTCGAAGTCGGTGCGTCAGCCGGTGCGGACTATGGCGGGGCATTAACCATGACCTCGGCTGGTCAGAAAGAACCATTGGCTTCCGAGCTAGTGACGACCAAGCCTGGCCAAGCAGCACGTCTCCTGTTGTCAGTTTCGGGGTATGAGGAGCAAGAGCTGACCTTCACACTGACTCCCAATGCGGCCGTGGATGCAGTCGAGTCTGACAATGTTGCCTATTTGCGATTACCTGCCCTAAGGGCTCTTCAGGTTTATGTGCCGGAGACTCTTAGCTCCTTCCGTCACGCGCTCGCGTCTATTGATAATTTAGAGGTCTACCCAAATCAGCGAAATCTGCCGCCGGGCCAGTTTGATTTGGTCATCGCTGATGATGAAGAGTCTCTTGCTCTCCCGGCGCGTGTGCAACTGAAGCTGGGGCAAGTTCCTGAACCCCTCCAAACACTTGTTCAAGTGGAACAGAAATCAAATCAGGCCATCGATTGGAAGCAGGATGCTTCTCTTCTGAAACACGTCGACTTCAGCAACGTTGTCTTTTTAGATCAACCGATAGCAGAGGATTTCCAGCCAGGCGTATTCCTCAATCTAGGTTTTGAGGTGCTCTTGTATGGCTCTCAAGGCCCGCTGCTTTTGCAAGAGCGCCAGGATGAGCAGCTATCGATACACGCGTTGTTTCATCCTGATAGATCGACCTTTCCGTTTCGTGTCGGATTTCCCGTGTTTGTGGCCAACGTCGTTGAAGTGGCGAGACAGGCGGCAGGATTGTCGGAGGCGAAGGCCTTGCGGACTGGAATTATGCCAGGAATGCTGACCATACCGGAAATAGAGGTCTCTGTGGCTGGACCAGACACGGATCTTATGATCAAAAGCGACGCCGGAGGGCGGCTTCCGGGCGTCAATGCGCGACGTGTTGGTCTCTATGGTTATGCTGAATTGGATCTTCGTCGTGGTGCTAGTCTGCTTTCTCTGTCCGAGACCTCACTTAGCCAGGTGGAGGTAGTGGAATTCCGAGAAGCTCGAGTTCAGGCCGATTCAAAGGCTGTGGAAACCGACCGTCCTCTGTGGCAGTGGCTTACTGCAGTCGCTCTCCTCATTCTTCTCGTTGAATGGTGGTTTTTTCAAAGGCGACCTGGAGGCTGGACAAGGGCACGGGCGAGTCGCTAAAGAGCCAGGATGCATCGCGTTGTCATTACGGATTGTTTGGAACCTCCTGCTTGGATTGAGGAAGGTAATCTAAGTGGGATTGCTCAGGTGGATTGTCTCATGGCGAAATCTTCCGAGGTACTTCATGGGCAGCTGGTCGATGCCGATGCCATCATTCTTTACCATGAAGTCGACTTGACGGATACCCTCTTGCGTGGGTTGAAGCAGTGCAAGATTATCGTTCGTGGTGGTGTCGGCTATGACAATGTTGACGTGAAGATTGCCGGTGAGCTGGGTATTCCCGTATGCAATGTGCCAGATTATGGGGTCGACGAAGTCGCGGATCATACCATTGGGTTGATGTTGGGATGTTTGCGCGGATTCACCCTAGCAGAGCGCCGCTTCCGTCAGGCTACGACACTGACGCCATGGGATCGTCATGACGTTGGCAAGGTGTCGAGGACGGGTGATCGTACTTTGGGGATCATCGGGTGTGGGCGTATTGGCTCGGCGACGGCACTGCGCGCAAAGGCACTCAAGATGCGTGTGATGATTTATGATCCCTATCTTCGCCCGGGCATGGAGAAGGTCTGCGGGGGGGAGCGTGTTGACCTTGGGTATCTCCTAAAAGAAAGTGATGTCGTTTCGATGCACACGCCGCTGACCGAGGAAACGCGTCATCTCATGGATGCTCAGGCGCTTTCACAAATGAAGCCGACGGCCTACCTTATCAACACCTCACGCGGTGCCGTGGTTGACACCTCCGCTCTAGCGGAGGCGTTGCGCGAACGCCGGATCGCGGGTGCTGGTATCGATGTTCTCCCCCATGAGCCGCCTTCTTTGGAAGATCCGTTGATACAACTTTGGCAGGCCGACCATGATCCACCGATCAATCTAACAATTACGCCGCATACGGCTTATTACTCAGAAGCAGCGCTGCTGGAGATTCGTGAGAAGAGCAGCGCGGAGGTCGCGCGTATGTTACGAGGGGAGGCCCCGTGGAATGTGGTGAATGGAGAGTGGTTGAAGCAAGTATGAGGTGGTGTCGATTGGCGGTATGGTTAGTTTTTGCGCTTGGGCTAGTCTGCCTGCTAGCTCTCTACTTGTATGGGCGGGCCTACTATGATGATCCCTGTATTAGCAAAGCTACTAAAGACGGTATGTTGAAGTGCTGTTGGACTATCATCGAGCCTTGCAAGCAGATGACCTCGGGCTAGGCCGAATTCTCACGGGCTTCTTGAGTGCCCAAGACGTCGAGCACGAGGTGGAGTAGCTTGACAGATTCGTTTTCACTGACCGATTTCGTGTTGGTCTTGCACTCATTGGGGGCGCCAGCAAGAGGCGTTGGGAATTCTTCGTGGTCGTGAGATCGAACGCTCTCTACTCCGTGCTCGGAGGCACCAAAGCGTTCAACGCCGTGCATGCCCAATTTGCAACTCTCCAAGGCATCAACACGTCGGGGAAAGGTGGTTTAGTGAAAATAATAGTTTATGCCGTGATGGCAGCTTTACCGCATTCAGAAGCGGCCCTTCAAGCTGCGGTTGGATTCCGCAACGGTTTCGACCGGATGAAATAGATGTTGCTCTTCGAATTTCCATCTATCGCGGCCAATGTTCGCCGTTCGCCTATACGCTAACAATGACTACATTGGCAATTTGGTGAACTATGCGGCCAAGATGCTATCCATGGAAGGTGACGGTGAAATCGCTTGCTCGGAAGAGTCCAACTCTGTGTCCAAGATTGCTTTCTCGGTGCAAGAACGTGAATCGGAAATCGAGGAAAGGCCGTTGCTTTATGGGTAGCGCGGGAACTTGCTGAAGTCTGGGGGGCGTTTCTCGATGAAAGCGTTCTTTCCTTCCTTGGCTTCTTCGGAGAGGTAGTAGAGGAGCGTGGCGTTGCCTGCTAGGTCTAGCAAACCCATCTGGCCATCGCAGTCGGCGTTGAGGGAGGCTTTGAGGCAACGTAAAGCGAGGGGGGAGTGTTGCATGATTTCGCGGCACCACTGGAGCGTTTCTTCTTCTAGCTTCTCTAGCGGAACGACTGTGTTGACGAGACCCATGTCGAGGGCTTGCTGGGCATCGTATTGGCGGCAAAGGTACCAGATTTCGCGGGCTTTCTTCTGACCGACGATGCGGGCAAGGTAACTTGAGCCCAAGCCACCATCGAATGAGCCGACCTTGGGACCGGTTTGGCCGAAGCGGGCGTTTTCTGCAGCGATGGTAAGGTCGCAGACAACTTGGAGGACGTGGCCGCCCCCGATGGCGTAACCGGCCACCATGGCCACGACTGGTTTGGGGATGCACCGAATCTTCTTCTGCACGTCCAGGATGTTGAGACGAGGAACCCCATCGCCACCGACATAGCCGCCTTCACCTCGAACTTTCTGATCGCCACCGCTACAGAAAGCTTTCTCACCTTCTCCGGTCAGGATGATCACGCCGACGGATTCGTCTTCATGGAGAAGCTCGAACGCCACTAGCATTTCTTTCACTGTCTGTGGGCGGAAGGCATTACGCACTTCAGGCCGGTTGATCGTGATCTTGCCGATCCCATCCTCGGCCTTTTCACAACGGATGTCTTCGAAGTCTTTCAGGGCATTCCACATGGAGGGACGCTAGCTGTTGAGGAAGGTTTGCAAACAGAATTTGTCGTTGGTAGCCTGCGTTCATGTGGCGACTTCTTAGCATCAGTATTCTGTCGACAATTCTGGCCTCAGGGGTGGAGAACCCCGAAACTCTGGCGATTGGGAGTCATGCTCCCGATTTCGATCTGCCTGGAGTGGACGGTAAGAACCACAAGCTTGCTGATTACAGGTGAAGATATTCTCGCGATCATCTTCACCTGTAATCACTGTCCCACCGCGCAAGCCTATGAGGGAAGGATCATTCAGGCCGTGAAGGACTACGCGGAAAAGAGCGTCGACTTTGTGGCGATTTCGCCAAACTCAGCGGCCGGCCTTCGGCTGAATGAACAAGGATTCTCGATCGTTGGTGAGACGTTGGAAGACATTAAGATTCACGCAGAGTTCTACGGCTTTAACTTTCCTTACTTGTATGATGGCGAGAGCCAAGAGGCTTCGAGAGCCTATGGCGTGATTGCAACGCCCCATGTCTATCTCTTTGACAAGGAGCGCAAGCTACGCTACCACGGCCGCCTTGATGACGATGAGAAGGGAGACAACATCAAGTCTCAAGACATGCGTGATGGGATCGATGCCCTGTTAGCGGGGAATGAGATCCCTAACAAAGAAACTCGCCTACTTCGGCTGTTCGACGAAGTGGGCGAGTAAGAGCGGGAGCAATGATTGGGCGAAGAAGAAGTGGGCTGCGCAACCAGTGAGTCTGGAGAAGGTCGATGCCGCTGCGGTGAAAGCTCTGGCTGAGAATAAGGCCGACAAGCTGCGTATGATCAATGTGTGGGCGACCTGGTGGCAGGCTTATGTTAGTGATTTCAAAGGCTTGGTGGACCTTAACAAGATCTTCAATAACCGAGGGTTCGAGTTGATCACGGTGAGCGTGGATGACGCCGAGAATTTAGGTAAGGTTCTCAAGTTCCTTGAGAAGGAGGCATGCAGCCTTCCAGAGGCCATTCAGCAAACCTTGGTCAACGAGAAGCGGACGACGAACAACTATCAATACAAAAGCTCAGACAAAGATGTGCTTGCGGACGCTTTGGATGCGAAGTGGCGTGGCGGTTACCCCCACACGGTGCTTATTGCTCCAGAAGGTGAGGTGCTTTATAGGCAAACCGGTGAGATCGACGTGCTCGAACTCCGAAAAGCGATTGTGAAGTTTCTTGGCCGCACATATGCGGGGCGTCAGTGGGGCAACTGAGCCAGTTAATCAAGTCGAGATTCTTTTCAACTAGCAGTGCCTACTTGGTTTGCTCGGCGATCTCTGCGGCAACAGTCTTGACAGCACACGTTTCGTGACGATCTGCTTCTTGGCTGAGCATTCAGCGATCTTGGCGATTTGAGGTTTTGCCACCACGAGGCGAGGATTGGTCTGGCGTATTCTCACAGATTGGCGTCTTCGCCGCCGCCGCGTAGGCTCGTCCGCTTGACGGCGAACGTAGCGTCTTGATTTGAGTCGGACGGCTCGCGTTTCTTTCTCACGGGCTTGAAGTTGTTGTTCCGTATTGAGCAGTCGGCGCTGAAGAGGTGCTATTTGATCAAGCTTAGACTGAAGTTTGCTTACAAGTCCTAACAATTCCTCTTTCTCTTTCGAAATCAGGTTGGCTCGATTTTCGGCGGCGCGAAGGGCGTCGGAGGCTGATTGAACTTCCTGCTGCGTCCGTTCCTTGGTGGCCTCCAGTTTCTCAGTGAGTTCCATGCACTCTGCTTCGTAGCGACGGAGTCTGGTGCGATCTGTTCGTGCCTGGGCGGCATCGGCGACCATGGTTTGTCGCTCCGTGGCGATACTGGCCAATTCCTCTTCAAGTGTGTGGCAGGTGACGGCCTGTGCCTCATGTTCCTCGCCAAGGTTCTTGAGAGCTTGTTTCAGGTTGGCTGTCGTTTCAGCCTGGCGATCGAGCTGGCTTTTCAGATGGGAGCCGAGTTGCTTGTATCTTCCCCAGAGCAGACTGGCGAATAATATTCCGGCCCCGAAGAAGACGAGAGGAATGAGTATGAAGAGGAGGATTCTCATAAATGCTACGCAATGAAGGCGAGGGACGAGGTCTTCTCAGTAAGCTATCTAGAATTTTTAGGATTTCAAAATAAATCGCCTGAGCCCATCAGGGCGCTAAAAGCCTGATAGCGAACGCGATGAGAAGAATGGCGAACAAAGCGTTAAAGGCACCCTGCCAGCGATAGAAGGTGGTGCGGACACGGGGCCGGAGCATGAACCAGGCGAAGAGAGGCCAGATGAGGGCGGCTTCGATGATAATCGTCAGGCCAAAGAGCCAGCTCTGACCCTGCGGATCCGCAGCGAGCGGTGCCAACAGACTTGTGAATAGGATGACGACTTTGACGTTCGTCAGATTGGTTACCAGGCCTTCCCGAAACCCCTGGCTGAGCGAGGAAGGCTGACTTGTTGTAGGGGATCTGCTCTTAGCTGTCGTTCGAACATGGCGCAGGAGTTTGCTGGCGATCCAGAGAAGGTAGACAGCGCCGAGGACCTGCACGGTGCGCAAGAGAGCGGGAAATGTTATCAACAAAGCGGCCGTTCCGGTAAGTACGAGGGTGACGTGAACGACAATACCGACGCAAATGCCTGTGATGGTCGCCAATCCATTTCTAAAACCACGATTGAGCGTGTTCTTTAGAATAAGAAGCATGTCAGGGCCGGGTGTCAGTTGCCCAGCAGCCATGGCAATGGCGAACGTCGTGAGCTCCATACAATTACACTGCCTCGTGATCTGGCTGAAGGAGCAGCGGGAGTCTCAACTCGAAGACGGTTTCCTCTGGGTTACTTCGCAACAGTTTTAGAGTGCCATTGTGAGCCTTGACGAGCTCTAGCGAAAGACTTAAGCCAAGGCCAATACCGTCTTCTCGATTGGTGCGAGCTGCCTCTGCCCGATAGAAGCGTTCGAAGAGACGCCCCTGAGCTTCCTCAGGGATCGCTTCGCCGCTGTTGGCCACCTGAAGGACGGCTTCGTTTCCGTCAGCTTCAAGCGTGACGCCGAGCCGTCCTTGCGGTTGATTGTATTTTACAGCGTTGGTGATGAGATTGTGGAGGACTTGTTGAAGAAGCGTTGCGTCTCCCTCAACCTGCAGACCGGAAGCTATTGTGCTCTGTATCTTCAGGTTATCTTCCTCAGCCATCATTTCAGCGTCGTCGAGCGCGTGCGAGGCGAGTTTACTGAGAGAGGTGGGCTTGGTGGTTGTCTGGAGCCGACCTGCGTCCGCCTGGGAGAGGATGAGAAGGGTGTGAAGTATGGCTTGCTGATGGTCCGCTTCCTCGAGTAGAGAGGTGTAGATGGTTTGTTCTCGAGAACCTTCATGAGAGTCTGCTAGGGCGCGTTCGAGAGTCCCTTTCATGATGGCGACAGGCGTCTTCAGTTCGTGAGATGCATCCGCACTGAATCGAGTGGCTTGATGGAAGCTGCGTTCCAATCGGGCCATTGTGGTGTTGTAAACACTGATCAGAGGTTGGAACTCTTTGTCTGCTTCGGATAGGTCAATGCGCGTGCTAAGATCTCCGGCAGAGACACTCTTCGTTGCTTGGGTTAATGCTTCAATTGGTGTTAGTGCTTTTCGTGCGAGCAGCCAAGATCCCAGTGCTATTAGAGTGAGCGCCCCAGTGGAGGCAGTGGCGAAGCTGAGCCATAAGGAGCGGAGTTCGCCACGCATCTCATCAAGGCTGGCACCTAGCAAGACCTCAAACCTTGAGTTGCCAAAGACACCAATTCGCCAATGCTGATCTCCATCCGAGGCTTCATAGAAGCTGGCTTTCTTAATCGTGCGGGTTGGAGGACTCTCACGCTTTGCGAAAGGGTTGCGTCTGGAAGGGCGTCGTTCTTCCTTCTGATTCTGTGCACGCAGGGCTCGCTCACCGTTATTTCTCCACGGTCCGGGGGGGCGGAAGAAGTCTCGACCCGAACCTCGCCATTCAAAGTTTTCGTCCGATGCTTTGAAGTCCGTTTGAGTGAGAGACTCTGGCCATGTGTTCGATGTGTAGAAAGGGGTGCCGTTCTTCTTTCGCACGACGAGAAACCGGGTGTCGATTTTCTCTTCGCCCACCATCGACTCCATCGACTGATAAATCTTGTCCCAACCTTCTTTGGAGCGACCAAGGCTTGCTAGCACATGCCCACGGCGTGTCAGTTCTTCATCCAGACGGTTAACGCGATCTTTGCGCCAGAGGCTACTTGCCACGAGACCGAATACAAATAAACCGATGGCAGCGCTGGCGGCCGAGATTAAGGCAAGGCGTAGTCTGAAAGAGCGCAGCTTCATGATAACATGACGTCGAATTATTCCAGGCCGAACGTGAAAAGTCGAGACTTGTCTTGGATAAGGCCATCTTCAAAACGAAGCCCTTCTGCTTCCAAGAGTTGCGTCTTGTGAGTGATGTCAGGACCAGCATCGGCCCCAGCGAATCCCCCGACCCTTGGGCCAGTGGCGATCACGCGATGACAGGGGATCGAGTCGAAAGGGCATCGTCTGAGCGCCTGGCCTATCGCACGCGGTGAATGGCAACCGATCGAGAGGCCTAACCATTTGTAGGTTGTCACTCGGCCACGAGGGATTTCCATGGTGGCTTCATAGACGCGACGTTGAAAATCAGAGATCTCGGCGTTCTCATGTAAGTGGCTCATGGAGCCTCTGGTTCAGATGTAGCACTACTCTGGTCGCCATAGGATTTTAGTACTAGATCGCTGAGGAAGCCCTCCGGATCGTCCACAGCCTGACTAGGAAGGGTGAAGGCCCGCCGTCCGGTGTTTTTCTCAATGAGCTTGAGGCCGAATTGGAAGTCTCCAAAGGACTGTTCACACCAAGCCATGGCGCTAATGTTCTTGTTAGAGCTGCGCTGACCTACCAGGCGGACGGCACCGAGTTCTAGAGTGAGATCGATGCCATGCTTCTCTTGGAAATCTGCACAGAATGTATTCACCTCGCGTTGCACCATTTGAGTGTCAGAGTCCTGACAGAGCTCTAGATAATTGGCCAAGGTCTTCTCAGGATTCTTTACGAGTTTTTCGTCGATCTTGAGTTCGGTGATGCCTGAGTTGGCTAGCTCAAATTTGAAATCTCGTAGGATGGCTTCAGCCACGGTCATTAAGCCACGCGCTCCCGTCTGCTCCTCAACCGCACGATCCGCGATGATTCTTAGTGCGGAACGTTCAAAATTTGCTTTGATGCCGTAGGCCTCAAACTCCCTCTCATATTGGCGAATGATGCTGCCTTCTGAAGTCTCCATGATTTCGCAAAGATCTTTGGAGGCCAAAGGATCGCAGACCACTCTAATTGGCAAGCGGCCAACAAACTCTGCTTCGAACCCGTACTCGATGAGGTCACCCGTGTTGACTTCTCGAAAGAGGGAACTGGTTTTATCTGGCTCTTGCCCTTTCACCGCCTCAAAGCCGATAGCCTTGCGTCCGACCCGACGGGAAATGATCTCATCTAAGCCTGAGAACGCGCCACTCACGATGAATAGAATGTGGCGTGTTCTAACAGCGTCTTTTGAAGGGCCGCCACCGTTGCGCATCTGGAACATGGCCTGCATTTGACTTTGCATGTCCATTGGATTTCTTACCGAGACCTCGGTGTCTTCCATCAGCTTTAGCAAGGCGGTTTGCACACCGCGACCACTGACGTCGCGCCCCATCATGTTGCCGCGAGTGGCGAGTTTATCGATCTCATCGATGTAGATGATTCCGTGCTCGGCCAACTCGACATTGCCCTCGGCTCGTTTGACGAGATCTCTAACGAGGTCATCGACATCGCCCCCGACGTAGCCGGTTTCGCTAAATTTAGTGGCGTCTGCTTTGATAAAGGGAACGCCAATGAGTTCAGCGATATGTTTTACGAGGTACGTTTTACCGACCCCAGTTGGGCCTAGGACGACCACATTCTGTTTCGCGAACTCGATGTTCTCATCGCCTTGTTGTCGCAGGTATTTCGCGTGATTGTAATGATCACACACGGCGAGAGCCAATGCTTTCTTGGCATCTTCCTGGCGAATCACAAAGCGGTCCAAGTGACGTTTGATGTCCTTCGGCAGGTAACTGAAGTCAAAGATGGGCTCGTCTCTATGAGTGGGTCCGTCGCTCGGTTCCCCTGAATCCGGCACTTCTTGGTCATCGCCCATGCCAGGGAAACCTGTGAAGTGGGCATCAGTGCCGAAACTTGATTTCATGAAGTCAGCAAGTTTCTTGCTGATTTCTTCTGGTGTCGGCGGTTTTGAGTCGCTGTTCTTCATTTTATTTAGAGTGGGAGGAGGCTATAGTTTTCCGGGAGGCTTGCCATCGAGTCCATCTCTCCCTGAAGGTGCGATTCTCGCGGGAAAGGATGTTCGCGTGGTTTCTCGTTACTTTACTGAGGTCTGTGAGATGGGCAAAGGCGACGACCTGCTCTAGGCGTTTATAGAAGAGATTGGCGTCGGTGAGGTCGTTTAAGTCCCCTCGAGCGAATCGCACCAAGGTCCACGGTGTGACGGTGTCCAGGGGGAACGAGACTTCACCCGAGCCCAGTTGAATCGTGATCTGCTGGGGGGTGATCGCGACGACCTTGCCTTGGACTCGGTTGCCATTGCGTTGCCGGATGGGGCCTTCGGCTCCTGCGAGGTTCTCGATTAGATACTTCGTAAACTGATCGGCCACCGTCCAGAAATGCAGGAGGTCTGTAACGCCTAGCATACCCTCTTTTGATGGAAATAAATGTGCTCGCTCTCCGATGAGGTCGATGCCTTCAGCGAACTGAAGAGTCTCTGCTAGAGGCTCGAGTTCCTGGAGCAAGGTTCTCCAAGCGGTCGTTTCTTGTCTAGTCGCTGATGCAGGGGACGAGGCTTTGGTGTTCTTGAGTTCGCGAAGCCGCTCTTCCAAGCGTGTATATCGTTGCGTGAGGATATGCTGTGCTCGCTCGGTCTTCGCATCGGCTTGATATCGAACGGAAGCCTCTATTTCTTTCTGAACGGCATCGGTGCTCGCGAGACTGTTTGGCCTTCGGAGATCCTTGAGGATTGCTAGATCCGCTAGGTGATCCTTGACTAGTGTCTTGTAGTTGGTGATCCACTGGAATTCGGTGCCAGGTGACATAGCTGCGAAGCGTTGCCAGTGTGCCTGAGCCTCGTTGAGCTTGTCCAATTCCCAATTTTTGAGGCCGTAAACTAACAGCGCAAGAGGATTGCAGGAGCCTTCGGGCATGTCTTCAGCAACTCGCCTGGAAACTGGGCCATGTTCTAGCATGGACTCACTGAGTGATTGAAAGAAGTCGTTCAGCTCCTGGTGGGGGCCTTCAAAAGCTTCAAGTAAACGAAAGGTATCCTTGGCAGCCGATCGATTTCCTTCGAGCAGGCTACACAGCGCCCCGTGGTAGAGAGCCCATTGCCGTATTCCGGCAGATGTATCTTCTGCTTGGTAAACGGCGTTGAAGCCTTGGCTGGCGAGGTCCCAGTCGCCCGATAGAAGCTGAGCTCGGGCTTTGGCGAAGGGCGTGGTTTCTGTTTCTGCAGCGCTTCCTTCTAACTGCGAGATTTGTGAAGGTGTCCCTTGTTCCATCAGCAATAACACAGCTCCCGTGCCGATTGCGACGAGGCAGGCAGCGATTGCTAGCCATGGCTTTATCCAAGAAGGCTGCCGTTTGCTTCGTTGTTGTGCGAGGAAGCGTTCGCCAGCATTTCTGTTAGTAAGTCGGGATTGGGCGTTCTCGATTTCGGTCAGGAGTGCTTCGTAGTCTGGTGGGCGGTCATTTGGATTCACTGCCATCATTCGATCTACGAGCGCACAAGTGTCGCGTGAGGCAAAAGTCGTGAGTGCCTTCATGGGAGCAGGTTGCGTCTTGGCTGCATGAAGTTCCTCATAGCTACCCGTGACCACTTCAAAGGAAGGCTTGCCTACGAGCAAATGGTAGAGGGTTGCTCCCAAGCTGTAGATGTCGCTCCGATGATCTTCCCCTTCACCCTTGAGTTTCTCTGGCGATACGTAAAAAGGTGTCGCCCAGATATCCTCTGAGTTATCGGTCTCGCGTTGGAACATCAGTGCCAGTCCAAAATCCACGAGTTTGGCTGAATGGTCTTGGGCCAATAAAATATTGCCAGGTTTCACATCCCTGTGGATCAGGCCGTTTTGATAGGCGGCCTGTAGGCCTTGTGCGGTTTCGTGAGCCCAGACAAGAGCTTGGCGTTCCGGCACCTTTCCGAGAGTGGCGATGTGCTCGTCGAGATTGCCATTCTCGACTAGTTCCATGACAATGAAGAGATCTCCATGATCGCGACCAATGGCATACACTTTCACCACATGCGGATGGGCGAAGCTGGCAGTGATTTGAGCCTCTTTCTCGAACTGCTTGAGGCGTTCGTCGTCGTGATTGAACTGATCTAACAAGACTTTCAGAGCAACCTGACGATCCAATGAGGAATCTTTGGCTTGAAACACCCGGCTCATGCCGCCACGTCCAATCTCCCGTGCGATTTCGTAGTGCTGGATCACATCCCTCACCCGCGTCGTTTCCCCACACGTCGGGCAGGCCATAATGGAGAATGGTGGGCAAGCGGAGACATCAAACTCGGTAGTACACGAAGAGCAGGTGGCAAGGGCGGGAGGCGCTTTCAAGGTCGCAAGCCTAGCAGCTGGCTCAGGCAGGGGCAATAGCCGAGCGACTACTTAGCCAACCAGGTGAGGACGGCATCGAGCGTCTCTCCTGGCGCCGCATGATTTCCCATGCCCGGGACATGGAAATACTTGGCCATGTAGCCGTGCTTCGTCTATTGGAGCACCGGCACTTTGGCGAACTCGTAGTTCTAGTCTTTCTCGCCGGCAACAAAGGCCCAGCGCTTGTCCTGGTAGCGTTGGCTGATTCGGACATGCTTACCTTTAAGGTGGGGGAGGAAGGGCGGGTAGGTAGTGCCTGCTTTGTAGTTCACAGCGCCAGCGATTTCATTCTTTATGGTGTAGGGCTCTAACAGAGCGCCGCGCGCGACGTTGATGGCTCCGCGAAAGTGTTCTGGTCTGAGATAAACGATCAATGTTGACGAAATGTGGCTGCCGGAAACACCATCGATATAGCACCGAGCATCATCTACACGGACGAGGGTGGCTTCAAGCGAACGACCATCGGTATCTGTCCAAGTGCGCGTGCTCTGAGCGAGGAGTGAGAGCGCGAATAGTAATAGCGTTAGAGTGATTCGTGTCATCATGGCGATAAGCAAACGCAAACCGGGGGAGTTCTCGCGAACTTTCCCGGCAAGGATAGAAGCGTGGTTGTCGGTGACAACCCGTCTGGCCTACTCGGTTACGGCCCGGTAGTAAGCGCCGACCTGGCTAGTGCGATCAACGTCAGCATCCGTGTAAGTCGCGCTGGTTGTCTGATCATCGACGGTCATGATGGCTGTACCGATGGTTTCCCAGTTGATAAAGTCCGTTGAGAATTCGACTTCGTAGGTTTTTCCAGGGATGGCTGGCCAGGGCAGCTCGATCCCATTCTCGGCGTTGAGCAGTTCCGCAATGTGGAAGCAGTCGGAAGCGTCATTCGGATCGGTTCCAGCAATTGCTTCGTCGGCATCGCTGTCGCCGTCGCCATCGCTGTCGCCTTCACCGCCACCGCCGTTGCCAGCACGCAGGTCGAGCGGGCCTGTGCCGTCAGTAAGTGAGGCGATCTCTGTTGCTGTCAGGGCGCGGTTCCAGAGTGAAACGTCGTCGATAAGTCCCGTGAACCAGTGGGTTGGTTCTGCGTGACGGATCCCGCCAATCGACTTCGTGTCGAGGTCACCTGGCTCGAAGCTACCGACATTCCATGCAGCGAAGGTGTCGGCCCCGCCGTCAATGTAGAGAATGCCGGTATCGCCTTCTTCGGTCCAGGCAATGTGGCGCCAAGTGTCATCCAGTGGAAGCATCTCTCGGTGCTACGAAGAAGAACACATGGTTCAAAATGTTCCCGCGATCACCCGCGGCGTCGGTGACCAGCGTAGTACGGGCGGCTTCGCCATCTCCTTGAACGTGGATGGAAATCGTATCGAAATTGTCGCCCGGAGCATTAGCCAGATCTTATACCAGATGCTCGACTTGAGGGTATAATCCAGCTCATTGTTTGAGTCAAACGGTCCGACGGTGAGGACGCCATTGTCAGCACCTTCATCGCGGGATATATTAAGGAACCCATCGAGGCCAGCGTTGGCATCGCCGACGAAGCGAATGCCTTTGTTTGTAATGCCGATGTTAGTAAAGATGCCAGAGCCATCGGGCTCAAGGTAAACTTGGAAGAAGAAGGAGCGGGATTCCGCATCGGTAGTGGCAAAGCTTCCGAGTTCTGTCTGGGTCATGCCTTGGCCTGAGCTCGCTGAGATTACTTTGTTGCCATCTTTTTCAGAGACATGGACAATATTACTGTCAGGCTCGAACCAGAGCCCATCGGTTGCCGCCAGGATGGGGCCGGGCTCCCACCTTTCAAAGTCGTCAAACAACGTCCAACCAGGTCCAACACCCTCAAGGATTTCCACTGAAGTCTCTTGGGTCACCGTCTCATCGCCGCGGGTGGCAGTGAGTGTGTAGGTGGTCGCAGCAGAGCAGAGCAGAGAAGGGGAGCTCGATCTTGCCAACGCCAGTCGTGGTTTGCGCGCCAACGTCAAGGTTGCCTGGGTTAATGGTGTAAGATGTGGCGTCATCTCCACCGGTGACGTCCCAATGGAGAATGACGGAATCTCCTTTGGAGACTTTGGGGCGTTCGGAGCTGAAACGGCGCAAATTTAAAGTAATGATAGTGTTTGCTTGTGGCACTCCCTCGGTGAAGACTTCCATGACTTCTTCCGGAGTGAGTTGACGTTCCCACATGGCGACCTCGTCGATCACCCCTGTCCATTGGTGTGTGGCTGCCGCGCGGCGGATGCCACCAATGGTGGTGGTGTTCATGACGTACGTCTGTTCGGGAGCAACGAGCGGGGCCACGCCTTCTTCGGGCAATTCGATGTCATCTTTGACCCCATCAATGTAGAGGGCAATAACATTGTCAGACTCCGTCCAGGTGATCATGTGCCCCTCGTCGTCGAAGGCCAGCCCCAGAGAGCGCACGTGGTTGATCGTGCCAGAATTTCCGCGAATGAATACATCGACCGAGCCGTCTGTTCCTTGGCTATGCGTCCCGAGATTGAAGAGCGGGTTGCTGTTCTGGGTGGAGCCTTCAGAGAAGACGCGGAGGTGATTCTGGCCTGTACCTTTGCCTTTGACCCATGGAGAGACGGACCAACTGGAGTGAAGTTGGTTTGCAGGCAATTTCTCGCCTTCTTGGGTGATGCGCTCAAGTAGGGAGTCTTAGCTGGCGTCGAAGCTCATGGCTTTGCCTTTCTGCCCGTCTACGAGATCATCCGCGGTGAGGTTGACGAGCGTCATGTCATAGCCATTGACGAGTTTGGGGGTACGTTCGCCATTAATGATGTCGAGTGGCCAATAGGCGATCATGCCGTCGGCGAGCTCCGCGGTGGCCTGAGGAGCTGAGGCTCCCGCGAGAGCAGCAACGGCGACAAGTAAGCTTTTGTGATGGAGTTTAGATAGAGATTTCATGGTTGAAGCTGTTGATCTGCTTTCAATGTTTTCGTTGTCTGGATTGACGGGGCAAGACATTCTTTAATTTTGCTGGCGAGAAGTTGCCAAGCTCCTTGGAACGACGAAGATTCCCTATGTCTAAGTGCCTTCTGCAAACGTTTGCATTCCTCGCGTTGAGTGTTGCCCCGCTCTGTGCCGCTGATTCTCCAAATATTCTTTTCATCATGTCCGATGATCACACCGCTCAAGCGGTTGGTGCTTACGCGACGCTGCTGAAGGATCTAAATCCCACACCGACCATCGATACGCTGGCCAGGGATGGGGTCGTCTTTGAGAACGCGTTCTGTACAAATGCGATCTGCACGCCATCACGAGCTTGCATTCTCACAGGCCAGTACAACCATGTGAACGGTGTCGTTGATCTCGGTGGACGAGTTGAGCCGAAGGACCAGACGCTACCGGTGCTTATGCGAGAGGCCGGATACCAAACGGCGATGATCGGGAAATGGCATCTCAAGGTCGAACCTAACTTTGATTACTACAAGGTGCTGCCCGGACAAGGTAAGTATTATAACACTGAGTTCAGAGTGCAGGGGGACAAGCCGTGGCCCAAGAATGTGGTGACGCACAAGGGCGAGCATTCCTCGGATGCGATCACGGATTCGACTTTGAATTGGTTCAAGACGAAGCGTGACAAGACCAAGCCGTTCTTTGTCTGCCACCAGTTCAAAGCGCCGCACGACTATTTTGAGAATGCGCCGCGTTATCAATCTTATCTTGCCAAAACGAAGATTCCCGAGCCCGCGACTTTATACGACACGCCGAAGACCTGGGGGTCGATAGCTACCCGTGGACATGAAGACGAGCTGCTTCCTCACATTGGTACTTCGATTGGCAAGCGCAATCTACGCCGGTCCTATGCCGTGGATCTCTACAACAGATTTCCTGAAGAACTGCCTGCGGATTACGATGTGGATGCGCTTACGGAAGAAGAAACCACACGCTATGCGTATCAAGCTTACTTGAAGAAATACCTCCGTTGTGTGAAGGGCGTTGATGATAATCTGAGTCGACTCTTTCATTATCTTAAGGCCAATGACCTCTACGATAACACGCTGATCATTTATACCGGTGATCAGGGATTCTGGCTGGGTGAGAAAGACTTTCAGGACAAGCGTTGGGCCTATGATGAATCGCAGCGCATGCCCTTCATCGTTCGCTATCCAGAAGCGATTCCGGCGGGTCAGCGGAGTGACGTCTTGATTGAGAATGTTGACTATCCCGCGCTGATGCTAGACTATGCCGGTATTTCCATTCCTGACAGCATGCAAGGGCGATCGTTTCGGAGTGTTTGTGAGACAGGACAAGCGCCTGCCGATTGGAAGGAAGGGGTCTACTATCGTTATTGGATGCACATGGCGCATCATGACAATCCGGGCGAGATGGCGTATCGGACGAAGACGCATAAGCTTATCTACTTCTACGGTTGTGATTATGAAGGACAGAACCAGACTCCGCCGGGCTGGGAGCTTTATGATCTTGTGAAAGATCCCGATGAACTCGTCAACGTTTACGATGATCCCGCCTATAATGATGTGCGTGATGAGCTAAAAATAGCTTTCGGCAAGATGCGTAAAGATATTGGTGATGATGGTTCCCATTTTCCCAAGTGTGAAGCGGTGGTGCAAGAGTTCTGGGATTACGATGACGCGGATCGAGCCAAGGCGATCAAGCTCTCCCGCGAGTACCGTCTGCAACGCGAAGCGTTTTTGAATCGGAGGAAGCCTAAGCGGTCCTAACCACCTAAGACTGACGCGGTATTCTGCCCAGGAACTTGGGCTGAATGCCTAAGCTACACTCTCTATTGCCAAGTGAGACATGTCCTCACGTTTGTTCAGGTTCTTGTTAGCCTGGTTTGCCTGGCATGGCTGTGGGCGAAGCCTGAGATTCATGAAGGGCTCATTTCGGCCGTCCAAAAGGCGGAGCTGAAGTGGGTCTGGCTAGGTCTTGCTTTAGCCGTCGGAGTCGTTGCCTTCGGAATTGTTCGGTGGCAACTCTTCCTGCGTCTGCAAGGCATCTCGTTAACTTGGAGTGAGGTCACGAAGCTTTCTCTCATCGGTGGCTTCTTCAATCTGATCTTGATTGGGACAGTGGGAGGTGATGCGGTAAAGCTCCTCTATCTCATTCGTAAGTTTCCAGGTAAACGCAGTCAAGCGGTCGCCAGTATTCTCATGGACCATCTCTGTGGTCTGCCTGCAGTGGTGAGTTTGTTTGGGGCGTTCTGTATAGCAAGGTGGGACTGGCTTGCCGGTTCTGGATTGTCGTCGCAGCTAACATTGTTTGCTGGCGTCTACCTTGCGGGCGCTGTTGTGGGGATTGGTGTGCTGATTCTTGTTGCGTTCTTCGACCTCACGGCACGAACACCGGAGGGATTGCCGTTTCGAGCTCAGGCCATCAAATTCTCTCAAGCTCTCATGCTCTTTATCAGGAACTGGCGTACCACGCTTGCCGGAGTAAGTCTATCGTTTGTCATTCATGGTTTTTACTTCGGGACCTTCTATGCTGGTGCTTTGTCCATGCGAGCTGGTGTGAGCCTGATAGATATGTTTACCATCATGCCGGTCGTGGATGTGATCACCACGCTGCCAGTTTCGATCTCGGGTCTGGGGCTTCGGGAAACCTTGTTCGAATCGTTTCTTCAGCGGCTTTGCCAGGTGCCGTCTGAGGTCGGCGTACTCGTGTCGTTGCTAGGCTTTGGCTTCAGTGTTTTCTGGAGTCTTCTCGGCGGGCTCGTCTTTCCTTTCTACCGTCCTGAGACTGCGGGTAGTCTTCGTCGTGTCGTGAAGCAGGCCAAGGAGATCGAGGTACGCGATTCCGATGCATGACACTGGTAGGCGAGTACAGGTTGCATTCGATCGCTGGTTGCGGAAAGATCCGATATGTGTTCCTTCCAAGCTCCGATACTAGGCCTAATGGCTGTGCTGAGCTTTGGCGTGCCATCTCTGGGGCAGGAAGAAGTTCCATTCAGGGAACCAGGCGAGCCTGAGCCTATCGTGGTGCCTCCTCCCGCCCCAGTTGAGAGACTAGAGCAGCGTGGGACCTGGCAGTGGCATGTGCTGCGAGACAACGAGCGCGAGTATGTTCGTTTCTCTGACATTCATAAGTTTTACAGGTTCGAGCAGATGGATGTGATCGGTGATGAAGTCGTTCTCGAGTCGCCGAGTTCCAAGATTATCTTGCGTTTTCTTGCGGGGCTGCGTCAGGCTCAGATCAAGACCTATAAAGGGTATCTGAGTTTCGCGCCCGTTCGGTTTAAGAATCGTCTCTATCTCTCTCGAGTGGATCTTTCCCTGCTGATCGATCCTATCATTCGGCCATCGATATACAACTATCCTAGTGGCGTTACTCCAACGATCCTTCTTTATGTTTCTGCAGATGATAGCCTGGCGGCAAAGGTGGCTAGTCATTTGAAATACGGTTTAGAGGCCTTCGGAATGCAGACGATCACCGAGCTGCCGAAGGCATCGGACGCGGAGGCCCCTCCAGTACCCAAACTACTGGCAAGGCTGCATCTTACTCAGCATCCAGAGTCTGATGATCTCTGGACTCAAACCCTTGCTCCCTACGGATCTCCCATTCATGAGGAAACCGCGCTGCCAGAGTTCGATGCAAGGGCTCAAGGAAATGCTCAAGATCGCCTCAACGTGGTTCTTGGGATGTCTCTTCATTCGATCCTGATGGAGACGGTCGAGGGTGTGCTCGATGGTGGTCTGCGCCGTACTCGCAGCAACTTCCTTGAGAAGGCAGCAGAACCCGCCGCCTCTATTTCGATCCCCGCCGAGACCGCGGCCGAAGCGGAAGTGCTTGGAGCGGCCATTGTTCGCGGCATTCGAAACTTCAGAGATAAAGTGGTTCCAAAATCTTGATAGCGGCTGTCTCTCCGCGTGAACAGGCTTTCTCAGAATGGCTCACGGAGTGACGCTTGCGCTCGTGCCTCCATCCGTGGTCACGTGGACGGGAACGTCGCCACCTCCGGGAACTTCCGTTTGGATCCGCGCATTGCGAATGGACCAGTTAAAGACATCGATTCCGTCGTTTGTTTCAGGGCCTCTGTCGATCACACTGGCACTACCAAAGCGGACGGTCGTATCGCCCTCTCAATAGCCACTACCGATAATCGTCACCTTATTGCCTGCCGCAACTGTGCCGCTGATCGCCCTGCTTGTAGAGACGATTTGAAGCCGGTCGGCTGCGCCGCCACTGAGCAGGGCCATGTTTCCTGTGACAATGCCAGCTGGGATATCTGCTGTGAGTGATCGGCTATCACCCGCGACTGAGGTAGGATTTGTCTTGAAGACCTAAGGCACGCCTTCGATCCAGTTTGCCTCGAAGGTGAGCTTTGTGGTGTCTGGCGAGAAGCCGCCGCCGTTCAGCGTGATGGTTTGTTCTACATTTGCTGAAGCGCTGGTGCTCACCGCAGCCGATCCACTCGTTGCCGTTGCGGTAAACGAGGCAATGTCATCATCGTTACCCGAAATGCCTCCTTCCGTGATGACCCGATAGGGAAGCTGCGCGTTGTTCGGAACAACGACCTTTAGGCGCTGATTGGCGAAACTCCAGTCAAAGGCGTCGATGCCATCATCGGGTGCGGGACCGCCATCGGTGACTGTGGGTGAGGCACTGTCAGGTCCAAACTGTAGAGAAATCTTTCTCTCCGTGAATCCGCTGCCCCAAATCTGAGTGAGTTGCCCGCGCCCTCCGTCGATGGCCGTAACCGTGGGAACGATTTGCAAGAGCTGGCCTGACCCGCCGCTCAATAGTGTTGCAATGACAGTGCTAGATTCTGATGGGACCAGGAACGTGAGGCTACTGCCATCATGAGCAATGGTGTCTGGTGTGATCGTTGTGATGTAAGGCACACCACTCCGGTTCATGGATTCTAGCACTACCTTCGTTGAGCTTTCGGTAAATCCGGCGCCTTGGAACGTCACGGACTGGATGGTGTTTGCCGAAGCTGGATCCTGGTTGTGCGGTGTCCCTGATAGAGCGCTGGCGGCATCGACACCGTCGAGCGCATCGCCGTCGATTGTGACTCGCACGCGTGCGCTTGGTGGCAAGTCTTACGTGTAGAAGAGTGTCAGTGTGAGCCGATCGGCGGAAAGTTGTTTGTGTGTTTTAAGCGTTTCTCCCGCGAAGATTGCCGAGATTGCCGTGTCCACGGAAGCGTTGTCTGGCAACGGTTTGTCGAATCGTAGAATGGACTCTCGCGTGATGGCGACGCCGTCTTAACCGTCAGCGGGGGAGATCTCCATCAGTTCTAGCCGCGGAGCGTCTGGCGAGATGCCATCGTTGAGAACGGTTGCTGCGAGCAAGGGGAGATCACTCTGATTAACGGAACCATCTCCATTGAGATCCGCGAGAGAGATTTTCGTAGAGTCGCGTGGGCATTGGAGGTCGTCAGAACGAGAGCAAGTGCTGCAAGTCGTTTCATGATCTTCCAGTATCGGTCATGAATGGAATTTCTAAACCAGAATGGCTCGATACGTCGCAACGATGACCGATTCTTGACGTGGCGGGAGCCTCCTGAATTGCATAGGGAATGGGCAACAGTCGCCTGAGCCCAGCTTCGATCCCCAAATTTCATTGCTTTCACCTAGGAGTGTTTCAAGTAGGGGCATGGCAGACTCTAATTATCGTATCGCGGTGCTCCCAGGAGACGGCATTGGACCAGAGGTGATGAAGGAAGCACGGCGTGTGCTCGATGCAGTCGCAGCTCAGCGTGGCTTGAGTTTCTCTTATGACGAGCAGCTCGTTGGCGGTGCTGCGATTGATGGTGCGGGTAAGGCCTTGCCCGAGGAGGCGTTGAAAGCGTGTGAAAACAGCGATGCGATCCTCTTTGGTTCGGTTGGCGGTCCAAAATGGGAATCTTTGCCGCCAGCAGAACAGCCCGAGCGTGGCGCCTTACTGCCTTTGCGGAAGCACTTCGGCTTGTTTGCGAACCTGCGTCCCTCGGTGTGTTTCCCCTCGTTGACGCATGCTTCTCCGGTCAAGGAAGAGCTGATCGAGGGCGGATTTGATGTGCTTTGCGTGCGCGAATTGACAGGTGGCATGTACTTCGGGTCACCCAAGGGGACGCATGTAGAGAATGGAGAGAAGGTGGCGGTCGATACCATGATCTACAAGGAGAGCGAGATCGAGCGGATTGCTCATGTGGCCTTCACCGCCGCCATGCAGCGAGACAAGCGTGTGACGTCCATTGATAAGGCAAACGTTTTGGAGAACGGCATCCTTTGGCGTGCGGTGGTTGAGCGCGTGGCCAAGGAGTATGCAGACGTGGCATTGGATCATCTTTACGTGGACAACGCCGCCATGCAGCTGATTCGCCGTCCGCGTGAGTTTGATGTCGTGCTGGCTGAGAACCTCTTTGGCGACATCCTCAGTGATGAAATGGCGATGATCGCGGGATCGCTTGGGATGCTTGCGAGTGCGAGCTTGGGAGCTTCCAAGGATGGCCTCTACTTTGGCCTCTATGAGCCGAGCGGTGGCTCTGCGCCAGACATTGCGGGACAAGGTATCGCGAATCCAGTGGCGCAGATTCTCTCGGCCGCCATGCTTCTGCGCTACTCACTTGGCTTGTCAGACGTCGCAGATTCGATTGAGACCGCTGTGCGCGGTGCCATTGATGCCGGTGCTCGGACAGGGGATATCTTCACGGGAGCGGCCAGCACTGAGAAGGTGAACACTTCCGGAATGGGTGATGCCATCCTCGGTCAGTTGGCCGCCGCGCAAAGTTAGCCTAGGTTGGCCCATCATGCTCCTCTTTCGCCAGGTCCTGTCGATCTTAGCGCTCCTTGCCTGTTTGGCGGGTTGTGAGAAGATTCCTGCGCCCGAGGAGCCCGTCACGTCTGTTCCTGAAGCGGTCGAGGCGCCCCTAGAGGCAGAACCGGCGCCGCCAGCGGACTTGCCGCCACCTCCGGAGCCGGACACGCCGGACGAGGCGGTGGATACCACCTCGAAAGTAGCTGTCTTAGGCTACCACAAGTTCTCGGCCAGTCCGGAGATTTCGAGGAAACAGCTCCCAACGACGATCTTCATAGAGAAATTCCGCGAGCAGATGCAGACCCTGGCGGACAATGAAATCCCAGTGATTGGAATGGGTGACTTTCTGGCGTGGCGGCGTGGAGAAAAGAACATCCCACCGTTTTCTGTCATCATCACGATTGATGACGGCTATGTATCGACTTACGACTTGGCCTTCCCGATTCTAAAGGAGTTTGACTTCCCGTTTACGGTCTATCCTTATACGAACTTCTTTGGCGGTGCCGGTAAGACGCTGTCTAAGGATGAAGTTCTTGAGATGGTTGCTGCAGGTGGAGAGATCGGCAGTCATGGCATCTCCCATGGTTTCTTGAATCGCCAGGGCCGACGTTCGGATGAAATTCACGCGGCCTTTCTGAAGAAAGAAGCGACCGATTCTCGAAGAATCCTCAAGGAGAAGACTGGTCAGGATCCTGTCACCTTTTCCTACCCTTACGGAGCTTACGATGATCGAGTCATTGCTGCATGTGTGGATGCTGGTTACGCGGCTATGGTGACAGTGAAAGGAAGGAAAGTGTCATGGGAAACGGATCTGAAAGAAATGGGGCGTTATATTGTGCATGGGGAAGATGATAGGGCTTTTGCGTGGGCGTTGTCCTCGCGACTAGCGATTGGGCTGGTCGGTGCGAGTAATCTGCTCAAAGAGACCACGAAGGATAAGGTGACAGGCGAAGAGAAGCCTCTTGTCGATCTCTTTCCGGCCAATGGTAGTACGATTAAGGAGCGCCAGCCGACGATTAGTGCGAACTTGTCGTTGATCGGGAATATCGATTTGGACACTCTTTCGATGAGCGTCAGTGGCCTCGGTAAGGTGGGTGCGCAGTATGATGAGGCGACTAAGTTTTATTCTTACACGCCGCTGCAGCGCTTCCGTCTCCCTGATTACCGGGTTCTTGTTCAGTTTGTACGCGAGGGAGAAAAGAAGCCGAGTATCCTCCGCTGGAAGTTTAGTGTAGACGCCATCGCTAACTATCTGGAGCACACCCCTAAGCCTTCTGAGCAAGACGATTCAGTGGCGATTTCCGAGCCTGCCAAGAATTAATCTTTCCCTTATTATCATTCTAATATGTTCAATCAGCTATCTGAGAGCCTAGAAGGCGCCTTCAAAAAACTTCGTGGTCAAGGCAAGATCACAGAGAAGAATGTCTCGGATGCCATGCGGGAAGTTCGCATGGCGATGCTAGAAGCAGACGTCGAGTTCAGCGTGGCCAAGACGTTTATGGCTGCTGTTCGTGAAAAGGCAATGGGGCAGGAGGTGCTGCTTAGTATCAAGCCGGGCGAGCAGATCGTTAAGATCTTTCAAGATGAGTTGACTGCCTTGCTAGGGAGTGATGCTGAAGAGCTGAATCTGGATGCTCCTGGGCGACTGCTCATGGTCGGTTTGAATGGTGCGGGTAAAACCACGACTTCGGCTAAGCTAGCGTTGCGGTTAAAGAAAGAAGGCCGACAGCCGCATCTCGTGGCGTGCGACTTGTATCGTCCTGCGGCAGTTGAGCAACTTGCCACCTTGGCAGAGGAGATCGACGTGCCGATCTTTAAGCCGGAACCGGGAGAAATCGATGTGCTCAAGGTAGCTGAGCAGGCGTTGGCTTGGGGAGAGGAACGGAAAGCTGCCGTCATGATCTTTGATACGGCGGGTCGCCAAGAGGTCGATACGGATCTTATAGAAGAGCTGAAGCGCTTGCGCGAATTTCTTGAGCCTCAGGAAGTTCTGTTAGTTGCAGACGCCGCGACCGGACAGCAGGCAGTGAGTGTGGCGACCCATTTCGATGAGGCTGTTAGTCTGACTGGCATTGTTCTCACGAAGTTGGATGGCGACGCTCGAGGCGGTGCCGCACTGTCCATGCGGCAGGTCACTGGCAAGCCGATCAAATTGGCAGGTGTGGGCGAGAAGATGGACCAGCTTGATCTCTTTGTGCCTGATCGCATGGCTGGACGTATCTTGGGGATGGGTGATGTCGTCGGCTTGGTCGAGCGGGCTACGGACGCGATCGACGAGAAAGATGCCATGAAAATGGCGGAGAAGATTCAAAAGGCGACGTTCGATTTCAATGACTTCCTTAACCAGATGAAGATGCTCAAGAAACTTGGGCCACTTGAAGGGCTGCTGGGCATGCTGCCTGGGATGGGGAAACTAAAGGACCTTCCGATCAATGATGGCCACATGAAGCGGGTGGAAGCCATCATTCTTTCCATGACTCCAAAGGAGCGGCATCGCCCTGAGATCCTCAATGGGAAACGCCGCCAGAGAATCGCCAAGGGCAGTGGAACCAAGGTTACCGAGGTGAACAATCTCCTGCGTCAGTTCTCTCAGATGCGTAAGATGATGAAGAACAAGGGGAAACTGAAGAAGATGATGTCCCAGATGGGTGGCGGGGACATGCCCAAAGGGCTTGGATTCTAGTTGTGATGGGAGTTGTCGGAAATATTTCTAAACTTTTCCGATAATTTTGACGAAGACAAGGCGTTTAAGCTACGTTAAGTAGCTAGTTGCCGTTTGTGCCTGGCCGGATTTTAGAGTTTCGGTCAGAAAATTCGGTTTTGTCACGTCTCTCCCGAAATCGTCTACATCCCCTAATACACCTTTCCATGAATACATCTGCTACCCGCCGCGCCGCTATCTTTGCGGGCCTCTTTGGGCTCGTATCTTCATCTCATGCTGTAGATCCCTCGGAGATCCCTACCCTTGAGGTAGAGAGAGATGGAGATGACAGCTACAACGTTTCTTGGACTGCTCCCTCTGGGATGACGAGGCTTTTCCAGTCGAGCACGCTGCGCACGGACGATTGGCGTTTGGTGGATCAGGTGGCTGTTAAGAATGGTGATCTTCGTTCAGTGGTCGTTGCTTCCGGGGAGAAGATTTCCTTCTTCCGCCTGGAGGTGAGTGATCCTGCTGCTGCTGACCGTGATGGTGATGGTGTGGACGATGCACAGGATGCCTTTCCGGACGATCCCACTGAAACCGTGGACACGGATGGCGATGGCGTAGGTGACAATGCAGACGGCTTTTCGGACGACCCAACTGAAACCGTGGATACAGACGGCGATGGTGTCGGAAACAATGCCGATGCTTTTCCGGATGACCCAACCGAAACCGTGGATACTGACGGCGATGGTGTCGGAAACAATGCCGATGCTTTTCCGGATGACGCTACTGAAACGGTCGACACGGACGGCGATGGTGTTGGGAACAATGCTGACTTAAATGATGACGGCGATTTGCTAGACGACGATGTGGATACGTTTCCCCTGGACAGCGAGAAGCCCACGGTAATTGTTGGTCCGGGTGGCGTGGTTAAGATTGTCGAAGAAGAAGAGACCGATGTTGGTGCTGATCCGAATAACCAGCCTGGAGGCGGCGGCTCGAATCCAGTGGGTAGTGGCTCTGGCGGGGGAGATGAAGGAGGAGGAATCATCGGCCCTGGCGGTGAAGTTGGCGTTGGAGATGGTGGTGATCCTGGTGGCGACAATGGTGGCGGGATCACGCCTGGAGGCGAGGGGCCCTCAGGCGGGGATCAGGACCCTGGTCCAGCAGTTCCTGGCCCGTCTCCGGAAGACGTGACTGAGGGAGGAGAGGATAGTGATGGTGGTTCGCCAGACCCATCTGGAGGTGGTCAGGTGGTCGGTCCTAACGGTGAAGTGTCTGGTGGCGGCGGACAGCAAGGTGGTGACAATTCTGGTGATGGCGGCGGCGAGCAACCCGCGGGTGGTAGCAATGGAGGAACGAATGGAACGCCTACCAATGGCCCGAGCCCAGGATCTGCTACTAATGGAGGTGATGGCGATTCTGACGGTGGTCCATCCCCTGGCGGCGGTGGCGTGATTATTGGCCCGGGTGGTGAAGTTGTTGGTGGAGGAACGCCAACAGACGAAGGCACTCCGACCGGTGGTGGCACTCCGACCGGTGATGGTAGTCCAACGCCAACAGGCGATACTGTTGTCATCATTGGCCCCAGCGGTGAAGTGAATACAGGCTCCGGCGGAGGCGCGCCGACTGGTGGAGGCACGCCGACTGGTGGAGGCACGCCGACTGGTGGAGGCACGCCGACTGGTGGAGGCACGCCGACTGGTGGAGGCACGCCGACTGGTGGAGGCACGCCGACTGGTGGAGGCACGCCGACTACTGGTCCGTCTCCAACGGACGGTGGCGTTGTCATCATAGGCCCCGGCGGTGAAGTGACCACGGGATCTGACAGCGGTACGCCGTCAGGCGGCGGCACCACGACCGGTGGTGGAACCCCTACAACCGGTCCATCTCCTTCCGGAGGAGGCTCATCGGCAGGGGGCCCAACAACTGGCCCAAGTCCCGGAGGGGGCAGCGGTGGTGTGATTATTGGCCCTGGTGGTGAAGTTGTCGATGGCTCAGGAACAAGCCCGGACTCGGGTGGCGATACCACCACTGGCAGTGGGCGGCCGACAGGCGGGGATAGTCCTGCTTCGGACGGAGGCGGCTTAGTTGGTCCTAGCGGCGAGACTAGCGGTAATCCTTCTCCTGGTGAGACGACCTCTGGCGGGACGACCTCTGGCGGGACGACCTCTGGTGGAGGGAATGATAGTCCCAGCCCAACCGATCAGCCAACTGACGGAAGTAGCTCAGACGACAGCAGTGGAAACACAGGCGGTCCCTCCCCAGGTTCTGTGCAACCTTCGTAAGGTTGGTCGAGACTTTCTCTCTACAGGGAAACTGGCTCTTTAGGCTCAGGCGCTTCAGCGGTTGCCATACTAAAGAGGCGCTTAATGTCGTCGAGAATCAGGTAATTGATCGGCACCAGCAGGAGGGTGATGAACGTCGCAAAGAGCACACCGTAACCTAACGAAACGGCCATTGGGATTAGAAACTGAGCCTGCGTACTCTTAAGAGTAATGAGCGGGTAGAGTCCCGCAAAGGTGGTGAAGCTGGTGAGGATAATGGCGCGGAAACGTGCGCCTCCTCCATGAAATGCCGCCTTGAACGTCGGCATTCCTTCAGCCACGCGTCGATTGATATAGTCGACCAACACAAGACTATCATTCACGACAACGCCTGAGAGCGCGAGCATGCCAAAGAAGCTGAGCATGCTGAGGGACATTCCGTGAATCATGTGGCCCAGGACCGCTCCAATGAGCCCGAATGGGATGACCGACATCACGATCAAGGGCTGAATATACGAGCGGAACGGAATGGCTAGCATGGTGTAGATACCAAAGATAAGAAGAATGCCGCCCACGATAGTGGTTTGACTATTCTCTCTCGCTTCTTTCGCCTCGCCTTCGAACGTGTAACTGATGCCAGGATACTCGGTGAGCATATCGTCGAGGTATTCGGTGATGGATGTGGTGATGGTAGGAATGTCAGCTTTGTCTTTGTCTGCATCTGCTCGCACATTGATCGCGCGATTGCGGTCGATTCGTTGGATGCGGGGGAAGCTCTTTGCGTTGATGGCCTCGGCCACTGCCGTGAACGGAACCTCTTGACCATCTGGTGTGCGGACGCGCATGCTTTCTAGGCTCGCGAGGGTCTTACGTTCACGTTGAGGATAGCGAAGCATCACGCGGATGTCATCGCGCCCACGTTGAAAGCGTTGGATTTCTTCGCCATAGAAGGCCTGTCGAACCTGGCGTGCCAGCGCGGCTTCGGTTAGGCCGAAGTTCTCGGCTTCCGGGCGGATCTTGAGTCGGAGTTCATCATTGGTGTCATCGACACTATCGCTGATATCAAACAAGTCCGCATACTCGCCGAGGTGTGCCTTGATCTTGGCAGATACTTCCGTCAGTAATTCAATGCTAGGACCGTGCAATTCAATATCGATGGGATCACCACCTCGTCCGATCTCTGCGCGGAAATTCAGCTCCTTCGCTCCAAGAATCGCTCCAATCCGTTTACGCCACTCGTTTGCCAGGTCAGAGGTGGAAATAGTCGACTTGCGATCCTCCGGCGCGACGACGTGGAAGGTGACCTCGCCCAAATGGTCCTCGCCGGTCGAAGAACGGCGACGTGAAGAAGACACCCCTTGGCCCCCAACCGCACTGAGGATGTCTCGGATAATCGGCGAACCATCAACGTCTTGATACTCGACCTTCATCCCTTCCGCGATGGATTGGATGCGATCGATGTGTTCTTTCGTGACCGCATAGGGCGTGCCTTCCTGCATGGAAAGTGTGGCCGTCGCGCGCTCACTTTGCACCCGTGGGAATCCGCGATACTTGACGTGCCCACTCTTCATCATGCCAATCACGATGGCAAATCCTGCCACGAAGACGGCGATTGTCACATAGCGATAGTCCAGTGCGACACGCAAGAGAGGTTGGTAGACACGCTTGACGAACCATTCCAAGCCATTGGCAATCGTTTGCTGGAAGCGACTCACATTGCTGTACAGCCGAGAACAAAGAGCGACGAGCGCGCCAGGCATGAAGAAGGAGGCGATGCGTTTGATTAAGTGGCGTAAGCTATGGCTGAGGTGAGATGGTAGGATGAGTTTGGACTCAATGAGTGAGAACATCAGCACTGGAATCACGATCAACGCAATGTGGGCTTGGGCCCGACCGTGGAAGCCCGTGCCGAACATGAGCGGGACAAAGGCAAGAACCGTGGTGAGCACTCCGAAGATCACGGGACGAGCCACCTCTTTAGTCCCCACGACGGAGGCCTCGTAGGGCGAGAGTCCCAACTTCTGTTTCGTATAAATATTCTCGCCCGTGACGATGGCATCATCCACTACCACGCCTAACACAAGAATAAACCCGAACAAACTCATGATATTGATCGTCACTCCTAGTGGCGGCATGAGGGCAATCGCTCCCAGAAAACATACGGGAATGCCAATTACGACCCAAACCGCGAGGCTTGGTCGGAGAAAGAGTGTTAGGACGAGAAAGACGAGCAGGAGGCTCTTTGAGGCGCTGTCAATGAGGGTGTCTAGGCGACCTTTGACGATCTTGGATGAGTCACTCCAGTAATCGAGTCCCACGCCCGAAGGGAGAAGAGGTGCTTGTGCTTCCATGTATTCTTTTACCTTCTCTGAGATCTTAATGGCGTTTTGATCCCCTTCACGAGAGACCATGATGAGCACGCAGCGGCGACCATTAAAGCGGGAGAGAAACGGGCTCTCAATAAATCCATCATTTACTCTAGCGATATCTCCAAGCTTTACCCGCGTGCCGTCGGCAGCAGTGAGAACAATGATATCTTTAAACTCTTTGCCCGTGTAGGCGCGCCCCTTGGTGCGTAGAACCACTTGGCCAGAATCCGTCTTGAGAGTGCCAGCAGGGACGTCGATCGACGATGCCCGTAGAGCCGTTGCGATATCATTGAAGCTGAGCTGGTAGCGTTGTAAGGTCGGTTCGTCGATCTCGATAGCGATTTCGTAGGGGCGGGTGCCCTGTAGATCTGCCGCAGAGACATCCGGGAGATTGGCAATATCGTCGCGGACTTGCTTGCCGAGCTCTTTGAGATCGCGCTCTGAAAGATCGCCGTAGAGCACAACGCTGATCACGGATCTCCAGCCTTGTGCTAGGGATATTCGGGGTTTCTCTGCTTCCGCAGGGAAAGTGGAAATGGCATCTACGCGATTCTTAACGTCGTCTAATACATCTCGACGATCGTAACTGTCTTCAACTTCGATACTGACATTGGCACCGCTCTCGCTGGCGAACCCGATGATCTTCTCGATGCCTTCGACATCGTTAATAGATTCCTCGATGCGTGTGAGGATAGATTCCTCTACTTCCTCAGGAGTTGCCCCGCGATAGGGGACTTGGATGGAAATCTGATTGATTTCAAACTCTGGGAAGACCTCGACGGGGATCCTTCCCAAGATCAAGGTGCCAATACCTGAAATCACGATGGCGAACATCAAGAGATTGGCGGCGACACCGTTGCGAGCGAACCAGGCGATCATGGGCGTAATGCGGTTAAGTTAGGGTCTTTTGCCCTGGCGTGGTCCGCCAGGGGGCTTCTTTGGATCGGGAGGAGCGACACCATCGATCGTCGCTCGGACAGGTGCGCCGTCGGCAGGGAAAGCAATGGGGGTGGTGCATAGGACGTCGCCTTCCTTGAGCCCCGAATCGTGGGCCACGACAATGATCTCTTCGGAGAGCCAGAGCGGTTCGACGGGGCGTCGCCGCATCTTACTTTCCTTGTCGATGAGGATGACTTCATTGCTAGCCCGGACGGCGTTTCTCGGTAGAACAAAGACGTTCTCCAACGTGTTTCCCTCAATCTCGGCCTCGACGAAGAGATTGATCTTGAGAGGTAGCGTGCCGTCTTCTCGGTGACTGTAAGGGTCGTCAATTTGTGCGACAGCAAAGAGTTGTCGTGAACGTGCTTCCAAGGCGCCTGCAACTCGGACGATGCGGCCTTCCCAGACCGAGGCCCGCCCTCCTAGCTTGCCTGTCAGTGTGACCTTGGGCTGATTGATGCTCGTGATCGTTTCATTTCGATAGGTCTCAGGCAGCTCAAGAAATGAGAGGTCATCATTGCGAATGGGAAGGCGCACCTCCACGTAATCGATTGCATAGATCAGTGCGAGGGTTGTTCCCGTGTTGACGAATTGTCCGACGTCCACCTGTTTCTCCAAGATGCGTCCGGCATAGGGGGCACGTATAAGCGTGCGATCTAGATCGCGATTCGCTTTGACGAGTTCTGCTTCCGCTGCTGCCACTTGAGCCTCAGCTTCAGCCAGCTGAGGTTTCCGCAAGGCTAGTGGGCTTGGATCTCCTTCTTTCCCTAGCCGCTTCCAATTCTCCACCGCTTGTTGGGCACGGGCTTGCTCTTGCTCAATGAGCGCCTTGGCCTGCGCAACGTTTCTTTGAGCGACTACGATCCTCGTCTTGTAGTCCAGCGGATCAATCTTCAACAGCACATCGTCGGTTTCAAAGAAGCCTCCTTCACGGAGCGAGGGCGAGATCTCGATGATCTTGCCAGGCACTTCAGGTATCAGAGTGCTCTTGGTGCGAGGCTCGACCACACCTTGTGAAAGCACGGTCACTTGATAGGACTCTGGATTCAACGTCTTGCCTTCCACGCGAGTTTCTGTAGGAGGGCGTTTGAAGCCTTTAGGATCCTCTTTGCTCGCCAATAATAGCATCACGATCCAGGCCGCCAGGGCGAGGATGATCAGCGGGAGGAGTACGCGGATAACTGGTCTCATGTTTGGGAAGAAATGGTGGGGCGATGATCGAAATCGCCACCCAAGGCCAAGTAGAGATCTAAGCGATTCTGTAGGCGTTCGTTGCGCACGCGCAAGAGATTGCTGCGCGAGTCGAAGGCACGTCGCTGAGATTCGAGCACGGTGATGATGTCTACGAGTCCCTTCTGATACTGACCAAGCGCTAACTCTTCCGCAAGGTTCGCTTGTTCGACTGCGGCTTCGAGTTTGCCTTGTTGCTGGAGGTAGTAGGCTTCTGCCGCTAGTGCGGTTTCGACCTCTCGAAAGGCCTGCAACGCCGTCTCAGCGTAGCGTGAGGCGATCTCTTCGCGCTGGGCTTTGCTCAGCTCGACACCAGCGACTAACCGGCCACCCTGAAACACGGTTTGGCTGACTCGTCCGGCCAAGTCCCAGACTAAAGCCTTTGGATCTAGCAAATCACTGAACTTGTTTGTTGTGCTGGTTCCTGCTCCAGAGTTGATCGTGAAGCTCGGCAGAAGAGCCTTCCACGAGGCCTGCACGTCTTCAGTCGCAGCGATTGCTCTCTGTTCTGCGGCGACAATGTCAGGACGTCTCAGAAGGAGTTCCGAAGGCAAGCCTGCGGACACCTCTCGCTTCAGGGTTGGGAAATCAATCAGACCTTGGATCGCTCCTTCCGGGTAACGACCTAACAGGGATTCGACAACACGTTTAAGTGCGTCAGCCTGGCGTTGGCTCGCTGCCAGGCTTGCCTCCGCCCGAAGCACATCCGCACGGCTTAGAGTGATTTCTAGCGCTGTCCTATCATCGACGTCTCCGGCTTCAAGCTTAGCATCCAGGATATCTAGGTTCGTCCGCAGACTCTTGAGAGACTGCATGGTCACTTCAGATTGTTGCTGCACCTCAACGAGGTTGAGGACGTTGCTAATGACATTCACTGCGAGTGATAGCCGCACTGCTTGGTAGTCCGCCTGTGTCGCTCGCAAGTCTGCTAGAGCACTCGACTTTAGGTTGCGCAGCCTTCCCCAGACATCGAGTTCCCAGCTAATGTCAAAGGTCGTACTAAACTGGTTCGCCGTGATCTTGTCAAAATTCGAACCACGCAGTCGCTGGGAGCGTGATCCTAACAATCCGGCTGTTGCCTGTGGAAGGAGCGCGGCACCCGCGATGTTCGCTCGAGCGGTTGCCTGTCGAACTCTGGCCAACGTTGTACCAAGATCGTAGCTCTTACCGATGGCTTCATCGACGAGCGCTCGTAAGATCCTTTCCTGATCGAAGTCCTCTAGCCAGCCGTCTACTGCTCCATTGGACACGTCCACTGCGGTCCACGCATTGGGAGCACTCGGCTTGACGAGAGCAGGGTTGAGATTCGTGAACGTGCTGCACCCGACCAGCCAGAGGCTGGCCAATCCCCAGATGATCGACGTAGGGCGTAGCATCAAGCGGGAGAGAACGGTCCCGCTGACCAAATGTCAATGCGGTGCGGGAATTGTAAGATCTAAATCTCGTCGTGGCCCAATTCTTGTTGCCGCGCTGAAGCCATTTGGGTTCGCACTGGGCCTATCGCCGTTTCATGACCCAATACAGGCGATCCGGTCCCGGCGGGTTCTTCTTGTTTGACCGAACCAGTGCCTACCGCTCTTGCCATGAAGGCTATCGTAGACAAGCAAACCCAGCAAAGAAACGACTTGAGGTTCATGGCATGATGATTGCCTCAAAAGTAGAGATCTCAAGTTTAAAGTGCTAATTTATTAGCAAACGGGTCCTTTCGATTGCAGCCCCTCTGAAACCTGCAAACGTTTCTCTATGAACTACACACGGTCCCGTTTCTTTGTCTTCCTTCTCGCTGCCCTGACTTTCAATGCAGTGTCTGCTGAGGAGAAGAAGTCGACCTTCAAAGCGGGTGGCTTACAGTTTGCTGTTACGGAAGGCTGGACTGCCAAAGCAAAGGCGCGCGCCATGAGTGCTGGCGGATTGACTTACAAGATCGCGGAGATCAAAGAAGGACTGGATGCAGACTTCTATCACTTTGGGGAAGGGCAGGGCGGCTCGGTAGAAGCCAATATTGCTCGATGGAAAGGGCAGTTCGAAGGCGGACCCAAAGAGGTCGAATCTGCCAAGCTTGCTGGTGGCAAGATCGATTTCCTCCATCTGGAGGGGACGTTCATGAGTGGCCCTCCATTCGGAAAGAAGACTCCGAACAAAGATTATGCCATGCTTGGCGCGATCATCGCTCATGAGGGTGGCCCGGTCTTTGTGAAGCTGACTGGTCCCAAGGACGAAGTGGCGAAAGCTATCGTCGCTTTTAAGGTGCTCGTAGAAAGTGCCTATAAGAAATAGGGAATTGGACATCTTAGAGTAATTTCTTGTCCGAAATTGCTGGGCGGCGGTGAATAGGACGTGAGATGCCTACTGACAGCGAACTTCTCCGGCAATTTCGTGCCACACGCTGCGAGCATCCGTTCGAATCTCTGGTAGAGCGCCATCTAAGCTTGGCTCACGGAGTCGCGCTTCGCGTGACGCGTGACGCGTGACGCGTGGTCCGGACTTTGCTAG
>Ga0213868_10000302_pt1 | contig 46344 bp, 41 predicted proteins | sample PICome_9_FD_160087 | JGI IMG/M metagenome (GOLD analysis project Ga0213868, IMG submission 160087) | Coastal seawater microbial communities near Pivers Island, North Carolina, United States - PICO127 | ecosystem: Environmental > Aquatic > Marine > Coastal | place: USA: North Carolina...
CTTTTAATAAAGCTAAATCTGATAAAGGGTCTACACCAACAATTTCAGCAATAAATTCTCTTCTATCTGAAAGAGAAACAATAACTTCTGTTGCATCTTCAACTACATGAAAGTTAGTTAAAATATAATTATCTTTTAAAATAAAGCCAGATCCATATGAAACTGCTTCTCTTTTTTGCTGAGGCATTTCCCTAAATTGTCTTGGTATACCAAATCTTTCAAGCATCTCGTCTGGTATTCCTCCATATCCATATGATTGTCTTTGGTTTATTTCTTTTTTCGATGTGATGTTCACAACTGCTGAAGCTGTATCTTCAACTAATTCTGAAATATTTTCTGGTAAAGATGAGCCAGAGATATTCGGCACCATGAATATACTCAAGAAAAATATTGTTAGTGTATTTTTTATTATTTTCATTTTATTTTATTAATTTTACTTACTAATAGAATTAGCTACATTTATAGCAGATTGAGCATCAATATTGCCGTATATGGTAACAACCCTTCCGTCTGCCAAAGGAACGACATGTATTATTTTATCACCATGTCTCCAGTACCTTACTTTATTAATACCTAAATTCTTTTTTTCAATGCGCAATATAAAGTTTTTTTCTCCTTTATTAAACTTTCTTCCATCAGAGCTAAGTCTGTTATAGCCAACATTCCTTAAATCGACATCATAAGGGGTACTATTATCAAGGTCGGGATTGTTTATTACGTGCATTACATGATCAACAAGATTTTCTTCAACCTTTGATACAATATCTTTTGCTTCTTTGCTGCTCATTGCAATATTTAACTTATTTTTTGCAGAGATATCTTCGCCCATTCTTGAAAACTCAAACTGATTGATTGCAACAAAAGTTATGAGCACCGTAGCTGCTGCTGTGATTGCATTTGAAAACCAAAAGCCATAACTTGTAGATTTTTTCTTTGAGTTAATTGATTGGATATTATTAGAATTATTTATCGATGAACTGACTAGTGCATATTGAGATAATTTTTTTTGCAGGCTTGCATCCTTCTCGAGAGCATCAAGAATCTCATCAACCTCATTTGTATCTAGCTCTCCGTCAAACAACGCTGATAGTTTTTCCTCAAGGTTATGATTCATCATCTAACTCCTCTGATATGAAATTAAGAATATTTTCACGTGCACGAAAAATTCGAGACCTTACCGTACCAATTGGTGTATCAGTGATTAAAGCTATCTCTTCATAACTTTTTCCATCAGACTCCCTAAGAGTAAATGCTGTCTTTAATGACTCTGGTAACTTATCAATAAACGCCCTAATTTTTTTTAAAGATTGATCATGCATTAGATCTGATTCTGGGTTAGCGAAGGTCTTAAATTCAATATCAATATCTGACGATGAAATGTTGAGTTTGTCTTTTTTTGATGAAGAGCTTGCAAAATGATTTTTAGCTAGGTTGATAGCAATTCTATACACCCAAGTAAAAAAGGCGCTATCGCCTCTAAAGGTTTTAATTTGCTGCCATACTTTTACAAAGGTCTGTTGTGTAAGGTCTTCAGAGTCTTCTCTTGATTTTGTATATGAATATAAAGAGGCATAAACCCTTGGATAATATTTTGTCATTAAAAAATTAAATGCTCCCTCATGCCCATTCTGAGCTTTTTTTATTAATAAGAAATCATCATTATTTGAATTATTGTTCATTTAATTTTGCTTCCTTTTTTAATCTGACAAACAAAAGAACTAAAAGTTTCCTTGTTGAGTAAAATTTTTTAGATGCATATCAATAAAGTTTTCATGCTCTTCAAGTCCTATGGGCTCACCTTTAAATATGTAATCAAATAACTTCTGATCATCATAATCAAGAATAGCATCCAGCTTTCTGATATCTTCTTGCCCTAAAGACTCTAGTTTGTTCTGAGAAAACTCTCTTAGAAGAAGATCTATTTCTCTCATACCTCTTCTACATTTCCAGTGTATTCTGTTTATTTCTTGGTTCATTGGTTAAAATAAAATAATAATTTAATAATCTTACAAGAAAATAGACATTCAAAATAAATTAATATCAATTGGCTCTCTTTATTTAGATACCTTAAAGGTTATTGAAATTGAAGGAGATAAGGAAAAAGTTAAAAATTTTCTTCAAGGTCAAATAACTTCTGACATCAATTCTGTATCAAATAATAGTTTTCACCTTTCATCTATATGCAATCAGAAAGGTTTTGTCATGGCTGGTTTTTTAATCAGCAAATCTAACAATAAATATAAAATTATTATTAATCGTGAACTTGTTGATACATTTATAGACGAATTAGCGCCTTTTGCTAAGTTCTTTGGCGTTACGTTTTTAGAAAAAACTAATTATATTTGCGCATCTGTTGAATCAGAACCTTTTAGTAAAAGTATTTTCTTAAAAAATAATACTTTTGCATTATCTGTAGAAATTGAAGATCGTAAAAAAGATATTGCTAATACTATTTCTTTAAAAGAATGGTCTGTAGCAAATATGATTTTGGGTAATTTTTATCTATCAAAAAATGAGATAGGTAAATACAGGCCTTTGGAGATAAATTATGATATACAGAGAGTTTCTTTTGATAAAGGTTGTTTCAGAGGCCAAGAAATAATTGCAAGAATGAAATATTTAGGTGTTGATCGAAGAAGATTTTGTACCATTATTTCAAAAACTGAGATTAAAGAAGAAAAAAATTTAAAAATTATAGGTGAATCAATAAAATTAAAAGATAGTTTTATCTGCTTAAGTATAATTAAAAAAGATTCTTTAGAGGCTCTAACGCAAGAAGACCCTTCTATCCAAATTATATAGTTTTACCACTTTATGGGAATCTTGTTAATATTCAACAGGATGTCGTTTGTCTTTGAGAAATGCTTGCATCCAAAAAATCCTCTGTAAGATGATAAAGGTGAAGGATGAGATGATTTCAGAACATAATTAACTTTGCTATCTATTAAATATTCTTTTTTTGCCGAGCTGCTCCCCCATAAAAGAAAAATAACATCCCTTTTATTGTTTAAAATTTGTATAACAGAATCTATAAGCATGCTCCAACCAATATTGGAATGAGATCCGGGTAAAGAGTCTATAACACTAAGAGATGTATTAAGAAGAAGGACTCCTTGCCTAGCCCATTCTTCTAAATTACCTAAATTATGATAACAAAATCCTAAATCATCTTGAATTTCTTTATATATATTTCTAAGTGAAGGGGGAATTTTATTACCCTTATTCACTGCAAATGCTAAACCATTTGCAAGACCTTTTTGATGGTAAGGATCTTGGCCAAATATAACAACTTTTGTATTGTCAAAGTTGCATAAATTAAAAGCATTAAAAATTTTATCTAAAGGAGGATAGACATCATGGCCTTTATTTATGTCTGAATAAATCTTATTTAATGGGGAATAAATATTGCCCTTAAGCTTTGTGTTTTTGAGCTCTTCTTCCCAGCTCTCAGGTAGTTTAATATTAAGATTATGTTTTTGCATATTTTACAAAAATCTTATCCACAGAAACTGTGGATAAAGTTATGGATAACTTTATTTATAACACAATAAAGCCTTTAATATAAAGGTTTTCTTTAAGTTGAGTAAAAATTATACAGATATTAAAAAAAACACCGCAAATCAAAGTTTTAACAAAAATATATCAATTTCTTATAATTTTTTAAGTCAAACATTGCAAGTGATTAATATCACTCTTTGGTGCTGTTGACAAGTATAAAAATATGTTAATTGTTTACAAAACAGAAAGCGACATAAGTTGAAGTACTAATTCTTAATATTGACTATAGTTTATTACAAAGTCTTACACTTATTACATGGTCTATATTTTCAATATTTCTGATTAATTCCTGTGTCGGCTCATCCTCTAAATCAATCAGATTAATTCCTATAGCTTCCCTGCTTTTGTGAGTCATGTCTGCAATATTGATATTTTTATATCCAATCTCATCAGTTATTTTACCTATCATTCCAGGTTCATTTTTGTTGATGATAACCATTCTATATTTTGTTTTTCTTCCTAGTTTGATTGATGGAAAATTAACGGAATTGATAATGATTCCATCATTAAGAAAATTAGAAATCTGTTCTGCTGCCATAACTGCACAATTCACCTCAGCTTCCTTTGTACTAGCACCCAGGTGAGGTAAAAGTATGACATCTTGAAAATTATTAGCTCTAGTTACTAGCTCAGGAGTAGGAAAATCAGTAACGAATTTATCAATTACTTTTGAGTCTAAAGCTTCTATGATATCTTCGTTATTAACAATACCTCCTCTTGATAAGTTAATTAACTTAGCGCCTTTTTTAAATTTTTTAAGTGATTCTTTATTTATTAAATCTTTTGTGTCATCGACTAAAGGCACATGAATCGAAACATAGTCCGAATTATTTAGAAGATGATCCATAGAATCTGCTTTTTCAACATCCTTAGGTAATCGCCATGCAGCATCTATAGAAATATAAGGGTCATATCCAATAATTTTCATCCCCATCACTTCAGCGGTTTGGGCGAGTAAAGATCCTATAGCACCTAGGCCAATAATGCCCAAAGTTTTGCCCTTTAACTCATTCCCTTTAAAGTTTTTCTTCTGAGATTCCATTGATTTGTTTAACTCAGCAGAATCTTGTCCAGACAATGTCTTAGAGAAAATATTTCCTTGGATAATACCTCGCGAAGATAGAAGCATACCGCAAACAACTAGTTCTTTAACCGCATTTGCATTAGCACCAGGGGTGTTAAAGACAACAATACCTTTATTTGTAGCTTCTTCAACAGGTATATTATTTGTGCCTGCTCCAGCCCTACCAATACATTTCAAAGAGTCATTAAAATCGTCACTAGAAAGATTTTGACTCCTTAAGATAAGAGAATCAGGATCGATCTCATCTATATGAAAATCATTTTCATCTAAGATGTTCAAGCCATCCTTAGCAATATTATTAAAAATTTTATATGTAAACATTTGAATATGTTTGTTTTTATGAAAATGTATTATATAGAAAAAAAATTATTATTTAACGAATTAAACTACTTAATATTAGATATAGTTTTTTCTATATAATTTCTCCAAAGCCTGTAATCTGTTTCAAGGAAATCTTTTAAATTATCTTGGGGTTCGTATTTATCTTCTATTCTTGATTTTATGTTATCAATATTTTCACCCTGTGATATTTGAGCAACAATGCATGCGCCTAAAGCAGTAGATTCAATATTTACTGGTTTCAAAATATTTACCGAAAGGGAGTCAGATAATAACTGACAGAATGTCTTGTTTGCAGCCATTCCACCGTCTACATTAAGAGAGTTTATCTTGATGTTATTCTGTATAAGTAATTCTGTAATGTCTCTTGTCTGATAACATATTGATTTAAATGCAGCCGTAATCATGTCATTCTTGGATGCGTCCTGTGTGATTCCATAAAAACCCCCTCTCACATCAGAGTCCCAATATGGTGCTGCAAGCCCATTAAAAGCAGGTAAGAACTGGATATTATTAGAAAAACCATTTTGATTAAGAAATTCTTCGCTGCTTGATGCATCTTTAAAAAATTCCATTTTATCTCTAAGCCATTGAATTATATTGCCGCATGAATAAATACTTCCTTCGATTGCATAATTAATTTCATTATTTAGCTTGTAACCAACAGTGGTAAGAAGACCTTCATCAAGAGTAATTAATTTTTCTTTTGTATTGACCATTAAAAAACAACCAGTTCCATAAGTTGATTTCATGTCTCCAAGATTAAAACAGCGCTGGCCTACTAAAGCAGATTGTTGATCTCCAATAACACCCTTAATGGCTATATTTTGTCCTTCTATATTAAGAGTTCCATAATCAGAGTCGCAAGACCTTACTTCTGGAAGCATGGATCTTGGTATATCAAATAAATTTAATAAGTCTTCATCCCACTGCATATCATTAATATTGAATAACATAGTTCTTGAGGCATTTGTTACATCAGTTAAATGGAGTCTTTCTTTGGATAGTTTATTCACCAAAAAGGAATCAACCGTCCCAAACCTAAGCTTACCTGCTTCAGCATCTTTTCTTGCTCCATCTACGTTATCTAATATCCATTTTATTTTTGTTGCAGAAAAGTAAGGGTCAATCACCAACCCAGTCTTAGCTCTTACCATTGCCTCATGGCCATTATCCTTTAATGTTTTACATAACTCATGAGTTCTTCTATCTTGCCAAACAATAGCAGGATAGATTGGCTCACCCGTCTCTATAGACCAAACTATTGTTGTTTCTCTTTGATTTGTTATTCCGCAAGAACTTATTATCTCTGAAGATTGTTGTATAACATTTTCTAATGTTTCCTTAACTGTTTTTAAAATATCACTTGGCTCTGCTTCTACCCATCCATCATTAGGGTAAGATAATGCATACTCTTTTTGAGAGTCTCTAATCGGCTCGTGGTTGGGACTAAAAATTATTGCTCTAGAGCTAGTTGTACCTTGATCTATAGCTAAAAAATTATTCATATTATTTCTCCTTTAATGTGAATTATCCACAATTTATACACTGATTACCAACAACAAAAAAACAGCTTACATACACTATATAGTGAAAAAAAATGAAATTGTCACAATATATAGTGTTTTTTTACTTGATTCTTTATCCACAACAAGTAATATTAGGGTAGCGGAACATAAAGTTAGTGTAACTGCAGACACACAAAACTTCTTCCAAAGAATTTAAATTATAAGAACTCTTCATGAGTAGAAAAATTACGGCGAATAAATAGGGAAACAGAGAAAGAAAATGGAAACAACACAACAAGAAATTAGTAAAACATTAGAAGTTCAGCAACAAACGCAAACTAATGATGTTGAAACCACTGCTCCAGGTAAGTTAAGAGTTATAAAAAGAAATGGAAAAGTGGTGGCTTTTGAAGAAGATAAAATAAAAGTTGCAATAACTAAGGCTTTTCTTGCAACAGAATCTGGGAATGCCGCAGCAAGTGAAAGAATTCATAAAAAAGTAAATGCAATTTCGTCTGGAGTAATTGAGGTTTTTGAAAGAAGAATGCCATCAGGGGGAACACTTCATATAGAAGAGATTCAAGATCAAGTTGAACTTCAATTAATGAGAAGTGAGGAACTAGAAGTAGCTAGAAGCTATATTCTATATAGAGCAGGTAGAACTCAAGAAAGAAAAAAAGTAGCTCCAGAGATTGATATACCAAACAAACCTAAGATAAATATTACAAAAACAGATGGGACTTTGGTACCACTTGATGTAGATAAGGTAGCAGCATTAATTAATGATGCATGTGATGGCCTTGAAGAGGTATCAATGAATGTTGTTCTGGAAGAGGCATTAAAAAATCTATATGACGGAGTATCGCTAGCAGATATGAGAACGAGTCTTGTGATGTCAGCAAGAACAAAGGTTGAGCAGGAGCCAAACTACTCATTTGTTACGGCAAGAATTCTGATGGACCAGCTTAGAAGTGAAGCACTTGGCTTTCTTGGAGTAGCAGAAGAGTCAACATATGATCAAATGGAAGAATTCTATCCTAAAGCTTTTTTAGCATATATAGATAAAGGAATTGAGCTAGATATATTAGACCCAGGATTAAAAACTTTTGATTTAGATAGACTTGGTAAAGCAATAGATCATACAAGAGATAATCAATTTACTTATCTAGGATTACAGACACTATATGATAGATACTTTATTCACTCTAATGATGTTAGATATGAACTTCCTCAAGTTTTTTTCATGAGAGTGGCTATGGGTCTGGCTGCAGAAGAAGATAATAGAGAAGAGAGAGCAATAGAATTTTATAGATTACTATCAAGCTTTGATTATATGAGCTCAACTCCTACTCTTTTTAATTCAGGGACCAAAAGGCCGCAATTATCCTCTTGTTACCTAACAACAATTCCAGATGATTTAGATGGTATTTTTGGAGCCATGAAAGACAATGCACTTCTTTCAAAATGGGCTGGAGGACTAGGAAATGACTGGACATCAGTTAGAGCAATGAATTCTTACATCAAAGGAACTAACGGTAAAAGTCAGGGTGTTGTTCCTTTCTTAAAAGTTGCAAACGATACTGCTGTTGCTGTTAATCAAGGCGGAAAAAGAAAAGGAGCTATGTGTGCTTACCTAGAAACATGGCATTTAGATATAGAAGAGTTTTTAGAGCTTAGAAAAAATACAGGGGATGAAAGAAGAAGAACCCATGATATGAATACAGCAAATTGGGTTCCAGACTTATTTATGAAGAGAGTTGAAGAAGATAAAAATTGGACACTCTTCTCTCCTGGTGAAGCGCCAGACCTTCATGATCTTATTGGTAAAGCTTTTGAAGAAAAATATGAAGAATATGAAAGAAAAGCAGAAGCTGGAGAAATGGATCAATTTAAGTCAGTTCCAGCCAAGGAGCTATGGAGAAAAATGTTAACAATGTTATTTGAAACAGGTCATCCTTGGATTACATTTAAAGATTCATGCAACCTAAGATCACCTCAACAGCATGCTGGCGTTATACATTCTTCAAACCTTTGCACAGAGATTACTCTTAACACTAGCGCAGAAGAGATAGCTGTATGTAATTTAGGCTCTGTAAACCTTGCAAGACATATGAAAGATGGAAAGCTAGATGAAGAAAAAATTAAGCAAACTGTTTCAACAGCAATAAGAATGCTTGATAACGTTATAAATATTAACTATTACTCTGTAGATACAGCAAAAAACTCCAATCTCAAGCATAGACCTATTGGTCTTGGTATGATGGGATTCCAGGATGCATTGTATGTGCAGGATATAGCATATTGTAGTGATGATGCTGTAGATTTTGCTGATAAAAGTATGGAATTAATCAGCTATTATGCAATTCATGCATCAACAGAGCTTGCAAAAGAAAGAGGAGCTTATGAATCATATGAGGGATCTCTGTGGAGCAAAGGAGTACTTCCAAAAGATTCAATAGAAATATTAGCTGAGAATAGAGGGTCTGAGTATCTAAATGTTGATAGATCGGAAACACTTGATTGGGACACTCTAAGAAAGAAAGTTATATCTGATGGTATGAGAAATTCTAATGTTATGGCTATAGCCCCGACAGCAACCATTTCAAACATAACTGGTGTAACTCAATCAGTAGAGCCAACATATCAAAACCTATATGTTAAATCTAATCTATCTGGAGAATTTACTATTGTTAACCCTCACCTAGTTCATAAGTTAAAAGAACTAAATTTATGGGATGACGTCATGATCAACGATCTTAAGTATTTTGAAGGAAGTTTATCTCAAATATCAAGAATACCTGATGAAATAAAAACAATATATTCTACTGCTTTCGAAGTAGAGCCTAGATATATAGTTGAATCAGCAAGTAGAAGACAGAAGTGGATTGATCAAGCTCAGTCATTGAATTTATATATAGGTAATGCGGATGGAAAAAAACTAGATATCACATACAGGATGGCTTGGTACTCTGGTTTAAAAACTACTTATTACCTTAGATCTATAGCTGCAACATCAACTGAAAAATCAACTGTTGCGCAAGGAAAACTTAATGCGGTGAGTGCTGAGGCAACTCAGTCTGCGCCACAGGAACTTGGAGCACCAGCTCCTGTTCCAGATGCTTGCTCTCTGGATGATCCAGATTGTGAAGCATGCCAATAATATAGGAGAAAGAGATGTTAAATTGGGATGATTACGGAAAAGAGGAAGTGAACACAGCTGCTGCGGTTACAGCAACCAAAACTGTTGTTGATGCGCCTAAAGTTGAAGAGCTAAAACCTGCTCCTACACCTGTTGATACAGAAGCTAGGATAAAAAATGAAAATACAAGTATTGAAGAAGGTTCTAGAGCAAAAATTGCTAGAGAAGCAATAAAAAATTTAGATGTTGCTGCAGGCATAGAAGAGCTTGATGAGATGGCTGGATCAAGAGTGCAGGTTGATGACAAAATGATGATCAACTGTAAAGCTGATTTAAATCAACTAGTGCCATTTAAATATGATTGGGCATGGCAAAAATACCTAGACGGTAGTGCTAACCACTGGATGCCTCAAGAAATTAACATGACTAATGATATAGTTTTATGGAAATCTGAAGATGGCTTAACAGAAGATGAGAGAACAATAGTAAAAAGAAATCTAGGCTTCTTCTCAACGGCTGATTCTCTAGTTGCCAATAATTTAGTATTAGCTTTATATAGACTGATAACAAATCCAGAATGTAGGCAATATATTTTAAGACAAAGCTTAGAGGAAGCTATTCATACACATGCATATCAGTATTGCATAGAGTCCCTTGGAATGGATGAGGGAGAAATCTTTAATATGTATAGAGAAATACCATGTGTATCAAGAAAAGCTGCATGGGGATTAAAATATACTCAAGAAATATCAAATCCTGAATTTAAAACAGGAACAGTGGAAACAGATAAACAGCTCCTAAAAAATCTTATAGCTTTTTATTGCGTGCTAGAAGGAATTTTCTTTTATTGCGGATTCACTCAAATATTGTCTATGGGAAGAAGAAATAAAATGACTGGAACGTCAGAGCAATTTCAATACATTCTTAGGGATGAGTCTATGCATGTAAATTTTGGTATTGATGTAATCAATCAAATTAAAATTGAAAATCCGCATTTATGGGATGAAGAGATGAAAGCTGAAGCAGCTCAAATGATACTTGAAGGTACAGAGTTAGAGATAATGTATGCAAGAGATACTATGCCTCGTGGTGTGTTAGGAATGAATGCAGCAATGATGGAAGAATATCTAAAATTTATTGCAAACAGAAGACTGACACAGATAGGTCTAGAAGAAGAATTTAAAGGTGTAGGAAACCCCTTCCCTTGGATGTCTGAAATTATTGACCTAAGGAAAGAGAAAAACTTCTTTGAAACTAGAGTTACTGAATACCAGGTTGGTGGTGCTCTGAACTGGTAATAGCCTAAATAGAAAAACTAGGTCTGTTGGAAACCTGATTGATGTAATCATTCAGGTTTTCGTAATCTGCAATATCAAGCCTATTTAACCTAACTAAAAATTGCAAGGATGTGACCATTTGAATGTCCGCATAAGTAAATCTTTCTCCCGCAATATATTCTCTAGCAGCCATGATTTCATCATAAGCATCTAGAGCTTTTATGGCTAACTTTCTTTGAGCAAGGCCATATTCTTGGTTTTGGTCTTCCATCTGACTCATGTGTGGGTGTGTGTGCCTAAATCCATGCATTAAAGGAACCATTAATTCATATGTGACCCTTGAGTACCACATTTCAATAGAAGCTATCTCTATAGGATTTTCTCCAAATAGATTGGGTTCAGGATATAAAGACTCTAAATATCTACATATAGCAGTTGTTTCCAAGATAATAGTATTGTCGTCTAACACGAGAGCGGGGACTTTTGAGTTAGGTGCTATTGTCTTATATTCAGGTGTCTTGTGCTCCAGTTTTCCTAGATCTAAATCAATTATTTCAACCTGATCAAAAATAGCCTTTTCTTTTAAGAAAATTAGAACCTTTAATGGGCTTGGGGCTAGCTTACTTGAATAAAGCTTCATGCTTAACCCTTATTGATCAATTCAAATATTTTTAAAGTTTGCTCGCCGCCATTTTGAAGCGGTCTGGCATCATCCATATCTGAAACTTTATCCCAATTTGCAGCAATATTTTCAGCAGTCATGTCTTCATCAGTTCCAAGATTAATGCCCATTGTTTCATGAATAAATATTCTTGCAAAAACTCCAGCTCCAGCAGCAATAATAACTCCATTAGGAGCATCTTTACTTGCCAAGTAAACAACTGCAGGTGTTACATGTTCAGGCTGCATATTTTTACCAAAATCTTCAGGTATCAAGCCTTCTGTCATCCTTGTGTATGCAACAGGAGTAATTGAATTGGTATATACGTTATATTTTTGACCTTCTAGTTTAAGTGTATTCATTAAGCCTATTACTGCCATTTTTGCAGAACCATAATTAGCTTGACCAAAGTTACCAAATACTCCACTTGATGAACTTGTAAAAATTATTCTGCCAAACTCTTGCTCTCTCATTATCGGATATACCGTATGGGTGCAGTTTAAAGTACCTTGAAAGTGAACATCCATAACAGCATTAAAGCTCTCTATAGAATCTTTGTGGAAACTTTTATCTCTCAAAATTCCAGCATTGTTTACAAGGATATCTATTCTGCCCCATTTCTCCATAGCTTCATTTACCATGGCCTTAACAGCATCTAAATCAGTAACGCTTGCACCATTTGCTATTGCCTCACCTCCCTCAGAGATAATTTGATCAACTACAGCTTTAGCAGCATCACTGGCTCCACTTCCATCAACGCCGCCACCAAGATCGTTTACAACTACCTTAGCGCCTCTTCTTGCAAGATCTAGAGCATGCTCTTTGCCTAGTCCTCCACCTGCACCGGTAACAATTGCAACTTGATTATCAAATCTAATACTCATTTATTTCACCCCTTTTTTTGGAAGTTTTTATATATTTAAGATAAAGTTATTCTAATAAAAATTAGTCTTGTTTACTATAACCGAAAAAAGGAACATCCTTGTTTGAAAAAGAAGTAATAACTGGATATCCAAATTTAGATATTAGTTTGTATAACAGAATTGCAACAAAACAAAAAATAGATTTATGGTACGAAGCATGCTTAGAAAATTTGTATTGGGAAACAGGATTTATAAAAATCTTTGGAAAGAATCATCAAATTCCAAGACTTCAAGCTTGGTATGCTGATCAAAACATAGAGTATAGATATTCTGGAAAAAAACTTAATAGATATGATTGGAACGCAATACTGCTAGAAATTAAACTAAACATAGAGCAGGTTACATCTCATAAATTTAACTCTGTTCTTGCAAATTTATACAGAGATGAAAATGATTCTATGGGGCTCCATGCTGATGATGAAAAAGAACTTGGCATGAATCCCGTAATAGCATCATTATCACTTGGAGAATCAAGAGATATTTATTTCAAGCATAAAAATATAAAAACAAGCTTAAACATCCCGCAAACCAGTGGTCAACTTATGGTGATGCATGGCCATACACAAAAATATTGGAAACACGAAATAAAAAAAACAAAAAAACCTAAAAAGCCAAGAATAAATTTAACTTTTAGGAATATAATTACAAATTAATTTTCAAATTCATAAGGAAAAGAAATGAGTTCAAGAGTAAAAGTTGTAGTCACTGGAGCAGCAGGTCAAATAGCCTACTCTCTTATTCCAAGGCTGGTTGATGGAAATACATTTGGAGATAAGATTGTTGACTTGTGTCTTGTTGAGATTCCGCAAGTTGTTAACAAACTTGAAGGCTTAGTTATGGAGCTTGAGGATTCATATTTTCCTAATATGGGCGAAGTAACATACACAGATAACTTTGAAGAGGCTTCCAATAATGCAGATTGGTTCCTTTTGGTAGGAAGTATTCCAAGAGGAATTGTTTATGAGGGTAAGAAAATAGAAGAAAGATCAGATTTACTTAAAATTAATGGCGGAATCTTTGTTAAACAAGGTGAGGCCATAGGTAAGAATGGTAAAAATGATGCAAAAATTCTTGTTGTTGGCAATCCTGCAAATACTAACGCATTAATAGGAAAAAACTCAGCAGGCAAAGAATCTCAATTGTGGATGGCGATGACCATGCTTGATTCAAGCAGGGCTAAATCAGTAATTAGTAAAAAAACTGGTACTAATATTAAAGATGTTAAGAATATGATTATTTGGGGCAATCACAGCCCTACCATGTATCCTGATGTAGAGAATGTTTTAATTGATGGGGAACTAGGAAAAGATGTTATAGACGATATGAAATGGGTTGAGGATCATTTCTTACCCACTGTTCAGCAAAGGGGAAAGGCCGTGATAGATTCTAGAGGCGCCTCTTCTGCAACTTCAGCTGCTAAAGCAGCTTTAGATACAATAATTGCCTGTGAAAATACAACCGAAGAAGGAAACTCATTCAGTGCAGCAGTTGCTAGTGATGGAGCATATGGTGTGCCGGAAGGTCTCATTTGCGGCTATCCTTTAATAACACTTTCCGATGGTAGTGTTGAGATTAAAAGAGACATTAGTATGTCTGAATTTGCAAAGAAAAAATTTCAAATATCAATTGATGAGCTTGAATCAGAAAGAGAGGCTGTAAAACATCTGTTAAAATGAAAAAAAATGGAAGTATTCTAAATAACTTTATCCTAAAGATAGTTCAAGAAGAAAACGCATCAAATGTTCAGCTTGTTACTAAACAAAATATTTCTGTGCTTGTTAAATTGTTTGAAAATACAAGCGTATCTCAAATTAATATTTCTCCGTCAATTGATGACATTAAGGAAACTAGTGATTTATTTATAGTACTTGAAGACATAGAACTTAAGGATAGTGAAATCGGGATTATAAAAAATCTTCTTAGTCAAAAAATTATGATATTTACCATTCCTGAAGACGGAGTAATAGAATCAAATATGATTAAACTTGGATTTCAGGTTGAATTAGAAGACAGTAAAAATAAGTTACTATGTTTTTCATATAATCTAAAGACCTACAATAATAAAAGATCATGGAATAATTCTGAAGGCTGGGCTAATCCAGAAAACTTCGATAAATATAGATGGTAAAAATTACCTAAAATAAGTAAGGAACTGAAGAAACTCCGTATTACTTCCATCAACTTCAAGATCGCCGTTAGCCATAGCCATCACTGGGTTGGCCAAACCCGATATCGCCATTTTAAAGTTAAATTCTGTTGACTTAACTTTAATAGCGCATGGATCATTAATTTGATTAGATATTGCAGCAACCTGATTTCTAATTGATATTGTTTTTCTTAGTCCTGATGAAAAATAAAAACATACATTCATATTCTTATTCACGACTTTCTCTGGATTTAGCCTCACAGATAGAATACTAAAAATAGTATCTATTGAAATTTCTTTAACTCCTTCTACAGTTCTTTCGGTCTCTGAAAAAGAGACAAAATTATCATTTAACTCCAGCGCTGATGAAAGAAAGTAATTTCTTTTATTGGGGTTAGAAGACCTTGCTCCAATATAAAGTAAAGCCTCTCTTCTTAGGGATTCCACTTCAGCTATAGAATAATTTAATGCCATCAACCTATCACTTAGCTCTAGGGCCCATTGCATCTCTTTATCATTTACTGCATTTTGAAAGGCTAAAAATAAAGCTTCTTCTCCACCAGCTAGATTTGCAAATTTCTGAGCCTCATCCTTTCTTGATAATGGATCTAATTCAGCAGGATTACCATTAAACCAGCCAAGATAGCCATTGAAGATACTTTTAACAGACCATCTTACTGTGCCATAAAATTCATTTAAAAAAGGAGACTTTTTTATAGGCTCTGGTAACTCGACTAATTGAATAATCTGATCTGGGTAGAAACCTTGATTCATTAATCTGACAGTTTGATCATGAACAAACTGAATTGCATCCCTGTACAAAGTAAGAGTATCTGATATTACCACTGATCCAATAATTGGCTTGGTGTGACTAGGAAATACGTACTCAGAATTAAATGAACGCATGTGATCTAGACTTGAAACCCACCCCATTACATCTCTATGAGTTGTTCCTCTGATTGTGTATAGATTGGGAAATGTCTTATATATGTTATCGCCCGGCATTAATGATTTATGATTAGGTAGCCAGACAAATAACTGATCATTGGTTTCGCCAGGAGCATGATAAAGTTCAATATTTATTCCAGCAATGTTAATCTTAAGTTCATCCTCAAACGTCGTATCTGGACTAACATAACCAAATGGTGATTTAGAAATATTGAGGCTTTTGCCAATGCCAACATTTATAACATCATCCTCCGGTAAGGCGGTTCCAAACATTCTGGTACTTCTAGTGCTAATGATAGGATTAATTATTCCAAGAATTCTCTGCATATAATAATCTGTAGATTTATGAGCAATAATTTTTGGTCTTTCTTTCTGTGTTGTTAAGTAATATGCAGTTCCGAAAGTATGATCCCCATGGTTATGGGTATAAATAATGGCTTTAATTGGATTGGAGTTTTTTTGTTTAAAAAGCTTATATATCTCTTCAGCCTCATAAGTACTGTCTGATGAATCAATAATAATGTTTCCACTATCACCTTCAACCATTATTGAATTAGCAATACCAAAGCCAATTGCTACATGTATTTTTCCACCAGGGGTATCATAAGAATATACCTTTCTTTCAAATTCTTTTGAGTGCTCTATAAGATTTTCTACTTGGGAGGTTTTTGGGATTTCAATTTCACTATCTTGTGGAGCGCAAGATAAAAGGAAAAAGCAAAATAAAAGACTTGATATATTTTTTGAAATCACAAATTTTTATTTTTTATAAAAAACTAAGCATTATTTCATCTACAATTAGATCAGATCCATCATCTGACGTCGCTGCTTTTGAAGAACCTGACCTCCATATAGTCACGACAGTCCAAAGAGTTGAGTCTGAAGAGTTATCCTTAAGATTAACTCTAAGAATATTCTCTGTAATAGTTCTAATGTCATCACGGTACATATATCTATCCCAGTAATATCTAGAATAATAATGATTCATTCTATCTGATTGAATTTTATCTTTGGTAGTTAGGTTGATATCAAATGTAAGGTTTGAATCAGCTGAATAAGTAAGACCTCTTTCTTGAAGTGCATACTTAAGATTATCTTTAAATCTTTCTAATTCAATAGGATTTATTTCAGCACTAACATTAGATTCATTTATCTTTATATAAAAGTCGTTATAATTGTCTAAGTTGAAAGTATCAACTGAATCAACTTCAATGTTAGTTTGAATACTATTACAACCGATTAATAGTATTAGTGTAAGTAGTGTTGTTATATTTTTCATAGAATTAATTATAAATTTAAATAGATTTTATTATGTTTAACCTTCAAGAACAAAAGTATATTCCTTTATTAGATATTAATGCTCAAATATATAACGAATCTGAATTTAATTGCAAGCATGTCCACTTAGATACAAATAGTGATGAAAAAGTTTTTATGGTTGCTTTTAGAACAATTCCAGAAGATTCTACTGGAGTAGCTCACATTCTTGAGCATACTGCCCTTTGTGGTTCCAAGAAATATCCTGTAAGAGATCCCTTTTTTATGATGATAAGAAGATCTCTTAATACATTTATGAATGCCTTCACATCAAGTGATTGGACAGCTTACCCTTTTGCAACTCTAAACAAAAAAGATTTTGATAATTTATTAGGGGTATATTTAGATTCATCATTCTTTCCAAATCTTGATAGCTTAGATTTTGCTCAAGAAGGCCATAGACTTGAATTCAAGGAGAAAAATAATCCTGACAGTGAGATTGAAATTAAAGGTGTTGTATATAATGAAATGAAGGGAGCAATGAGCTCCATTACAAGTCAATTGTGGCATGGTATGTCAAAACATTTGTACTCTTCATCAACATATAAACATAATAGTGGTGGAGACCCAGAAAATATTATTGATCTTACTCATGAAGATTTAGTTAATTTTCATAAAAAGCATTATCACCCATCTAATGCAACCTTTTTTACATTCGGTAAACTAGATCCTAAAGAAATTCAAAAATTTATTAAAGTTAATGTACTAGATAGCTTCTCTCCATCTAATGAAGTAGTAGCAGTGAGAAATGAAAAAAGACTATCTTCACCAAAAATAATATCTGATTTTTACAACCCTCAGCCTGGGGATGAAAACAATCATCATGTTGTAATTAGCTGGCTTCTAAATGAGAGTCATAATCCAGTAGAACTTCTGGAGACTTACTTAATGTCTAATATACTTTTAGATAATTCAGCGTCTCCCCTTCGAAAAGCTCTAGAGGGTTCAGAATTGGGCACGTCACCATCTCCCCTTACAGGACTTGAGGCAGATCAAAAAGAACTTGTTTTTGCGGCTGGTCTTGAAGGAGTAGATGCAAATAAGCAAATTGAAGTCGAAAAATTGATAATTGACTGTCTTGAATCGCTTGTTAAGGATGGGGTTCCAAAAGATTTAATAAACTCCTCTTTACATCAACTTGAAATAAGGCAAAGAGAAATAACAGGTTCAGGCATGCCATTTGGGCTTCAAATAATGTTAAATTGTTTACCAGCTTGTATACATAATGACAATCCTCTTGAAATTCTAGACCTAGACAATGCATTTGATACTATTAAAAAAAATTTAAAATCAGAAAATTATATTGAAAAGCTCATAGAAAAAAATCTTATTTTAAATGCGCATAGGTTGAATTACTCTCTTGTACCAGACACTGAATTCAATAAAAAAAATGAAGATAAAATCCAGCAAAAAGTCTTTGAAAAAACTAGGGATTTATCACAAAAAGAAAAGGAAGATATTGTAAGGCTAGCTAACGAGCTTGAAACCAGACAGAATGCACAAGATGATCCTGAGATTCTTCCAAAGGTAACAAAAGACGACATCCCTCTTTCAAGAAACTATGCATCTCCAGTAATAACAGAAACTAATACAAATTCTAATTATTTTTACAAAACTGGTACAAACGGTATCGTTTATCATTCTATGTTATTTCCATGCGATGCTTTAAACCAGGATGAGTTAAGTGTTGCAAACCTTTTTACAAGCACATTAACAGATATTGGCCTTGGTCATGATTCATATGAAGATATTCAAAGATATCAATCTTCAATAACTGGCGGCATTTCTGCTTCCTTTATTACTTTACCGAATGATGATGGCAACTCATATAAATTAGCTTTAAAGCTCTCATCCAAGAGCTTAGAAAAAAATGATCTGCTAATGCAGGATTTGATGCTAAAAACAATTAGTGATTCAAATTTTAACGAATCAAAGAGAATTAAAGAGTTGCTAGAGTTTATATCTGCAGATAACGAAAAATCTGTAATTCAAAATGGTCATATCCTATCAATGAGTAATGCTGCATCTCAAATAACAGATATTGCAGCAACTAATGATTTAACTTCAGGCTTAAGATTTATACATAATACAAATAAATTATCTAAGTTAGTAAGTGATAAGAATGAATTTGATATATATTTAAATTCGTTGCACTCCATTAAAAATAAGCTATCAAAAACACCTAACTATTTATTTACTGCCTCATCATTACATCAATCCGACCTTAAACTAAATACTATATTTAATTCAGAAACTTTTGATTTAAATAATCAAGATTTTGTTGATGTTCAAAATAACTCAGTTGGCTGGGTTACTGGATCGCAAGTATGTTTTTGTGCAGAAGCTTTCCCATCAGTTGATTCAAAGCATGAGGATGCTCCTGCTTTAACTGTTCTTGGAACTGTATTGCGTAATGGCTATCTTCATTCGGCAATTAGAGAGAAAGGCGGTGCTTATGGATCTGGCGCTACTCAAGATTCAAATAATAAAGTATTTAAATTTTTCTCTTATAGGGATCCAAAATGTACAGAAACGTTTGAAGAATTTAAAAATTCTAGAGCATGGTCTTTGAAAAACATATCAAATGATCAGCTTGAAGAAGGTGTGCTAGGGGTTATCTCAAGTATAGATAAGCCATTATCTCCTTACGGTGAAGCAATGAGTGATTTTATGAGTGAGCTTGATAATAAAACACAAGAAGAGCGCTTGCTTTTTAGATCAAGAGTAAAAGAATGTACTTTAGAAGATCTTGTAAAAGTTTCCGAAAAGTATTTATTTAATGATTCTAAAAAATCCGTTATAGCTGGTGAGAACTTTACCGAAGAGCTTTCTAAGCTTAATTTTGATATAAAAAATATCTAATTTAGAAGAAAAAGAACCTTTTCCTCTTTAGCTCTTTTGCACATCCCCAGTATTGCTGTTGATATTTCGTAGATCTTGTTTGGACTCTATCTGCTACTTTAATTAACCAGGGTTTTTTTCTATAAGTTTTTTTCTTAAACCCTCCATATCCCTCATGATAGGCGAGATAAAGTGAACGCGCATCTAGCCTATCAAAACCTTGATAGTAGCCTTTGCTTGCATACCAACCTATAAAATCTGCTGAATCTCTAAAATCTTTTCTGTTTGCCCTAGTGTTTCCAGTTTCCTCTTTATAATCTTCCCAGGTCATATTTAGAGCTTGTGAGTAGCCAACTGCAGTTGATTTTCTTTTCCATGGAATAACCCATAGTAATTTTGTTCTCTCAGGCTTTGCATCTGATTGAAAGCTTGATTCTTGATATACAAAAGACATTAATACATACGGTGGTATTTTCCATCTTTTTTCAGACTTCATAACAGCCTTATACCAACTCTTTTTTTCTTCAAAAATTAAACATATATTGTCAGGATTCTTGGGAGGTGTTGCCATGCAGGATTGAAGCGTTAAGCCTAAGAAAAATATCAATGAAACTTTTAAATATTTAATACTCATTAAATTTTTTCACCTGGTTCAAAGCCTCTAAAAGTTTTAAAACGAGGGAATCTTAAGCTGAAGTGCTCTCCCTCAATACTTTGAGTTATAGCATCGGCTCTAATTTCAATTAATTGGCCTATTAAAGAATCTTTAGCTTTCCAAAATTTTTCTCTATCGTCGTCTGTGAGACCGCTTCCAACACTCAAAGAGAAAAACTTACCATCGTCCTCTCCTTCAACTGAAAACGCCCCAAGCTTACCCTCATGCTTGCCAGTACCTTCTTGAATTTGAGTAACCTTTAGAGTAACTTCTATAAAAGGTTTTATCTTAAGCCAAGCGTGACTTCTTTTAGATTCGTATATATCGTTAATTGGTTTGATCATTAACCCCTCATAACCCTCTTCCAATGCCTTCTTATTCATACCTGAAAATGTTTTTTGGCCATCTTTGGTATCAAAATCTAAGATTACATATTCAACCGGTTTAATACAAGAGTTGAAACTTTTTGACAGATCATTAAGCAAATCTTTTCTTTCTAGACTATTGAGCTTACTTTTACCTTTATTAAATTCTTCTAAAGGTACTATGTCAAATAGAGCTAGATAAGCATCATCAGTTTTAGCATTAGTTTTGCGATGTACTTGCTTCATGAGAGACTGAAAGTCATCACTGACTACCTCTCCATCAAATACTAGATTATTAAATTCTTTCTTATTAAGTGCATCTTCTATATGCGGAAAATTACCTAAAATTTTTCCATTTCTGCTATAAAGAGTTGTGCTATTGTTTTTTGTAATAGCTATGACTCTAACCCCATCATATTTATATTCAACGAGACATTTTCCTTGGATTTTTTTTGGATGTTTGGCGCCATCATGAGCTAACATACATGAGAAAACAGGTACGCTATATTTTAATCCCATTTTTTTTGAAACATTATTGACTGTTTTCTGACTTACTCCGCATCTGAGATCTTTTATTAAAATTCTTCTATACCAATCATTCCATTGTTCTGAGGTAGCTAGTGACATCAAATGTAAAATTTCATCTCTAGCAGCATGGCCAGTTCTCTCCCTATTTATTAGAAGCTGTGCAGACAATTTAAATTTATCCCAATCAAGTCCATTCCCACCATCACTAGATTCAGGAACTTGTTTAACCCCAAATGTTACCAAAGCATCCAAACACATTGATAACCCCTCTTGTAAAACAATATCATGAAGATTATCTTCTATAACCCCTTCTTTAAATAACCTACTATTGTCACTTTCTAATTTCTGAATTATTTTCCAGGGTTTCATTTTAATTAAGAATCATAATTATTTATTTTCTAAACCACTAAGCTGTTTTAATCTCATAATTTCCTGTGCCTGGGATTCAATATGTGAAATCATTTGTTTTGTTATAGGCATTCTTTCTTGATCACATATATTTGCATAAAATTTTTCAGAAAACTGATAAGCAAAATTAACCATTTCTTTTACTGAACTCAACGGATCAGATACGTTATTCAAATCTGCTGCCAAAAGAATAGCAAAAGTTTCTGTTTCATTTTCAAAAGTTCCAGGATTTAAAGCATTTGCTATACGAAATGACTCTTTATTATTTGTATCTTTAATTACAAAAAAACCGTTAGTAAGAATAGCATTTGAATTTGTCATAAAGCCATATATTTGGTCGATATCAAACATAGATTTATCGTTGGATATTAAATTAAGCACAACAAGTTTTTGTTCTTGATATTCAATATCATGTTCATTGAAGTCAAAGGCTTTTTGAGATTTTAGTTCTATTTCATCTATCTCTTTTATCTCAAAAGAATCTGTAACAGGTTCAATCTTTACCTTTAGATCTCCAGAACTTGAAATTTTTCTAATGAATAGAAATGTAATAATTAAAAAAATTAGAACAGATAAACCAATTAGATATATGTCAATATTTTGTTCCATTAGGCCTCAGCAAATTCTAATGCTTGATTTACATCAACGGATACCATTCTTGAAACACCGGCCTCCTGCATTGTTACACCCATCAAATGATCACTCTTTTCCATTGATACTTTGTTATGAGTGATGAAGATAAATTGGACTGTTTTTGACATCTCTTCAACCATATTTATAAAACGCATTGTATTTAGATCATCAAGAGGAGCATCTACCTCATCTAATATACAAAATGGTGCAGGATTGAGTTCAAATATTGCAAAAACTAGTGCTAAAGCAGTTAAAGCTTTTTCACCACCAGATAATTGTGAAATAGAAGAATTTTTCTTACCTGGAGGCCTTGCCATAATAACCACACCAGCATTTAATGCATCATCCTCAGTCAAAGCTAACTCAGCTATACCACCACCAAATAATTTTGAGAATACCTCTTTCATTCTATTATTAATAGCATCAAAGCTATCTTGAAATCTTGTCTTTGTTTCTATATCAATTGTCTTAATAGCTCCAGTAAGCTTTTCAAGGGCCTCGGTTAAGTCATTATACTGAATATCTAATTCTTCCTTTCTTTTTGATTCGGATGCAATTTCTTCAGGAGCTGCTAAGTTAATTGCTCCAAGACGAATAATTTTAGCTTGGATGTCTGTCAGACTATTCTGCAACTCATTAATATCCATATTTTCATACTTTGAAAAATCAATATTTTCTATATTTACTCCAGATTCTGCAATTTTAGTATTAGCATTATCTAAATTTATTTCATGGGTTTTAAGCTCAAGTCTAAGGTTGGTAACCTTCTCACCAATGGCTTTTAAATCTAGATCAGCAATAGACTTTTGATTTTCTAATTCTCTTAAACTGTTATTAAATTCTGACTGCTTTTGTCTAATGTCAGTTAATTTTGATTCAGCAATAGAGCTTTTTTCAACAAGATCTGACATAACTTTTTGAATTTCAAGTTTTTTAGCCTTGCCATCTGAAATCATATTATTAAGCTCTTTTTGTCTTTCTAAATATTCCTCCGGTGAAGCTAGGTTAAATGACCCTAATTCAGCAATATTTTTTTGAATCTCATCTAGTGAGTTCTCCAGGCTTGCAAGATCTGCTCCTGCATACTTAGATGAGTCTAGTTCAGATAAACTTATACCAGCTTTATCCAATACCATGGAAGCATTTTCTAGATTAATCTCGTGTGTTCTTAACTCAAGCCTGTAATCAGAAATATTCTTTTCCAAACTTCGCAGCTCATTCGATACTAATGATTTGCTGCTATCTAAGTCTCGAATTTTTTCATCAACATTAAACTGGTTTTCCAACCTAGAGTCCAGTTCATTTTTAATTTTTATATTCTTTTCTTTTAACTCAGATAATTCTTTATTTTTAGACAATGCATCTTCAGATGTTGTTTTGATAAGGTCTTCTAGCTGATTCTTTCTATTCAAAAAATCAGCTGTATAATTTTTAGATTGATCTGATGCAATTTTAAGAATATTTATTAGCAGTGCTTTTAATTCATGAACCTTGGAGTTTAATGAATCTGCTTTGGAGCCAAATGCTTTTAATAGTTCGGTAATAGAATCAAGTAAATGAATAGCTTTTTCTTTTGGATTTAAGTGTTCGTTATTAGCCTCTTTTTGCAATGCATCAGAATAATTACTGCTTGCTTTCTCAAAATCTAATCTTGCGTTCTCTTCTATCTTATTGAGGTTCTGAAGTGCCCCTTCAAGTCTTGCAATATCAGCCTCAATAGAATATTTTTGTTGTTGAAGAATTTTAATTTCTTCAGTAATCTCAGTCTGGTCTGCTTTAACTGCATCTACAATATTTTGTTTTGAGTCGAGTTCATGTTGTTTCTGAGCAATTTTTTCCTCTAAGGGATCTACTGAGACATCAATAATGCTTTTTTGCTTAAGAGCGTCAAGAGCTTTAACAATAGCGATATCTAGCTTTAATTCTTTTTCTTTAGGGCTTAAATCCTTAAAGCTTGATTCTTTTTCAACAGCATCTTGATAGCTTGTTTTTGCTCTTTCGAGAGCATCTGTATTAGAAATTTCTAATTTGCTAACATTTTGAAGGTCCGATTCATATTTAGCTATTTCAGCACCTATCGAATAGAAGTTTTTTTGAGCATTTTCATATGCATCTACAACAGAAGCATTTTGTGTTCTATGTTCATCGATTTGAGCTTGTTTTGAATCTGACTCAGCCTGCTTGATTTTTAAATCTCTATTTAAGGCATCAAGATTTTTTTGAAGTTTATCTCGATTATTTTTAGCCTCAAGTGAGTATAGTATTGCAATATCAGTTTGCTTCTGACTTTCATCTTTTTTAAATTGATTATATTTTTCTGCAGCATTTGCTTGATTCTCGAGTCTTCTGATTAACCTCTCAATCTCATCTTTAATATCTTTAACTCTAGATAAATTTTCTTTAGTTTTTTTTATTCTACTCTCAGTTTCTCTTCTTCTTTCTCTATATTTTGAAACTCCAGCAGCCTCTTCAATATGGGTTCTTAACTCTTCAGGCTTGGCGCTTACTAATTTACTAACCATGCCTTGCTCAATAATTGCATATGAGCTTGGACCTAGTCCCGTTCCTAAGAATATGTCTTGAACATCTTTTCTTCTACATTTTGTGCTATTAATAAAATAGGTAGATTGAGCATCTCTAGTCATAACTCTTTTAATCGAAATTTCATTGAATGAGGCGTATTCGCCACCAATTTTTCCACTTGAGTTATCAAATAATAGTTCGATACTGCATTGCCCAGAAGGTTTTCTATTTTCAGATCCATTAAAAATAACATCGACCATAGATTCGCCACGAAGATTTTTTGCAGATAGTTCTCCAAGAACCCATCTAACAGCATCAATAACATTAGACTTACCACAACCATTAGGCCCGACAACACCCACTAAATTCGTCGGAAAAGATATCTTCGTTGGATCTACGAAACTTTTAAAACCTGATAGTTTTATATGATTTAGCTGCATTTTTGAGAATAATTTTCTTACCTTTATATTAAACTATTGTTCTCTTTTTAACCATTCATTTGGCCTAATATTATAGGTATTTATATGGTTATTTTGATCAAATAATAAGGCATTTTCAGAAAAATAATCTAAGTTTTTTTCAACACAAAATAATGATGCTTTTAGTTCTAAAGTTTCTTGATTCAGGTAGGCTGAAGCAAGGTCAAATCCAGGAATTGAAGAATTATTATTACCTAATGAAACTTCGAAAGAATTCTGAAAATTTTGACTTGCAATAGGTATGTTCGGGCCATTCATAATAAACAAAGAAATATTTCCTTTATAATTTTCACAATCAGCAGGTGGAGAAAGATTAAGAATAAATTTAGAGTTTGCAAAAATAGGAAACTTTAAATCTCGAAGTTGAGTGTACAAAGTATAAAAAATAAACTTTTCATCCGATGTCATGAAGTATTTTTCTGAAAAAGATATAAGACTTTCAGCTGCTTGAAGCTTCTGCTCTGACATAGCTTTTTGTATATAACTTTGGGCCCAATAAAGTTTGCTTTCTTCATCAATAATTGCATCAAATGAGTTAAATAGATTCACTGGTATTTCATTGTCCTGCTCGATTATTAAAAAAATTTTATTATTTATTTCTTGTTCTTTCATAGAACCAAGAAAAGAATATTTACCAACGAATGAAAATAAACAAAAAATTAAAATTAAAAATGAAATGCCAAAAATATACCCTTTATTTTTTGTTTTTGGTGCCAATAAGTAGGCATATACAGGAAATAATGAAATGAAAGCTAGCAAATAAACTATTATCATTATGTTCTTTTTCTGAAAAAGAAAAAAAGAAGAATTAGCATTAAAAACAAACCAGGTGCAAACCACAGAAAGTATGTATCTTTGCTTAAACCTGGGTTATATAAAACCTGATTGCCAAACCTGTAAGATAAAAATTCTTTTATTTCTTTATCTGATTTTCCCTCTTTTATTAACTGTATTATTTTTGATTTTATATCTTCAGAAACCGGTGCATTTGAGCTGGCCAGAGAGCCGCTTGTGCATTTTGGACACCTAATTTCTTTAATTAATGTATAAAATCTTTTTTCATCTTCAATACTATCAAACTCATAGAGAGATTCACCTACAGTAAAGCTAGAAAATATTATTGAGAAAAATAAAAAAATCTTAATTAGCATTAAAGATATTCTCCTTCATAATAACGGGCTTGAATACATCATTCCAAATCATGTCATTCACCTCACCTCTATAATGAACAATAATTTTTCCATCATTTAATAAAAATGTTTCTGGCGCGCCAGTGACTCCAAGGTCTAAAGCAAGCTCTCCTTTGTAATCATGAATAATATATTTATACGGGTCACCAAACTTTGTTATCCAATTTATAGCGTCATCTTTTTCATCTTTATAATTAAGGCCAATAATTGGTATATTGTTAGATTCCAATTTAGCTAAAAAACCATGCTCTATTCGACACGTTATACACCAGCTAGCCCAAACATTAATTAAATAGCTACCATCTAAGTCTTTAACACTAAAAACTCTTTCAGAATATAAATCTTTAATCTCAAAATCCGGCATATTAGAAGTAGTGAAATCTGCTCCTGGGTAGTATTTATCATCGTTTATGTATAGATAAAAAAATGTAAAAAACATTAAAGCGGTGCTAATTATTATAAATCTAATAAAAATAGTCATGGCCTTGATCTCGATAAAGAATGAGCAAGCAACAACCCCGCAACCACCATCATAATTGCAGAAAACCATATCCATCTAATAAATATATTAAATTGAATATTTACAATCCAACTTCCGTCATCAAGCTGGTCACCAATTGTTAGATAAATATCTTTTAAAAAAGATGCATGAATAGCAGTTTCTGTAGTGACTTGTCCTCGAGCAAAATATTTTCTTTTCTCTGGGGTTAAGGTAAAAGTTTTTCCATTTGGATTTTCTATTAAAAAGTCTGCTTTTACAGAATCAAAATTTGGTCCAGGAACCATTCTCAAGTTTTTTAAAGTTATTTGATGGTCTTTATATATTTCTGTTTCATTGATTTTGATATTTATAGCCCTTTCGGAACTTAGATTGTCATTTAAAGCTATCGATATTATTAAGAGACCCAAGCCACAATGTGCGATAACGCTGAAGATATTGGTAAACTTTCTGTATACAAAGTAAAAATAAATCACAATCATATATCGTATGATAATTATTGAGCCTATTAGCAATGATGCTAATGTCCACAAATTAGTTATTGAAAACTGAAAAAAAGCTAGGATAACTATCGTTGCTGAAAATGTTAGTGATATAGGTAAGGGCTGAAAAAGCGATTTTATATTTAAGCTCTGCTGCCATTTTGAATCAATTGAAAAGTATAAAAAAATACATGCTATTAATGTTATAGGTACAAAAATTGCGTTATAAAAAGGAGCTCCGACACTTATCTTTTGATTATATATAAATTCATATATTAAAGGGTACAAGACGCCTAGCATTGTTGAAAAAATTAAGGTTCCAAAGAAGATATTATTTAAAGATATAAATGATTCTTTTGATAAAGAGGCAATCTTTTTATTTGAAAGGAGGAGATTAAATCTAAATGAGAAGAGTAATAAAGAAACCATTACAAGAAGTCCGATAAATGCAAGAAGATATAATCCTCTTTCAGGATCATTTGCAAACGAATGAACACTATCAATAATCCCAGATCTAACTATGAAAGCTCCAAATAAACTTAAAGAGAAGACAAGAATAGATAGCAATAATGTCCATATTCTTAAAATAGATGATTTTGAAGACGCACTTAAAGAATGAACAAACGCAGTAGCTGCAAGCCAAGGCATCAAGGCAACATTTTCAACTGGGTCCCAAAACCAGTACCCTCCCCAGCCAAGCTCGTAATATGCCCACCAACTACCCAATGCAATCCCTAGAGTAAGAAAAGACCATGAAGCAAGTGACCAGGATCTAACTTGCTTTTCCCATTTAATTTCTGGCTTACCTTCAAATAAAAATGCTATAGCCTGTCCAAAAGCTATTACAAAGCCAACATAACCCATATATAACATGGGAGGATGGATTGCCAAAAGCGGGTCTTGCAAAACTGGATTGATATCAGCACCGTTTTCTGGAGGCACAGGAAGAATAGTTTCAAATGGATTTGATGTTAATAATAAAAATAATAAAAATCCGACAGACGTTATCGATATGACTCCAAGCGTTCTTGCCTTTAAAAGTTGATCATTAGAAGTGGATAAATTGTATACAGCGCCCCATGATGTTAAGAAAATAATCCAAAGAAACATTGAGCCCTCATGAGCGCTCCAAATAGATGAAATTTTATAAAAAACTGGAAGATTAATATTGGAGTGTTGAGCGATATATAAAACACTAAAGTTATCACTTATTGCTAACCAAACATATACAAAGAATGAGGATAAAAATATAAAAAAACTGTGCGAATATATTCTAGAAACTAGGTTAATAATAAATATATCTTTAGAGTTTAAAAAGAATGAAAAGATAAAGCATATAAAAAACAATCCTGTTGAAAGAATGGAAAGGAAATGGGCTATCTCTATTAACATTTAATTTTTTATATCGATGCTTGGAGGCATGTAATTTTCATCATGTTTTGCTAAAACATCCTCTGCTACTAGAGTTTTATCTCTTAAGTAGCCCAGAACAACAACACCGCTACCCTCTTTAAACAAATCTGGGACAATGCCATCAAACTCAACATTAATTGATCCCTGATAATCTGTTATTACAAAAGAAATATTTGTCTTGTCTCTAAGAACAGAGCCTTCTAAAACCATACCACCAACTTTAATTCTTTTGTTGTTAGGTATTTCTTCTTTAAATATTTCAGAGGGTGTAAAGAAAAAGTCTAGATTAGAATCAAGAGCACGAATAATTAGAAATGAGCCAGTTGCTGAGGTGGCTAAAATTAATAAAACTGTTATTAATCTTTGTTTTCTAATAGCTTTCATTTTAATTTCTTAGTGATTTTTTTAATACTCATTTTATAGAAAATAAATGTAGCTAAAATGGATAGGAAAACAATTATGAGGACAGTCCAAACAAAAATACCATGATTTTGACCGTTTTGACTTTGCATTAAAAAGGCCTCAGCCAAAGAATTAAATTCAAAATTAAACATAGTTTTTTATCCATGATTTATTTCTTTCTCTTCTCAGTATCTGTAATTTTGATGAAAGAATAACTAAGCACGTAACTATTCCAGCAAAACCAACTATTGAACCAAATAGTGGATACAGCATAACTAAATCTATAGCAGGTTTATCTGATATTGTTATTGATGCTGGTTGGTGAAGGGTGCTCCACCACTCCACAGACATTTTAATGATTGGAATATTTACTGAGCCAACAAGAACTAATATTGAAAGAAACTTATCTGCTTTTTCGTGGTTACTAAACGAATCATGCAAAGATATTAAGCCAAGATACATAATAAATAGTATCAAAGTGGACACAATTCTTGCATCCCAAACCCACCAAGTTCCCCATGTGGGTATTCCCCATATTGATCCTGAAATTAGTGCTATAAATGTTGTAATAGCACCAATGGGAGCTATAGATCTTACTAGATATGCTGAAAGTTTAACTTTCCATATAAGAAAAATAGCGCTCGCTATCGCCATTGCAATATACAAGGATTGAGAAATAAAAGAAGCAGGTACATGAAGATAAATAATCCTATATGAATTACCTTGCACAAAGTCTTCTGGAGTAACAAATAGCCCCCAAAAAATAGAAACCAAATACAATACCAATGAGATATAGAAAATATACGAATAAGCCCTATCTACCTGATACATGTAGGTCTTAGGCGAAGCAAATTGATGTATAAATTTTTTTATCACAATAAGATATTCTCTATGACCAAAAATTATTCTAAGTGAGCTCTAATAATATAAGAAATAATTAATGGAATTAAAAATATTATAATCGATAAGACGCCTAAAAGCAGAGCAACAAAACCCAAATAATTTAAATTAAGATTAATAGAAATAACAGCTTTCCCCAAAACAATTAGCAATGGAAGTAATAGTGGTAATGTTACTAGGGTGCCAAGAACTGACCCCTTCGTAAGACTTAAGGCATTACCAAAACTAAAAACATTAATAAATATATATGTTGTTATAAGCAAAATAGGAAATAAATTAATAGCAAGATTACCTGAGTTAGTAAAACCCAAACAAAACAAAGATCCAATAATAGATATAGGCACCCCTATTAATAACCAATAAATAAAAATTTTCACAGCAATAATATAAGGAAAACTAATATTTGAAATTGCAAACTGCTCCAGCGAACCATCATTAAAGTCTTCTAAAAAAATATCTTCAGTTGCTAACATCATTACAAGAAGTATCGCTATCCATAAAACTACAAAAAATGACTGACCTAAATCTTTGTTAGATATTTCAACAGTCAAAGGGAAGGCAACCATTATTAAAATAAATACCAAAATAGGTCCAAGCCATCCTCTAGATTTATTTCTAAGTTTAAGTAATTCAAATTTTATTATATTCATACTTGGTCACTTAAATTTAATTTTTCTGAATTGATACCCAAGGAAATATGCGAAGAAAACAAAATTGATTTTTTAAGCTTTAACTCATTATTTAAGAAACTGCATAAGTAATTTTGAGATTGAGTATCTAGGCCTACACATGGCTCATCTAGAAGAATTAGATCAGAATTATTTAAAAAGACTCTTAATAGAGCAATCTTCTTTTGCTGACCAAATGACAAGCTTGATAGATTTATATCAAGACTTTTATCTAATCCAAATTCAATAAGGTGCTGTTTGAGGTCTGGGTGATTAATTATATTAAGAAGCGATAAGTTTTCCTCTACTGTAAGATACTGTTTTAAGGCATTTTTATGCCCTAAAAAACATATTTGTTTATCAAGTTTTTTTTCTATTTCACCCTTAACTTGATTTGTTAAGCCGCATATAATTTTTAAAAGAGTTGTCTTACCAGAACCATTATCTCCCTGGATATGAATAGCTTTTCCTGCCATAAGCTCAAAGGAAATATTTTGAAATAATTTCTTTTCATTAATTTTATAACTTAGGTTTGTTGCTTTAACTTTTGGATGCATTATAGAAATCTAGTGTGAGATTTTTTGTTCTTATTATAAGTGGTGAAAGAGGTTTTTGTGGATCAATTCTTGAATAAAGTCTTTTTGCAATTTCAGAGAATGGAGCTGTATTTAAAGATCCAATTCCTCCAACAGAAAAATATAAACTCTTGGAAAAATAAATTCCTTGTTCCAAATCTGGAATACTTCTGATCAAGGTATTAATCTTTTTTACGTTTTGTAAAAAATTTTTTTTCTTTAAATTAAATTCAAACCATCCCCATGATGATAAGCCTATTAAAGCTATTTTTTTTAGTGCCTCTTTGGCTTGAGTATTTGGAAAAGAAGATGGTGGAAGTAATACGATTAATTCACCCTTAGAAAATGCAATTAAATCGTCAAGATTTTTCTCGATATCATTTTTTGTTTCAAAATTGAGATGCAGATACTCTTCGTATTTATTATTTGGAGGTAACTTTATACCTTTGAGCCTAATTTTTGAGCCAAGAACTATGTAAGTAACTAATTCTTGGCTCAAAATTATTCTATATCTTTGCTAAAGCTTGTTCAAAGTCAGCAATTATATCGTCAACATGCTCTAACCCGATAGAAAGCCTTACATATCCTGGAGTGATTCCAGCAGCTAATAACTCTTCCTCATTAAGCTGGCTGTGAGTTGTGCTGCCTGGATGGATTGCTAGACTTCTAGAGTCACCAATATTTGCAACGTGATAAACCATCTCTAAAGCATTAATAAATTTCTTACCTGCCTCAATTCCACCTTTAATTTCAAAACCCATGAGACCTCCATTACCTTTGGATAAGTATTTGTCTGCTCTTTCTTTTGCATAACCTTCCATATGAGATGGATAGCTAACTCTTTCTACAGAATCATGATTTGAAAGATATTCTGCTACTTTTTCAGCATTGCTTGAATGCTCTCTCATTCTAAGAGCTAATGTCTCTAGGCCTTGAATGAACATAAATGCATTAAATGGACTCATGGCCGCACCCATATCTCTTAAAATGGTTGTTCTAGCTTTGAGTATGTAAGCAATTGGACCTAAAGGCTTTACTGCTTCTGTCCAAATTGCACCACCATAAGACGGATCTGGATTATTGAGTGCTGGCTGTCTTTCAGGGAAAGCTTCCCAATCAAAATTACCGCTATCAACAATAATTCCTCCGATTGATGTTCCATGACCACCTATAAATTTTGTTGTTGAATGAATTACAACCGCTGCGCCATGATCAAATGGCTTACAAATAACTGGAGCCGCTGTATTATCAACTATCAATGGAATGCCTAAAGGTCTTCCTATTTCCGCTACTTCAGATATTGGAAATACTTCAAAACTTGGATTAGGTAAAACTTCACCATAGTAGGCTCTTGTTTTATCATCAGTTGCATTAGCAAAATTTTGTGGATCTGAAGGGTCAACAAACCTTACCTCAATACCCATATCTGAAAAAACATTTTTGAACTGGTTGTATGTTCCTCCGTAAAGATGTGCTGAAGCAACAATATTGTCGCCATTCTTTGCTATATTTTGAATTGCATAGGCTGAAGCAGCTTGGCCTGATGCAACTGCCAATGCCCCCACACCACCTTCAAGAGCTGCAATCCTGTCTTCTAAGACAGCACATGTTGGGTTCATGATCCTTGAATAAATATTACCAAGTTCAGATAAAGCAAATAAGTTTGCTGCATGCTCTGTATCGTCAAATTGGAAGCTTGTTGTTTGATGAATTGGTACAGCTACTGAATTAGTATTTTCGTCTTTTCTCCATCCTGCATGAAGACCAATAGTTTCTGGGTTTGTGTATGTTTTGCTCATAATATTTCCTATATATATTAATAATAAATTAAAACATCAACTGGGAGAATATAGTTACAAGTTCTCTTTAGCCTATTTTTTAGCGCCGGCAAGCTGATATCAAATAAGCGCTTACACATTATATTTTATATCTACTAATAACAACAGGCCAAGATACTATTTACTAGCATGTTTAGTTTAAATAACTATAATTATACAAAAACACATTTAAATAAAATTATGGCAAAAAAATATAATAATTTCAGAGTTGGTGGATCACCTCATAACGTCAATGAGGACTATGCAGTATGGACTAATGATTTGCTCGAAAGAGTAATAGCAAGTAAAACGGTTATTCAGCCTGGCAAGTGCACACAAGGCCATAAGTTAATTGATTCAGATGTTGTTTACGTCATAACAAACGGAAGAGGCTCCATGGAAGTTGTTGAGTATATGAACTCCGACGAGGGGCATGGATCTGATCCTTCTTATGGAGTTGAGCACAAAGACTCTTATGATTTAACTGCAGGTGATGTGGTTTTAGTTCAATCTGGAGACTACTGTAAAGTAATAAATCTCTCAGAGCATGATCAACTTACCTATCTAAGAATATTTGATAGAGGTGGATGGAGAAAATAAAAATCTCAGCTTAACTCTTAATTGATAATAATTTCAGCAACCATAGGAAAGTGATCTGACACACCTTCCTTCTTTTCTGGACTAAACCAAAATGGTTTGCCAGTATCTTTATAGGTATTAAATTCTATCTTATAAACATTAATAGTTTTGATGTCAAAGCTAACACCTCTATCTTTAGATACCATTATGGTATCAAGAAAATCCCATGAATTACCTCGACCATAATAGTATGTTCCTTTACATGAATAACAACCTTCTCTATGAGCTACATACCAATAGTCTTCTTGACCTTTGTAAACATTAAATTTTTTATCATCTTTATTTGTTAAATTAAAATCTCCAAGAGCTATTGCAGGATAGTCATGACTGTTTATAAGATCTTTTAATTTATCAAAAGACTCAATTCTCATTTGAACAGGATGGAAATTTGATGGAAAGTGCACGTTGTAAAATTTAATGACTTTATTATTAACTTCTATATCCACTTCAAAAATTGGTCTAGTATCAATAGTCTCAAAATTTGGTGAAAATTGTACGTAATGGAGTTTAGGGTTTTTTATCTTATATTTAGAAATAAATGCAGTATCGACACCTCTTTTGTCATTGCTCTCAAGTAGTTGAAAATCTTTATACCCATAAGGCTTTAAAAGCTGAAATAATTGATTAAGGATATTTATATTTTCAATTTCTTGCAGGCCTACAATATCTGCACCATTGGAACCATAAGAAATAATCACTCTTGCTAGATTATTTAACTTTGCGTTCTTGGTTTCTTCGTTCCAATCTTGAAAAAAACACTCCATCCTCCATCTTTTAACACTTATGTTGTTACACTCATTTTTATGGCGTTGTGACTGCTTCAATTCTTTTGGTAAGAATGCCTTATCATCTTTCTTGGGATCATCAATCGTATCAAATAAATTTTGAGCATTTATAGACATTACACTGAAATCCTTAGCTAGCAATATTGGGCTTATTAAAAGTATAAACAGGAAAATATGAGCTTGTTTTTTCATTTATAGATCTTTAATCTTAAGTCTCAAATCAAAAGGTAAGTCTTCACTTAGCATGTTTATTCTCTTGTACTCTAAAAGGTCTTTTAGTTTTTTAGAATTAAATTCAGTTACCTTGCGAGCATTTAAATCCATATGCCCAAGAACTGTTTCAAATATAGCGGAGAGTTCATTCTTTTCGTTATTAAGGACGCCTACAAAGTGTAAAAGTTTTTTATTTACGTTGATAAGATGAAAAGAAGGATAGACTCTATCATCCAATCGAAACTCTTTAAGATATCGAATACTATCTTCTAACGTAAAGGTTGAAAAGCCACTTTTTAAATAAGCATCATCAAAACCAAGATCGCTGCAATACATATCTGTGTATACGCTGTCAAAAAGTTTATAGTAGTAGTTAACATTCATATGACCATTGTGATCACACATCTCTTTAGAAACTATTATTGTCTCTGATACATAAGGAAGTTTGTGCATTTATCAATTATCGCCTATAAAAAAAGCCCAGTAAACTGGGCTTTTTTTAGAAGGTATGAAATTTAAAATTTTGTACCAAATTGCACACCAAAAGTTCTTGGTTCAGTAATACTTCCATATAGATTACCGCCTTGGAAATTACTACCGGCTCTCAGATAGAAAATATCTCTAGAGTCATCAATATTCTTCACAAAGAAGTTTATATACCAATCTTCAGCATTTTTTTGATAACTTACAAGAAGGTCTGTATTTGAGCGACCAGAGATATTTGCCCTATTTGTATTCCAGATATCAGCATACATTTGACCTACATATTTTTTTGATAGCCTTACATCTATAGTACTTTCAGAAAGATTTATAGTTTGAGTCAAAGCGAGAGAAAAAGAACTATTAGCCTGAGCTGGAACTCTGTTACCAGAAACATCTTGTGCTACACCATCGTTAGTACAAGGTATACCACTTAATGGTGCTGCAAGCGCTAAACAAACAAAACCAGCAGATTTAAACACCATTGTTCCATTATCCATCATAGCCGCTGTAATAGCTCCAGTTCCATTAGGATCAACCGCGCCAAAATAAGCCTCTATTCCAGTTGCATTTGCTACATTCAAAGGATCTATAAGTTTATCAGATGAACTAAGCACTTCACTATCTGATAAAAGCCAGTTTAGATCTAACCTAGTTGTATCAGATAAAAAGGCAACCAAATTTCCTTCAAAACCCTTTATTTCAGCATCAATATTCCAGTTAATAGCAGAAGTATCCTTAATAGCTCCAACCTGCATACCGTTTCTAGTATCCATATAAAGGTTCATATTAAGAAGGATAGCTCCATTTGCAAGAACGGATCTAAAACCTAAATCTAGAGTTTCAGACTCTTCTTTATCAAATTGAAATGGTACTGAGTTACTAGCTAGACCCGGATTGAAACCACCAGGCTTAGACGCTGTAGCAAAACTCAGATACATCATAATGTCATCGGCAAAGTCATGCTGTAATGCAATTTTATATGATAGGAACTCATCCTCTTGAACACCTATTCTTGGAGAAGCATTCTTGCCTCTTTCATAAGTTCCTGTTTGAGGACCTGTACCTGTTAACCATGAATTTGTTGGGCTTCCGCATTGTGAAGCTGTTAAACATGCAATAGCACTATTAGCAACAGACTGATCGTCATATCTTAAGCCAAGTGTTAGTTTTGTTACTTCAGATAATTCAAAGTAAAATTCACTAAAGATTGAATTAGTTTTAGTTCTAACATTTGAATCTTGAAGAACACCACTTATTTCTACAGGAGTATTATATTGAAGCATTCCTGGTCCGCCTATGCCTAATACTGCACAAACATCTCCCGTCACGCCTGGTGCGAGTGTGGTTGTCCATGAACCCACTATTGGACACATTAGTTGTGGAGTGAATCCTCCAGCAGCAGCTCCAGCAAGAGCTTGATTAAATTCTATACCACCATATGCAGACATATCAGGAAGTCCTAACGTTTGGAAAATGGCGTTGTATGGATGCTTGCCAAAGTTTGATAGGAAAGCTCCTCCAGCTGTTTGCACGGAATAATTATTATTATTTCTTGCGTCATATGTATAAAGACCGAAAGTATAGTTAAATGGTCCTTCAAAGTCAGAAATAATATTTATTTCAAATTGCTGATCGTCAGAGTAAACATCTGAGAAATCATATGTTCTATCAGTATCAACAAATTCACTGAAATGAAGGAAATCTTGCTCTGCAGCAACATCAGGCGCAGTTGGATCAAGCAATTTTAGTAAACCAGGAAATGTTTTTGTTCCAACGGTACCGTCATTGTCGTTCATTTGATGAAACTCTCTTGTATCGTAAGAGTATTTAGCTATAAAAGTATAGTTATCAAATTCTTTTACAAACTCAAGAGTTGAAAAGTGTGTATCTTGTTCATGGGTTGGGTCTCTGTCAAGATAAGTTTCTCTAAATGGATTATCACTTACTTTTGAATCAGCATACGAGTTTGAAATTGCGCCAGCATCCAAATGAGAAAGTAAATTTAATATACCTGTGTAATGACCTCTTGTATCCGCTATTTGGTTTGCAGCACCTCTCTCATAAGGACTACAACCATAAAACTGATCTTGATTACAAAATGATAGCTGCTCTTGTGGCCTATTATCGTCAGCAGTTTGATATTGCGTAGTAAGCTTTAACATCATCGTATCGCCAATTTCCCAATCTACAGATAATCTTAAAGCTAGCTCGTCTCTATCATCATATTTGGTATTTAATTCTAGGTTCTTCATGTAACCATCACGATAGTTTTGGACTAAAGCCAATCTTGTATTAACACTATCTCCAAGAGGTAAGTTTACAACTGAGTTTATTCTTTTTTGATTATAATTACCCACAGTTACATCAACAGATCCGCCAACCTCATTAGTTGGTCTTGCGGTTACAAAATTTATAACACCTGTTGTAGCATTTCTACCATTTAACGTGCCTTGAGGACCTTTAAGTACCTCAATTCGCTCAAGGTCGAACATACCAATGCCATTAAAAACACTATCATTAACACTGTGTCCATTAGATGCTGTTACGACTGAAGAAATATTAGCAGCTCCCACTCCAAATGATCCAATTCCTCTTATAGTATATGCAGATCCGGATCCTACTGATTTACCGACTCCCAAACCAGGAACTTGCTCAGCTATGTCATCCATATCATAGATAAGTTGGTCTGCTATATCTTCGCTAGTAAAAGCTTGAACTGCTATTGCAACATCTTGAAGAGATTCCTCTTTTTTGGTTGCTGTAACAACAACTTCTTCAACTTCTTGCGCTGTTATTGCAAATGAGAAAAATACTATATTAAATAGTAATGTGTTTTTAAGTAATAGACTCAATTTTGACATGAATGTCCCCTATATAAATTCGATTAATAAGTGTAGGTTAGGCTAGTTAACACTTGGATTGCATATAAATTGCATATAAATTTTATATATAAAATTACATAGTATATCAAGAATCGAATCAATCGATTCTTGATACTAAATTAGTTACATATTAAAAACTGGTGCCGAACATCACACCCCAAGTTCTTGGATCAGTGTAGGTAGCAAATTGAGCTCCACCTTGAAGAGCACTTGATGCAGCCCATGTTCCAATAACTACGTTATCTTCAATGTTTTTAACATAAAAAGCTGCATGCCAACTCTTATTATTTGGCTTATATGTGACGCTTAAGTCCATGAAGTCCTGAGCAGGCATTCTTGACCTATCAGTATTAAAAACATTCCCCTCTCTAGCTGACATATATCTGTATGCAAGTCTTGTTGTAGCAACACCTTGTGTAAAATTAATATCATGATTTATTGCAATGCTGTACGATTTCTCTGGTGACTGTGGCAATACATTTCCTGAAACATCGACTGGCGTTCCAAGGCCTGCTGATGGACACGGTACTCCAGCTGCTGGATTAAAGGGCAATGTACACACATAACCTGCTGACTTAAATAGAAGGCCTTTATCTGTAAGAACGTACCTTAGAATTCCTTGAGCATCAACAGATACAGGAGGTGAAAGAATTGCAGTTGCCTGATTTATATTTACAGGTGATATAGTAGAAAATTCTTTTATTTCACTTTCAACAAATAACCATGTCGCATCAAGTCTGGTTGTTTCATTTAAAAAGAATACCATGTTGCCTTCTAAACCTTCTATTTCTGCATCAACATTATTATTTCTTGATCCAGCATTAACAATTGCTGAAATTAACATTCCGTCAGTTGAGTTTTGGAAATAAGTGGTATTTAGAAGCATTGCTCCGTCCATCAAAACACCTTTAAAACCTATTTCGGTCACAGCTGTTTCTTCTGGAGCGTATGGGTCTGGTGTCCCAGTTTCATTTGGGTTATTGCCCCCAGCTTTTACAGCTGTGGTATGACTTCCATAAACCATCACATCATCTGATAGATCGTGTTGAAGCGCTACTTTGTATGCTGTTGAATCATCAGACTCAATAACCTCTGTAGGGAAAAACCCATATTCACCCGATAATCTTTGAGACAATGGATATCTATCATAACCACAACTAAAGGTGGTTATACAAGATTGAATATTATCGGTCACGGTGTCATCGTTATATCTCAAGCCTAAAGTGAGTTTGGTTGTATCTGAAAAGTCTAAATACATTTCACCAAATAAAGCAAAAGAGTCTGTATGAACGCGATCATCATTTAAATAACCTTGTAATTCAGTAGGCACTTCATATTGGGGTATAGCACCTAGAAGTGCCATTAGGCCTGCAGGTGTTAAAGTTCCTGGAGCTCCTAAAACTAAAGGTAAAAATAAATCAGTAGAACCGTAACCAGTAAGAGCTCCACCAAATAAAGGTATATTATATGGATGTTGTGCAGCCTTACTAATCATATTCCAAGAAGCAGTTTGTATTTGATATATGTTGTGATTTTTTGAATCAAGTGAGTATGCTCCAACGGTATAATTAAATGGTCCATCAAAATCAGAAATTAATGAAACCTCAAACTGCTGACCATATGTTCTTACATTAGAAAATTCATATGTTCTATCAGAATCAATGTCTTCACAAAAACCCTTACCAAATCCTCCAAAGCATCCATTCCAAGAAATTGGTCCAAGACCATATACAGGTGCTAGACCGACAAAGGGCTCGCTAGCAACAGAATAATCATTATCATTCATATGATAATAATCTCTATGGCCATATGAATATTTAAAATTAAATGTTAAATCATCACGTAACTCATGATTTAACTCAAGAGTTGAGAACCTAGCTGTTTGTTGGTGAACAGGATCTCTATTTAAGTTTGCAAATCTAAAGCTGTCTGGATTAACCGAATTAGCATATGAATTTGTGTCAGCGGTGAAATCTAAAGCTGCTATTAAGTTGAATAAAGCAGCCGTACTCCCTCTAGAATCAGGGGTTGCATTTGGTTGACCTCTCTCTAAAGGATTGCATCCATACAGGGGATGCGGATCACAATAAACAGTTCCAACGTTTGTCCTATTGTCATCTCCTTCGAATTGTTCTGTGGTTAGCTTAAGAGTTGTATTATCTCCAATATCCCAATCCATAGAAAATCTTATGCCCCAGCTATCAATGTCATTAAAGTCATTGCCTGTATGGATATTGTGTGTTGTTCCATCTCTTTTCTTTGAAACTAATGCCAATCTTGTTCTAATAGATTCTGTAATAGGTATATTTATGTGAGCATTAAACTGCTGAGTTGAAAAATTACCTAATTCAATGTTGTATGAACCTCCAAATTCTCTAGTTGGTCTAGCCGTTATCATATTAATGACACCGCCTACAGCATTTCTTCCAAATTTAGTTCCTTGAGGACCTTTTAATACCTCTATTCTCTCAACATCAAAAAACCCCACATCAGCAATAGACGAAGAATTGTAGTTATGGCCATTAGAAGCTGTGACTATTGAGCCAATTACAGCAGCTCCAACTCCATACGATCCTGTGCCTCTCATAGAATAACTTACACCAGAGCCAATGCCTTTGTCTATAACTAACCCTGGAACAACCTCAGCAAGATCGCTAATATCTTCAATCATATTTTCAGCAATACTTTCTGAAGTAAATGCTTCAATAGATAATGCAATATCTTGTATTGACTCGCTTTTCTTGGTTGCAGTAACAACAACTTCTTCAACTTCCTGAGATAAAGAATTTAATGAAAAGAAAAATAAAGCAGTGAAAGTAGCAAAAGAAAATTTTGATAACTTGTTCATAGAAACCCCCCTATTGGTTTTATTAAGCTAATTACTATAAAAAAACTATAGCATTAATTCATATATTTATACATATATTTTAGATATATTAAATATAACTTATATTAAACACATATTCTTGTAAGAATATTTTTGATAAAGGCTTTAGCTTCCTTTATACCAGGGGTGGCATTTTGAAATTCTTTTGATTGCAAGAATGCTTCCTTTAATTGCACCAAATTGTTCAATTGATTCAATAGCATACTGAGAACATGTTGGATTAAATCTGCAGGAAGGTGGAAACAAGGGAGATATGAAATATCTATAGAACTTTATTGGAAGAATGAATAATTTTTTAATTGCCGCCATTTATTCATTTATTGAGGATTAGCATTTTCATTGGATAAACTATTAAGTGCTTCCATTAAATCCATGCTTTCTGTTTTGTCACTCCCCATTCTTCTAATCGAAACAGAGTTTGATTCTTTTTCTCTTTTGCCTAAAGCCATAATTACTGGTACTTTGGCTGCGCTGTGTTCTCTAACTTTATAGCTAATTTTCTCATTCCTGAGATCAGAATGACATCTAATTCCTGCATTCTCTAGTGAAGTAATTACATCAGCTGCATAATCATCAACCTCGGATACTATTGTTGCAACTACCACTTGAACAGGCGCTAGCCAAAAAGGTAATTTGCCAGAATAATTTTCAATTAAAACACCAATAAATCTCTCAAATGAACCAAGAACAGCTCTATGGATCATAACTGGTATGTGCTTTTGACCATCCTCGCCAATGTATTCAGCATCTAATCTATCCGGTAAATTAAAATCTGCTTGAAATGTTCCGCATTGCCACTCTCTTCCAATAGCATCTGTTAAAACAAAATCTAATTTAGGTCCATAGAATGCTCCATCACCTTCTTGTAACTCATATGGTAAATTAAGTTTATTAATAGCCGACTCTAGAGCATTTTCAGCTTTATCCCAAACCTCATCAGACCCAACCCTGGTCTCGGGACGAGTTGATAGTTTAATATCAAATTTTTTGAAGCCCAGATCATTATATATATCAGAAAGCAACTGAATAAAAAGCTTGGTTTCAGACTCAATTTGCTCTTCGGTACAAAAGATATGGCCATCATCTTGAGTGAAACCCCTAACTCTCATTAGGCCATGCATTGTCCCTGAAGCTTCATATCTATGACAAGAACCAAATTCTGCATACCTTAAGGGCAAATCTCTATAAGATTTCAATCCTTGATTATAAACTTGAACATGACAGGGGCAGTTCATTGGCTTTAATGCATTGGTTCTCTTTTCATTTGCATGCTCTTCATCTATTTCGGTTATAAACATATTTTCTCTATATTTATCCCAATGCCCTGAAGCTTCCCATAATTTTCTATCAACTACTTGAGGAGTATTAATCTCCTTATAATCATATTTTTCTAGTTTATTACGAATAAACTCTTGTAATAATCTGTATATGGTCCATCCATCAGGATGCCAAAAAACCATTCCAGGAGCTTCTTCCTGAAAATGAAATAAATTCATTTCTTTACCTAACTTTCTATGGTCTCTTTTTTCAGCCTCTTCAATTGAATGAAGATGAGCATTTAGATCTTTATCATTTTTCCATGCCGTGCCATATATTCTTGTAAGCATTTTGTTTTTGGAGTCGCCTTTCCAATATGCACCTGCTAACTTTGTTAATTTAAAGGAGCCTATATGCTTGAGGCTTGGCAGGTGTGGCCCACGGCACAAATCAACAAACTCATCATCATCTTGATAGTAAAGTTGGAAATCATTATCTTGATTGGATTCTTTAATGATGGATTCTTTGTAGACTTCGCCTTTTTCTTTAAAAACCTCAAGAGCATCTTCTTTGGAATGTAGTGTTTTTGTTATGGACGATTTTGTATCAATAATCTTTCTCATCTCTTTTTCTATATTTTGCAGATCATCAGGAGAAATTGGTTTTGTAAATTCAAAATCATAGTAAAAGCCATCGGAGATGGTTGGTCCTATTGCGAGTTTAGTATCTGGATACAAGTTTTTAACCGCCCTTGCTAAAACCTGAGCTGTTAGAGTGTGCCTCATGATTTCCAGACCTTCTGATGAATCAATTGTAATGATAGAAACTTTTGTATCTGCCTCAATAGGATCGCATAAGTCTTTTTGATCGCCATTTACGGTAATTGCAATAGCTGCCTTGGCAAGGCCAGGACCAATATCCATAGCCAAATCTAGACCTGTTGATCCTTCTTTTAGTTCTCTTTTGCTTCCGTCTGGCAAAGTAATATTCATATCAGGTATATTATATAGGTAAATAGAAAACTGTATTAGGTCATAATGCTATTTCTTTATTTACTAAAAGTTAATATCGCCTTCTTAGTTAAATGGATATAACAGATCCCTCCTAAGGATTAGTTGCAGGTTCGATTCCTGCAGAGGGCACCATAAAAAAACCCTCAAAAAGAGGGTTTTTTATTTAAAAATTAAAATTAATTTACACGGACCATAATATCATCAGAGTGATTTAATATATCTAATTTTTGTGTCATTAGAGGCTGTATAAGTGGAGCTAAAGCTGCATTTTTTTTTGCAAAATCAGCATAACTATCAAAACCACAAACAATCTGCCATTCTAGACCCGGTCCCCATACATGAGACATCATATTACAACCCCCAAATCCTTGATCATAAACATCAAATAATTTTTTTGCTCTTTCAGCCCTTTCAACCATAGTTAAATATGGGCCAAAAGAATAATTTGCCATCACTAAGTATTTTGAAGGTCCTAAGTTTTTCTCATCAACTGCAACTAATCTATCTTCGTGATCTCCATAAAGCTGTCTCACATCTGCATTATCAACATTATCGTTAATTTCAGCAAATTGCTCCCAACTATCAAAATAGCAATAGCTATAAAAAGCTCTATCCCCGCCAAAAGCGTGTCTTAACAATCCACAATTGTTATAGCCTTCTTTTTTTAAGTCTTCAACATTCTTGAGAAGACTTTTAGCTAAAGTTGCTGGATTTGATCCTGCAGGCATAGTATAGGTTGAGAGATAAGCAAAGTTATTCTCATGTGACATAGATGTCTTAACTGCTTCTTCATGATGATTGCTAGAAACAAAAATACTTAATGAAATAATAGGTAGAATAAAAAAAATTTTCATAATTAGTCCTCGAAATCTGATGCTTGAGTTTTATGAACGCCGCCATAACTTGCAGGTGAATAATGAGCACTTTTTACAACCCATTTTCCGTCTTCTTTAACCCAATTCATTGTTACTCTTGTTCTATAATCACTCATATTTCCATCTGAACCAACCATACCTTCAGAATAAAATCTTACATAAACAACATCATCAGATATTTGAGTGGCTTCAGGATAAAAATATTGAGTAATTGCGTCACCGCTTTTTGCCCATCCTTGTATTGTTTGCATGGTTAATGATTTATGAAAACTACCATCAGAGTTTGTATCCAGCGTTCCGCTTTTGCTGGACATAGCTATAACTTTTTTAAAGTCTCTCGTGTTTCTTGCTTCATTGTATTCACCAAGAGCCTTAAGAACATCCTTCTCAGCAGATGTATGACCGTCGGCATATGTGATAGTAGAAAAAATAATTAAAAGACCGCTTAAATATTTGTTCATTTTATTCCCTGTTTAAAATTAATAATTTTTAATAATACATTAAAAGAATAAAAAGACTAAAGTTTTATGGCACCAACCATGAGGATTCAAATCCTTCCTTCCAAGAATGTAATGCCCTTCTATGTCCAGAGCTTTTTAAATGCAAAAATTCAAGACTATCAAATGAAAATTTAAGAACAGCAAAATTTATATAACCATCTTCAATATTGCCATCTTTTAAATCGTATTCTTTTGGATCAGATATCTTTAGTGTTGAGCCGCCTTTAACTGAATAACACTTTTTTGATCTCGTTGTGGAGCCTTCCCAAGCAGCTTGAGTTAAATAATCATTATAATGAACTGATATTGTTCCTTGAAGTTTTATTTGAATTTTAAGTTTTGGATCATACCCTAATACACTTGCTGAATTATTATTTTTAAAATGATCTATCTTTGCGGCTCTATAATCCGTGTGAAATCTTAAATATCGGTCTTTAAGGTTGAATTCTCTTAGCACCATTATTCTAGTTGCTAATTCATTATTATCAATTGAAGAAACAGCGAGAGTGTGAAAAAGTGTTTTTGCATTATCAACAGCATTGCTTAATATTAAATCTACACTATGGAGAGTTTGAGAGATTTCATCATATTCCTCGGGTAATTCTGCTTCAAGACTGTTCTTGATAGTCATGATTTTAGGCTCCAATCAGTCCCAGATTCGGTATCTTTAATTTCAACACCCATATCTACTAATTTTTGTCTTATATTATCTGCTTTTTCAAAATCTTTCTCTTTCTTTGCATCAAGTCTTTCTGAGATGAGTTTAGCTACTATATGAGTATCAATATTTTTATCATTATGAGAAAACCAATCTAAATAATTTTCTTGACAGATGCCCATAAGATTAGTTGCTAACAAAATTTTAGATTTAAATTCTGGTAAACCCTCATCAGAAATAGACCTAAAATCTTTAATCATTTTATTTAGGTTAGCTAATAAACCTGGAGTATTTAGGTCATCCAATAAAGGTGATATAAATTCTAGCGAAGAATCATTTATTTTAGATGCCTGAATATCTTCAATATCAGCAAGTATTTTGTATAACTTATCTAGGAGCTTTTTTGCTTGATGAACAACGTTATTATTCCAATCCAATGCTTGTCTGTAATGAGAAGAAAGAAGTGATAATCTAATAACTTCTCCATGATTATCTTTTGTCAAATCTTTAACTAAAGAAATATTGCCTAAAGATTTAGACATTTTTTCACCATGAACAGTTACAAAACCGTTGTGCATCCAATAGTTAACATAAGATTTTGGATCATTGATATTAGCTGAAGAACAGCAGCTTTGAGCAATTTCGTTCTCATGATGTGGAAAAGTTAAATCTCTGCCACCTCCATGAATATCAAAAGGTAATCCCAGTGTTTTTTCTGACATAGCCGAACATTCTGTATGCCAACCCGGTCTTCCAAAGCCCCATGGAGAATTCCAGCCTGGCTGAGCATCATTGCTAGGCTTCCATAAAACGAAATCAGCTGGATCTCTTTTAAATGGCGCTACTTCAACCCTGCTTCCAGCAATTTGTTCAT
>Ga0213868_10000306_pt1 | contig 46228 bp, 51 predicted proteins | sample PICome_9_FD_160087 | JGI IMG/M metagenome (GOLD analysis project Ga0213868, IMG submission 160087) | Coastal seawater microbial communities near Pivers Island, North Carolina, United States - PICO127 | ecosystem: Environmental > Aquatic > Marine > Coastal | place: USA: North Carolina...
ATGCGGTCGAGCTATGTGAGATTTCCATGAACAACCTATTGCGCGAAGGAGTTGGTGATGACGCGGGCGAGGTTGACCATCTCGCTTTCCTTGACAGGGCAGACGCTCTTCAGGCACTCGGAAAGACAGTCCTTGTTTCCCGTTGTCCTGAGTTTCACCGTATTGCCAGTTACTTGAGTCGATACACAACAAGCCCTATTGGCATTGTGCTCAGTATAGGACTGCTCAATGAGCTATTCAAAGCAAAGTGGTCAGAAGGTTTGGCTGGGGGAATTCTCGAGTCTTTTGGCAGACTCTTTAAAAACGGACTCTCGCTTTATGTCTATCCGTGGGGAAATCGAAAGGGTGGCGAGTTGGTAACCGCTGAAAATTTTCAGACTCCTGAGAACTTACAGTATCTTTACAGACACTTCCGTGAAAATGGTATGATTCATGCCATTCCGTGTGGAGACAAGGAACTGCTCAAGTATACTGGACGCGATATTCAGAGAATGATTGCCGCCGGTGATGAAACATGGAAGACTCTCGTTCCTGAGCAAGCTCACCGGGCGGCTCTTCACTCGCACTAAGCAGAGTGCATTTACGATTTTAACGCTATCATTTCATGTCTTGGGGAGATGTCAGAGGCCTTTTACAATACGTACCACAATTCCGTGGTAAGGTATTCGTAGTCGTTGTTGATTCCCCTGTACCAGCACTTGCTGAAATGATGCTCAACTTGGTGAGCTTGCAGAACATCGGGGTGCAGCTCGTCATTGGCAGCACGATCCACAAGCATGATGAAATTTTGGATCGTGCCGTTGAGGCTGAATTAAAATGTCATCATGCTGTGGTAAACTTAAATGCAGCTCCGAGTGATGTCTGTGAGGCTTTAGGACGTGGCCAGGCCATCATTATTAAGCTTGAAGCTCAAGATTCACTGTCTCATGAAGTTGCGGTATTTGCGCAGGCAATCGCGGCATCCAAACTTATTCTTCTCAAGCCTTGTGAACAGGCGCAGCTGACTCAAGGTGCTGTGCGTGCCGCGGATCTTGAATCCATCGGGGATGGTCAGCCTGCAATACTGCTGGCAGCCGCAGAAGCCTGTAGGTTGGGTATTTCCCGTGTGCATATCCTCGATGGCACAGACCCGGCAGGGCTGCTTAGTGAGCTTTTTTCCAACGAGGGTGCCGGCACCATGGTTTATGCAGACAGTTACCGTGTTATCCGTCCACTGCGTGAGGAAGATATTGTCGAGCTGCTAGGCATGATTGGGAGATCGGTTCGTAATACCTGTCTCGTTCCCCGAGACTATGCAGATATCGAAACACACCTCGCAAATTACTCTGTGATGGATATCGATGGCAATGTCGTGGGCTCGGTAGCGCTTCTGCGTTACCCAGGCTGCCAAGCTGCCGAGCTTGCTTGTTTGTATGTTAAACAGAGCCACGAAGCGTTAGGCTATGGCGCTGAACTTGTGCATCATGCTGAGCAGTTGGCCTTAGAGCAAGGGGCCACATCTGTTTTTGCTCTGACCAATCGCGCGGCGGGGTTTTTCCAAAGCCAACTTAGTTATCAAGAGCTACCCCTGGAAGTAATTCCTGCAGAACGTCGTGAGCAACTCATTGCTAGCGGTCGTGATTCACGGGTGTTTGGCAGGGCTTTAAAATAACCCGCTTGTGTTGCAACCTGCTTGTGCTGCGTTTAGCCTTCTCGTTTGCTTAGCTTAGAGCATAAAAAACGCCGACTCTTCTGAGCCGGCGTTTGATTAAATGATTGAGTATCGAATTTACTTATTCTTCTCTTCCTCGCGCTTCTTGACATCAGCGATGACTTCTTCAGCGACGTTCTTAGGACAAGCTGCGTAGTGGGAGAACTCCATGGAGAATTGGCCGCGACCAGAAGTCATGGTGCGAAGGTCACCGATGTAACCAAACATATCACTCAGCGGGGCGTCAGCTTTGACACGGATACCGGTAGGTGTGCGCTGCTGCTCCTTGATCATGCCACGGCGACGGTTCATGTCACCGATGACGTCACCAACGTTGTCTTCTGGGGTGAAGACGTCGAGTTTCATAATGGGCTCAAGGATTTGTGGTCCAGCTTTTGGCATGGATGTGCGGTAAGCTGCTTTCGCAGCGATCTCGAAGGCAATCGCGGAGGAGTCAACTGCGTGCTGAGCACCGTCAACGAGAGTGACTTTGAAGTTCAAGCAGGGGAATCCAGCGAGGACACCTTTATCCCTGGATAACTTGAATCCTTTTTCAACAGCAGGCCAGAATTCCTTAGGAACGTTACCACCGACAACTTTGGATTCGAATTCGAACTCTTCTTCAGAATCTTCAGGAAGAGGCTCGATGATGTAGTCGATCTTACCATACTGACCGGAACCACCAGACTGCTTCTTGTGAGTGTAGGAGTCTTCGATACGCTTGGTAATTGTCTCGCGGTAGGCAACCTGTGGCTTACCAACGGTCACTTCACAACCGTGGGTACGCTTGAGGATATCTACTTTAATATCGAGGTGAAGCTCGCCCATTCCTTTGAGGATGGTTTCACCTGAGTCGAGGTCAGTTTCAACGATGAATGTTGGGTCTTCCTTAACCATCTTACCAATGGCTGTTCCGAGCTTTTCAGCATTCGCCTTGTCTACAGGAGCAACAGCGATGGAGATCACGGGATCAGGGAATACCATGGGCTCCAGAGTAGCGGGATGGTCCTTGTCGCAGAGAGTGTGGCCCGTCTGAACGTTCTTGAGGCCTACAAGGGCAACGATGTCACCAGCTTGTGCTCCGTCGAGTTCAATGCGGTCGTCTGCACTCATTTCAACGATACGTCCGATACGTTCGGTTTTACCAGTGAATGTGTTAAGAACGGTAGAGCCTTTCGAAAGCTTACCTGAGTAGATACGTGTGAAAGTAAGAGCACCGTATTGGTCATCCATGATCTTGAATGCAAGCGCACGGAGTGGGCCGTCAGGAGTAACGATAGCAAATTCACCAGTTTCATTACCTTCTGGGTCAACTTCTGGCTGAGGCGGAACCTCAGTAGGTGAGGGGAGGTAGTCAACAACGGCGTCGAGAAGAACCTGAACACCTTTGTTTTTGAATGCTGATCCACAGTAAGTTGGGAAGAAGTCGAGGGCGATAGTTCCCTTGCGGATGCACTTCTTGAGGTCCTCGAGACTTGGTTCATTGCCGTCGAGGTATTCCATCATCAGCTCGTCGTCTTGCTCAACGGCAGTTTCGATAAGCTCAGCTCGGTATTTTTCTACGTCGTCCACCATGTCGGCAGGAACGTCTTGGATTGTGTAGTTCTCAGGCTCACCGGTTTCATCCCAGACCCAAGCTTTGCGGGTGAGGAGATCGACGACGCCAACCATGTTGTCTTCGATTCCGATTGGAAGAACCATGATGAGTGGTTTGGCGGCGAGAACGGTTTTGATTTGATCAACTACGTCGTAGAAGTCAGCTCCTGTGCGGTCCAGTTTGTTGACAAAGATAATGCGAGCAACTTTAGACTCGTTAGCATAGCGCCAGTTAGTCTCAGATTGTGGTTCTACACCACCTGATCCACAGAAGACACCAATGCCACCATCGAGAACTTTGAGTGAACGATAAACCTCTACAGTGAAGTCAACGTGGCCAGGAGTATCGATAACGTTGAAGCGGTATGGTGTTTTGCCCCACTGTTGGTCAGCACCATTCCAGAAGCAACTGACTGCAGCTGATTGAATAGTAATGCCGCGTTCGGCTTCTTGTTCCATGAAATCAGTAGTGGACTCACCATCGTGAACTTCTCCGATTTTGTGAATTTTTCCAGTGAGAGCGAGGATACGTTCTGTAGTCGTGGTTTTACCAGCGTCCACGTGGGCGAAGATACCGATGTTTCTATAAAGAGAAAGGTCTGACATTGCTTTAGGTTCTTAGTTTGGTTTGGTGTCCCCCCGATCAATAGTGATGGGGGAAGTAGGATGAAGTTCGAAACGGTGATTGAATACCGCAGCGGCGTGTAACTAGCGGATTATGAACATTTGGCAACCTTAGATTATGAAAACTGCGATTTTTGTGCTATTTTTTGGTCGACAAAGAGTAGAAGTGGATTTAATTCGACCCCGCCGCGACTTAGGTCTTGGCACGAATGGATATGGCAGGATAGCTCAGGGGTAGAGCGGAGGATTCATAAGCCTTAGGTCCGGAGTTCAAATCTCCGTCCTGCTACCATTCCTCTTTTTTTTCAATTGGAGATCTTTTTTCCAAGGTGCCTTCTGGCAGGGCAGCCACCAAGTATGGCTCGATCACGTCCGGGTGATGTGTGACTATTTCGGCTGGTGTTGCTTATTTTGAAGGGTTTTTGAGCCGAATCTAAAAATAATAGGAAAAAAAACGAAATACGTCTTGCCAGATGGAGGCGCATTTGTATATTCGCCGCCCCCCGTTCGAGCCCAGCGATTCAAATCAAGGGCTAGGACAACAACAAGAAAGCTGCGGGAAGGCAGTTAAACTATCGGGTAGCTCCGGATAAGAGGCGGTTTTCGAGGTCACTTAATATACCTCGTGCCCCTTGGGCGCACCTCGGTAGTTTGATCGTTTCCACTGGCTAGACAACACATCAGTCAGACGTTTTCATAAACCAAACTAAGATTTTCTCATCAAAGCATTCTTGATTTCACCAATCAATCATCAATCAAACTAAAAACACGCAGGAATATGCCTACCATTAACCAGCTCGTCCGAAAAGGACGCAAGACACCAGTGACCCAGTCCAAGTCACGTGCCCTCAACAGTTGCCCACAACGTCGTGGCGTCTGTCTCCAGGTCATGACTCGCACACCCAAGAAGCCAAACTCAGCTCTCCGTAAGGTGGCCAAGGTTCGTCTCACCAACGGTCAAGAAGTGATCGCCTACATCGGCGGTGAAGGTCACAACCTTCAGGAGCACTCAATCGTGCTTGTTCGAGGTGGCCGAGTGAAAGACCTTCCTGGTGTTCGTTATCACATCGTTCGTGGTGCGCTTGATACACTTGGTGTCGATAAGCGTGCACAAGCTCGCTCCAAGTATGGAACGAAGCGTCCTAAGAAGTAATTTTTTTCCAATCTATAAACCAATAATACAATGGCTCGCCGTAAAAAAGTTTACAACCGCCCAGAAACACGTGACCCACGCTACGATAGTCCCGTAGTTGGAAAGCTCATCAGTAAAGTCATGCGCGACGGTAAGCGCTCACTCTCAGAGCGTATCGTTTATTCTGCTATCGATAAGGCCAATGACGGCACAGACACCATCGATCCTCTCGAAGTTGTCACACGTGCTCTCGAAAATGCAAAACCACGCGTTGAGGTGAAAAGCCGCCGTGTTGGTGGTGCTACCTATCAGGTACCGCTTGAAGTTGACGCTGGTCGTTCTGAGTCTCTTGCTATGCGTTGGCTTGTTAACTTTGCTCGTTCCAAGAAGGGCACTCCAATGCACGTAGCTCTCGCTAATGAGATCAAAGACGCTGCCAACAATCAAGGTAATGCCGTTCGCAAGCGCGACGACATGCACAAGATGGCACAGGCCAACCGTGCCTTTGCTCACTTCCGCTGGTAATCCAGCAAACGTCATCCGTTTTTCTAAGTAAAATACGAATACAAATAACCTTCCTCAACACCATGTCCGAGAATCCTAATAATCCAAACCGTCCATACCCTCTGGAACGGACGCGGAATATTGGGATCGCTGCGCACATTGATGCGGGGAAGACCACGCTTACCGAGCGTATTCTTTTTTACACTGGTATGATTCACCGCATTGGTGAAGTTCACGATGGTGCTACGGTCACCGATCATATGGAACAAGAGCGTGAGCGTGGTATCACTATTACCTCTGCAGCCGTTACTTGCGAGTGGATTCAGCATCCTATCGAGGGTGTGACTAAGCTTTTTGAAAAGCAAAAGCAGCGTATCAATATTATCGATACCCCAGGTCACGTTGACTTTACCGCAGAGGTAGAGCGCTCACTCCGGGTTCTTGACGGTGCCATCGTCGTCTTCTGTGGTGTTGCCGGCGTTCAGCCGCAGACCGAGACAGTTTGGCGCCAAGCAGACAAGTATGGCGTTCCTCGCATTGTTTTTGTCAACAAGATGGACCGCACCGGTGCTAACTTTGAAAATGTTTTTCAGGATGTGAAGGAAAAGTTCGGTGTTCAAGCCGTCCGTATTCTGATCCCTATTGGTGCTGAAGAAAACCTCCAGGGCCAAATTGATGTGCTCAACATGAAGGCAGTCATCTACAAGGATGATGATGCCATGGGCTCAACCTTCGACATTCAGGACCTTGAGGGTGACCTTCTCGCTGAGGCAGAGGCCGCACGCGAAGAGCTCCAATCTATCTTGTGTGATTGCGATGAGGAGCTGGGTGAGAAATTTCTCATGGAAGAGGAAATCACCACAGACGACCTCAAGCAAGCACTTCGCCGCGCCACTATTGCCAACCAGATTGTTCCCGTTGCAGGTGGCTCCGCCTTCAAGAATAAAGGGGTTCAATTCTTGGTAGATGCCGTAGTTGATTACCTGCCAAGTCCTCTTGATATTCCAGCAGCTCAAGGACAATCTCCGGATGATGAGTCACTAGAGGTGTTTGCTAAAACTGATGACAACGAAAAATTCTGTTCGCTAGCATTCAAGCTGTGGGCAGACAAATACGTCGGCAAACTTGTTTTCTTCCGCGTTTACTCAGGCATGGTTTCAAAAGGAGACATGGTCTACAACCCGCGCACTTGTAAAAAAGAACGCATCGGGCGTCTTATTAAGATGCATGCTGATAAGCACGAGGACATTGAAACCTGTTACGCGGGAGACATTGCCGCTATCGTAGGTCTTAAAAATGTCCAGACGGGTGACACGATCTGTCAGCAGAATTTCGAGATTATGCTCGAACCACCACTTTTCCCAGAGCCTGTCATCTCGATGGCTGTTGAGCCTAGAACAGTTGCTGACCAAGAGAAGATGTCACTTGCTCTAGCACGCCTATCAGAGGAAGACCCCACATTTGTAGTTAAAACCGACGAGGATACAGGCCAAACAATCATTTCTGGAATGGGTGAGCTTCACCTAGAGGTTATTGTTGATCGCATGAAGCGCGAATTCAAGGTGGAGTGCAATGTCGGTAAGCCGCAGATAGCCTACCGTGAGACCATTAGTTGTGCCGCTGACGGTGTTGGCAAACTGGTCAAACAATCCGGTGGCCGCGGTCAATATGGCCACGTAGTCCTAAACGTTGCTCCTGAAGAAAAGGGAAAAGGAATCACGATCGACAATCTTGTTGTTGGAGGAGCTATTCCAAAAGAATTTATCAATTCCGTTTTATCGGGTGTGCGTATCGCCATGTCAAACGGCATCATCGCTGGCTACCCGGTTGTTGATGTGCACGTCAACATCACAGATGGCTCGTACCATGAAGTGGACTCAAACGAAAATGCATTCAAGATGGCTGCAATCCTAGGGGTTCGTGATGCCTTTAAGAATGCGAAGCCGATCCTACTTGAACCCGTCATGGACGTAGAAGTCACCACCCCTGAAGATTATCAAGGGGATATTATGGGAGACCTGAATCGTCGCCGTGGCCAAATCCAGGAGATCGAGAATAAGCCAACACATGCTGTGCTCAAGGCACACGTTCCTCTTGCTGAAATGTTTGGCTACTCCACTGCTGTAAGAACTCTTTCCAGCGGACGTGCTGACTACACCATGAGGCCTCGCAGCTTCGAGCAGGTCCCTCAAGCTATTGTCGACGAACTCACCAATGAGTATGCCTACGCTAGCTAAATTATCTATCTCAAGACAACAAAACATCTCTTAACTACTCTAACTAAAATCCGATATGCAACAGCAGAAAATCAGAATCCGCCTGCGCGCTTATGATCACCGCGCCATTGACAAGTCCGCTATGGAAATTGTCGAAACAGCCAAACGCACCGGTGCCAAAGTTGCCGGCCCTATCCCATTGCCTACTCGCATTGAGAAATTCAGCGTCAACCGCTCTGTAAACCAGAACAAGAAGTCTGCCGAGCAGTTCGAGATCCGCACACACAAGCGTATGCTCGACATCGTCGACCCAACAGCGCGCACCGTAGACGAGCTCAAGAAGCTTAATCTTCCTGCCGGTGTAGACATTGCAATCAAGATCTGACCTTCAGTGTTACATCATCACTAATCATTCATTTTAAATCACAAATTTTACCAATACCATGGCACTAGGACTACTAGGAAAAAAGGTCGGCATGACCCGCGTATTTGACACAGAAGCTGGCACATCGATACCAGTCACTGTTGTTGATGTTTCAGGCAATGAATTTCTCCAGGTCAAAACCTCCGAGACAGACGGATACTCCGCTGTTCAGGTTGGATATGACGATCAGCGTGAATTCCGTCTCAATCTCCCCAAGCGTGGCCACTTTAACAAGTATGGCACATCACCCAAGAAGCTCGTAAAGGAGTTTCGCTTTGAGAGTGATGCAGAAATCCCCAACACCGATGAACCACATCCTGGTGCTGCCCTATTTGAGGCCAATCAGTGGATCGACGTCATTGGTACAACTAAGGGTAAGGGTTTCCAAGGTGTTGTGAAACGCTACAACTTTGCCGGTCAACCCGACTCCCACGGCCACATGATGCACCGCCGTCCCGGTGGTGTAGGTGCAGGAACATGGCCTGGACGTATTTGGAAAAACAAGAAGATGCCTGGTCGTCACGGTGTCTATAGCCGCACGGTTCAAAATCTTAAAGTCGTTCAGGTTCGCCCTGAAGATAACGTCATTCTCGTTTCTGGTGCTGTTCCAGGCCACAAGGGTGCTTACGTTGTCATTCGTCCTGCAGTGAAGAAGACAGCACTATCTGCCAGCTAATGCAACCACCGGCGGCTCTGCTTCCGGACATTATCTGATTAACCGATAACTATTAACTGATAACTAATCATGTCAAAAACACTCTCTATTAAAGACGCACAAGCTGTGAACATCCAAGTGGTCGAAGGCCCCAAGGGTGATCAAGCCGTGCACGACCTCGTAACCGCCTACCGCGCTAATCGCCGTAGTGGCACTGCATGCACGAAAACTCGTGGTGAAGTGAAGGGCTCTAATAAAAAGCTCTGGAAGCAAAAAGGAACTGGCCGTGCACGTGCAGGCACCAACAAAAACCCTGTGTGGCGTGGTGGTGGTATTGTCTTTGGACCACGTCCTCGCTCCTATGCCAAAACAGTCAGTAAGGGAACACGTAAGCTTGCACTACGCAAGGTGCTCGGTGATCTCATCAGTGCTGGGCGCGTCATTTCCGTGCCGAGTTTTTGTATCGAAGACGGCAAGACCAAGTCATTTTCCGCAGCTGTTAAAGCAATCGCCGATGTTCGGAGTATGCTTGTGGTTGCTGAAAAATTTGATGACAAAACCTATCTCGCCGGACGCAACGTTCAGAACGTTTTGCTTATTACTGCGGCTGAAATGAACATTGAGCAGCTTCTGCTTGCTGACACGGTGGTCATCGTTGAAGACGCATACGAAACTCTAGCAAGCCGCACAGCCTAAACCATTTAACTACAAATCGTAATATGAAAGATATTTATCAAGTCATCGACACGGTTCTCATCAGTGAGAAAGCCACCCTTCTTCAGGAGGAAAACAACGAATACGTGTTTAAGGTAGACCGCAATGCGAACAAACTCGAAATCAAGCGCGCCATTGAGCAACTTTTTGGAAAGAAAGTAGCTGCTGTCCGCACTCTTAACTGCCGTGGCAAGAGCAAGCGCAATCGCCGCGCTGATGCAGGCCGCACTGCACACTGGAAAAAAGCCATCGTCCGTCTCAAGGATGGTGAAACACTTGACCTCGTCTAATTCTAGATCACGCCCTATATATCAACCTATTTCCGCTGAAAAACGATAACATCGAACCCAATAGCGTATTATGCCTCTTAAAAAATTCAAACCAGTAACTCCATCAAACCGCTACAAAGAGTGGCCATCCTACGAGGAGATTACCAAAACGACACCTGAAAAAAGTCTGACCCGCCCACTTAAGAAGAGCGGTGGACGTAACAACCAGGGCCGTATTACATGCCGTCACAAAGGTGGTGGGCACAAACGTAAATACCGTCTTGTCGACTTTAAACGCAGTAAGGTGGACGTTCCAGCGATTGTCCAAAGTATCGAGTATGATCCCAACCGTACTTGTCGCATTGCGCTTATTAAGTATGAGGACGGCGTATTAAATTACATCTTGGCTCCTGTTGGACTCAGTGTTGGTGATACAGTCATCTCGAGCGCAACGGCAGCACCCAAGCCGGGTAATGCAATGCAACTCAGGCACGTGCCGCTTGGAACTGCGATTCACAATATTGAAATGACTCCTGGAACAGGTGGCAAGATTGCCCGTTCCGCTGGGCAACAAGCTGTGCTATCCAACCGCGAAGAGGGTGGACATGCACTCGTTAAAATGCCTTCTGGCGAGATCCGCAAGTTTAATGAGAGCTGTTACTGCACGATTGGCCAAGTAGGCAACCGTGACCACATGAATGAAGTCTCTGGTAAAGCAGGCCGCAGTCGCTGGAAGGGTATACGCCCAACAGTTCGCGGTATGTGCATGAACCCTGTTGATCACCCCAATGGTGGTGGTGAGGGTAAGTCTAAGTCTGGTGGTGGTCGCCAACACCTCAAATCACCTTGGGGTCACACCAAGGGACAAAAAACTCGCAAGAAATACAAGCCGTCCAACAAGTTCATTGTTTCACGCCGTAAGAAGTAAAAAATATTTAACTGATAATTAATATGCCAAGATCACTCAAAAAAGGTGCTTTCGTTGACCAGAAGCTGCTCTCAAAAATTGATGCAGCCGAAGCTAACAAAGACAAGAAGCCCATCAAAACATGGAGCCGTAAATCCGTCATTACTCCAGACTTTGTTGGACACACATTTCATGTTCACAATGGAAAGTCATTTGTGACCGTCTATGTGAACGAAAACATGGTAGGCCATAAATTGGGCGAATTTTCGCCTACACGCATCTTCAGAGCCCACGGGGGTATAGGTAAGCGCTAATCCGACTGCCTAAAGAACCTGCAAACTTACTTTTTCGATATTCTCATGATCCCTGCAAATCACATTACCTCAGCTATCACCGGAGTTTTACTCCTTGGTGCGGTGTGTGTATGCAATGGGCAATCACTAGAGAGTAGCGAAGGGGGGGATGTAAAGCTCCGTCAACTCCAGCTCCAACTTGAGAAAGTTCAGCAATACAATCACACGCTTGCGCGTGATCTTGCTGCTTCCAAAAATCGAGAGGCTGAGTTGAGTAGGGGATTAAATGATTTACGCCTGCGCTTTGCGGCGCTCGGTGACAACCTGCTCAATGGCGGCCAGGATGCTATCCTCGATGCTGTAAAAAATACAGAAGTCATTGATAAGCAATACCGTGCTGCGGAAAAAGCGGCACTGCAACTTATGGTGGATATGCGGGAATATCTTCGCACCGCCGTTGCGGCCGATCCCGATGCACGGATTCGCTTGGAAACTTCAATACGAGAGCTTGACGTAGCGCTCGGATTAAGGCAGAACCCGCGCCCGCAGCTTACGCAAGGAAGTCTGCAGCATGCAAAAATTATCAGTATCGACGCGGAGAGCGGTGTATTGGTAGTCAATGCAGGAGAAAATCAATCCGTCCGACGGGGAATGACGTTCACTATTATGCGTGGCAAACAGAAGGTTGCAGAGGCGATCGTCACCGATGTTCGCAAGGACTTCAGCGGCTTGCTTCCTACGCATCTAGACGAATCTCACGAAGCAGTTCGGTCTGGCGACATCGCCTCCGTAAATATTTCACAACGATAACTAATTACTTTTACAAATAACTAAACCGATGGAAGTTAAATCCACATACAAATACGCCCGCATTTCGCCTAAGAAGGCTCGTGACGTTGCTCGTGCCATTCAAGGCATGCCAGTGTCTGATGCCCTTGATGTACTCGCATACACTCCACGCAAGGCTGCACAGCTTGTTGGTAAGACACTCAAGAGTGCCGTTGCCAATGCTGAGAACAATCATGAGCTTGTCGCTGACGAATTGACAATCAAAGAAGCCACCGTTGGTGACGGACCTACATTCAAGCGTTTCAAGCCACGTGCTCGTGGTTCAGCTAGCGCAATCCGCAAGCGCACGAGCCATCTCTACATTGTGCTGACTGATGAGGAAGAAATTCCTGAGCCGCGTGAGCGTTCATCTAAGCCTAAGAAGCGTGATCAAGTTTCTAAGCCAAAGAAAAAAGCTGCTGCGAAGTCCGCTAAAAAAGAGAAGAAAGAGGAAGCCGTCGAGGAGGTTGAGGAAGTGAAGGCAGAGGTCGAAGAAGTAGCTGAGGTCAAGACCGAGGCAGCAAACGAAGAAGCCGCTCCCGCTGAGGACGACAAAGGCGAAGACAAGTAACCAAATTTAAAAAACAAAACCATGGGCCAGAAAATCAATCCGATCTCATTCCGTCTCGCAGTCAATAAAGACTGGCGTTCCAAGTGGTATGCCACTGGAAAAGAATACACCGATAATCTTCATGAAGATCTAAAGATCCGAAAGTATATTAAGAAGCGCCTGCATATGTCAGGAATATCCAAGGTCATCATTGAGCGTGCCTGGAACAGTGTCCGTGTTACACTTTCTACAGCCCGTCCCGGTCTTGTGATTGGTCGTAAAGGATCTGAGATCGAGAGGATGACCAATGAGATTTCTCAGCTCTGCGGTGGCTGCCAAGTGAAAGTTGACATCCTTGAGATTCGCAAGCCTGAACTCGATGCTCAGCTTGTCGCTGAAAATGTTGCCGTTCAGCTTGAACGTCGTATTGCATTTCGCCGGGCCATGAAACGTGCCATCCAAACAGGCATGGAATTCGGTGCAGAAGGTATTCGTATCCGTTGTGCAGGTCGCCTCGGTGGTGCTGATATTGCCCGCGCTGAATCATATCGTGAGGGCACCGTGCCGCTCCAGACACTCCGTGTGCCAATCGATTACGGTTTCGCGGAAGCCGCTACCGTCTACGGTATCATCGGCATCAAGTGCTGGATCAATAAAAAGGAAGAAAAGGAAGAAAAAGGCGGCGGCGGAGGTCGTCCCCGCGGTGGTCAACGCCGTGAACGTAACGATCGTAACAACGGCTAGTCGACAACTGCTGACTAGCAAATTCATATAACTAACAAATTTTAATTAGGAGGATAATATCATGCCATTAATGCCAAAAAGAGTGAAGTTCCGCAAGTCTCATCGCGGAAACCGCGGCGGAAACGCCCAGCGCGGAAACACCGTGAGCTTCGGTGACTTCGGCCTTCAGTGCCTCGGTCGCGGATGGATGACCAATCGTCAGATCGAAGCTTGCCGTGTGGCCATCAACCGTCAGCTTAAGCGTAAAGGAAAAGTTTGGATCCGTGTATTTCCTCACAAGTCTGTCACAGCAAAGCCAGCTGAAACTCGTATGGGTAAAGGTAAAGGTGCTGTCGAGGCTTGGGTCGCGGTGATTCGTCCTGGAACGATGCTTTTTGAAGTTGCAGGTGTTTCTGAAACAGCAGCGAAGGAAGCTCTACGTTTGGCGTCCTACAAGCTTGGCGTTCCTACCCGCTTCGTTGTCCGTGGAAACCACAGCTAAAGATATACAACTTCGATAACCTACAAACAATTTTTTAAGCCATGGCCCAGTCCAATATCACAGAAATCCGCGAGCTCACCACTGAGGAGCTCATTAGCCGTCTGCGTGACCTCAAGCAGGAGTCACTTACCCTCCGCTTGCAGCAAGCGACGGGACAGCTGGAAAATACAGCACGCCGTAAACTCGTTCGTCGCGAGGTTGCACGTGTGCAAACTACACTCTCCGAGCGCCGTCTCCAGAGTTAAGCTAATTAACTAATTATTCAACATTATCAATCATGAGCGAATCTGAAACCAAAACACAAGGTATCCGCAAGACCCGCGTCGGTATTGTAATCTCCACATCTATGGATAAGACCATCGTCGTGGAATACACCAACCGCGTGCCCCACCCACGCTTCAAGAAGATCATTAAGCGATCCAAGAAGTTCTACGCCCACGATGAGAATGGTGAGGCTGCAGTAGGTGATAAGGTCAGCATTATCGAAACAAAGCCTATTTCTAAAAAGAAGTGCTGGAAGCTCCAAGAAGTTCTCACTCACTAATTCATCGGTATATTGCTTAGCGGCAATACCGGTAATTATTAATCACCAATAACCAACAAAACATTTTACTGCCATGATCCAGATGGAATCCAAAGTTCAAATCGCCGATAACACCGGTGCACGTGTTGCCAAGATGATCGGCGTCATTGGCAAGCGTACCAAGGTGGCTCGTGTTGGCGATGTTATCACAGCTCACGTTAGGGAAGCTATCCCGACGGCAAGCATCAAAAAAGGCGAGGTCGTCAAGGCTGTCGTTGTTCGCTCTGCGTATCCCGTGCGTCGTGCTGATGGCTCTGTGCTTCGTTTTGATAGCAACGCAATCGTCATTATCGATAAAGACGGAAATCCAAGAGGTACCCGCATCTTTGGCCCGGTCGCTCGTGAATTGCGCGACAAGCGCTACATGAAGATTGTATCACTCGCCCCTGAGGTTCTCTAATCAAACTATTAACTCTATTTACAATGCGTATAAAAACACACGTAAGAAAAGGTGACGAAGTCGAGGTTGTCGCAGGTAACCACAAGGGCAAACGCGGCACCGTTCTCTCAGTCAACGCGGCTAAGGGCCAAGTCGTTGTCGAGGGCGCTCGCGTCATGAAAAAAGCCATCCGCAAGTCGGAGCAAAATCCGGACGGCGGCATCGTCGAACAAGATGGCCCAATTGCTATCTCCAACGTCAAAAAAATCTCCTGAACTCATTTTTCGATGCCCTAAACGGGACGTCGTTCAAAAACCCCAGCGCTTAAGCGACCCAACAATAAGCTGACCCGCATACCATGAAACCAACACTACAATCCTACTACAAAGACAAGGCTGTCCCAGCTCTCAAAGAGCAGCATGGCTACACCAATCCACACCAGGTCCCCACCCTGGAAAAAATCGTTGTCACAACTCACGTTGGCTCTGCTTCCGATCGTAAGCAAGCCGTTGAGGATGCCATCGAAGATATTTGCAAGATCACTGGGCAGAAGCCAAGTATTTCATATGCTCGTAAGAGTGTAGCAAACTTCAAGGTGCGTGAAGGTGAAGCTGTAGGTGCTCGTGTCACCTTGCGTGGCAACCACATGTGGGAGTTCTTGGACCGTTTCATCAACATCACGGCACCCAATATTCGTGACTTCCGTGGCATTACCCCTAAGAGCTTTGATGGTCGTGGTAACTATGCGCTAGGCATTGACGACCAGGCCATTTTCCCTGAAATCGAGCTCGATAAGATTAAGCGTCAGCTTGGCTTTGATCTCATTTTTGTAACTTCCGCAAACACAGATGATGAGGGGCGTGCGCTTCTCAAGGCACTCGGCATGCCATTCCGTGAACCTAAGAAAGCCGACGACGCTGCTTAATTATCACGTAGCAATCAACGATTAACAATTTAAAGAATTACAAGCACTATGGCAGTTTTAAGTGACCCAATTTCCGATTTTCTCACCCGTCTGAAGAACGCATCACGCGCAGGCAACGAGGCATTCAAGGCCCCTCATTCTAAAATCAAGGAGGCGATCGCAAAGATTCTCCAAGACGAAGGCTACATCTGGAACTACGAGGTAGATTCCACAGGTAAGTTCCCTGAGATTAAGGTAAAAGTTAAGTATGCTGATAATGGAAACCCCATTCTCACAGATCTCAAGCGCGTATCCAAACCTGGAATACGACGTTATGTTGGTGCGGGAGAAATTCCGCGTGTCCTCAATGGCCTGGGAATATCCATCGTGTCTACCTCAAAGGGGCTCAAGACCGGTGCTGTTGCTCGCAGGGAAAAACTCGGAGGTGAAGTCCTCGCGTTTGTTTGGTAATTCGTTGCCCGTAAACATAAAATTAGGAATACAACATTATGTCACGTATTGGATTAAAAAATATCGATCTTCCCGAAAAGGTCAGTGTCAAAACTGACAGCAATGGTCTCGTTACCGTTGAAGGACCCAAAGGAAAGCTAGAGTGGACAATGCCAGAAGGCATTTCATTGGAAGAAGCTGAAGGCACCGTTACTGTAAAACGTGCTAATGAGCACCGCCGCCAGAAAGCACTTCACGGAACATCCCGCAGTTTGATTAGCAACATGATTGAGGGCGTGACCAACGGCTTTGTTAAACAGCTTGAGATTCAGGGTGTTGGTTTTCGTGCTGCTGTCAAAGGTAAGGACCTTGACCTCAGCCTCGGCAAGAGCCACCCGATTTTGCACCCGATTCCTGAGGGAATTCAAGTCACTGTTGACCAGAACACCAATATCAAGGTGGAGGGCATCGATAAGCAAGTTGTCGGACAGTTTGCAGCTGAAGTTCGTCGCTATTATCCACCAGAGCCATTTAAGGGCAAAGGCGTCCGCTACGTAGGTGAACGAGTCCGCCGTAAGGCAGGTAAGAGCGTTCAGTAATCAAAATTAACCTGCATAATTACTAAAGCACAAAACTATTTTAGAACAATGAGCACTCTCAATCGCAAAAAAGTCCGTCAACGGATTCATCGCCGCATCCGTAAAAAGGTTTCCGGCAACGCTTCTTGCCCCCGCTTGGCTGTTAGCTATTCCAATCAGCACATCTATGCCCAAATCATTGATGATGTAGCCGGTGCCACACTGTGTGCCGCATCTAGTCTTGATAAGGGCCTAGAAAATGTAGCATCCAACCAAGCCACAGCCCAGAAGGTTGGTGAACTTGTCGCCAGCCGCGCCAAGGAAGCCAACATTTCAAAGGTGGTATTTGATCGTGGCGGTCACCTCTACCACGGAAAAATCAAAGCACTCGCAGACTCCGCTCGTGAGGCTGGACTTCAATTCTAATCCATTTCAAAATCATGGCTGATAATCAAAACGAAAATAGCACACCAGCTGAGGCAAGCAATGCCCCAGCACCTGAAGCCAAAGCAGAGACTGCACCGGCATCTGAAGCTCCGGCACCCGCATCTCAAGCACCGGCATCTACACCAGCAACTCAAACAGCAGCACCCTCTGATGACTCAGGTAATCACCGGGGTGGTGGTCATGGTGGTGGACGTGGACGTGGACGTGGACGTGGACAGAGGCAAGCACCTCCGAAACCAATGACTGAAGACGGCAAGGAACTGACTGAGAAGGTCGTTTTCATCAACCGTTGTGCTACAGCTACTAAAGGTGGCCGCCGCTTTAGTTTCTCTGCCCTGATGGTATCAGGTGACAAGGAAGGTCGAGTCGGAGTTGGCTTCGGTAAGGCTCAAGAGGTTTCCGAATGCATTCGTAAGGGTAGTGATGACGCCAAGCGTTCACTAGTTCGCATTAAAATTGTGGATGGAACGATTCCTCATGAAGTGCAAGCAGAGCACGGTGGTGGAGTTGTTTTACTCAAGCCTGCATGTCCAGGAACTGGTATTATTGCTGGTGGAGGAGTCCGTGCCGTTTGTGAAGCTGTTGGCATCACTGATGTCCTCGGTAAGTCTCTTGGCTCTAATAATCACTCTAATGTGGTCAAAGCTACTTTGAAGGCACTATCTCAACTCCGCACGCGTGAGGAAGTACTCGCCAGCCGTGGGAAAAAAGTCAAAGAGTCGCTATAAACAGCGCTTATCATCAACTTTAAAACTAAACATACAAAGATATGAATTTACATAATCTCAAACCAAACCCGGGAGCCAAGCACCGAGTAAAGCGTCTAGGCTGTGGCGAAAGCTCAGGCCTTGGCAAGACCTCAGGACGTGGCCACAAGGGTCAGAAGTCTCGCTCAGGCGGTGGCGTTCGCCCAGGTTTCGAAGGTGGTCAAATGCCACTTCACCGTCGTTTGCCTAAGCGCGGCTTTAACAACACTCGCTTCCAGGACAAAATTGCTGTTGTCAATGTTGCTTCTCTTAATGAGCGCTTTGAGGATGGTGACACCGTCAACATGGGGACCCTTAAGGCAGCACGCCTGGTTAAGGGGACCTATGATGGAGTTAAAGTCTTGGGTAATGGTGACCTAGCTAAGAAGCTTACCGTGGAAGGCTGTAAGGTCAGCGCTTCAGCCAAAGAGAAAATCGAAAAGGCCGGGGGCTCTATTGTAGAGACCCAGCAGGCAGCGGAGTAAATCTGACGCTTCATTCCATGAAATAATTGATTCATGGAGGGGAGGTGCTTGAGCGCTTCCTCTTTGTGCATACAATCCCTGTGACAAAGGAAACGGGGTCTGCAGATGCAGAACCTGAATAATAATAATTAAACTGATAATAGCACTCTAATGATCTCAGCATTCGCGAGCACATGGAAAGTCCCCGAACTTCGGGAGCGTATTCTTTTCACCTTAGCCATCGTAGTGATCGTCCGTTTGGGCGTACACGTAACTCTCCCTGGAGTTGATGCCAGTGTTATTGCCGAATATTTGGCAGACAAACAAAAAAGCGGAGGCGATAGTGGCCCCGGTGCAGCAGTAGGTGCCATGCTCGGATTCTTCTCTGGTGGAGGTCTTCAAAAAATGGGAGTCTTTGCTCTGGGTATCATGCCCTACATTTCAGCATCTATTATGATGCAACTGATGACCGCAGTTGTCCCTAAGCTTTCCAAGCTTGCTCGTGAGGACGGAGGCCGTCAAAAAATCAACCAATACACTCGCGTAATTACCATCATTATTGCACTTGTTCAGGGATATTTGCTGGCTATTAGTTTGAAAAACCCGGGAAATATCCCCGGGCTTCAAGGGATTTCTAAATTTGGTGAGGTTGTCCCTGATCATGGCTTTGTATTCATCGCCATGACCGTGTTGACCATCGTTACAGGCACATTATTACTGATGTGGCTTGGTGATCAGATCACTGAGCGTGGTTTGGGCAATGGTATTTCACTCATTATTACCGTAAACATCATTTCAGCCCTTCCCGGAGCCCTAGTTATTACGTGGCAGACTCTGGTTTCAGGTGCAGATGCTGGCGTAGGAGCAGCCGCCTTCCTTGTCTTCTTGGTAGCCTTCCTCATTTTTGTCATTGCCGCCGTCATTGCCATCACCCAAGCCCAGCGTCGTATTGCCGTTCAGTATGCAAAACGTGTCATGGGACGTAAACAGCTTGGAGGTCAGACACAGTATCTCCCACTGAAGGTCAATTATGCTGGTGTGATGCCGATCATTTTTGCTACAGCAATTTTATCTCTGCCGACATTTATTCTCTCGTCGGCCTTTCCTACCGCACAATGGTCACAGAACATTCAAAATGCTCTGGCCGGTGGTGGACTTACTTATTATCTGGTCGCAGGCCTGATGATCTTTTTCTTCTCCTACTTCTGGGTGGCAACCATGTTCCAGCCGAGTGAGATTTCAGAGAACCTCAAGCGTAGTGGTGGTTATATTCCAGGCGTCCGCCCTGGCAAACCAACGGCGGAGTTTTTGGACTTCACGATGACCCGTCTCACCTTTGCAGGTGCTATCTTTCTCACCATTATCTTTATTCTTCCTTGGATTGTTTCTCAAATGCCTCGTGGTATCATCGGCAAGGAACTACCGTTCTTGGTGACTTCATTCTTTGGAGGCACTAGTTTGCTGATTCTTGTTGGTGTGTTACTTGATATGATGCGCCAAGTTGAAACTCATTTGCTGCAACGCCACTATGATGGATTCCTGCGTAAGGGTAAAATCAAGGGTCGTTACGATCGCCTCAAGAATACGGGTGAACGTGCCTCTGGCGGCACCATTATTTATCTATGGGCATTCATTGCTGCGCTTATTGTGGCTGCTGTTTCTTACTGGATTTATCAAGGAAACTAACCTGGCGATTTTGTATTGTTTTTTAAAAGCCCGGGGTAGCATCAAGCGCCTCGGGCTTTTTGTTTCTTGAGCTGTCAATTTGAGCTGTTCTGCTTTCTTATTCCATACATTAATGATCTCGTGAATTCACTAGACCAAGACAGATTATTTGAAGAGATACTTGCTGCTCGTGAGCGAGTCTATGCCCTTGGAGATGTGACACCACTGCAGCCACTAGTATTACCTGGATCTAGCTGTGAGATATGGGTAAAGCGGGAAGATCTTGGCCCCATCAAAGCCTATAAATGGCGTGGAGCTTATAATGCGATGGCCGCACTTAGTGCGGAACAACGCAGCAAGGGTATTGTTACGGCTTCTGCAGGTAATCATGCTCAAGGTGTAGCGCTGGCAGCCAAAGCACTAAACTGTAAGGCGGTTATCTATATGCCACGTGCGACACCTGAAGTGAAACGTAGCGAAGTGCAGCGCATAGGTGCAGAAATGGTGGAAATTAGACTAGTCGGTGACACTTATGATGAAGCAGGTGATGCTGCCCGAGATTTTCGTGAGCAATGTGATGGCGTCTATATTCACCCTTATGATGATGTGATGGTCATGGGTGGGCAGGGGACCTTGGCTGATGAAGTCGTGATGAGCGGTCATGGACCATTTGACCGCGTGTATGTGGCTATAGGCGGTGGTGGTCTTGCTGCTGCACTAAGCTGCTGGCTCAAGAAATATTGGCCGGAGGTCAAGATTTATGGCGTTGAGGGTGTTGAGCAAGCCTCTATGGCCGCGGCCATGAAGGCGGGACATCCGGTGAGTCTGGATTATGTTGATGTCTTTTGTGATGGTACTGCGGTGAGAAAAGCGGGCACGCTGACTTACGCATACTGTTCGAAGCTACTTGATGGCATGGTTACGGTCACGAATGATGAGGTGTGCCATTCGATCCGAACTCTCTGGGAGAGCTCTCGTATTATCCCTGAACCAAGCGGGGCGATGGCCTTGGCTGGTTTTCAGAAGCACTGTGACGAGGGTCAGGTTGATCCAGAAGAAAAGGTCCTGTGTATTGTCAGCGGAGCAAATATGGACTTTGCCCAGTTGGGTGCGATTGCACATCGTGCAGGGATAGGCTCTAAACACCGTAGATTTCTCCGAGTTCCCATTCCAGAAGGGAGGGGCACGTTAGTCGACTTTCTCACTCAGCTTCCCAGTGAGACTAGTATCATCGATTTACAATACGGAAGAATTGATTCAGCTGTGCAATACCCCGTATTGGGCTTGATCGGATCAGATCAAGAATACGACGATCTCGACGGGGTTCTTCACCAGCGTGGAGTCTCGGCAAGTGATGTATCGAGGGATGAAGATGTCGACTATCGTATCATTAATTACGCGGCAGAGCTTTTTTCCTTCCCTCTGTTTATTAATATTGAGTTCCCTGAGCGTGCAGGAGCATTGCTTCAGTTTATGATGGAGGTTAAAGATCTGGCGAGCCTCTGCTACTTTAATTATGCCTATTCTGGAGAGCGTGTTGGGCGTGCTCTTGTAGGTATGGAGTTCGAAACAGAAGCAGCACAAAAGTTCTGCCTAGAACAAATCATGGCCATGCCTGCTAGTAATACAGGTTGTATCCGTGCTGCACGTGAGGTGAGTGATGAGACATTCTTGCGTTTGACCGGCAAAAAGCGTGCGGTATCCAATAGCTGAATGTTTATTCCCTTCATTTAGGGCTTGCTTGCTTTCCCTTCAGACGTTAATTCCCCAGCACATCAATCACTTCCCATGGGTAAGCAACATAACAAAATCATCAAGCGTAGTCGTCGCAAAGAGTACTTGAAGCGTAAGAAAGATCAGGTGAAAGCCACCATCGCGCTGAAAAAATCTACGCCAGCTAAGAAGACGGCCAAAAAAGCCGCTAAGAAAGTAGCCGTAAAGAAGACGGCAGCCAAGAAGGCAGTGAAGAAAACAGCAGTGAAGAAAACAGCGGCTAAGAAAACAGCGGCTAAGAAAGCAGCGAAAAAGACGGCCAAAAAAGCGGCGAAAAAGGCTGCTCCTAAGAAGGAAGACTAAACGTCTCCAAAACGTATCTCTATTGAGTCGTTCTAAAATTTCGAAGTTGGCTGCGTATACTATATGCAGCCAGCTTTTTTTGTATCAAGCTTGAAGATTGAAGCTCGCAGCTGGCAGCTAAACGAGATGAACCCTTAGCTTGGATTACCTGCTGACATTGCTCCAGCCGGTGACTTCATCTTTGATGAATTCCACTGAGGCTCCATGACGGGGCACATAATGAACTGTGGGTTGAAAGCTGAGGCCGTGGTAGTGGCCGCGGCGTCCATAGCGCCCACAACCGTAGCCATATCCATAGTAAGGTGCTAAATCGTAACTATAAACGGGGACCATAGTATTGTAGTGCCAACGCTCAAAACTCTTGCCATGCTGGATGCCTGAGGTTTTGTGATCAGGGTTACCCATAGCGAGAAAAACAGCGGGTTTACTCATGCCGCGTGCAATTCTTCCTGTGCGTACTAATTTTTGCTCATTGGTGGTGAGTTTCTTAAACAGCTCGGGGTTGTGCTCAATACGCTTTTCAGGAGTGTTGCCGCAGCTCGCAAGTAGCACAGATAGAGGTAGAAGAAGGCAGATAAACAGTCGCATAATGGGTGAGCTTAGAGAGAAACCTGGCGGTTTGCAAATGGCCATTACTATAAAAAATCAAAAAAGATGAAGAAACATGCTTGCCAAATCAATGCAACAGCGAGCAAAGTTGGGCAAGCCCAATTAGCTTATTTGCGATACCACTATATTCCATGTCTGAAGAAATCATTCCAGCCGACGAACTAGATGAAGCCCTCAAGCGCTGCCCTGAATGGGAAGCTGAAGGCGACGCCATCACCCGCACCATCGAATTTGAAGAATACATGGAGGGCATTGACTTTGTAAATGACCTCGCGGAGATTGTTAACGAAGCTCAACACTTTCCTGAGATCGATGTCCGTGACCTTACGGTAACTATTCGTCTTAAAACAGCGGATATAGGAGGTGTGACTGAAATTGATGTAGAGCTAGCCTCTCGCATCGATAATCTTGTCGATTAACTTTAACAAGCTGCGTTGAGCATCTTAAAAAGATAGCCAGCATATAAGATTAAACTGACCGGTAGTCTCCATTGTGAGACTGCCGGTTTTTGCATTCAGGGCGGCGGCCGTCTAGAGGGTGGTGGACTCTCAGCGGGCCAGTAAGATTTGGTCGTTTTGCATGCCTGTGATTTTCTTCAGGCTAGAAACGAATCGCCACATAATGACCATGAGAATAACAAGCATGGGTAGGCCAATTACAGCAAAACCCCAGCCGGTTAGTTTAGCGACACCATCATTAAAGTCCTCCTGTGAGCCAGTATTTTCTGTAAGGAAGTGAAGCGCTAAAAAGTAGTTCATCACCATACTTAGAAAAAAAGATCCAGCGAGCAACAGCGTGCCTGAGAAGATGAGCTTCTTGTAATCAGTTTCCGCCGATTTTTCCTTGATGCGTTTTTCTATAGATGGAATGTCGAAGAAATCAGGGTTGTAGAGAAAGACTCTGATAAGGGGTGTTTTCGTCCAATGGGATACAAAGATGGTTACGCCAAAAACAAAAGGGATGGCAGCTTCCTTTAAGGCAAACCATAGAGGGGCAGCGGTGTCTACTGTGCCGTTGTCTTTGTATGCCATGATGGCGATGCCACCAGTAAGCAGAATACTCACAATGCCGAGGATGGAAAAGAAGTTGGGCTTCCTCGTTTTGATGAGATGGTGAACGCCATAGATTACGGGCAGGGAGACGGCAACCAGCATTCCAGCCACTGGACCGATGTGCCAGATCTTGTCACCATTTTTACCTAAAAAGCTAAGGGCTACGATAGGAATGAGCACGTTCCACATGATGTTGGCTAGTGGATGGTCTTGTTGTTTATTGGGCATGTTTCTCGTAGCTTGGTGAGCTTAGCTGTAGGCCTAGTTGAACTGGGCCAAACATTGTTGCTTAGGTATAAGATGTATAAGATGAAACAACGGCAAGCCCTGCAGTAACAGGAATTGCCGTTGTATCTAAAGTGTGTATAAATTAAATTTTGCCGTAGATCGAGTTGCCAGTGGACAACAGGTCGTCGCAGCATTCTTTAAGGCGATCGCAAAGGCTCTGCTCGGCTTTTTTAAGGTAACCACGTGGGTCATAGGTTTTTTTGTTGCCTACTTCACCATCAATTTTAAGCACTCCTTCGATATTTTCGCACATGTGTTTAACGATAGGTCGAGTAAATGCATACTGAGTATCCGTATCGATGTTCATCTTAATGACGCCGTAGCCGAGGGTCTCGCGAATATCAGAAAGTTCTGATCCCGAACCACCATGGAAGACGAGGTCCATTTCAGCGTCTTTACCGTATTTCTCCATGACTGCATTTTGACCGTCGCGTAGGATGGTGGGTTTCAGTTTTACTGAGCCGGGCTTGTAGGCGCCATGAACATTGCCAAAGGTGGCCGCAAACATGAAGCGGCCGATGCCATTGAGGGTTTCGTATACTTGGACCATGTCTTCTGTACTGGTGTATAATTTCTCAGCAGGGAGGCCAGAAGTGTCATGACCGTCCTCTTCTCCGCCGACACATCCAGCTTCAATTTCTAGAATGATGTTGAGCTCAGCACATTCTGCGAGCAATCCTTTGGAGATAGTTAGGTTCTCATCCAGATCAACGACAGAGCCATCAAACATGTGAGAGTTGAATAATGGGCCCTTGCCCTCTGCAATGCGCTTACGGGAAGCATCAAGAAGTGGTCGCAGGAAGCCGTCCACCTTCTCTGGGTGGCAGTGGTCGGTATGCAGGGCAACAAGCACATCATACTTCTCAGCGAGCAAGTGCGTTGCTTCGGCTAGCACTAAAGCTCCAAAGGCATCATCTGCCACAGCTGTGCCAGAGGCAAAGCCACCACCGCCGGTGGAGACTTGGATGATGCCATCAGATCCGGATTCTGAAAATGCTTTCAGCGCACCATTGATAGTGGTGATGGAGGTGACGTTGATGGCGGGATATGCATAGCCGCCGTTTTGGGCGGCATCGAGCATGGCGACGTATTCTTGAGGAGTAGCAACTGGCATGATGTTGAATTATCACAGACTTATCTGACATGCAAGCGAAGCTAGTTACCACTGAGCTATAAATCCTCGATGACATCCACGCAGCAGCGTGTCCACGTTTCGAGCCTGTCATAGAGGGGGCCGCGCAGGTCGTCGAGTGAGCAAAGAGCCAGATTGGCAATGGCATCCTCGTTTGCACGGACATCATCTGTTTCCAAATCGATCATATGAACAACGCCGAGGTGAACCTTTCCGACCTCATTAGAATCGTCGTTGAGTAGTGCGACAATCTTGTTGGTGTGAGTACCCGTGATATTGAGTTCCTCGTCAATTTCACGTTCAACGCCGGCCATGTAGGTATCCATGCCCAAATGGTCTTCGCGTTGGTCCACGGGGTTAATATGGCCACCAATGCCAATCGATACCTGAGCGTGAAGGCGGGACTCGCCACCTGATTTGCCACGGGTATAATGAAGGTATCGATCGCCTTGCTCGTCTTTGACTCTAAAGATGCAATAAGGGATGAGTTGTTTATGGGAGGGGTCGTCTTCTGCGGCACCGCGATCCATGAAGAAATTATTCTCTGGATTGAGTAGGGAGGGTAGGTAGCGCTCAACGTCGGTATTGATTCCTTGAAAATCACTGAGATTGTCAAAAAGTTGACGGGTGACAACGAGGATTTGTTCTCCTTGGTAATCTTTCATAATGATAATTTTTTGGTTAGTGCTTGGATGATTGGGTGCGGACGTAATCAATGATGTGTTGATCATCATCACCTGATGCCCAGACATGACGAAGAAAGTCGGAGGGGTGAATATTGCCGTGATCTCGCAGGAATTTACGATCACCGCCGCAGCCATACATGATGTCAGGATCGAGTTCGCCACGCAGTTTGGCGCGGGCCTTGGTCAGAATACGAGGGAAGTAGTTGCGGCCGTCAAGTGTATCACCAAAAGTAGGTAGATCACTTGTGCTAATCTCGTGCTCGCTGAGAACACCTTTTTGCACGGTAAGGAAATAATCACGTCTTACGGCGGTTACTAGGAGCGCAGTAGATTCACTCGGGGTGCCTTCGTCGACAAGATCCTCTACAAAGTCGAACATCTCACGGGGTTTGCAGCCGATAGACTGGAGGAATGTGATATCATCTGGCCCGTAATAGGAGTGATAGTCATGATTACCGCCGCGATACTTTTCTACGCAGTCGCGGAACAGGTTAAGAAATTGATCATTCCATGTCATGGTGAGGAGACCGTATGAAGAAGTGTTGAGGGGGGAATGCAAAAACAGCGATCTGTTTGGTGAAAAAGATCGCTGCTTGATTAAAAGATGAATGACTAGTTGGCTCGTCCTGAGTAAGACGACTCCGCAGTATTGATTTTAAGTTTGTCGCCGATTTTCACGAAGAGAGGCACTTGGACAACAAGGCCGGTCGCCAGCGTAGCGGGCTTAGTGGGATTGTTGGCTGTGTCACCTTTGATGCCGTCAGAAGTATCTGTAACATCAAGTTCGACAACAGCAGGAACATCGACGGTGACAGGGTTTCCTTCGATGAAAAGGATCTCGGCGGTCATTCCTTCAACAAGAAAGTTTTTGTTATCACCGATGAGTTCTGCGTCGAGAGTTACTGTTTCGTAGGTGCCCATGTCCATGAAGTGAAAGCCTTGTGGGTCTGAGTAGGAGAACTCGAGTTTCTGGCGATCGGTATCGACGATTTCCACTTTGTCGCTGGAAGCGAAGCGGATGCTTTTGGTTTTTCCCGTCTGGAAGGATCGAATGGTTGCGGCGATCAGAGCGTTGCCTTTGCCCGGTGTGCGGTGATCGAGGTTGAGAACGATACCGGTTTCGCCTTCATATTTGATACATTGGCCACGTTTGACGTGGGTTGCTACGATAGATGCCATAAGAGTATTGAGTTTTAGTTTTTGGGTTGATTGAGGGGGGATGAAAATTGAACGGCAGTGTGCTTAGAGATCGGTAAGTTGCAAGGTTGAAGTGCCGTGAATCTGAGCTGAGTCACGGCCAGGATAGATGCACTTTGGTAGCTTCAATGCTACTGCGTAGCTCGTCGTAGCGTGACGGGGCGTGAAGCCTGACCCTCATCTCTAGCTGCTCACCCGACTCCAGTGATACAGGCATGATAGGCACTTGGTAGCTGCGGATTGTTTTTTCTATTGGGATTTTGAGTGGGCGTGGCTCAGTCAGTGTGAGCCCTTCAAGTGGGCGCTTACCCAGCATTAGTTGGTTGCTTTCCTTATCCGTTAGGTTGACCTCAATGAGGTCATCAATCTCGTTATATAAGCAGGGAAAAGCAATGATTGCTCCAGCTTGGTTATCGAGCGTGTAATTTAATTCTAGGAAGTAATCAGAATCATTTTTTTTGATGATTACTGCATCAGTAACTTGAATAGTCACCATGTCGAGATCGACCTGAGCTCCAACAGGGGTGCTCTTCACTGGTGCCACAGATGATTTCTGATTACCACAGGAAGCCAGCGCTAATGAGAAAATGGTGAGAAAACGAAGATGTCGTCTCATGAGATGATGCATCAGATAAGTTTAAGGCGTGCGAAGTCCTGAGTGTCGATGAGGCCGATGGGTTTTTGATCGTGGTCTAAAACGACAATGTCATCAATGCGATGCGTGCCGATAGTGGTGATCGCTTCAGCGGCGAGCGAATCGGAAAATAAGGTGACAGGGTCGCATGTCATAAACTGGCTGACAGGCAGGTTTCCAATCTCGTTGTTTTCCTGATAAGACCTCGCGAAGTCACCGTGGGTAAATATGCCGGCCATCGATCCGTCCTCATGGGTGATGATGCATGCGCCACTTCGAGCCTGGCTCATTTGTGACAGTGCATCTTGGATGGTATCGGAAGGCTTGATGATCGCTAGGGACTCACCACTGCGCATGATATCACTCACCTTGGTCAGTAATGCTCTGCCGAGGGACCCTCCAGGATGAAATTTTGAAAAGTCTGCCTCGGTGAAGCCTCTTGATTCGAGTAAAACCATGGCGAGGGCATCTCCCATTACCAGCATGGCGGTGGAGGAGGAGGTCGGAGCTAGATTGAGCGGGCACGCTTCACGTTCTATTTCGGCGAGCAAAGTCGCATCGCTTTGCTCATCGAGAGTAGAGCCTCCTTTGCCGGTGATACTTATGAGATCAATATCAAATCGCTTGATGAAGGGCAGTATGTCGAGCAGCTCTGAGGTTTCACCAGAATAAGAGAGAGCGATAATGGCGTCACCATCTGAAATAATACCCAGATCGCCATGGAGCGCATTTTGGGAGTTCAAGACAACAGCCGTTGAGCCTGTCGAATTGAGAGTTGCAGCGATTTTATGGCCAATATTACCCGATTTACCAATACCGACGACAACGATTTTACCTCTGTTCTCAAGGCAATTTTTCAGCATGGACACAGCTTGGGCGAAGGAATCACTCAATGAGGCAGAAACTTTTTGCAGTTCTTCGATTTCCATCTCAAAGATCCGTCGCCCACGCTCCTCGTAGTTTACTTCGTTCACGGGTTTAGCTTTAGACAAAAGGGGGCAACTCTGAAAGATCAAAAGCGACCCGAATAATGATACAGAATATTTTATCTGATTTTTCTTGCCATAAAGGCAAAATGTGGCAATTTCCCGCCGCGCACAGCGCACCACTTTTGCGACCCGTTCGTCTAGTGGTTAGGACTCCGCCCTTTCACGGCGGCAACACGGGTTCGAGTCCCGTACGGGTTGCCATTTCACCCCAGCTCTGATCTTCAGGGTTGGGGTGAATTGTTTTTGAGACGTGTCAAAATATACGGGAGGAGTAGGCAGCGCCCTGCATAGGCGGGGCGGAGCTCAAGTCAACCCGTAGGTGCTCAGAACGCAAGCCGCACAGGCCCTTGGCCGCATGCGGCGCATCAGCCCGCGTTTTCATGAAGAAGACGCTAAAGATAGCTCACAGACTCGATGCAATCGAGATTAACCAAGAAGGAATCCATCGCATTTAGCGTGAGTTCGAAGTGCTTAGCACTCACATTAAAGTTAAAAAAGCTGTGATTCATGCCCTCGTATTCAATGAGCTCACATTTATTTTTCTTGCGGCTCATCGCCTTGACAAACTTGGCAATGTTTTGGTGGGCAACAATGGTGTCTGCCTTGCCATGAATGAGAAGCATTGGACAGAGACCCTTCCTGACTAGTTTTGAGGGACTGAGTTGCACGGCGTTTTTTGGATCGGCAAATCGTTCCATGCCAATGCCTTTTTTGGTGGTGTCAACAATGGCACTTAAGGCGATGACGCTTAATGGGAGTGGGGAGTATCCATTTGTAGTCTCTGTCTCGGGCATCATAGCGAGAGAGAGCGCCATGTAGGCCCCGGACGCAGCGCCCACAGCCGTAATTCTATTGGGGTCCAGTCCGAGCTCAGCGTGGTTGTTTTTCAGCCATAACATGGCCTCCTGGGCATCTTCGATGGCATTTTCGGGTGTTGTTTGCGCAGTTGATGCTACTCGGTATTCAACGATGACGGCAACCATGCCCCGACTTGCAAAATGCATAGCATGCGGGGCAAATTGGGTGGTCATGCTGACATCCCATAGGCCACCATGAAAAAAGATGACGGCGGGCCTTGAATCCGAGGTTTGATGACCTTCAGGAAAGAAACAATGAGCTGTCAACTGGGCGTCATCAACGCTGCGGTATGCATATGACTCAGCGTCCTTGAGTAATTCAAGATCCCGCTCCAAGCTCAGCGGCTTTGCCTTAGTAAGAGTGTTCATAATGGATGATCAATGTGATGTTATCATTGGTAATACATTCGCCAGCAGGCCAAGCTGCATGCGGTTGATGAGAAAAGGTTTGCCCTTAGCTGGAATTATTGTCCAATGGAAAGCGTGATGCAGGTCTATTTATTTCGTTTAGTGTTGGTGGCGATAGTGTCACTGGGCAGTATCGGTTCTGCTGGAGCTCAGGTTGCAGATCAGCAGCTTAAGTTAGGGCAATCGCTTGATGAGGTGTATACTTATTGGCGTGATGCGATGGTGAAGCGCGATTATCGGGCATGGCATCAGGTGAGCACCACCCATCGTCGAATCGCGCTCCAGAACCGCATCTTTTCCGAGAAGGGGGAATGGCCAGCAGATATTTTTAATATACCCGCGCCACCACCGACACTTAAAGGTCTTAAAATGCTGAGGGCGCGCAATAAGGGCATGACGGCAAAGTCTGTGTATTTCGGTAAAGTCAATTTCGGGATAGGTGCTGCTCCTACAGATAACCTTCTATTGCTAAGTTTTGTGTATGAGGGTCGCGGTTGGAAATATGATACAGCAGAGTTTATCAACCTAGACAATCTGAAGGATGTAAGAGCCCAGATCGCATCAGGTAATCTAGCTTATGTCGATGACCAGGCTTTTTTGCCTACAGGGGTAAAGCCATTGACTCCCCATGAAGTCCCTAGAGCCAAATACATTGCTAAGGTATACTCATATTGTCCAGGCAGGGAGGTCAAGGTGAGGGTCAATAAGATCAGTAAACACCGGTTTCAAGACAACCAGCAATCAGAGGTTGTTATCGGAGGTGCTCGGGATGGAATCAATGAGCTTAGTTACGAAATCAGAGACCTCCCTGGGTATCAGGGGGATGATCCGATCACGATACGGGTCTACCTGATGTCTCAGGTCGAGGGTATTAAGCCCATTAAGATATACCAGTATCAGACAAGGCAGGGGGAGAAACCCAAAGCACAGGATTCAGCGGTGTTTCAGGTGAATGCGGAAACGGCAGCAAAGATCCTTGGGCTGCGTTGATGTAATTGCATCATCAGGCTTGCGTCGGCATTAACCCAATCTTGGTCAGAAATATAGGCTTCTGGCCCAGCGCAATTTTGGACAGAGATCTCATATATGAGGTTTCTTAGTTTTTCGACAAGTTGGGGGATGCCTACAAGGCATTTTGCCTGAAGGGGATTGCTTGGGAATGCCAATATTCATTAGCTCATTCAAATGAGCGACTTCATCCCAACACCGAGAAAAATGCCGTGATGCTGATATAGCTATGAACGTGATATGAGAGTTGAAAATATCAGTAAGATATCGGCTTGAAATTCCTAGGGTATCTGTGCAAGAGACAGGCCGCAGTGGACCGGTGGATGCTTATCATAGCCATAATCCTTGCAGCTGTGGCAGCTGTGCAAGGGGCTCGCTACGTGCGCCGTGGTCACAGGTCTCGGTGGACGGTGTTATGGATGCTGTTTTGCTTTATCGCTCAGCTGACAATACTGAGCATTCGCGGGGAAATGCGTGCCAGTTGCCCCCTTGGAGACACGGGCGAGGTATTGATCTTTTCCGCATGGTCGCTGACAATGTTTTATATGGCGGTGGGCTCTGTTTACCGGCTTTCACTATTGGGGGTTTTTACGGCACCGCTGGTCTGTTTTTTATTGTCGCTAGCCTTGATGCCAGGGCTGCTTGACGCGAGCCCAGAACGCAAAACGGTAGTAGATGGCTGGAGGGAATCTCACGCTGCATTTTCCGTGTTGGCATATGGTGCGTTGGGTTTAGCTGCTGTTGCGGGTGTGATGTTTATTGTGCTTAATAGGCAGTTGAAAGATGCGCTGATGAGCACCGGCTTGTTTGCCAACCTGCCACCGGCTCGTGACTTGAGTAAGGTTGTTGAGCGTTTGTTATTACTTGGCTTTGCATTACTCACCTTAGGGCTTGTCTGTGGTTTGGTGATGGAGAAGACCGGCGCTGCTAATAAACATCTGTATGTCGCCCTGGGGCAATGGGCAGCGTATGCTGTTTTACTGATTTTAAAATGGTGGCGCGGTATGCCACCAGGAAAGCTGGCCATGGCCGCGGTGTTGCTTTTTGTGCTGTCTTTGATGATTTTCCCCCTGATCAACTAGATGGAATTGATATGCATGGGACTCAATCATGAAACCGCACCTGTCGAGGTGAGGGAGCATTTTGCAGTATCTGAGGATCAACTTGGTTCTCAGGCAAGGAAGTTGACTGAGCTGACAACCATTGCTGAGGGCGTTGTGATATCAACATGCAACCGCATGGAAGTCTATGTGGCCGCAGAAGACCGCCAAATGGGATTGGATGTATTGCGGCAGCATTTATCAGAAGGTCATGATGACGAGGATATGTCACACCTTTACCAAAAATGTGGAGACGATGCCAAGCAGCACCTATTTGCACTGGTGTGTGGCCTTGATTCTATGGTGCTGGGAGAGACAGAAATTTTCGGGCAAGTGAAACACGCCTACAAACAAGCTTTCGAGGCAGGTGCAACCAAAGGGGTGTTGAATCGTTTGTTTCAAAAGTCGTTCGCGGTTGGCAAGCGTATCCGCACTCATACACGTATTCAAATGGGCGCTACATCGGTAGGTAATGTTGCCGTTGATCTGGCGGAGAAAATTTTTGGTAAGCTTAACGGTAGTCATGTCATGATCATCGGTGCTGGAGAGACGAGCCGACTGGTAGCTAAGAGCATGATTTCACGGGGGGCAAGCCAGTTGACGGTGACAAATAGATCTATTGAGCGAGCTAGGTCTTTGGCGGAGGAGCTCAACGGTGAGGTCGTTCCCTTTGACTCGTGGGAGGAAGCTCTCGTGAAAGCAGATGTGATCGTATCCTCAACGGGTGCCTCGGAACCAGTGTTACATGCATCTCAAATTGAGGCAGTTCGTAGAAAGCGTAAGTTTCGTCCATTGTTTTTAATTGATATTGCAGTGCCACGAGATATTGAGGCACAGGCTGGCGACATCGAAGAGGTCTACCTCTACGACATTGATAAACTGCAACAACTGGCGAGCCTCGCCAAAGAATCTCGAGCCAAGCAAGTTACACTTTGTGAACAAATGATCGCAGAGGAAATCAGTCAAACATCATGAAACCACTTGTCGTTGGAACACGAGGCAGCGCACTCGCCCTTGCCCAGGCGGATATGACTGAGCTCGCGCTGAGAGCTCATTTTCCTGAGCGCGAAATCGTGCGTAAAATCATCACCACAACCGGAGACAGGCGAACGGATGTGCCGCTCTCACAGGTTGCCAAGGTGGAGGGGGTTTTTGACAAAGGAGTTTTCATCAAGGAGCTTGAAGTTGCGCTGCAAAATGGTGAGGTCGATCTTGCTGTGCATAGCATGAAAGACGTGCCAACCGTGCTCGCAGACCACTTTGAGGTGGTAGGTGCGCTCGAGCGTGCGCCCGTGAGGGATGTGCTGGTATGTTCTGAGGCAGATAGCTTGGATGCATTACCTGAGGGTGCTCTGGTTGCGACAGGTAGTGTTCGTAGACAAAGGCAGTTACAATGGCTGAGGCCAGATATTAAAGTCGTCGATATCCGCGGAAATGTTCCTACTCGGTTACAGAAGCTCCGTGATAACAACGAGCTAGATGCGATCATGCTTGCCGAGGCAGGTTTGGTGAGGCTTGGTTATGACTTGAGTGCGGAACTTGAGGGTGGACTGCATGCCATTGCGATGCCGGCTGATGACTTTTTGCCTGCAGCAGGGCAGGGCATCGTGGGTTTTGAAATTCGTAAAGGAGATACAGATACACAGGCTTATATTGATGCCATTAACCACCATGAATCCATGATATTGCTAAGGGCGGAGCGAGAGTTTCTGCGTTTGCTGGATGCTGGATGTCACACCCCTGTCGGAGTCAGATCATGGATCGAGGATGGTTCCATCCACATGAAGGCGAGGGTGTTTGATGAACATTCTGATGAAGAGCCAACGGAATCTGATGTCAAAGGAGATTTGGCCGAGCCTGAGCAGGTGGCCGGTGAACTTTACAACACTTTGAAATGAGTGGGATATGCTATTTGGCTGGAGCCGGTCCTGGAGACCCAGGCTTGGTAACCCTAAAGGCAAAGCAGTGTATCGAGCAGGCAGATGTTCTTGTTTTCGATGCGCTCAGTAGTGCTGAGCTGCTGACATGGGTGAAGCCGGGGTGCGAAAAAATCGATGTTGGTAAACGTGCAGCAGACCATAAACTTCCCCAAGATCAGATCAACCAACTGCTGGTGGAGAAAGTTCGTGAGGGAAACGTTGTTGTCAGATTAAAAGGAGGGGACCCAATGATCTTTGGGCGAGGAGGAGAGGAGGCCGCGGCACTCTCTCAGGCAGGGCTGAAATTTGAGATTGTTCCGGGTATTTCATCGGCTTTTGCAGGGCCGATCTATGCGGGAATTCCTCTTACTCACAGGGAATATGGGTCACAACTTACCGTCTTCTCAGGTCATGATTCCATTGATAAGGAGAGCAGTGATTTGGATTATGCTCAACTTGCCAAGGCGCCAGGAACCAAGATTTTTTTGATGGGGGTGGCAAGATTACGCGAGATCACGGCTAAGCTTGTTGAACATGGTGCTGAGCCTGCTACACCCATCGCTCTGACCCGCTGGGCAACCACAGGCAGGCAAAAAACAATCACCGGCACTTTGGCGGATATTGCCGATATTGCCGAAGCAGAAAATTTCAAGGCGCCCGCAGTGGGCGTCATTGGTCACATTATTAACGAAATGGAAAATATCGAATGGTATGAAAAACGGCCCCTCAAGGGGAAACGCATTGTTGTCACCCGAAGCCAAGAGCAGGCCCCGGAATTAGTCAACAAGCTCAGCGAACTAGGAGCTGATGTTATCGAGCTCCCAGTATTAAAGATTTGCGACCCAGTTGATAAGCAGGGTTTTGCTGAGTGCGTCGTCAATGTGCACACCTATGATTGGCTGGTATTTAGTAGCACCAATGGTGTGCGTAGGTTTTTTGATGCGTTTTTTGCGCTTTATAAGGATGCGCGCAGCCTTGGAGGTGTGCGTATTGCGGCGGTCGGACCTGGAACGCAAGCGGCCATCGAAAGCTATCGCTTTGCGGTGGATCTCGTCCCAGAACGTCATATTGCCGAAGGTCTGCTCGAGACATTTCAAAATGAGCATAGCATTGATAGCCAGACGATGCTCTGGGTGCGTCCTGAAAATGCTCGCCCCGTGCTTGTTGATGGTTTGACAGAGCAGAATGCTATTGTTGACGAGTGTATTGCTTACCGTATCGAGGCTGAAAAAGATGATCCCACGGGAGCGGTGGAGCGTCTCTCAGAGGAGGGGGCGGACATGATCACCTTCACCAGCTCCTCAACAGCAAAGTATTTTCATGATCTTGGCCTGCCATGGCCCGGAGACTGTGTAGCGGTAAGTATCGGCCCAATAACCACCGCCAAACTCAAAGATTTGGGGTGTGACCAGCTCATTGAGGCAGAAAGCCACAGTATTGAGGGCATTGTCGCAGCCATTGTTGACCAGTTCAGTGGCAGTTAATACGTTATTTAGCTTGCACGAGAGCCCGCTAGAGGGCAGTATTCAGCTCCTTACAATAGTATCTTTATAAACAAACTAAGGTTTAAATGATTCATTTTCCCGATTACGCACCGCTTGGTGACGACCAAAAGAAGCAACTTTCATTATCACTAGGTTCCTTAAGCCCAGAGCAATTGGCTTGGGTGAGTGGTTTTATTGCCGGCTCTGGCAACGCCAATCAAGTTATTCCAGTTGATGCAGGATCCACCGGTGCTGTGAACTCGGCAAGTCAGTCGATCACCGTGCTTTATGGAACGGAGTCCGGAAACTCTGAAGCACTGGCTAGTCAGCTTGTTTCTCAGGCGAAGCAAAAGGGTTACCGGCCACGTTTGCTTAATATGGCTGACGCCACACTTGCCAACCTTGGGGAGTCAGAGCGTCTACTCGTCGTGGTAAGCACCTGGGGTGATGGTGAGCCACCAGAATCTTCGGAAGCTTTCTACAACGAGCTGATGGAGGGTGAGCTAGCACTAGGTGGAGTTGAATTTTCTGTCTGCGCTTTGGGAGACACGAGTTACGACCTGTTTTGCCAAACAGGTAAGGACATCGATGCGAGGTTAGAAAAACTCGGAGCCAAGCGTGTAGTCGATCGTGTCGATTGTGACCTTGAGTTTGATGAAGCTTTTGCAGCCTGGAGTCATTCAGTTTGGAACGAGTTTGGAGCCGGTGCTGCAGTGGTTGCGCCGTCATCATTGCAGCAGAGCCAACAGGTGGTTTTTGATAAGAAGAACCCTTTCCCTGCTGAGGTCATCGAGAACCAGCTGCTTAGCAGTAGTCGTTCAGCAAAAGAGACCTACCATATTGAGCTTTCGCTTGAAGGTTCTGGTTTTGATTATCAGCCAGGTGATGTGCTTGGTGTGATTCCACGAAACTCTGACGATGTAGTGGCGTCCTTACTCAAAGCCGGTGGTCTCGATGGTGACGCAGAAGTTGAGCATCACGTCATCGGCAAAATGCCTTTGGTCAACGCCCTGACGACTGAGCTCGATATTACCGGTTTGTCTCGCAAGGTAGCGGCTTCATGGCAACAGATTTGCGGCTCAGAGGAGTTGGCTGAGTTGCTGGCACCTGAGTCTAAAGAGAAGTTCAAGCAATGGAGCTTTGGGCGTCAGATTATTGACTTGCTGGAGCTTTATCCTGCCAAAACATTGAAGCCTCAGCAGCTTGTTGATATTTTGCGCAAGCTTCCCGTTCGCTTGTATTCAATAGCATCTAGTTTGAAGGCGCATCCAGGAGAGGTTCATATGACGGTGGCGGCAGTGAGATATAATAGCCATGACAAAACCCGTAAGGGCGTGGCCTCAACTTTCCTTGCTGATGACGCACCTAAGGGGTCGAAGGTTTCTGTATACACTCATCACAATAAGAATTTCCGCCTGCCTGATAGCAATGACACTCCGATTATCATGGTTGGGCCAGGCACCGGTATTGCACCTTTCCGAGCATTCATCGAAGAGCGTTCTGCGGCGCAGGCTAAGGGAAATAGTTGGCTGTTCTTTGGCGATCAGCACTATAACGAAGACTTTCTCTACCAGCTTGAGTGGCAGGAGCATTTGAAAAATGGTGCTTTATCACGGATTGATGTCGCCTTCTCGCGCGACCAACCAGAAAAAGTTTACGTTCAGCATAAGTTAGCGGAACACGCCAAAGATATCTGGCAATGGTTGCAGGATGGCGCTCACTTTTATGTCTGTGGAGACGCCACGTATATGGCGAAGGATGTCAACCAAACCTTGATTGATATCGTTGCAAGTCAGGGTGGAATGAGTCAAGAGGAGGCGGAGGCTTATGTTGCCGCATTGAAAAAAGACAAACGCTACCAGCGCGACGTTTATTAGGAGACGGTAAGCACAAACATATTTATCGGTTCGTTAGAGCCAATTACTAATCATATTATGAGCAAAGAGATAAAGCTATCGGCCAATGAGCCACTTAAAATCAACAGTGATTATTTGCGCGGAACCTTGGCTGAGGAAATTGCTGACACCAGCACGGGATCGATCGCGGCTGATAGTCAGCAGCTTAGCAAATTCCACGGCATGTATTTGCAGGATGACCGTGATGTCCGCAAAGAGCGCCGTCAGAAGAAGCTCGAAAAAGCATTTAGTTTCCTGATTCGGGTGCGTCTTCCAGCGGGAGTAGCCAGTCCTCAGCAATGGCTCGCAATGGACCGTATTGCTGACGAATACGCTAATGGAACACTTAAGATCACCACGCGTCAGACATGGCAGTTACACGGGGTGATCAAAAATAATTTGAAGTCTTCTATTCAGGCAATGGATAAGGTTCTTTTGGACTGTATTGCTGCCTGTGGAGATGTGAATCGTAATGTCATTTGTAATGCTAACCCACACTTGAGTGATGTGCACTCTGAGGCAGTTGAATTATCACGCAACATCAGCGAGCACCTGCTGCCACAAAGCCGAGCTTACCATGAGATTTTCCTCGATGAGGAAAAGGTGATTAGTAGTGAAGAGGAAATCGAGCCCCTGTATGGCAAAACCTACTTGCCCCGTAAATTCAAAATCAACGTGGCGATTCCTCCGGGTAACGATACGGATATTTATGCACAGTGCCTCTCCTTTATCGCGATTGTCGAAGCAGAGAAAATCGTCGGTTACAACGTGACCGTTGGTGGCGGTATGGGCATGACCCACGGCAAGGAAAACACCTTTCCTCGCACCGCAGATTTGATTGGTTTTGTTACTCCAGACAAGGCGGTAGATGTTGCTGAGAAGGTGATGCTGGTGCAGCGTGACTTTGGCGACCGCACAGACCGCAAGCAGTCTCGACTCAAGTATACCGTGGAACGCATGACGGCAGGCGGCTTCCGCGATAAACTAGAGCAATACCTTGGCTATCAACTGGAGCCTGCGCGCGATTTCACCTTTGAATACAATGGTGATCGTTTCGGTTGGGTTCAGGATGATAAGGGAAATCATCATCTGACTCTATTTGTTCCGGGTGGCCGAGTGTGTGATACTCCATCATCACCGATGAAGTCGGGCATTGCCGCTGTTGCTAAAATCCATAAGGGGGAGTTCCGCATGACGGCCAACCAAAACCTCGTTATTGCTAATATCAGTGACGAGCAAAGGCCCGAAATCGAAGCGATTCTGAAGGAATATAAGATTCTTAATAGCCATGAGCGCTCTGCACTTAGGCTCAATTCGATTGCTTGTGTAGCCTTGCCTACATGCGGTTTGGCACTTGCCGAGGCTGAGCGTTATCTGCCTGATCTGATCACCGAGCTCGAGGAAGTTGTCGAGGAGGCTGGATTAAAACACGATGCGATTACGATACGTATGACCGGATGCCCTAATGGATGCGGTCGGCCGTTTCTTGCTGAGATCGGTTTTGTCGGCAGGGCACCTGGTAAATATAATGTTTATCTCGGTGGTGGCTTTCACGGGCAGAGGCTCAACAAACTCTATCGTCAGTCAGTCCTGGCCGGCGACATCAAAGAATTACTCTCACCTATCATCCGTGCTTACGCCAAAGAGCGCAACGAGGGCGAGCGGTTTGGTGACTTTGTCATCCGTAATGGATACGTCAAAGAGACGACTGCAGGCAACAATTTCCACGCCAATGTGGAGCAGGTATAAGCACGATGATCAAGATGGCCGAGGGGATACAAACAGTAACAGATGTGGAGAAGGTGAATGCCACCTTCATGGAGATGTCTGCGCCCGATCGGATGATATGGCTGCATGAGCAATATGGTTCGAGGCTTGTCCTTAGTAGTAGTTTTGGTCTGCAGGCGGCGGTAATGCTCGACCTTGTGCGTAAGCATGCGCCTCAAATACCGGTTGTTTGGATTGATACTGGATATTTATTTGCTGAAACCTATCAATATGCTGAACATTTGATCGAGTCATTCGGCTTGAATGTGAACGTGTACCAACCAAAAATCTCTGCAGCTCGTCAGGAGGCGCTCTATGGCAAGCTCTGGGAGCAGGGGGAGGATGGCAATGCTCGTTATGGTTTGATCAATAAGATCGAGCCAATGAATCGTGCCCTGAACGAATTCGGCGCCGATATCTGGATCAGCGGTTTGAGAAGATCGCACTCCAGTAGTCGTGCTCACCGTCATTTTGCTGAGCAGCAAAAAACCACGATAAAGGTCTATCCTATCCTGGACTGGGCCGATGCGCAGGTATCAGCCTATTTTTACGATAATAATTTGCCCAAGCACCCTCTGGAATCAGAGGGTTACCAGACGATGGGGGACTGGCATTCCACTTCCCCTGTGGTCGATGGTGGCTCTGCTGAATCCTCCCGGTTTTCTGGAGATAAGTATGAGTGTGGGCTACATCTGGACTCTGATACTCCAGACTTTCAGATTTGATGCTTGGTTGCTCATTGGTGAGAGATTAGATATTGGCTATTGTGGTAACACTCCTCTTACTAGGTCACGGATCATCAAAACATTCTGACTCGTCGCGCTCAGTCAGAGAGCATGCTGAAATATTATCTCAGGCTGGTTGTTTTACTGAAGTTCGCTGTGCATTTCTTAAGGAGGAGCCTTTCATTGAGCACGCCCTCGACGGTGTGGAGGAGGAGCAGGTCATCATTGTCCCTGATTTCCTGGCCGAAGGGTATTTCACTCGCCAAGTAGTTCCTGCGAAACTGGGCGATAAATTACGATCAGCAAACATCTGCTGCACGCCACCTGTAGGGACCCACCCGATGATGGCGGAGATCATCAATGACGCGGCGAGAGAAGTTATGGGCGATTGGAAGCCTGAACAGACAAGTTTACTGGTCGTGGGCCATGGCTCAGGAAAAAATGCATGCTCGAAGCAGAGTTTATTGGGCCACCTTCAGGAGGTGCGTAATAATACCGACTTTGCACAAGTGGCGGATCTATGGCTGGAGGAGTTACCGCTGGTAAGTTCTTGGAAAGAGGTGGCTACAAAGCGCCAGATTATTGTGATTCCCTACCTTCTTAACGATGGCCAGCATGGTGGCTGGGACATTCCTGAAGAACTTGGCTTGCCTCTTGATCGGCCGATTCACGCTCAAACCCATGATGTCGAGGGCTGCCAGATCAGGCTTACTGCTGCACTGGGAACATCGCCCAGATTTGCTGAGGTTATTTCTCAGCTTGCTGAAATTTGGGGGCAAACAAGCGGGGGATAAAAAACGCGCCGGCACAGGACATGCCGACACGTATATTGAATGCTTCGATTGAACGGCGGAGCTATCTATCGTAGGAAAATCGCCTATTCATTATGGATGTGTCCCGGTTGGCCGTGCGGCGGGTTGACCTTAGCTTTGGCGGCATCCGCCTTCATTTTTTGCAGCTTGGGTTTAAACTCATTGGCAAACTTGCCTATGCGGCTCTCCGGGGCAACAGCGACAAGCTCATCAAGTAATTCAGCTGCCATGTCGAACTGTTGGCCTGCGAGTAGGGGATTCATTTTCATGCTGAGCACACCCTGTTTTTCTTCTCCTTCAATTGGGTGATTAGCGATGAATTTGTCGATCATAGCGATCGCCTCATCATGTTTGCCAGAGCGCATGGCGGCCATATATTCTTTTTCAAGATTGGTCTTAGCTTGCTTGCGATTAAGAGCAGTCATAAACCCGCTCTCATCCTCAGGATCAAGCGCTTCAATTTGCCCGGTGATGTCACCGTAATGACTGAGTTGATCGTCAGGTAGAAGTTTGAGGGCAGCGACTAGGGCCTTGGCTTTAGCCGTGCCTTCAAGTTTTTCAGCTGCTGAAAAATCCTCATCGCGTTGTTTTTTCACGGCGAGTAAGCCATCGAGGTGAGTGAGGTATTTCTCGGGGCCGCCGGCTTGATAGCCGGTCCGAGCATAGGGCCGACCTTGGTTGTCGAGTAACAGAATGGTGGGGAAGCCCTGAATGGAGTATTTCTCCTTGAGCAGCTCATTTTGTTTTTGAGTAGACTCATCGAGTTTAGATTTGTCTTGAGGGAAATCGAGCTCAACGAGGACGAAGTTGTCTGCGACACCCTTTTTGAAGGCATCGTGCTGAAAGACCTCATCGACTAGCTTGATACACCAGCCGCACCAGTCCGATCCGGTAAAGTCAACAAGCAGGTCTTTATTCTCGGCGGCAGCTTTTTGCTTGGCGGCTTCGAAGTCGGTCATCCACTCATCACCTGCAGCGGTTGAGAGAGATACGGTCATTGCCAGTAATAGACTGGCGAGCATTGTTTTTTTCATGATCATGGAGTGTCGTTATCGCTTCTCGGTAATTTTTCTAGTGAGGGGGGATAGAATATGGGGATTTTATTCGGTGGTGTCCAATCATAACGACGTTGGTGGAGGGATTTGTTTTTTCCTGTAAGCTAAGTTGCTTTTCAGGTTGCCGAATTCGTCAGGATTGGCAGGATGAGTCGGCATGGCTTATACAGCAGAAAAAGCGTTTGATTTGATTGAGGCAGCTCACCATCGAGGTAGGCTAGCTCACGCTTTTCTCATTACTGGTCCTGCTGGGAGCGGCAAGGCTGCGCTTGCGGCTAAGATCGTGCAGATGGTCAACCCTCCGCAAGATGGTGGAGGTGGCAACAATTTATTTGGCGAGGTTGAGGTGCCTGAAGAAAAGTCACTCGATGAGCTTGAGGGGGACCTTGTAAGGGTCGTCAGACCAAGGTCGAAATCACGACGTATTACTGTTGATGATATGCGGGTTTTAGAGAAGTCCTTTCATGTGGCGTCAGCCTCAGGAAGTTGGAAGGTGGGGGTTATACTTGGTGCAGATCGCATGGGTGCTGGCGCTGAAAACGCATTTTTGAAGACCTTAGAGGAACCTCCTCCTGAGTGCTTGTTGATGTTGCTGAGCGATGCTCCCGAGCTGTTATTGCCAACCGTGCTCTCAAGATGTGTCAAACTACCATTGATGGCTCGCCCCGATCAAGGGTTTGTCAGTGAGGCGAGTCAGGCTTTATTGTCGGCACTGGCATCCATGGCTAAGCAGGGTATTGGAAACCTGCAAGCAGCCCTTACTTTGCGTGCCTCTTTCAGCTCCATTTTAGCCAAGCAGAAGGCAGAAATCAGCAAGTGCAATGAGGCGGCATTTAAGGAGGAGAGTAAAAAATACAAAAACACAACGGACAGTGGTGATTGGCTCAAAAATCGTGAGAAGTATTATCTGGGGCTTACCGAGTCCGAATATCTCAATGAACGTGAGAAGCTCATTGAGACACTTGTATGTTGGGTGGGGGACGTAGTGCGCCAAAAATGTTCAGTCGATCAGCTGGATTTTCCATCGGAACGTGACACCACAGCATCGGTAGCATCAAATCATGCAATCAATGACCTGCTTTGCCGCATGGAGGGAATTGAGCAACTGCGGGCGAATTTAGAAACCAATGTCCAAGAGCAGTTGGCACTGGAGGTGGCATTCCTGACGGCATTTGGCTAGCAACTTATCGCGTAGAGTAAGCTGATATCTGCTGTGATGTCCTGATCTGCGCACGGTTTGGCTTGAAGCGACGAGTAACACTATTACAATAGGCCATCTGCCAGACTGATGTCATACACGCCATGATTAAGAGGCTCTTTGTAAGCTGCGCCTGTCGGATTTTTGAATTATGAACAACCCATTTCGCAAAGACCTGGAATCCCGCTCTCGCCCTGAGGCCTGCACGGTCGTTATTTTTGGTGCCACAGGTGACCTTACCCATCGTAAGCTGATACCAGCGTTGTATAACTTGCAGGTTGAAGGCGCCTTGCCGGCGGGAGTGAAAATCATCGGTTTTGCACGCCGGGATAAATCAGATGAGGAATTCTGCCGTGGTCTCGAAGAGGTCAATAAGAAGGTTTCGAGGAGTGGTCACGATGATTCCATATGGGAGGACTATGCTGAAAACATTCATTATCACCAGAGTGAGTTCCAAGACGCCAGCGGATATCAGAGGCTCGCAGAACGACTTGATGAGATTGATCGTGAGCGCGGAGGAAATGGGCACAGGCTTTTTTACATTGCCAGTGCACCAGAATATTTTGACGATATTTTAGAGAATCTTAAAAAAGCGGGCATCAACCGCAACAAAAAAGGCTTTTGGTCGAGGGTTATTGTAGAAAAGCCTTTTGGTACGGATTTACCCACTGCCAAGCATCTCAATCAGGTAGTGAGTAAAACATTCCGTGAGCGTGATACCTACCGGATTGATCATTATTTGGGTAAAGAGACCGCTCAAAACATTATGGTGCTTCGCTTTGCCAATGCGATTTTTGAACCTCTATGGAATAACCGCTGTATTGAGCAGATTCAGATTACTTGCTCGGAAAACCTTGGCATGGAAGGCGGGCGAGGTGCTTATTATGATAGCGCAGGTGCAATGCGAGATATGGTGCAAAACCATTTGTTGCAGCTGCTGAGTTTGGTCGCAATGGAGCCGCCAACTGATTTGTCTGCTGACGGGGTCAGGGACGAAAAAGTAAAGGTGCTGCGCTCGCTGCGCCAGTGGAATACGCCTGAGCTTGTGGCCGATAACGTGGTGCGTGCCCAATACATTGCCGGTCATGTTGATGGCGAGAATGTTGTCGGATATCGCGAAGAGGATCGCGTAGACCCGGAGTCGATGACGGAGTCTTATGTAGCATTGCGCGTGCTTGTTGATACTTGGCGCTGGAGTGGCGTGCCGTTTTATGTGCGCATGGGCAAACAGCTGCCTAAGAAAGCGACAGAAATATCGATCCATTTCAAAGAACCTCCAACGGTCTTATTTAATGCTCTATCTGGCGGCGTCCCGGGAGGGAATGTATTGGTTATGAGAATACAGCCCGATGAGGGTATTTCTCTTAGGATGGTTTCTAAAATACCAGGATCAAGCCTACGCATGGAGCCTGTGAAGATGGATTTCCATTACGCGACGAGTTTTGGCAAAGGTAGCCCAGAAGCCTATGAACGCCTGCTATTGGACTCTATGGCAGGGGATGCCACTTTGTTTGCACGCCGTGACGAAGTAGAGGAAGCATGGAAGTTTATTGATCACATTCATCATGCCTGGCATCAGTCGAAGCTGCCACCAGTGATGTCAGAGTATGTTGCCGGCACCTGGGGCCCCAAAGAAGCAGATGACTTATTGGGTAAGAACGGTCATAAATGGAGGAGGCTATAGGAAGTCGTCATGATGAGTGATTACGCTGACAATGATTACGCCATGGCCCTCGGTAAAGAGGTGGCCATCGCTGATGTGGATAAAGAACTGCACCTGTTGTGGGAGGAGGATAAAGCGAGCACCAACGCATCCCTCATTAACCTAGCGGTTTATTCTGAGCAAAAAGGAGCCATTATCAAAAACTCCGAACATGTTCAGATCATTACCCGTGAGCATGCTTGCCGAGCGATTTTAATCGGTATTGACCGTAATAATCCCGATGCATCAATTCGCGCGTGGATAACAGCACATTGCCACCTATCTCATGGACGAAAAAGTGTTTGTTGTGAACAAATAGCCTTTCAGCTGACGGGAAAGTCCACGGGAAGATTGCGCAATACCGTGTTTTCTCACCTCAATAGTGATTTGCCATTGGTGTTTTGGTGGCAAGGCGAATTGAGCTCTTTGTTTTCTGAACGGTTATATAGTCTGATTGATCGTTTTATTTTTGATAGCTCGGAGTGGGCAAATCCACTGGAATCCTATGGCTGCATCGGTGAGGCAATGCAAAGTGAACATTCACTTCTGCCGATGGATATTGAGTGGACGCGAAGTTCTCAGATTCGCATGGCAGTGGCAGGATTGTTTGACGACCCGATGGCAGCGAGTGCCCTTCAGCATATGAGTGAGTTGCGGGTAGTGGTGCATCCCAAACACCGTATGGCTGGATTACAACTGCTGGCATGGGTGATTCAAAGGACCGGTTGGAAGCAGAGCAAAGAGCTGCCTCTGGGGAGTGACAATGGAGATATCTATCATTACGAAACAACCGAAGGATCTGATGTTGTCGTTACTATTGTATCAGATCCTTTGTCTGCCCCTGTGGGTATGATGGAATTTAAATGTGCGCGCTGTGAGGTCAGGGTCACGCGTGATGCAGGATCGCCTTACATTCGTCAGGAGCTTCATGCTGGGGTACATCAAATCGAGCGTTGCACACCTTCTAATAGTGATGACTCTGCTGACCTTGTCATGAATCAGCTCTCGAGAGGGGGCAACAACTCGCTCTACCGCGCGGTGATGCCCGATTTTTTAAAGCTGCTCGGTGGAGAGCTGAATTGTGGCTGTGAAGTGGAAGATGTTTGATCTATGTCAGTACTCATTGTCATTGCTAGTTCAGGCCAAGAAATGCGTTGTGCACTTTCTCCAGGCCAACGGTAGTTAGCGGGCCGTGACCAGGGCACAATACCGTATTTGATGAGAGGGTCATTAGGTTTTCTTTTGCGGTTTTCAGAGCCAGTTTATAGCTCTCCGAGTTAGGGCTTTTACCCATAGAACCAGCGAACACACTGTCACCAATGATGCAGACGGGAACACTTAGTCCATCATAGTGATAAGCTCTCGCAGGATGGATGTGGCCACTTACATGGATGGCTGTGAGTTTGTTTCCAGAGCAGGTTTTTTCTGTTTGGCCGTGCTGTGTATCTTCAGGATAGATGATGCGTGTTTTATCGAAACTTTGGATGCCGGCAATGTGATCATGATGCTGGTGGGTGATGTAAAGAGCATCCAAAACTAATTGATGTTGCTCAAGGTATTGGGTGAGAGGAGCAGGGTCAGTGCCGGTATCAAATGCTAATGCGTGTTCACCCATGATAATGATGTATGCATTAACCCCTGCGTGACCAAAGGGGGAGACGATCTGGACAAGTCCATCAGGTGCTGAAGCCTTCGGCTGGTATGAAGGGAGGCCTATCAAGGCTGATGGGGAAAGTTGAAGAGATGTCGCTATTTGTTTGAGTATGTCAGCGTCGTGTTGACCTGTGAGTGC
>Ga0213868_10000308_pt1 | contig 46082 bp, 32 predicted proteins | sample PICome_9_FD_160087 | JGI IMG/M metagenome (GOLD analysis project Ga0213868, IMG submission 160087) | Coastal seawater microbial communities near Pivers Island, North Carolina, United States - PICO127 | ecosystem: Environmental > Aquatic > Marine > Coastal | place: USA: North Carolina...
CATTTTAAAGCATTGTCGGCTGCACTCGCTGGCACTATTGGCATGGGAAATATCGCCGGCGTAGCCCTCGCGATCGTTGTAGGTGGGCCTGGCACAATATTCTGGATGTGGGTCACGGCGATCATCGGAACCGCCACAAAGTTCTTTACCTGCACGCTTGCTGTAATGTACAGGGGTAAGGATTCAGCAGGGGTTTTACAAGGAGGGCCAATGTATGTTATCCGCGAGGGACTCAATCGTCGTTGGCGCTGGTTGGCAGTGCTGTTTTCCTTGGCTGGGTTAGTAGGCTGCCTTCCCGCTTTCCAGGCCAACCAGCTCGTCCAGATTATTCGAGATGTCATTTTTATTGAAAATGGCTGGTTGCCTGCAAACGATGACTATTTCGTATTTAATGGCACCGCTGGTATTCTAATTTCAGCTTTTGCTGCTGTAGTGATTTTCGGTGGCATCACTCGTATAGCGAACGTATCAGCGCGAATCGTGCCTGCCATGGCGACTCTTTACGTAGTAACAGTAATCGTGGCGCTAATACTTAATGCTAGCGATGTACCCGCCGCCGTTACCCTTATTTTCACAGACGCATTTGAGGGAAACTCTGTTGCGGGTGGCGCAGTGCTTACAGTAATTCTCTATGGGGTTCAAAGAGGCGCCTATTCCAACGAGGCAGGAATGGGCACCGAGTCGATGGCCCATGGTGCTGCTAAAACTAAAGAGCCCGTAAGAGAAGGGCTAGTAGCAATGCTCGGTCCAATCATTGATACGCTGCTCATATGCACGGCGACTGCTCTAGCGATTTTAGTTTCAGGTGTATGGGAAAGTAGCTCGAACAATGGAGTAACTCTAACGGCAAATGCATTGTATGCCTTACTGGGAGCACCAGGCCTCTTAGTCGTGGTAATATGTACTGTCTGTTTTTCAGTAACCACTATTCTAACTTATTCATTCTATGGGAGTCAATGTGCGAGCTACTTATTTGGCGCACGAAATGGTAGCTACTATCGCTGGGTATTTACCGGATTTATTGTGATTTCCAGCGTGATCTCCCTTGAAACAGCGATCAGCCTGATCGATATCGCGTTTGCATTAATGGCGATTCCAACCATGATTTCCTCGATACTGTTGGCATCCAAAGTTAAAGCAGCTGCTGAGGACTATTTTTCGAGGCTCCGGAGCTGACGCTCGATTTTGTTCGTTGTCTTAAAATTCTCTCAGGATGATGGGCATGGTTGTCCGCGTGTGCGGTGTCTAAAGTGGTTGCTCGAAATGCCGCGTTCTCCTGCTGACTTATACGATCGCTGTGGAAGCCGCGATTGGAGCATTTCTCTGTGGTCTCAAGCGTCTGGTCTAGCGCATCGATGACGAGTTCACAGCGTATGTGATCATGTAATCTTCCAACCTACAATTCGACGCGAGCAGAGACCGAGACGTTGGTTTAGATGCACGAGAGAAACTGCTAGGCGGAAGCTGCAAGCAAGCACAGATGTTGCGAATGAAGTGGTCTCCTTTTTGTAGCCAGTCTTTTCTCGGTTTTATTGTAAGCGATCTGCTAGGCTTGCAGGCTGAGTAGGTTGGTTTGCGGACCGCTTATGCGGCCACTCTTTCCGGGGCTGCGTATACGGCCCAAGGCGTTTGATACTGCAATTGTTGGTGTTTCCTTCGATGATTGTAGTAGTCCATCCATTCGCGGATGTGCCCCTCTAATTCGGGGATGTCTTCGTAACTCCACAGCCGGATCTTCTCGTATTTCAGGCTCCTCCACAGGCGCTCGATGAACACGTTGTCGATCCATCGGCCCTTGCCATCCATGCTCACTTGGATCCCTTCCGACTTAATCGCTTGGATCCATTCCTGACTCGTGAATTGGCTTCCCTGATCCGTATTGAAGATCTCGGGTCGCCGTCCACTGGACAACGCTCGCCTCAACGCCCTCAGACACATCGCCGTGTCTGCCGTATTGCTCAGCTCCCAGGCCAGGACGGCACGACTGTGCCAATCCATGATGGCGATGAGATAGGCGTGTCCCGTTGCCATCGGAATGTAAGTGATGTCCGTGCACCAGACCTCATCGACTTCCGTGATCTTGCGGTGACGCAACAGGTAGGGGTAAACCTTGTGCCCGGGTGCAGGCTGACTGAGCGGCGGTTTCGGGGCAATGGCCTCGATTCCCATCACTTTCATCAGTCGTCGTAGTCGCTTGCGCCCGATCTGAATACCCTGGTCCTTGAGTTCCTCGATCAGCTTGCGCTGACCCAGGAAGGGCCAGCGCGTGTGGAGTTCATCTAGGTGCCGCATGATGTCCTCATCCTCTTGGCTTGTCTTGGTTACTCCGGTGCGAAGCCGGTTGCGGTTGATTCCTAACAATTTGCTTTGACGACGAATGGAGAGTTTCTTGTGCTGGCGTTCGATCATGGCCTTTCGCTCAGATCGATCCCCAGCTGTTCGCACTTTTTTTCGAGGAACTCCTTCTCGATAACTAACTGACCCACCTTTCTTTCTAGACGTTGTTCCTTACGCTCCTTGAGTGCTAGTTCATTCTTGGCCTCGTTCTTACTGGCAAAGATCTCCGACACGCGGCTCTCCAGTTCCTTCTTCCATTGGCTGACCTGGGTAGGCGCTAACTCGTTCTCCTGCGCGATCTCGTTGATGGTGCGAATACCACGCAAGGCTTCCATCGCGATCCTTGCCTTAAACTCGGCTGTCAGGTGTCTTCTCTTTCGTTTCATCTCGTTGTTTCTAGCTGGGTTGCCCCAGCCTGACGAGCCTCTCGAGCTTACTTACCTTTTGGCTCCGTTTTCTGGGACCACTTCAGAATGCTATGCCCACTTTCTTCTCTGATCGAACAGATCTTCGGCCTGATTTAGATTAGGGATTACTGCCGACAATGACGGCGGATTTTTTATTATTCTCCATCTTTAGGTTAGCTAATTCACGGCGATGCTCCCCACCAGCCTAGATAATGTCTGTGCTGATACTAAGATCTTCCACCTCTTTAGCGACCCGCTTTCCGAAAGCTACCAGTTCCAGCGCCTTAGCTTTGAATTCGCTTGAATATCGCTTTCGGGATTTCATTTTCATAGAGTCCTTGTTGGTTACCAACTCGTCCAGGATTCTCGCTCTCTTCAGCAGAAGAATAAGCGTTAGTTTACGGAAGTGTCTCTCGGCGGGTCTTTGGTGAGTTCATAGGCAGAATTTCATCCAATCCGTTTTGAGGAAAGTTGTGCTTCGGCGACACGCTATCTGGTAGTGCTATCTTCAAAGAATATCGCAACATGCAGCACCGCTGCCGGGTTTGTCGGGTTTACTATTACTTTATCGAGCTGCGTGACCCCAGAACAAAGCAACTTGATTAGCGCCGCTAACGCTCTTGGTAACAGTAACCGAAGTGACACTGCCCAGGAAGAGCACACAGACTCCAATCCTGATTTTTATAATTCAGCAATGGATCACGCTTCCGCTCCCGATTATAATCCGGAGTGATTTCGTTAGCGTTTATCTTCGGCAGGCGCCAACTCGGCGCGTCTGCGCTTCGTAAAACAGGTACTGAACGCCTCGACCATGACAACTTTGGAAGCGTTGTAGGAAGCGAAGAGCTTAAGCTGCTCTATCGAATCTCAGGGCGAATCCAAGAACTTGCTTGGGTTCGATCATAGCTGTTTGCTCTGGCAGTGACTCGGCTCAAACAAGCACTGGCGGAGACCCTTGCTAGGGGCGGCTCGCAGGTGTCACTCCGAAGTGGTGAAGCACGTTCTTGGTAAGCTGACCCAGCGATTTGTCGTGATAAAGACTCCAGGCAGTGGCGATGGATCCTGTGTGAAAGACTTTCCCCCCTTGCGGGCGTTCCCAATAGATGATTTCTGCAATAGTTTGGTCTTCACCGAACCGCCCTTGGTGGGCCTCAGCATTGAAATCGAGGACGTGGCGCTTGTCATGGCTGCGCGCTAGGGTGGTAATTCCTTCGGGTTCGACTAGCCCTTTCCTTGCCGGATCCTGGGTCGCTCGCAAGATAGTTGACAGCCTAACATCGTACTCATGGCCAACGGCACCCATCCCAGTTGATGTGAACCCGAAGGTGTCTCCCTGATTCAAGTCGAGCTCGTGCGGCCCTCGGAACAGGAAATGGTCTGGAAGATCGACTTGGTAGGGCTTGAAGTTGCCACCGGACCAACCGAGACAAGTTAGGCCCACGAGTTCCCATGCAGGGTAGCCGCAGAAACGCATCAGGCTGCCGCGCTTGAGATCATGACTATGATAGAGTTCACCAACTTGGGCGTGAACTCTGCCACCGATGTTCTTGCCGAACTTGCGACATTCCATGACTTCGCCGGTGTCATCGAAACTCACGCGCCAGAACATGGTATTTCCTGACATCACCACGGCGGCACCGCCATTCTTCAGGTAGTGACCGAGCCCGTCGTAGGCAGAGATGGACCAATACTCGCTGTGCCCGTTGATGCAGACGGCTTTGTAGCCTTCAAGCACCTCGGGATTCTGGTGCAGATCATGGTCGGTGATGACGTCATATTCATACTCGTGCTTGTCCAACCAAAGGTGGAGAAAGCGTTCACCGCGGAGTAAGTGGCTGTAAGAGTCATTGATATAAGTCTTGTTAGGGCCAGCGGCGGGCCAGGGCACTTTCATGCCGATCTTGTAGGTCGGCTGACCGTTGTGGTGATCGCTATAGCAACTGTAGACGGGTGCGTTTGGGTGACTATTTTTCAACCCGCCAGTGCCCATTTGGAGGAGTCCGAGGCCATGATTGACTGGAAACGGAGCAGAGTTGTAGGCCAGCCAGGTGTTGGAGGAAACGAGGACAATCACCGGTGCCTTTGGACGCGATTCAGGGCGGCGCACGATGAAGGTGGTGTGATAACGCCTCGGCTTGCCATCGATTTCAAAATCGAATCGGCCCGCATACACTCCGGACTTGGCGTCAGCTGGTATACGGAACCGGTGGTTGACCTCCCAGCGGGCATTGTAGAGTTCGTCATCGGCCAATCTCAGTCCATGCCCACGCTTCGTGTCTTTCGTAGGGTCATAGGCCGAATCATGTCGACCAATAGCGGCGGCATCGAAACTTGGACCACCAATCATCCACGTGCCTCGATTGATGATTCGTCCATCACGCCCGTTTGAGCTTGCATCGACGACTTGGGCGCCACGCTCTTCGGTGAATGGCCAGCAGGCCATCACGCTATCGCCTTTCGGAATGTTGAGACCCCGGACGGCAAAGAGCGCCGCAAGTGAATCTTGATCGAGAGCCCGATCGTGTACTGTCGCCATGGCGAGATCGCCATTATAGAAACTTGAAGCCACGCCTTCGCTACCGTAAGCGCCTAACCGGAGTGCGGTATGTCCGGGACGAACCACGCCGGAGAAAGGAAACCCAACCGCCTGCTTACCATCAATGAAGATGCGTTTCATCTTCCCATCCCAGGTCGCAGCCACATGATGCCAAGTTTGTGCCTTGATCAAGCTGGGCTCCGTTTGGTGAAGTGAAGCCGGCTCGTAATCGCCGCCCGCTCCTGTCATAAACGCAATTCGTCCTTCATTTAGAAACAAACCAATCCCACTTTGCTCTGGGTAATCGTGCTGGGTAATCAACCCTTGCCAACCGGTCAAGCTGAACGGACGAATCCAGCATTCCAAAGTCAGCTCGGTGAGCTCCCTGTCATGCGGCAGTCCCTTGCTCACGTGTATATAAGATCCCGGATGAATGGGCTGAGGCGTTGGCTTGTTGATACGGAACGTTTCGAGCACGGGATCGTTATCCCGGTTCTCAGGATCAGGCCCTAACTTTACTACCGTCAATCTGTAGGGGACGCTACTGCTGACTCGAAACGCAATTTCTTCTCCTGCCGCGATGCTCTTCTCCGCGTAGGCATGGAGACCAGGCAGAATCACCTCCTGATGGGCAGGAATGTCTGCAGCGCGAGCCTGTAGAAGCACGCAGGCGAGTGTAAATACGAGAGAAGATCTCATCGCAACATCCTTTCAGAGAATGTCTACGCGAACGAGATCATTGAAGAGTTTTTAGATTTGGTCTCGCCGGATTAGCGCGGACAATCTCAAGCTGTGCTCAACGCCCGCATTCGCAAATGAATCCACGCTTCACTCTCTCTAGGCTCGTCCTGATCATTCTCTCCACCTTGCTCTCGGCTGCGAGAGCAGCCGACGTTTACATCGTGGCTGGGCAATCGAATGGATTCCGCCTCAGCTCACTCGCTCAAGGCGGCGTGCCTATTCCGGGAGGGCACAAGATCTACTATTACGGCATGGCGTGCGTATCAGAACCGGAATCCTCCACGTTCAAAGTGCTGACTGGATTGAACCCGAACTCCATGGGGACAGAATTGGCATTACATCTAGTCGAGCAATCTAACAAAGACATTATTCTCATTCAATACTGTCGGTGCGGCGCTCCAGTGACGAAACTCTCGCCCACCAGCTGGTTTCCTGGCACGGATCCTCAAAAGGGTGAACTCTACACTGAGGGGCTCTACCCGAAGTTCCAGAGATACATCGCGCATGCAAAGCGATCCGCCGTCGAAGATCATCAGCTCACGTGGGAAATGAAGGGATTGTTCTGGCACCAAGGCGAAAGCGATGCGGAGACAGGGCATGCCAGCGCCCACCAAGCGGCACTAAAGAACCTCTTCTGACGGTTCCGTCAGGATGTGGGCGAGCGCTTGCCCATTGTCTGCGGCGAAATTCGCCCGCTCACGCTGCATGCCAAACAAATCAATGCTGGCATGGCTGCATTGGCAGGCGCCGATTCCCTCACGGCGTTGGCGATCACTTCCAACATAGCCGCGCCCAGCAATCCAAAGAATCCCGGGGATGTGCATTTGCGCTTGGAAGCTTGTCAGGAGATTGGGAGACGCATGGCCAAAGCACACGCACGCCTCACCGGCGCCACTACCGTGATCACCTCGACTCAGAAAGACAGTCAACCACCGAACATCGTGATCATCTTCACGGATGATCACGCGCAACATGCTGTCAGTGCCTACGGTTCGAAAATGAATCTCACGCCTCACATCGATCGCTTAGCACGCGATGGGATGCGGTTTACTCAGAGCTTTGTCGCAAATTCCATTTGCGGCCCTTCCCGTGCTAATCTCCTGACAGGGCTGCATTCTCACGCCAATGGGCAAACTGGCAATCGTGCCAAGTTCAACGACAATCTGCCAACGTTTGCCAAGAGCTTGCAAGCGCATGGCTACGACACTGCCGTGGTGGGCAAATGGCACATCAGTGCCAAGCCGAACGGCTTTGATCACTGGGCCCTGAAACGTGGCGTTTTCTACAACCCGGATTTTGAAACCGCTGATGGGATGGAGCCTTCGCAGGGGCATACCACGGATGTCATCACCCAGCGCTCGCTTGACTGGATCGGAGGGAGAAAGGATCCATCACGACCCTTCATGGTCTGGATCTCGCACTCCGCCGCGCATCGGACTTGGACACCAGCCACGCGTCATCTCACCCATTACGATGACGTTGAGATCCCCGAGCCGCTTAACCTATTTGATGACTACTCTGGACGCAATGCGGGGGCGGTGACGGCGCAGATGCGCGTCTCTCGAGATTTGTTTCCGTCCTACGATCTGAAGTTGCCCATCACCGGCGAAGGCTTTCTCGACAAAGGTGCCCGAAGCCAGCGCGCGGCAATGTCAGAGTACCAACGCCTGGCGTGGGATGCGGCCTTTGGGCCCAAGAATGACGCCTTCCTCAAAGCAAAGCTCACGGGAGATGCGCAGACACGCTGGAACTACCAACGTTATATCAAGAACTACCTTCGGAGTGTCGATGGACTTGATGATAGTGTGGGGACAGTCCGACGTTATCTCGGCGAGCAAGGACTTGCCGAGAACACCATCGTTATCTACACCTCGGATCAAGGTTTCTTACTGGGAGATCACGGTTGGTACGACAAGCGCTGGATGTATGAGGAATCGTTGCGCACACCACTGATCGTGCACTGGCCGGGCGTCACCAGACCCGGTAGCACGAACGATGCCCTGGTTCAGAATATCGATCTCGCACCGACCTTCTATGAAGCAGCTGGACTCCCCTCCCCTGATGACATGCATGGATCTAGTCTCGCGCCTCTACTTACACAAGAATTACCCTCGTCCTGGCGCGATGCCATCTACTATCATTACCAGATGGAGGAACCTTCCAACCGTGCCGCGCATCGCGTGGCAAGACACTACGGCTTGCGCACGGTCCGCTACAAGTTGATCTACTACTACGATTTGGGTGAGTGGGAGTTCTTCGACCTAAAGGACGATCCACGCGAAATGACAAACCTCTACGAATCCCCCTCACAACAGAAGCGGGTGGCGGAATTAAAAAAGCGCCTGACCGGCCTACGCACGAAGTACGCCGATGACACAGGGAAGGATTGGTAGAATGATAACAAAGCCCCACTTACCTAGATCTTGCGTAAGCGGAAGACCTGCTTAGAGGCCCTTCAGATACTTCATGCTTTGGCGAATGCTGGCCAGCGGATCAGGAGATTGGTCTTGCTCGACGTGGCAATGCTCGACTCCAGCTTCAGCAGCCGCCTCAAGGATCGGCTCAGTTGGAATGATCCCGTCGCCGAGCTCTTGGAAGGCATCCTTCGGGACACTGGCAAAGTGAGGCAGTGTCAAGCCTTCCTTGAGATCCTTCAGGTGCACCTGGGTGACACGCCCTTTAAGCTTTTTAATGAAAGCGCCAGGATCCTGTCCACCTACCTTGATCCAGAAAGCGTCAACCTCAAACTTCATGTCAGGTGAAAACTCTTTGATAAACACATCGAAGCCGGTGACCCCGCCTTCCTTCTTCTCAAATTCAAAAGCATGGTTATGATAGGCAAGCTGAATGCCCGCCTCTTTCGCTTTCACCGCTGCCTTATTGCAATTCTCCGCCACGCGTTTGTAGTCGTCAGCGGTCTTGCGGTCCTTGTCCGCGAGATAGGGTATGACCAAGTGCTTGAGACCGACTTTCTTCGCTGCTTCCAAGGTCTTCATGAAATCAGACATCCCGGCATCCTTGGGATTGACCACTGAGTCCCACTCGAAATGAGACGAATTCAAGGCGAGCCCCACATCTTTCGCTGCCTTAACCATGCCATCGGCCTTCGGGAACCCATACATCTCTCCCTGTTTGTAGCCTGCCTCGGCCACGGCTTTCAGGGTACCCGCCGTGTCCTTGGCAATCTCATTTCTCAGAGTGTAGAGCTGGAGACCAATGTTCTTGCGGTAGGCGTTATCCTTAGCCAGCGCCATCAGCGTCTGTGGTTGACTCGCGATTAGAAAGGACCCGGCGGCGGAAGAACGGAGGAAATTGCGTCGATTCATCACCGACACTGAACACGGGTTCAGGCGGTTTACGAGCGGTTTTCTAGTTCTCCCCGCGTGGGATTCGGGCCTCCAAATGGCTTTCAGGTGGCGTGAAAGAGCCTTTATGGGTCTCGGCCAATTGAACCAAAGCTTCGACTACCTTTGGATTCTCCTTGGCCACATCAAACTTCTCACCGGGGTCTTCTCCTAAATGGTAGAGCACGGGTGACTCGTGTTTCATGGGCTTCTGGCCGATGTACTCAGTCTTGGTCGTGAAATGAAGCTTATATTCTCCTTTACGGACGGCGTAGAGTTCCGAGCCGTGGTAGTAGAACATTTCCTGGCGCGGCGAGTGACCGCGACCGGCTAGTACGGGCGCTAGACTAGCACCATCATAAATTCGGTCTTCCGGTAATGCCACACCAGCAAGATCGAGGAAGGTGGCGAAGATGTCTAACGCACTGCCCATTTCATGGACGATACCAGTCTCGACAATTCCGGGTCCCCAGAAGACGGTAGGTTCACGCATGCCACCTTCCCATGTACTCCCTTTGCCATCACGCAGATGGCCAGCTGAGCCGCCATGGGTTTTGAATGGCAACCAAGGGCCATTGTCTGAGGTGAAGACGACCACCGTTTCTTCATCAATGCCTTGTGCCTGCAAAGTTTTGACAACCTGACCGACGGACCAATCGATCTCTTCAATCACATCTCCATAGCGGCCCGCATGGCTCGTGCCAGAAAAGGCGCCCGAGGCAAAAATGGGAACATGGGGCATGCTGTGCGCCAAGTAGAGGAAGAACGGCTTCTCCGATTTCGCTTGAGCCTCAATATAGGCGACCGCTTGATTCGTGTAGTTGCGTGTGAGGTAGGCTTGATTCGGCGAACGCTCAAGGATCTCGGTGTTGTGCATGAGCGGCACATTCCAGTACTCACTCTTAGGCTTCATGAGCCCTTCACGGCCTTTGGGTCCCTTGCCAGCAATCCGATCCATGTCATTGGAGTAAGGAACGCCGTAGTAGGATTCGAAACCGTTGGCTGTGGGAAGGTAGTCTGGCAAATGCCCCAAATGCCATTTCCCCACCATGGCCGTGGCATAACCAGCGCCCTTCAAGGCCTCTGCCACCGTGATCTCACTCTTGGGTAGCCCCTTTGCCGAATCCGGAAAGAGCACACGACGCTTGCTAGAGCACATGCCATTGCGAATAGGCAAACGCCCAGTCATCAGACCCGCTCTGCTGGGAGTGCAGACCGAAGCTGCCGCATAGAAGCTGGTCCACTTCTGCCCCTCGTTCGCTAAGCGATCAAGGTGCGGCGTGTGGATAGTCGGATGTCCGAAGCAACTGAGATCCCCGTAGCCGAGGTCATCACAGAAGATGAGGACAAAGTTCGTCTTAGCCGTCGCCATGGTAGCGGCGGCGAGGAACGCGAGCGCAGTTCTGAAGATCATGAAAGTGCCTTAAGGAGTCAGCTCGACCCGCCACCGCACGTAGCCAGCAGTATTGCCAACCGTCGTGGTGGTTTGGAGCGTCACTTTCTTAAGACCTGCACCGGCACTTTGAGAAGACATTTCGACCAGATCTGCCGCAGGAATGGTTTCCCATGCTTCAAGATCCATGGACTTCTCCAAGATGTAGCTGAGACCATCTACTCCCTCACGCTGATTGAGTGTGAGCGTCAGGAAATCATCACTCACCGCCGTTTCCATGAGCACGGTCGACACCGGATCATTTGGCAGGGACCCAAAAGCAAACTCGGCGAGATTACTGTCTCCGTCGCCATCAGGATCTGCGGTGGGCGCATCATCAAGTCCAGCGAGGAACTCGGCTTTCCAAGTATCGTAGCCATCAGAAGGCTCCGGATCTGCACCTTCAGCACGGCCAGGAGTGCCACCAAGCGCCGCACTTGCCTTCCAGTTCTCTGCAACATTGTAATCAATGTCTGCGGCTAGGCTCGTGCGGACCAAAGAAAATCCGAGATTCTCACCATCGTTGGCAGGCCAAGGTGGGTCGTTACTGTAGGTCACACCGATGATCGGCTCATAAGAACCATTTGAGATCTCGAGATGTTCACCACCGTTCTTGAGCTTCTTGTTGAACTCCCCTAACACCTTGGCGGAGTCGCCATAGCGCATGGCAAAGGCGGCACGATCGTTGACAATGACTCCGTAAGACTTCGGCCCCAGAGTAGAAACATCGCCTTCCTTGAAGAGATAATTGATTCCCGCAGTGAAGCGCAGCTCTCCTAGGTCGACCGAGATATTAGATGGATTGTAAAATTCGAGGAACTCAAAGTTTGACGACGAGAATTCTGCGGCGTCTTCGGCTTCATTCGGCTTGGCCGGTGCCACCATGAGCTCAGAGATAATGAGATTCTCGCCAGTGGCTGGCTGAAGACCCACACGATAAGTGGCCTCGCGCAGCGCACTCCATTCTCCTTCAGGATTGAAAAGGGTGGTGTTGAACACGCGCGACTTGACTGTCATGGTGTCATCAATCGTAAGGCCTGTGTTTGCATCGCGATCATAGAGGATCGCCGTAGGATTAGTCGCACCACCAGGCAAACGAGGATCTGAGCCATCGATCGTGTAGAAGATGTCGCCATTCTGCTTATTAAAGAGCGAACCCACAGTGATCTTCATGATCTTCCCTGCATCAACCGCGCCGCCCTTTGGCGAATAACTTGGGACCTGGACGCCCCCCCAAAGATCTTCGTCTTCGAACTGCTTGTCAGACTTGAACAGCACGTCCTCACGGCGACTGATCCAAGAACGAATACTCGACGTCCGAATATTGCCACCGCCAGAAAAGGACATCAACTCCTCGATCTCCGCCTCCAACTCATCCACGCGCCGAGTGAGGTTGTCCTCTGTAAGCGCGCCACCTGGTGTAAAGAAATGTTTCTGCAAACGGTCTGCGAAGGTGAGACGGAATTCCGAGCTCGTGACCAGGGCTTGCCACACGGTAGCTAAATCATCGCTGGGAGTCGGACGCGCGGTCCTATTAAGATCCGCTGTCATCGAGTTGTAGTTGATTCCATGGCCCCCAGCGACGCCAAACATCCCCTCAGCATCCCACATATAAGCACGCCATCGCCCCTCTTCAGACAAGGCTCGCGCAATGACAAGATTGTTATGCGGCCAATCCCAAGTCGCACCGTAGCAGTTTACAATAAAGTAATCTGCGAAGTTTACAGGATCTAGCTCCTGCAACACGGCATCATAATTCTCTTGAACCGTAAGATCTTTTTCTAACAAAGACTCTAAATGATCCCACTCGGGCGTATCAGCGAGCAAATCGTCTTGGAACGGCGAACCATCCGCCCAGACATCGATGTGCTTCACTTGCCAAGGAGCATCATCCCCATATAGGTCTTGGAACAGTTCCTCACGCAATCGCGCCACCGTGTTGAAATAGCCTTTGTAGACACCATTCAAGAACAGCGCCGTTTGGACGCCAATAGAGGCAAATTGACCTGTATCGGCCGTGAGACGTCGTGACAGTTCATCCGTGATCCACGGATTCTGTGCATCGTTCTTCCCAGCCCGCATGCGCAACTGACGGAATGACCTCACCGGGTAGTTCTCTACGATGGGGAAGTTCAACGTGTCGTCTCCATAGTCGCCACGGAAGAAGATATTGAACGAGGGCTTGTCTTGCCCGTTGTGCGCCCATGGACTCCTATCCGTATTATTTAGATTGAACCGGCCACGCGACCACGCACTAGCTGCCAACCGAATTCCAGCGTCAATCTGCACATTCGTGCCATCCTCGGGATACATGACCTCCATCGACACTCGGCGCTCAAATGGGCGCCCGTGCATGTCTGGCATATAATAGTCTTGGGCCTCTCTGGCATTCCAATCATTGCCGCGGCCACTACCGCCTTCGATGCTCGTGATTCCGTGGGGCGCGTAGAATGCATAGCCATCATCGGCCACGAAACTCACACTCGGAATCGTCTTGAAAGCCTCGTCTAGACCAACAAGGTAGGTCTGAGTACTTTCGTTAGAAGGAATCATCCCCTCCATGAACGCACGCGCGCGAATCGGTGTTCCCGTGCGCTCATCGATCGTCTCAATCGTCAACGGCTCTGTGTAAACAAGCCCGGTCTCGACCGTGGGTTCGCTGCCATCAAGCGTGTAGCGAATCTCGGCACCTTCTGTATTGCTCGTCAGAGTGACCACCACCGTATCGTCATAGACTCCACCAGGCATATCGAACTTGGGCTTCTTGGCATGATCACTCAGCTCAACCCCGCCATTTGCTGCACCAGGACTTGGCTCGGCGAAGTAAACAAAGCCCCCTTCTGCCGTGGTGCTGACACCATAGGAGTGAAAGCTATCTTGCCTAGGATAGCTGCCCTCAAACTGACTCACAAACTCGCCACTCGCATCGGCAAGACCTAGGAATTCGCCATCACCGGCAAGCCCAAAACTCGCATGGATGTAGTCGCCTGGCACCGTCGTATTTCCATCAGCCAAGACGAGCAAGTATCCGTCCGCCGCAATCTTCGTACCCTCAGGAAATGACCACAACTGCGGCGTGTCCTCGTCGTCGCTCAGTGACCAACCCGTGAGATCCACTTCGGCTGCGCCATTGTTATGCAGCTCAATCCAATCCGAGAACCCTGCTTCCACATCGGCGTGCGCAGCATGAGCCCAATCAACAAGCCCACCCGACGGTTCTGTATAACCCACGCGATACTGCCAGTCGTTGTCCGGCAGATCGATCACCGTCGTCGACTCCCCAGCAAAGATGCCACGGCCGATCACCAGCGAACCTTCGAACTTTAGCGTGGTGTCCGGCTTGGGATCACGTTCGTTGATCTGTCGAGGAACCGTGTTCTGCACCTGGACAGCCAAGACATTCTCACCAGCCACTAACACGTCGCTGGCGATGACTTCTGAGTCATACTTAAGTTTGTCGTTTCTCTCTGCACTGGAAAACGCAGACTGATCATGGAAGACAAATCCGTTCAATCGACCGAGATTTCCACGGGCAATCTCATGACCATTGACGAAAGCAACAAATCCACTATCGGCAGCAGCCGTTAGGCGAAAGGGAAACTCCTTGGCTGCCTCATCTGCGGTCACTGTGAACGTCTTTCTGAGATAGAGAGAAGGCGTGCGCCCATCCATTTCATCTCCCACGTCCGTCTCGATCCCGTCATTGTCAAAGCCGAAGGGCGACGTGCCCATACTCCAGTCCGACGCATCAAAAGTTGGCTCAGACCAAGACGGCCCCCACCCCAAGCGCGACCGTCCATCAGGGTGACTTCGAAGATTGCGCTCGCTGTTCGCGGCGTCGATTTCATTAATCATAATGTCTGCTGACGCCCGGGTCGGGGCCACGAACACAAGCGTCAAGACGGCAGCAAAGAAAAGGTTCAGGGGCTTCATCCCTGTAATAAATCAGACGAAAGCCAAGAAAGGAAGAGCGAATTATTCGACGGGAACGACGTCTCTCAATCCGGCCTGCAAAGCCGCCACAGCGAGCCTAATATCGTCCAAGTCAGCACAAAGCGGCAACATCAGGACAAGCGTGTCATTCACGGGACGAGTCAGCAGGCCATGCGCCCGCGCGGCCAAGCACACTTGTGCCCCAATTTTATCACCAGAAGGAAACGCAGCTCCCGAGGGATCGCCAATATCGATTCCAGCAATAAACCCACACTGGCGGACGTCCCGCAATCTTCTATCTGCGTTCTGCCATTCTCTCAGGAGCGAACCCAGAACCTCCATCTTGTTGGCAAGCTTCGCGAGAACAGCCTCTTCTTCGAAGATCTGAAGAGAAGCCAGAGCCGCTGTACAGCCCAAAGGATTTCCGCAATAGCTATGTCCATAGTAGAACGTCCGATCTTCTCCTGGTCGCGAGAGGAAGGCATCAAACACACGCTGAGTTGTCAGAGTGGCTGCGAGCGGGAGAGTTCCTCCTGTCAGCCCCTTCGCCAACGCGATAAAGTCTGGTATTACCTCTTCATGCTGGCAGGCAAACATCTTCCCGGTGCGGCCGAAGCCGGTCATGACTTCATCGAGGATCAGAAACACACCGTGCTGATCACACCACGCTCGCAATTCAGAGAGCATGCCTTTCGGCCAGAGTCGCATACCAGCAGCACCTTGAATGAGCGGTTCGATGACTACGGCAGCCAGCTTTGAAACCTCTTCAGGCGGCAAGCCTATCAAATGCGTTAGATCTTTTACATGACATACGGGCACGCCCAACTTGCTTACCCTCTTATGGAAGGTCGCAATGCCGCCCAGAGCTGCCGCTCCCATCGTATCGCCATGGTAGGCGCTATCAAACGCCGCAAAGCTCGCACGTTCCGGTTGCCCTTCCATTTCCCAATACTGAAGGGCCAGCCGAAGCGCACACTCGATGGCGGTCGAACCATCATCCGTATAGAAGACCTTGGTCAGCGTCTCCTTAGGAAAACAACCAACCAACGCGGCAGCGAGTTCGGCCGCAGGTTCATTGCCAAATCCTAGTGCAGAGGAATGGGCCAACGTCGCCGCCTGTCCCTGAATCGCAGAGATGATCGCCGGGTGACCGTGCCCATGAATATTCGTCCAGATGGAGGAATTCCCATCGAGGTAACGCTTCCCAAGTTGATCCACGAGATACGCCCCCTCCCCGCGCACGATCATCAAAGGCTCGTGATCTGGCGCACACCAATCCCGCATCTGGGTAAACGGATGCCAGACATGCGCCTTGTCCTGGGCAATCCGGGTGCTGGAATCAATTGGGGAATTCTCCACCAAGCAAGTATCCGCCAGCCAGCCCAACGCTCAACCAAGATTGCAAGCCAAACAGAAGCCTGTATCCTCCCACCACCACTCGTCCTCATGGCATCTACCAACGTTTCTTACTGCCTTATCGTCTTGCTGAGTAGCCTCTTACTCAACGGAAGCCACGGCCAAGACGCAAAGTCTCTTCGGAAACAATTCCTTGCTCTTCAAGAGCGCCATTTGGCCCAGGACGAGGAGGTGACCCGGTCGATGGAAAAACTCTACGCCGCGCGCCTCCGTTCTCTGAAACTGAACGCAGTTCGCGACAGGCAATACGAAGCCGCTCAGTTCTACCAAACAGAGCTCAAGAACACAGCGAGCGCCCCCCTGACACTGACCTTCTATGCCGAAGAAGCCGAAACCACTGGCGAGCTTCGTACCAGTATGCGAACAGGCGAGCGTGTCCTGGACGGTTGGACAAGCAAAGCCAAGGCTACCTGGAATAAACTAACACTCCCACGCGGCGGGTACGAAGTTAAACTCGTCTACAGTGGAAACGGCACCAACGCAGTTTCCGCGTCCATGCACGAGGCCAAGTATCATGTCACCGGGGCGCTTCTCCCGACAAATAAAGAACGCAGCACCGCATCGTTGGGCAATCTCCGCTTGGCTCAAGACACCAACAGCCTTTCACTTACACTCGGCAATGGTGTCGCTACTTCTGGCATCCGCATTCATCAAGTCATCCTCGTTTCCCATGCCCCTTAGCCCAGTCCTACGAACAGTCTTGAGTTTGGGCATGACGATCACTGCTGTCTTAGCCCAGAGCGAGAAAGCCGAGGAAGCGCTCATCCTCCGAAGCTCCCTATCGGATAGCCAACAGCAGTTCGAGGCCAAGCTCGCCAACGCCACCGCTTCCCTAGATCAGACATTTCTCGTTAAGCTTCGCCAATTTGAACGCCAAGCGGCGCGAGCAGAGGACTTTCCCAAGGCTATCGCTTACCGTGACCGGAGCCTCGCCCTAACAGCAGCCCTTCGACGCCACAATCCAAATCAGGCTAAGGAGCGGGCCGCCAAAGGCATCACACCAGCGCTATCAGAAGCCTCACTCACAGGCTCAGTCTTCCTGCAACGCAATGTTCTCAAAGGATGGAAGACCAGCGCCACCGCGGCGATCTGGAATCTCCGAGGCCTGACACCAGGGAGCTATGAAATCGTCGTAACATACAGTTGTACCAAGATCGCCGAAGAGAAGTCTGGCAGTGGTGACAAGAGGATTCTCTTGCGAGCGGGCGGACAATTCTCATTCGGCGAGACCAGCCGATTGCTCAATGGAGAGCGACAATCACTCATCCACGAAGTTCAACCGACAGCTGACTGGGAAACGTACCGCGACGTCTCTCTTGGAATACTCACCTTCTCCAATGCTGCGGTTAGCTTGCGCCTCAATGTGATTGAGGCGAAACCGCTTGGGCTCATGCACCTACAACGCATTCAACTTCTTCCCGTTGAACAGCGAGTGGATACCAAGCCCATTCCCAACGCGGCTGACCTGCAACGCTCTTTCCAAAGCGCCGTCAATCGGAGGAAGGAGAAAATTCAAGTAGCCTACATCCACAATTTGAAAACCCTGCAAAAGCGTGCTAAATCATTGGGAAACAACCAACTGGTTCAAGACATCGCCCGCGCAATCAATACGGCCTCTCCTCCCTGACATGAATCGATGGAGCCAGTGCCTTCTCCTAGGGGCAATCCTAGCAGGGGGCTATGTGATCTACGTTTCAGTGATGGCCTCTCTACAAGATCGCATCATCTTCGTCGGTCAGGGCATTCCTATGACGACGAATCTGAGAGAAGAGAACAGCCTGGCTTTCTACACGAAACTCAAGACAAGCTTTGGCGAAGTCCATGCCTGTTATCTAGAAAGTGAACGTGATTTCGATGACTGCCCGATTGTATTCGTCGCTCATGGCAATGCTGAAACCATCGGCCACTGGGAGGCGATCACTGGGCATCTCAATCAGTTAGGCCTCTCAGTCTTTCTCGTGGAGTACCCAGGTTATGGCGGCTCCGATGGCTTGCCAAGCAAAGAAACGATCGCGGAAACTTTCGATCAAGGACATGCTTGGTTAGAAACTCGGGGTCTCTCTAGCCGAAGGCTCATTGGTTTTGGACACGGATTCGGAACCGGCCCTCTACTCGAACTTGCCACCCGCAAGCGGTTCGACGGCATTATCCTAACAGCCCCCTATACAAGCCTCGGCGCGCTCACCTGGGAAACAGGTCTGCCGAGCTTTCTGCTCAAGACACGCTACGACAATATTAACGCGCTTACCGGCTCCACGTATCCTGTTCTCCTCATCCATGGAAGGCGCGATCGCCTCATCACTCCCAAGCATAGTGAACGTCTGCTCCAAGTAGATTCAAGTCGAATCACCTATGAGCCCATTGACGCCGCGCATGAAGACTTGTGGGGTGAATCTGATGCCATGGTTAGCGTACTTTCTACCTGGCTCAACTCATACCACTTCCTATCATCGCCGTAGGTTGGCCGCTTGCAAGGCACCCTGCGCCAGCTTATCTTCCGCAATGAAATGCCTTTGGGGAATCGCCCTATCATGCTTCTGCGCTCTTGTTAGCTTGGGACTCTTGCAGGCAGAAAACTTATCCAGAGAGCCCCTGGCCAGCTTCCCTCCATTCACAGAAGAATCGTTGCTTCCCTTCGATCCAGAAACTCAAGAGATCGTGGACGATGGCCTCGTTCTCACACATCCCGGGATCGCCTATGCCACCTACGAGCAGAGGCTATCAGACACGTCGATCACCGTCGAAGCCGAGTTCGCTGACGACGACGCAGAAGCTCTGTTCCTCGGCTTACGTATTCAATCTCGCCCCCCTCTCAGCGGCTATGTCTTCGATCTTGCTCGCAATGGCGATGTTAGTTTGGTCACGCTCGATTCTGGAGACGACACAGTTCTCGCCTCCGGTAATACTGGATTCAGCACTGACGGTGACACCCTCATGATCTGTTTTCGCATGGTCCAGCAGTCTTTAGCTGCATGGGTCTGGCCCAAGGACTCCGAGCAACCCACCGAACCGGCTATCGAGACGAGCCTGGGCCTGCCCCTCACATATACAGAAGGGCGCCCATTGGTTGGTGTCCGTAGCGGTGCGGCACGCTTTGCAAGTGTCGATATCCATGGGCTCCCCTTCAGACTAAATAATCTTGGCTTCCAACCCTTAAAAGAAGAAGTTAGACTGAAGATCGACTGGACGTCCGAACCCGGAGGCGTCTACCGCATCGAGAGCTCCACAGACCGAGTCCTCTGGGAGAGGCTCTATCTCGTGAAAGCAACCGAAGCGACAACGGAGGCCGTAATCGTGGGGTCATTCACCGAGGTCCCAGCACCGTTCCGTTTCTTCCAAGTTGTCGATGTCACGAGTAACTCGCTAGTCCAAGGAAATCCGTTGCCCCTGATTCCGGCAACACCGCGCTTCGCCATCGCGTGGAGATCAGCTGAAGACCGAGTCTACGGATTCGAATGGTCTCAAGACTTAGAAACGTGGACTCGCTATCCTGGGCTCGCTGTACCAGGAGCCGATGGCACCACATTGACAGACACCATCCTGCCATTACCCGAAGAATTGAATAAAGAAGACGCCGATCGCCTCTACTTGCGCGTTCTGGATCTCGATAACGATAACGGCTTCGGGATCAATCAGGAGATGATGGAGCCTTAACGAAGATCAGAGGTTCCATGGCAGCCGGGGCACAAAGTGCCCCGCTAGCGAGTAGTACGTCCACGTTTATCTGATGGTGATGGTCGTCTTCTGATAGCGCCCCTCTCCTAGAGCTATTCAGTATTAGCTTTCCAATCACCCAGCGAACGTTGATGCTATTGCTCTTCCCTAGCTATGAAACATCAATTCTCGTTCGCATTGGCCCCATGGGCTACTGCTGCCGCTGCCGTTGCAGCAACCGCAGGCGCAGTCATCTATACGATCGTCGTCTGAAGGTTTCGCGAACAGATCTCGCACCATGAAAGTGTCCCCCTTCCCGAGATCAAGTGGCGTAGCATTAGTCACGGTGATGGCATTGGTCGCTGTAATGACCATGCTAGTCATCGCCATCTTATCGATAGCGTCCACTGAGCGCCAATCGGCCTCGGCCTACGCGCACTCCGTCAGGGCCCGCCAATTGTCCGAGACCGCAGTCAATTTGGTCATCGATCAAATTCGCGAGGGTACACGCACAGATCGCAAGACAGGTATTTTTGGAGGAGCGGAGCCTGCCTATTGGTCCTCACAACCCGGCATGATCCGCGCTTACAATGGGAATGGCTTCGAGAAAGCCTACAAACTCTACTCCTCTTCTAACATGGTTGTTGAGGATGCCGCTCTCTTAAAGAATGAATCAAAAGCGCTGCAAGGTTGGGACCAGGATCCGGCTCGTTTCGTAGACCTCAATGCGCCTGCGATTTCTTACGATGTTGATGGTGTAGAGAAAAGTCGGCACTTCCCCATCTTGGACCCACGATCCAAAACCATTGATCAGGTGGAGGGCTTCAATTGGGACAACGCTGTAATGGCCGAGATCGCCCCAGGAACCGAAGTTGCCGATGGGAAAGTTCTACCTCTGCCAGTGGAATGGCTCTACATGCTTAAGGACGGCTCCTTCGGCACGCTCGATCAGAACCATCGGTTCATTGGAGAACGGCAAGCCACTTCGGAGAATCCGATGGTTGCCCGTCTCGCCTTCTGGGCTGACGACGAGTCTTGCAAGGTCAACCTTAACACTGCCGCCGAGGGCGTTCCTTGGGATACACCACGGGTGGCTAGCAGTGAAGCTAAAAGCTGGTCGATGAAACAGCCCGTAACGAACGAAGTGCAGCGCTATCCAGGGCATCCTGCCACCACCTGTCTAAGTAGCGTGCTGTTTCCCGATCACTATCCCGATCCAGACGCCCCGAAAAAACTGAGCCCAGCACATCTCGAGGCCATTTATAACATGGCCCCTAAGGTTCGGCATGGAGGTACTGAGGGAGGCGAGAAGGCCTCGGACCAAACGATTCACTTCGACCGGGATCGCCTTTACGCTTCTGTCGACGAAATCGTCTTTAACATCGCACGCCAGGAGAACGATTTTGTTTCCATGGTTCAAGCCGAAGGAGGTGATGGCGTGGCCCGACTCGAACGCGCGCGTGGCTTTCTCACCACCCGAAGCAATTCCCCAGAACTGACAGTCCATGGCCGCCCTCGAATCAGCTTATGGCCAATGGCGGAGAAGCGAGGTAAGCGGTACCGCACGATTTATGACGACACCATGGCCTTCTGCACAAGTTTGGCAGACGGAAAGCAGAAATACTTTTATCATCGTACCGGGAGTCATCTGCGTCATGTCGAATTGTACGTGCACGCCAATCGGGTCAATATCGATCTCTATCGCTATCTCATGAGTTCGGTTTATCAAAAAATCCCCGGATATGGCGGCTCCTTAGCCAAGAAATATGGCTCCAAGAGGAGAGCTCCTTACAAGGACAATTACTATGCGGATGACAGCGAATACAAACTCGATCACTTCGCCATTCCGTTAATGATGATCGACTATATCCGCTCGACCAATTTGCACGACGGCAACGTGGCCGAACCCTACGCCCGTGTCCGCGATTTCCATGGCTTCGGTCAGATCGCTTCCAATGATTTGGTCGGACGGAATCTCACCCGTGACAACGGTGTCAAGACACAGAACTCACAATGGCATAAAAACACATTGGAACCGAAAGGTCTTGGAAGAATCTTCACTGTTTCTGAGATCGCCACCGTCTGTTACTGCACAGCTCAGGCCACGCTCGTGGATTTCGATGAACAAGGCGAGGCTGTGTTAGGTAATGAGGCCGGTCCGCGGAAAGATTTAGAAGTGATTCAGGCTATCTTGAGTAATAAGAAACCCAAGTATCCTCGGAAATTTGATCACTCCGATCTTGGCAAACGATTCAAATACATCGAAGTGGGGATCATTCCAGAATTCTTCTGCCCGATGCAGGGATTTCATCAAATTCATCCCCGCCAAACGGTGCAACTTGTCACCGGTGGCCAAGGATACATCAAGGGGTCAATCGAGAACTGGAAGATCAATGGCATTCCGTTGGATCTCTGGGGACATACGTCTGCCGTTCAGAACAATTTCGTCCTCGGTCCCACCGTACAGACAAGTGACCCCGCAGTAGCGTTAAATCGCCAGGGCCAATTGCCTGCGGGATGGTTCGGATGGGGAGGAAGCGGTGGCTATCGGCTCTTACGGTTCGGCGAGTTCTCGGTAAAGGCAGATCGCCGCAAGTACGATCCCCAGTTTCTCGCTAATGGTGAGGGAAAGTTGTCAGCCTTGTATTGTCAGTCTGCCATTGTCGTAGAGGATAAACCCCTCAAAATGACCTGTGAGAAACCAATCCGGTTCATTGTTTATGCAAGCGGCAGCGGTCGACTGCGACGCACCCGTGTTGTTCAGACGCTGAACATTCAGTTTCCAGAAACGACTTTTGAGGCGCCCAAACTAAATCCTTCCGAGTTTCAAGGATGGAGTCGAAGGTTCGACCGCGCCTCGAAGGCTTCTCCAAATAGCGTCGTGCACGTCTTGACGGATAACGATGTCGTAAAGTCAATGATTCTCGCCCATGGCGATTATCGCCATCTCGCCGCCCGCCGCAACGTCCCAGCGGAACTCTTCCAGCCCCACCCACTCTATCATGAGTCGAGCAAAGCCCATTCATTGATCTTTGCGGGGAATGAGGGTGCTTCTGACGCCGTTGTCGGCAAGACAGGAACCACCCTAGCAGATGATCTCTTTGGAAGAAACATCGCAGGGAAAGACGTGACATACGAGCGGGGAATCCGACCGGACTTCACCTTCGATCCAGACGACCGAGCAGCGTTCTCGCCCCTGCTCAGCTCAAGCTATCGGTTTCCTATCGATCCATCAATCACGCGAGACTTTGACAATGGAGTCGGTGGTGCAGCCGATGGTGCCTATGGAAATAAACCGGATGACGGGGCCGACGATGTGCCTGGAAATAGTATCTTCAATCAAAAGCACCCTTACTTCGAAGTCGGCGAGGCGAAGGACTTTCGCTACGACGATAAGACTTCTAACTTTTCTCCTAATCGCATGGTCACATCGCCCGTGGCCTTTGGATCTCTCCCCAGCGCCTTTCAAGCCAATGCTCCTTGGACTTGCCTCCTCTTCCGACCAAATCTCGAGGATCCCGATCGATTCCCTCATCTTGGTGAGCGTGGGAACGGCCTACAACTCACAGGTGATTTACGATCAGCGGAAGGCTACGAGGTTCCCCAATTCGCATCTGTGGAGGATCAGAAAGATCTGCCACCGGACCATCTTTGGCTAGACCTCTTTTGGATGCCCATTGTCGAACCCTACCCGATTTCAGGCCCGTTCTCGACTGCAGGAAAGATCAATCTGAACTATCAGATGATGCCGTTCACCTACATCAAACGGGCGACCGCCCTCCATGCCGCTCTAAAGTCAGAACGGATTCTAGCAATTCCTTCAAGCGCAGGAAAGACCTACAAGAAGGCGGGAAAGTGGAACGATGGCTGGCATCACCGCATCGACGCAAACGAGACGCTGAAACAGTTTGAAGAACGATTCGCCAACGGGAAGGCCTTCATGACTGCCTCGGAGATCTGCGAACAGTTTCTCATTCCTGAAGGAGAACGTTGGGACGACGAGGGCAGATCCATCCGAAGTTTCTGGAAAAAGCATCGTCTGACTGGAGACAATTCTTTAGAGGCACCCTACAAACACCTCTACCCAAGGCTAACAACACGTTCCAACGCCTTTAAAGTGCATATCACGACACAGACGTTACTCAAAGGGCGCGGCACCGATCCGAATCACTTCGTTCCGGAACAAGATCAGGTTAGAGCGCAGTACCGAGGCTCTGTTCTCATTGAACGCTTCATTGATCCCAACAAAAAAGAGATTCCAGATTACTTCGAAGACCTTCGGCACAACGAAAATTCTATGGAACGATTCTATCAGTATCGCGTTGGGAATGTGAAAGAATTCCCCCATTGATTCTTGCCGCCAATCGATTAAATGGATACCCTTGTAAGCCTTCAGGATTACGAAGAAGAGGCAGGGTTGCGAATTCCGCATGCAGTCTTTAAATACCTCGACGCTGGGGCGGCGGGTGAAGTGACGGTTCGCTTGAATCTGAATTCCTCGAAATTCTGATTCGGCCATGCGTCCTTGTCGACGTTTCATCAATTGACACCCGCGTGGAATTGTTGGGTGAAAGGCTGGCCTTTCCCATCCTGTTGGCGCCGACGCCTTTTCAGAAAGCGATCCATCCCGATGGCGAACGGGCAACCGCAAAGGGTGCCGCTGCCGCCGATACCATCTTTGTCGTTAGCAGTAGCTCCACGATACGTTTGGAAGACGTGACAGAGACACCTAATGGAAAGTGGTGGTTTCAGCTCTAAATGCAATCGGACCGGGCGTTTGTTAGATAACGTGTGACGGTCGATAATCCAGTGTCTGGGCCTCAGGATCGCCAACAGCGTGCCAGCTTCTCTCTTTCGGAAAGGATAGCGGCTCCCTACCTACCCGACATCGGTTGAGACCTCGGAGATATCAACCGCTATACCTGTGCGCCGCTTAACTGGGCAGATATCGAATGGCTTCGCGCCCTCGCAGCGGACGCGAAGAAGCCATTGCTCTTGCAGGGCATCACCCATCCGGCCAATGCCAAGCGTGCTGTCGGCTTGGGAGTCGATGGGATCATTGTTTCAAACCACGATGGGCGGAATCTGGATACTCAGTCATCTACGATTACCGTGTTGCCAAGTGTCGTGGATGCTGTAGCGGGTCGAGTTCCCCTACTTTTCGATGGCAGCAATCGTCGAAGTACTAATGTCATGAAGGCGCTCGCTTTTGGAGCGAGTGTCGTGCTTATTGGGCGCCCTTATCTCCACGGTCTGGCCGTTGCCTGTTCAGACGGCGTTCGCGACGTGATTGGGATTCTTCGTCGCGAACTCGAGATGGCCATGGCGCTCACGGGATGCCCTAACATCGCCAGTATTTCGCTTTCCATTTTATATGATTAGATCCCCTCATGTGAGCCCTCGCTTCGCTTGAGAAAAGTTGGCATACTACGCGCTATCAAAGAAGAAACTTCCCATTCTCCCCCGCTTCCTTCGGCCAACTCGGCGCGGTGGCTCACGGTCTTCGGGCCGGGTGCCATCATCGCTTCACTCACCATCGGATCGGGTGAACTCATCTTCTCCTCCCGAGGCGGTGCGCTCTTTGGATACCACATACTCAGTGTCTTCCTCGCAGTGTGCGTGCTCAAATGGGGGCTGACTTTCGCAACGGCACGTCATTTAGTACTTACTGGAGCCCATCCCTTTCAACGCTGGATGGGCCTGCCGGGACCTCGCGGCTGGCTTCCACTCGTCTTTCTACTTCTCGCCATTCCTGCTTTCCCGATCTTTGTTAGTTTTCATGCAGGTACCTTGGGCACACTCGCTGTGGCACTCACGGAAGGGAGTTTTTCCTTGCAGGGAGCAGGCTATCTCATTTGGGCCTTGGGCATTCTAGTCGTGATAGGCACACTCGCATTCACCGGTGGCTACGGACGCCTAGAGATCGTTCAGATTATCGTCGTGGCGCTTCTGTTATTGTCCACCGTGTTCGCCGTTTTCCTGATTCACCCAGATTGGTTCGCCATGCTTAAGGGCGTGATGACGCTTCCTTTGACAGATTACCCAGATTGGGTTGAACAATATCCCGAGGTCGCCAATCGAGCGGTTTGGGTAGAACTCACCACCTACGTGGGCGTGGTCGGCGGGTCTGGTTACGATTACCTAGCTTACTGTGCGTTTCTCCGGGAGAAACATTGGGGCAACGCGGGATTGAACATGATCACGGATGATCCAACCCAAACAACCAGCGCGCGCGGCTGGATCCGTGCCCCATTGATCGACTGCACGATCAGCTTCGCCATCGTGTTTCTGTTTAGTGCAGTTTTCGTTGCCTGCGGCACGGAGATTCTTGCCACGCATGAACAGATTCCGAAAGGAGACCACCTCCTGACCGTCCAAGCGGAATTCGTCGCAGTGGTGTCTCCATGGCTGAAGCCGCTCTACTATGCTGGGGCCATCCTAGCGATGGCAGGCACTCTCTACGGTACGATTAGAGTGGCACCAGCAATCCTTGGCGAATTGGCGAGGGCCTTATTGCCTCACAAAAGGGAACTTTGGCGGTCTTCGCGATTGGAAAGTCTTGCCGTCCTCTGGGTCTGCTTGGGAGGCGTTGTTGTGTTAGTACTAAAGCTGGCAACCGCAAGCTCAACTCAGCCTCCTGGTCTCATTGCGCTGGTGACCCCAGCTAACTTGTTCACTGGGGTCTTTGCCTGCGGGATCATTTGCCTTCTCTCAGCGTGGGCCGACCAACAGCACTTGAGTTCTCAACTTCGGCCGCCCCTAGCTCTAACCATCCTCAACCTCATGGGCGGAATCCTCTTTCTGTTCCTTGGAGTAAAAGGCTACTGGGACCACAGTGGGATTGGAGCGATCGCGATCTTCCTGGGTACCGTCGCTGCAGGATTACTTGCTGCGCGATGGTTTCGAGGCCTGAACAGCTAGGCCTCGTGGGCTCTAGCTCACAGGCGTACATCGAAACGGAGCCTCTACGCGTTCAAGCGGCCAGTAACAACCTGTGGCGGGTCGCGGCCATTGGCATACTCGACCATACCCCTCCTGACTGCTGTGTTCATCGTCACTACCCATGACGATGCGCCAACGCCGCAGTAGAACCACGTTTTCTCGCCTCACTTTTCTCTTTCGATTCCGAAGAAGAGAGTGACTTCACATGCTTCTTTGAAAAAAAGATGCGGTATCGCGTGGAGCAAACTGTGTGGAGGTCAAAACTACTGATAATAAGATCAGAATAGCCAAAACGACAAAAATCACCCTCCCCCCAGACACGCGGAACCATTAAAACACAAAGTAAATCGCCCTTATCAGCTGTGCTCGAATCGCCGTAGCTCTCTCTAGCTGTGTGACAACACCCAACATCACAAATGAGCTGGTCAAGGGCCTGAGTGCCGCCGACTCTAATGGTGCCGCACTCTCCAGGGTGAACCAGCAGCAACCCAGCCCTCCGGGGACTATTTGGACTTAGGTGTCAGTCAGCCCTAACGAGTTCCTCGACAACGACTGCAGCAGCGGTGAATCCGAGAGTTCCTGTGAGGAAACCTGCAGTACCAAAGCCACTGGCACAATCGAGCTTTAAGCTACTGTCAGGCTCTGGACGGTCACAGACGGAGCCATTGCTCCAAGGAAAGACTGGATTCTCTTCCGAATAGACAGCGGTCATGCCAAACGGCTTGTTAAGATCTCGAGAGAAGCCATACTCTTGCCGGAGTTTCCTCCGCAGACGCTTGAGGAGGGGGTCATTGGTGGTCTGTCCTAGATCTGATCGGCAGACTAGGGAAGGGTCTCGCTTGCCTCCGGCGCCACCCGAAATAACGAGCGGTTGTTGACGGCGGTAACATTTGTCCACAAGTAGACACTTGTCCCGAATACTATCAATGGCATCGATCACGTAGTCGATGCGACGAGAAAGGATGGATTCCGCATTGGCTTTGTTAAAAAAAGCTTCTTCGACATGCATCTCCAAGTCGGGGTTAATCCGCTCCAATCGATCTGCCATGGCGCGGGCTTTTGGCAGCCCAACAGTGTCCTCTAACGCATGTATCTGACGATTGACATTGGTCACACAGACGGCATCCAGATCGATGAGAGTGATCTTGCCAACGCCTGATCTGGCCAGGGCCTCCGCGGCCCAGGAACCGACGCCTCCGAGACCGATGACGGCAACGTGGGCTTGGTCTAGACGAGCGAGCGAGCCTTGACCATAGAGCCTCTCGATCCCTCCAAATCTCATTACTCGACCGACTTACTTGTCGATGATCAGTTCATCCCTCAGGTCGCCTTTGAAATCATACGCACGATAAATCAGGCGGTCCCCGTTGATCTGAAGATCGAGGGCTTGGAAGGTGGGTGTGTTTGTCATACCAAACTCCGTGTAGTCGCGCTTGTCTTGACCGTAAAACTTTGTGCCCGAGACTGAAACGATGTAGACGGTTCCCTCCTTGGGAGAGCCAACTCGCTTGGCACCTTTCATGGGGAACGTTCGGAGATAGGCGTGATCGTGGCCCTGGAGGGCTAGGTCCACATGGTATTTGTCGAAGATATCGCCCCAGAGTTTGCGAATGTCGGCATTGTCTCGGGACGGCGCCGATGAGTAAGCGGGATGATGATAGATGGCGAATTTCCACGTGGCTGTACTCTCTGCTAGCGTGCGTTCCAGCCAAGCCGTCTGTGTCTTCGGATCAATGTTCGTGTCCAAGACGACGAAAAGCGCGTTGCTGTATTCGAAAGAATAAGCCCGTTCTTTCTCCACATCGTCTGGGCCGTTTTCTAACAAGTTCATGATCTCAAGGTACATCGTGGGATGCCCACCTTGATTCTCATGATTGCCAATTGCAGGCACGAGCTGTTTCTGAGCGTAGATGTCGTCGCAGTTGTACCAGAATCCGTCCCAATCATCGCGGTCGTTTCCCTTGTCGACCAAGTCGCCGGCCATGACATAGAAGGCGGCGTCAGGACGCTGCCGGTGCGCCAGTTGGAGTAGCGATCCCCATCGATAGAGGTTGTTCTGGGCATCGCCCATGTAGACAAAGGAGAACGGCTTCACTTTATCAGGAGCCGTAGTAAACTCTTGCAACTCTATCCAGCCCTCCTCAGTGCCATCGCCGACGGAATAGACGTAGGTCGTGTCTGGCTCCAGGCCGTTCAATTCGACCTTGTGAAGATTGATCACCGGATCATTGATGATGTTTGGCGTCTCCATCACCCGCGTCTCGGCTTCGACACGGTCCAGAGGCGTTGGTTTGAATCGATTGGTGAGTGCCTTCTTTTGATACATCAGTGCACCCTGTTTTACATCCGGGCTCGTGCGCCACTGAAATGTCTGAGTCGTCTGAGGATCTCCACTCCACGTTAAATGGAGCTGATCCGGCTGTGAGGTGCTGACATGCTGTGTCCAGCGAAAGTACTCCACGAGCCTAGCATCATTCGCACTCTGTGCTTCTGTCCGAATCATGAGATCCTCCCTTAAGTCTGCAGGAACCTCTGGCAGTTTGTCATCAGCATCCACGTAGGGCTTCTCATCTTTCTTGAAGGTGCCTAAGCGAAGCGTGGCGGGATACAGACTGGTCACTTGAACCCGATCACTAGCATTCACTGGGCTCACCGCGATGAGATAGTGCTTACCTTTCCCGAAAGAGTTCACGCCCAAGCCAACCCGTCCGGCTTCGAAGGTTTTCTCCCAAACATCAAACTCAGTCTTACCGAGCTTCAAGAGCATCCCAGTAAGATCAAAATCACGATCGCGAATCCAAAAAGGCTCCGACTTGATCGAGCGATCACGAAAGATCGAGATCTTCACAGGCACGTTCACCTTGAAGGTAATGTGTTCATTCCCCAACACGTCTTTCTCACGATCTGTGAGGATCTTGTAAACTTGATAGGGCGTTAGGATCTTGAGCTCGGTTTCCTTATACTTTTCGCGAAGCCGAAGAGCAATGCCGGCAACGGTATCGTGGACGGATGGATGATTGCCGACATGGGCAAGAGCCGAGCTACTCATCAAAGCTGCGACTAGCCCCCCGATGACAAACCTAAGTAGTGGAGATTTCATGAAACATGGCGCTTGGAAACTAGTATTTCCAGATAGAGGACCGTTTCCAATCTGGAACGGGAAATCAATTGATAATTCTTAAATATCCGGTGCTACGAAAGATATGGTGGCCATATTAAACCGGCACGTCCACAGCAGTAAGCACTTCGTCGACAATTTGGCGAGCGGTAAGGCCTGAGAACTTTGCCTGAGGATCTAGAACCAGGCGATGCGCAATGACATCGGGAGCCAGCTCTTGGATGTCATCTGGTGTGATGAACTCTCGGCCGTCAAAAAGGGCCACCGCACGCGCTGCCTTCATCAGGCTCAATGCGGCGCGTGGGCTCGCAGCGAGTTGCACCTCTGGAATATCTCTCGTCGCCGCAACAAGATCGACAATGTAGCCCATGAGTTCCTCACTCACGCGAATGTCTTCGGCCGCCTTGATAAGTTTCTCGATATCCTCGAGAGATGCGCAAGGCTTCATACCATCCACGGGATGGTTGCCTTGTTGCGCGTTGAGGATCGCAATCTCATCCATTCGATCGACATATCCCAAAGCCAACTGCATGCCGAAGCGATCCATCTGTGCCTCTGGTAGAGGATAAGTCCCGCGGAACTCGACTGGATTTTGAGTGGCGATAACGAAGAAAGGTCTCGTTAAAGAATGATGCTTTCCTTCGATCGTGACCTGTCGCTCGCCCATGGCTTCTAACAAGGCAGACTGTGTCCTTGGCGAGGCTCTATTGATCTCGTCAGCTAACAAGACATGCGTGAATACCGGCCCCGCGTGAAACTTAAATTCCTGATTACGCGGATCGAAGATCGACACACCGAGAATGTCGGAAGGCAAGAGATCTGGTGTGAATTGAACGCGCTTGAAATCCATGCCCGTGATGGACACCGCAATCGCCTTAGCCAGCGTGGTCTTGCCAGTACCAGGATAATCTTCAAGCAAGACATGGCTGCCACTAAGGAGCGCTGCCAATAGCTTCCTAACAATCACCTCTTGCCCATGGATAATCTCCGACACATTTTTGCGAATGTTCTGATAGACCTGCTGGGGGGTAGGTTCGGGCATCCGAAGAAGACTGCTGCTCGGCTAGTTAGGAATATGAATGGCGTGGCCGTAAGCTTGGCCGGTCGCTTCATGCACTGCTTCCGCTAGCGTCGGGTGGGCGTGAATGGTCGCCTCAAGATCGTCTTTAGTCGCTTCTAACGTGATTGCCAAACCAAGTTCAGCAATCATTTCCGTGGCATCGGGGCCAATGATGTGGGCACCGATGACTTCCCCGTGCTTCTCACCGAAAAGCAATTTCACGAAACCTTCGCTATCTCCGACGGCCTGCGCTTTGCCGCTAGCCTGGAATGGGAACTTGCCGACCTTGTAGGCAATCCCATTCTCCTTGGCCGCCTCTTCTGTGAGACCGACACTAGCCACCTGAGGATGGCAATAGGTGCAGCCTGGAAACACGTCGACTTTCTTCGGAATGCCACCGGCATAGAGCCCCTCGACACACTGGATGGCTTCCCAACTTGCCACGTGAGCTAACCAGGGTGGTCCAATGATATCGCCGGCCGCATAGATCCCCTTAGCGCTCGTTTGATAGGTGTCATCCGTCACGAGATAACCGCGATCCGCCTTCAACTCCATGCCACCAGGCAAGACAGGCGCCACTCCGATGGCAATCAGGGCAGTATCCGCCTTGAGCATCTGTTTCTCTTTGCCTTCCACGGTGATCTCAACGCCACTCCCACTATCTTTGGTTCCGGTGACCTTCGTGTTGGTCAGAATGTTGATGCCTTGTTTCTTGAAGCTCTTCTCCAGAGTCTTGCTGACTTCATCATCCTCCACTGGAAGAATGTGAGGCATCATTTCCACAACCGTGACCTTCGAGCCAAAGGCATTGAAGAAATAGGCAAACTCGATGCCAATCGCGCCGGCTCCGATGATCACAATCTCCTTCGGTTGCTCAGCCAAAACCATGGCCTCCTTGCTCCCGATGACCGTCTTTCCGTTGAAAGGAAAGTCAGGGAACGGGCGAGACACACAACCGGTGGCGACCAGAATATCTGTCGTTTCATGCACGGTCTTCGCACCGGCAGAATCTGTCACAGCCACTTTGCCAGGACTTTCCAGCGTGGCTTCACCACGGATGTAATCGACGCCATTCTTCTTGAAAAGAAACTCGATGCCCCCTGCCAAGCGATCTGCAACACTGCGGCTTCGACCAATGACTTTGTCCCAATCGTAACTTAGTCCTTCCACCTTGAGGCCATACTGATCGGCCTGGTGCTTGAGCAAATGATAGATTTCCGCGTTCTTGAGGAGCGACTTAGTAGGAATGCAGCCCCAATTCAAACAAGTTCCACCAGCGCGATCCATTTCCACGCAAGCGACTTTCTTGCCGAGCTGAGCAGCACGGATTGCGCCGACGTATCCCGCAGGACCGCCGCCGATGACGATGAGATCGTAAGCCATGGCTGGTATAAAGAGGTAATTTCAGGAAAAGGGTTAGAGCAACATCAACGCCGGATTCTCGATAAGGCGCCGGAACTCCGCGAGGTATTGCGCGCCAACAGCGCCATCAATCACTCGGTGATCACAGCTCATGCCAATGGCCATGCGCTGGCCGATCACAATCTGGTCGTTGGCATCGACGACGGGGGTCTTTCGAATTGAGCTAATAGCTATGATAAAAGCCTGGGGCGGATTGATGATGGCATCGAAACTATCAATGCCATAGGCGCCAAGATTTGAGACCGTGAGCGTTCCCCCCGCAAACTCATCAGGCGCGAGTTTCTTGGCCCGAGCTCGAGCGGCGAGATCTTTGACCGACCTACTGATTTCTAACAGCGACTTGTCCTGCGCATCTCGTATGACTGGTGTGACTAGGCCTTCATCCACTGCCACGGCAACACTGACGTTAACCGAGGCAAAGCGAATGATGGCATCGACATCAAAAGAAGCATTCACATCAGGCACGGCGACAGCACTTTGAACGACGGCTTTCAAAATGAAGTCATTGATCGTGTACTTGTTCGCGTTGTCACTCTTCTCGGAAGCTTGATTGATCTGCTGCCTGAAGGCGAGAAGCGGTGCCGCGTTCACGTCGATATTCAGATAGAAATGCGGAATCTGTGTCTTGCTCGCCAACAATCGTTCCGCAATGATCGTGCGCATTCCAGTAAGCGGGATTCGTTCATCGTTGGCTCCAATTGTGGGGCGGATGGCAGCCACGGCACTCGAAGGTGCGGTGACCACACTAGCACCAGCCACTGGGGCATTCTCCACATCGCGCTTTACGATACGGCCACCAGGACCCGTGCCCTGAATCTGCGTCAGGTTCACGCCGCGTTCGGCAGCGATCTTGCGGGCAAGCGGCGAAGCCTTGACCCGGGCTCCACCAGAGACTGGCCCAGGCAAGGAGCCTACAGCAGAAGTGGCTGCGGCGCTTTCCGTCGACGCTTCTTCCTCCATGGCAGTTGCGGGTATGCTTCCGCTAGAAATCTCCTTGCCGAGCGCTGGTGGCTCCTCGCCATCTTCTAACAAGAGAGCTAATTTACCACCAAGCGGAGCTTTCTCTCCCGCTTGAACATAGATCTCATGGAGAATGCCATCATCGAAGGCTTCCATACTCATGGTTGCCTTATCAGTCTCGATCTCTGCAATCTCCATCCCAACTTCAATCTCGTCACCGGGATTCTTCAACCACCGGACCAAAGTGCCCTCGGTCATGGTGTCGCTCAGTTTGGGCATTTCAATAATCGTGGCCATGGCGTCTTGCGTCTTCTACTTTGGTAAGAGTTACTTGCAAACGGCGAGCGCTTTCTCAATGACCACTTCGGGATGAGGAAGTTGAAGCTCTTCCATCGGCGGGCTGTATATGGCCGGGGCATCGATCGCATTGAGTCTGAGAATGGGCGCGTCCAAGTAATCAAATGCTTTCTCTTGGATCATCGTCGCGATCTGAGTATTGACCGCGCAGAAGGGCTTGTTCTCATCAACTAACAAGACGCGATTAGTTTTCCGAACCGAGGTTAGAATCGTCTCCTCGTCAAGAGGCCGAATAGAACGCAAGTCGACGACTTCCGCAGAGATGCCGTGCTCAGCAGCGAGAAGTTCGGCCGACTTCAACGCCGTGATCACAGCACGACCATGAGCAACAATCGTCAAGTCGGTGCCCTCACGCTTCACATCAGCCACTCCTAACGGAACCGTGTATTCTTCTTCCGGCACCTCACCGGACTCTCCATAGAGCTTTGTGTTCTCCATGACGTAAACAGGATCGTCATCGCGTATAGCAGATTTCATCATGCCCTTGGCATCGTAAGCGGTCGCCGGGCAGATCACTTTCAAACCTGGCGTGTTGGCAATGAAATTCTCAGGCGTGTGCGAGTGGGTGGCTCCCACATTAGTGCCACCATTGGCTGGACCACGGACCACGATCGGGCACTTGATTTTTCCGCCGGACATGTATCTCACACAGCCCGCATTGTTGATCATCTGATCAAAGGCCACATAAGCGAAGCTCCAGAACATCAGTTCCATGACGGGGCGAACGCCTAACATGGAAGCACCGATTCCCATGCCGATGAATCCCGCTTCACTAATTGGCGTATCCACCACTCGCTTGTCGCCAAAGCGTTTCCAAAGTCCTTCAGTGACTTTGTAAGCACCGTTGTACTCGGCAACTTCCTCGCCCATGACAACGACGTTCTCGTCCCTTTCTAATTCTTCTGCCAGCGCCTCATTGAGGGCCTGGCGATAAGTGATCGTACGCATGATAGACTCTTAGAAGCTCTTGTTAGTCATTAAAGAAATGCTTGCCAGTCTGGCCAGCTTCCGTGCCCTGATCGACTTCGTAATAAACGTCTTCAAGGATGGCCTTGGGCTCGGGAAAAGGACTTTCCTCAGCAAACTTCACGGCGTCCTTCGCTTCCGCTTTCGCTTCCTTGTCCATTTCAGAAGCCTGATCTTCTGTCAGAACGCCCTCCTCTAAAAGGCGCTTGCGCCAAAGAACTATAGGATCGTGATGCTCTTGATACTGTTTAATCTCCTCCGGAGACCGATACTTCTTGGAGTTCGCGTCGGCCACGGAGTGCCCGTAGTAACGGTATGTAGAAATTTCTAACACTGTCGGACGCGATTCTTCATGCGCCCGCTCCATTGCCACCTGGGTCTTCGCACGCACTTCATAAACGTCTTCTCCATTAACCGTATCCCAAGCTATGTTGTAGCCATCGGCGCGCTCGGCCAAGCAAGACTTGAAAGCGGAGGAACGTTTCTGGCTGGTTCCCATCGAGTATCCATTGTTTTCGATGACATAAATGACAGGGAGATCAAAGAGAGCAGCCAAGTTCAGAGACTCGTGATAGGCACCCTGATTGATCGCTCCATCCCCAAGATAGCAGAGGCAGGCACCTTTCAGCCCCTGATACTTTAATCCATAAGCCAAGCCCGCTCCCAACGGTGTTTGACCCGCGACAATGCCATGGCCACCCCAGTAATTCTTATCAGGTGCGAAGAAGTGCATCGAACCGCCCTTCCCTTTAGAGCAACCCGTGGCCTTGCCGTATAGTTCGGCCATGCACTCATTCATGGACATGCCCACTGCCAGTGCATGCCCATGATCACGGTAAGCGGTAATGATGTGATCACTCTCTCCGGCCAGAGAAATAGTCCCAACGGCTACGGACTCCTGACCGTTATAAAGATGCAGGAAGCCCCCCATCTTGCCCGCTGTATACTGTTTGAGCGCAGCCTGCTCGAAGCGGCGGATCCTTACGATGTCTCGGAGGATGCTGATCTTCCCTTCGGAACTCAGCTGCTGGTTGATGGGAGCGGTGGCGTGGTCGATGGCGGAGTTCACGTTACTAATTAAGGGCCGACTAGACGGCGTTTTCCGAGAGCTTCAAGGCCGAATCGGTCGTCCGGCGATAACTTGGCAAACAAACGACCAATCCGACAAACAGCACGGTAAACAGAAGGTCACCAATGAATGCGTTTCTCAAAAAGAAGTAGCTTGGGGGCGCGCCAGGAATCGGTAGGCCCACAGTCTGGCTTTGCCACCAGCCAGCCACCGTCTTGGCATAGGCAAATGGGGCGACTGAGGTTAACCATGCTACCGTGTTCATGATCGTGTAGAACGCCAGCGTCATGGCAGGGGTCAAGGCCAAGGCAGTGCGAGGAGTCTTTCGCCGCGTCCAAAAACAGGCCACGGCAAAGAGGCAGCCGTAAACGGCGTAGCGGAGGAGGACAGTAGGCGAGACCATCAGGGCCCAGAACGAAAGATTCGGGTCCTGGCGCACAGCGAGCACGGTGACGAAGACATCGCTCAGAACGAGGGCCGCAAAGGCGATGACCACGGCCAGGACAGATCGCCGGAAGAAGAGGCCGAAACACAGCGCCATAGCCGAAACCGGCGCGAGATTAGCGAAATTAGCATCGACAAAGCCCAAGTATCGAAATCCAAATAACAATAGGATCAGGGCAAGAATCGCAACGAGCGGAACAATTCTGGAAATTACAGGCTTTTTCATAGTGACTTTTGAACTCCTCTGATGCTCTGAACCACAAACAAGTGAAACTCGACGTGAGCAAGGCAAGATCGCATCGATTCGCCGAAATGCCGACCTCGAAATTCCACAGTTCATGAGTGGCAAACGGCTCCAAAAAAGAGATTCCAAATTTTAAATTATGGCTTCCAACACAATTTATTAGAATCTCCGCACTTTCAATTTGATGGAAAGTTCGAATAGTCTTATTTCTTTAAAACCTCTCCATCCTCTGGCCCATGACTCATGCCCAATTAGAAAAACAACCAGATCCTCATGCCCTGCGTGCCGCCCAAGGTTACTTTGAGCTCGGCATGATATCCGATTGCCAGAGCACCTTAGAGCAGCTGCCTGCTGATGAGAAGCTTAGGCCAGACAGTTTAGAACTATCCATCCTCCTTGAGCTTGATACTGGTCGTCACGAGGCGGCCCTTGAGTTCTGCAACTCCGCGATCAAACTCTATCCCAAGGCACCTTTCGGCTTCATAAACAAGGCGTTTGCGCTGCACGAGTTGAAGCGGACTCCAGAATCGTTGCAGGTTTTAGAAGACGCCCATCTCGTCGTCGCAGTGGACCCCACGGCCATCTACAACCGAGGTTGCTACCTGGCTTGCCTCAATCGTCACACCGAGGCAATCTACTGGGTCAACAAAGCCATCAGGCTCAATCCAAAGCTTCGAGATCACGCGAGCACCGATAAGGATCTTCAGGAGATAGAACATCGCCTAGAACCCTAGATTCAGAATCTACCAAGCATGAGAGACAAGGGGTCATTTGTCTTGCTCGGATGCTTGGTGAAGAGAAGGTTTACGAGTGAAGTTTCTAGAATCTGAGTGGCGTAAGATAGTCCTCTACCTAGCCCTCACCCTTGTACTAGGGGCGCTTCTCGCCCCATGGCTCTTCCATTTTGGGCGAGGCTTGGTCCATCAAGGCACCCTCTCCGACGGCCCCCCTCCCCTTCCCTATCTTCACGGTGCCTTAGAGCGCAGTCCATTCTCGCGCTATTTTAATCGCGCAGTGATGATCGTGGCGTTCCTCGGCATGATCCCCCTCATCCGATCACTCCGCTTTCGCGGTTGGGAGGATCTCCAAATCCGAAAGAACCCCTGTGCCATCATGGACGTCTTCGCTGGCAGCCTCCTCGCGGGCGGATTCCTGCTCTTCATGGGGATCTCATTTCTCTATCTGGGCTTCTTCATTCCCGAGGCTGAGGCAGAGTGGGACATCATTCCGAAACTCCTAGGCACGGCCATCGCGGTAGGGATCTTGGAAGAACTATTCTTCCGTGGAGGCATGCTAGGTGTCTGCCTGCGGAAGATGTCGATCATGGCCGCGGTGCTCCTGACTTCTGCGGTGTATGCGATCGTTCACTTTTTGAAGCCGCCCCGGTTGAAGCTGTCTGAGGATGAGGTGGTCTGGTCGACGGGTTTCGAAATGCTCGGTCGCGTCTTTGAAAAGTTTTCAGATTGGCAGACGGTCACCGCCGAGTTCCTCACTCTCCTCGTTCTCGGAATCGTCCTAGCAATGGCACGACTCCGGACCAAGTCACTTTGGCTTCCCATTGGGCTGCATGCGGGATGGGTCTTCAGCTATCAGCTCTACAATAAAAATACCGACAACGGCCCGACACTAGCCCAGTGGGCACCCTGGGTTGGCGACGACTTGAAAGTGGGTGTTATCCCTCTGGTCGTCATCATTATCACCGGCGCGCTGGCAAGCTTATGGATTGACTTAAGCCGCAAACCAATTGCAAAACTCGTTCAGGACCAGTCAGAGCCGAAAGCATGATCAACCTCATCTACTTCAGCCACGCCACCCGCGCCATGGGCAGCGATGCTCTGCAGGATCTGCTGACCAGAGCGCGCGAGAGAAACAAACTAAGAGGGATCACAGGCATGCTCCTCTATCAATCAGGCTACTTTCTCCAAGCCCTTGAAGGCGACGACGACCTAGTGCATGGGTTATTCAAGAAGATTCAAGCAGACCCCCGGCATCACACCGTAACCAAGATCTATGATCAAGAGGCCGATGAGCGAAATTTCAAAGATTGGCAGATGGGATTTCATCTTGTCACAGGAAAGGAGCTGAAAGATTACGACGGCTACTCCGAAATTCTCGCAGACGACTTGGAACCCAGAGAGATCGATCTTGCTAACGAGATGACCTTTGTCGCAGTGAGCCTCTTCAAACAGTATATTCGTGCTGCTGAAGCCGAACGTGCGTCACGATTGTGACCCCATGCGCTCGAGTCGCCATTGATGGGTCGTCGGATCTCGAATTTGACTATCATATTCCCGAAGAACTTCTAGAAGCTGTCGCCATCGGTTCTCGCGTCACCGTCCCGCTCCGTCTTCGCAAAGCAAAGGGTACCGTCCTCGACCTCAGTGAACCTGACGAACCTCCCAAAGGGCTACGTGATCTTGACGGCCTCATTCACGATCGCCCAATACTAACACCCTCTCTCATTCAGTTAGCCAACTGGATGGCAAACTACTACTGCACCTCACGCGAAATCGTCTTGCGGGCAATGCTACCCGAGTCTGTCCGTGCAGAAGAGCCTCCGTTTCGCGTCCGCAAAGCCATCAGAATCATTGCATCCCCTTCTGAAAAAGAAACGGCTTCCCTTCGTAAACGGGCTCCTCGTCAGGCTGAGATTCTCGAACAAATCCAAAGCCTTGAGGAACCACTGCTCCTAACCAAAGTCGGAAGTCTCGCCGCAGCCAAAGCTCTCGTGGCCAAAGGTTGGGCTCGCATCGAGGAGCAACGCGTGGAACGTGATCCTCACGCTGAAGATGAATTCGTGCGCTCTGAACCACTCGAACTCATGGCCGAGCAAGCCAAGGTGCTCGACACTGTGCTCCTTTCCATGGCCGAGCCGGATCGCCCGCCCATGCTCCTGCACGGCGTCACCGGTAGTGGCAAGACTGAAGTCTATCTCCAAGCCACTGCAAAAGCTCTCGATCAAGGCCAGTCCGTCATCGTGCTTGTCCCTGAAATCTCGCTCACTCCTCAAACGGTGGAGCGTTTCAAATCGCGTTTCGCGGATCGCCAACGCGAAGTTGCGGTACTGCACAGCCACCTCTCTCAAGGAGAACGCTTCGATGAATGGCACAAGATTCACCGCGGCGAAGCCAGAATCGTGATCGGAGCTCGGAGTGCGATCTTCGCGCCGTTAGACAATCTTGGACTCATCATCGTGGATGAGGAACACGAGAGTTCCTACAAACAAGACACCCAACCACGCTACCACGGACGCGACGTCGCCGTAGTCCGATCTCGCATCGAGAAATGCGCTATCCTGTTAGGTAGCGCCACACCTTCTCTCGAATCCTACCACAACGTCAAGCGTGGCAAGTACGAACTCATCACTTTAACAGAACGCGTCGATGATCGATCGCTCCCCCTCATCCGCATCATCGACATGCGGCAGGAAAGCCGCAAGCACAAGGGACCAGCCATCCTCTCCGAACGCTTGCGAAAGGAGATCGAGGTCCGCTTGGAAAGGAAAGAGCAGATCATGCTGTTTCTCAATCGGCGCGGCTACTCCAACTCCATGCAGTGCCTCGACTGCGGCCATGCATGCGGATGTCCACATTGCAGCACCTCACTCACCTACCACCTAGCGGAGCAACGTCTTATCTGCCACATCTGCGGCTACAAACAGATCGCCCCGCGACGCTGTCCCAAGTGCAAGTCCACGTCCGTCGTCTATGGAGGGTTTGGGACGGAACGCGCCGAAGAAGTCCTTCGGAAAGTCTTTCCTCAAGCCCGCATGGCCCGGATCGATGCCGACATCATGCAGCGCAAGAATCGACTACGCGACACCCTGCGATTATTCAAATCACACAAGCTCGACATGCTTGTGGGCACACAAATGATCGCCAAAGGCTTACACTTCCCTAATGTGACTTTGGTAGGCATACTAAACGCTGACCTCGGCCTCCACTTGCCAGACTTCCGAGCTGGTGAGCGCTGTTTCCAACTCCTCACTCAGGTCGCGGGTCGAGCAGGTCGCGGCCACCTTGAAGGTGAAGTCGTCGTACAAACCTTCACCCCGCAAAGCCCTTGCATCCAGTTTGCCCGCCACCACGACTACGATGGGTATGCTGAGCAAGAGTTCGAGGCGCGACAGCAATTCTCGCTCCCGCCCTACACCCATGCCGTGCTCCTTCACGTTCGGTCCAAGCACGAGCGGCTCGCAGAATTCACGATTGAGAACCTCTGCCAACGCCTCCGCAAAGACCTCCCCAAGGGGATTCTGATGAGCCAGCCCAACCCCTCGCCTCTCGAACGCGCTCAAACCCTCTTCCGCTATCAAGTCATGTTCCGTTGCACTCAAGCAACCACCATGGCAAGATACATCAAAGGCGTCATGAAAGGCATGACCTTCCCCGAAGAAGTTATCGTTATCTTGGACGTCGATCCCTTCCAGATCTGCTAGCGTGGATCTCCTTTACAAGGCAATCATCACTCTCTAAAACTAATCTCCCCCACACCCCAAACCTTCACCTACTCTATGAAACCCTTCCGCATTCTCCTGGCCTTCTCCGCCATGGCATTCAGCTCAGCGCACGCCGAAGTTGTTGCCGATTCTGTCGCAAACTTTCCAACGACCAAAGACCAAGGCGTGAACGGCTGGACTTATGGATATAGAGCCGTCGATCAGGATGCCGATGACCTAAATACTTATGATCCCGAAGCCGACTTTGTCGCGTTTGATGAAGCAGATGGCTGGATATGGAATGGCACCGCATGGGACTGGGGCGATGGAAATGTCCCTTGGACGGTGATCAATGCTACCGGCGGCCATCCGAACGGGCCCAACAACGGCGAAGAACAATGGGCCGTTCGTCGCTGGACCGCAACCGTCGGACCAAAGCCTTTAGCAGTCAGCTGGCACTTACATAAAAACAATACCAATGGCAACGGCACCTCCGTTTCCGTCAATCTCAATGGTATCCAAGTCGACTACGGTGCCGTCGAAGGAAGCGATGACGTAGGCATCGACCAAACCGTGTATGTCAATGTAAACCCTGGTGATCATATAGACATCAGCCTCACCCCCGTCGGCCCCACTGACGATCGGTTAGATGGTTCCGATGGCTCTGCCTGGTCCGCCGTTATCGATGACACCATCCCTGCCAATCCAATGCAGCCAGACGGCACACCGTTCGTCGCCGTTTCTGGAGAAGACTCCGATTCAGATGGCTTACCCGATGCTTGGGAAATGATCTATGCAGAAGACTTGGCCACTCTGGCCGGCAATGCAGACTTTGACGGCGATGGACTCACTGAAGCACAAGAGTTCGAAGCAGGGATCGATCCAACAGACGCGGACTCTGATGACGATGGCCTCACGGACGGTGCCGAGATTGCAGGAGGTACAAATCCCCGCAACGCCGATACGAATGGCAATGGCCTCACCGATGCCCAAGAGCTTGCGGTCGATGACATCGTCGCGGCAAAGATAGGCGACTCCATCGAAGACTTCGGTGAGGACCAAGGCCCCGCTTGGTTCAACGGCTTCCGCAACTACACCGCTGATGGCGGGGGCGAAGACTACAATGCCGACACCGACTTCGAAGCCTTTAGCACTGACGGAGGATGGACGTGGACAGGCGATCAGTGGGATTGGGCTGACGGTAACGTTCCTTGGACGGCCATCGGTTCAGAAAGTCTGCACCCAAATGGCATCAACAACTCCAACGAGCACTGGGCCATCCGTCGCTGGGTCGCGAGCGAGATTACCGAGCCGACTCCCTTATCCATTTATTGGAATGTGAGAAAAGAGAACCTCAACGGGGGCGGCATTTCTGGATCGCTCAACATAAACGGAAAACAGGCGGCTAAAGCGACAGTCCCTGGGGGTGACGATGTTGGAGCAACAGGCATCCATTACATCAATGCCGTCCCGGGAGACATCATCGATCTTGGGCTCACCCCTGAAGGCCCCTCCGACGGACGCGCAGACGGCTCCGATGGCTCTCTCTCGTGGATGATTGTCAGCACGCACATCCCAGAAAACGCACGCCAAGCAGATGGCACCCTCTTCGTTCCCTCTACTGGTGACGACACTGACGGCGATGGCCTTCCCGATGCGTGGGAGCAGCAATACTTCCCTGACAATCTTGCCGCGTTGGCGACTGGAAGCGACAATGATAGCGATGGCTTGCTCGATGAAGACGAATTTGCGCTCAACTCTGATCCCACCGTGGCTGACACCGACGGCGATGGTCTTCCAGACGGAGCAGAGCGTGACGACGGCGAGTTTGTCGATGCGTCCAAGGCAGGATCCAGCCCACTCAAGGCAGACACGGATACAGATGGCATTTCCGATAGTGACGAAGCCAATGGCGATCCCGCAACCAATCCAAGCAAGGCCGACTCCGACGGTGATGGATTCTCGGATCCTGAGGAACTCGCTCAAGGATTCGATCCTAACGATGCCAGCAATAACCCATTTGCCGGGCTCATTGCGGAGTCCGTCTCTGAATTCTCAGGGACACAAGGTGAAAATGGATGGTTCAATGGATTTCGTAACCTTGGTGATGCCCCAGAGGAAGCCTCTGTCGACTATGATCCCGAAGCCGACTTTATCGCATTTGATGAAGCAGACGGGTGGACTTGGAGCGGGACAGCATGGGACTGGGCCGACGGCAATGTTCCGTGGACAACCATCAACGCCACTGGCGGGCACCCCAACGGAACCAATAACGGCAACGAAGAGTGGGCGATTCGCCGCTGGGTAGCGGATGAACTAACGGATTCGACTCCACTCGGGATTGTCTATCACTTACACGCAACCAACACCAATGGTACAGGAACATCCGTTCAACTCCATATCAATGGTGAGCATAAGGACACACTCACAGTCGCTGGAAATGATGCCGAAGGTGAAACGCGCACGTTCTACGCAAATGTGAATCCTGGCGACTTCATTGACCTCGGTCTCACACCCGTTGGGCTAGACGACGATCCTTCCGATGGCTCAGATGGATCCGGCTACACTTTACGTGTGGATTCCAACATCCCGGAAAACCCTACCCAGCCAGATGGTTCGACCTTCGTGCCATTGGTCCTCGGAGATCCCCATCTCTCGGTTCCCTTCCGCACACCGTTTGGCTTATTAGGCGACGACCCTGGCGTGCAAACGAGAACGGTGACGTTGAAGAATTCCGGGTCCAACCAAGAACTCTCTATCACTGCAGCAAACTTGGTCGGAGCAAATGCAGCCAACTACACAAACGATCTTGTGACTCCGCTGACATTAGCCCCAGGAGCAAGTCAGGATTTCATCGTAACGTTCGATCCACAGGGCTCCGACGGTGGTTTCATTGCTTCGTTAGAATTCACGAGCAATGACGAGAACGAAACGACGCGTCGACTGGATCTGAACGCAAATATTCCCGACGCCAACAAGCTGGTGGCTTGGTACAAAATGGACGAAACCGATGGCACACGCTTAAACGACTCCTCTGGCAATGGCTATCACGGGACTTACGTCGCGGGGGATGGTAGTATCGAATTAGCTCAACCAAGCCTTGCCGGAGGAACCGCGGTAGGTTTCGCTCCTGGAGCTACGGCGGCCTATGCCGAGGTAGCGAGTTTGCCAGGATTCGAAGCCGGATTCTCCATCAGCCTCTGGCACCAGGCTAACGCAGATCTCGCCGACGTTGCCGGGCTATTCGCTAAGGGTGATGGTACTGCTGAGCCTACGCTAGGCGATCCTTACGCATTGGCTGTTGCCAACAGTGAACTGACCTGGTTCGGAGGAGGTGCTCAGGACATTGCCGAAGCAGGGAGCGTGACCGCAGAACAGGCGCAGCATGTGACCGTGACCTACTCACCAAATGACGATGGTACTAACACGGTGAAGGTCTATCTCGATGGCGTCCTCACTGAAACGAAAGAGGACAGCTCCGAAATCACCGATGATCGCGGGCCGCTTCAACTGGGTGCAGTGAATGGGATGTTCGGCTACAGCGGTCTGTTAGATGACATGCAAATCTACGGACGCGTTCTCTCTGATGACGAAGTTGGCGAACTCCAAGCGAATCCCGGACAGAAGCTAGGGGGCGGCAACACACCGGATCCCCAGCCAGACTCGCCCTTCCGCACTAGTCTAACGGATGTTTCCAAATCAGCCTCTGGAGTGAGCATTAACTCAAGCCTTGGCAATGCCGACACCTACGATGTCGAGTATTCTGAGGATCTCATTTCTTGGGATATCATCGAATCTGGCGTCACCGTAAGCCCTTACGAAGACACCGATGCTACTCGCACCGCGAACGCGTCCGGCTACTACAGAATAAGGGAGTAGCGTATGGCCCTGTCGTTCACCTTCGTCATCATCGGCTCAGGGAATATCGGGGCGACCTACGCTCGGGCTCTTGCCAATATTGACGGCGCTTCGCTGGGAGGACTCGTGTCTCGCAGCGGACGTCGCCCCGATTGGCTGCCTGAGGAGACCGAAGTTGCTGACTCACTAGGTGAACTTCAGCGTCCCTTTGACGGTGTCATTCTCTGCACTCCCAATGGAACGCATCACGTTCAGGCTAAAGAAGCCGCTGCCTTGGGTAAACACGTCCTCACCGAGAAAGTACTCGATATCACTCGCGAGAACATGGATCAGATGACCCAGGCCTGCGACGGCGCCGGAGTGACTCTTGCCGTGACCTTTCAGCGACGTATGAGCCCTGACAATGTGGCGGTCAAAGCCCTCCTAGATGCCACCGCCTTGGGACGTGTCTTCGCCGCAGACATGCGTGTGAAGTTCTACCGTGACATGGATTACTACAATTCAGGAGACTACCGCGGTGGTTACGCCATTGACGGTGGAGGCCCGTTTATTCAACAGGCCGCCCACAACGTTGACATCTTCACGTGGTTCTTTGGCATGCCCTGCAAAGTCGTTAGTATGTTAGACACCTTCACCCACGAGATCGAAGCTGAAGATCACGGAGTCGCCCTGCTGCGTTATGCCAATGGAATGATTGGAACAGTCACTGCTTCCACCGCGACGAAACCAGGATTCGCACCCATCTTGGAGATCCACGGAGAACGTGGTAGCCTCGTGATGGAGAACGATGAGATCACCGCGTGGCACGTAGACGGTGTGGACCGGCCTCAGCAGCAGGTGGACTTCGAGGTCCACAGCGGCGCTGGAACAGCCGCAGTTGAGGACACCGCCGGCCATGAAGCGATCGTGAAAGACTTCATTGAGGCTGCGAAGACCGGCAGACAGCCCATGGTACCCGCCTCATCCGGTCGTCTTGCCACAGAACTGGTCCTCCAGATCTACGAAGGCAAAGTTTAGTTTCGTGGTTGCCAGAATCCAAGCCGAATTCAAATGGTGACTCTACGCAATCTCGTCGTCAGGTCCGCGGCGACTTCTTCGCCCAGATGGGAACTCAGCAGTTTCATTTGCTGTTTGAACCTTTGCCAGGGATTTACTTCTTTGCCAAAGATCGCGAGAGTCGATTGATGTGCGCGAGTCAGCCGATCCTCGAACGTCTCGGCGTGCCAGACGAAGACAGTATCGTCGGCACGCGTGACCACGAATATTTCCCTCCCCAGCTAGGGCGTGTTTTAAAACCGGTTAGATCCATGCCAGGATAGCGCCAAGCGTGACGAATCCAAGGAAGTTCTCACGGTGCTTCTCATAGCGAGTGGCTATGACTCGAAACTCCTTCAGGCGCTGAAA
>Ga0213868_10000310_pt1 | contig 46019 bp, 72 predicted proteins | sample PICome_9_FD_160087 | JGI IMG/M metagenome (GOLD analysis project Ga0213868, IMG submission 160087) | Coastal seawater microbial communities near Pivers Island, North Carolina, United States - PICO127 | ecosystem: Environmental > Aquatic > Marine > Coastal | place: USA: North Carolina...
CACCGTAAGCCATGAGTGCGGCAGGGGGGGGTGCGAATTTTCCCTCCCAACCGTGGCAGTCCGAGCCTTACTCCATAGGGTGATCGGGTATGGGTCAGCTTTGATTTTATTAGATTTTCCCGAAGCTGGCCCATTTATTTTCTATTAATACAATTTTTTGTAAATAAAGTATTTACATTATGAAACAACTCAGGCATACTACCCTTATCGAAACGGAGGAAATTAAAAATGAAGTTCACTACTGCTCACGAAGAAAACATCTTCAATCAAGCTACTCACTTTGTTGCTGTTCGCGGACGCAATCGTTTCAACCGCACCCGCGATGAGTTTCCTTGCATCGAAGAAGCGAAGAAATTTGCTTCAACTTTTGGCGATAATCGCACAATGATTTACGCTGTTAACCAACATGGGTCAGCCGCCCATATCTGCAACGCATAGGAGGTAAAACTATGTTCGACAACCCTACCAATCGTAATCGTGTTAAGCTTATTGGGGAAACCCTAGACAAGCTTGAGAAATCCGCTTCAAGCAATCGCGTCACACCTGATGAAGTCGCGCAGATGCTGCTTCCAGTTTTAGATCGGTTCGCAAAGATCAAAAACTCTGGAGATCAAATGCGCCCTCAATCTGAGATCGCATCCGACGCAGCCATGCAACCAATCGGTGATTTAAGCAGTTCCGTATACCCGCACGGCAGACCGCATAATTGGACAACAATCAAGGAGTGCGCTGAGAACGCGCCACTCAAAGACTTGACGGTTGCGCTCGCTGTTTACATGAACCGTGTGGAGGAGCTTACCGATGACTAATTGGAAGCAAGACTTAATCATCTTTACAATAATCGGTTCAGCCTCTTTAGGCTGGATCTTTGCCGCAAGCATGGGATGGGCCTAATGACTGACTGGAATGAACTTCTCGAAAAGCAAAAGGAGGAGCGCTTGGCGCTCTTTCAATCTAAAATAGATCAAGGGTTTACCCCAAGCCAAACCGCTAGGGAGTTGGGTATGAGCCGCCAATCTGTTTATCAGTTTTGTAAGGTGCATAACCTAACATTCAAGAACAAGGATGTTTTAGAATGATAACCTCAGCATTGTGCCTTGCGATGGCGATTTATTATGAAACGCGCAATGAACCGAACCCTGACGCAGGGATTGCCGTTGCAGAAGTAATCTTGAACCGCGTCGAAGATAGACGTTGGCCCGATAATGTTTGCGCCGTTGTGAAGCAAGACAAGGGGCCGAAAGCTCACGACTGCCAGTTTTCTTTTTATTGCGACGGTAAACCAGAGCGCCCTAAACACAAAGAAGCATGGATGAGAGCGCAGGAGCAAGCCGCACAGGCGCTTAATGGAGATTTACTAGGCCACGGTGCGCTTTACTATCATGCAGACTACACGAGCCCAGTTTGGCGCCACAAGCTTGATAGGCTTGGGAAAATAGGGAAACACATTTTTTATACAGACATGGAGGTAAATGTATAATGTCCAGCAATCTTGATCACTGGTATCCACCCGCAACAATCAAAAAAAATGAAGAAAAAGATTGTTGGGAATATAGGGTAGGCAAAAACAGCTCACAGCTAATTGTAAACAGAGGAAGCAAGAGCGTCCATAGGTTTTTTGCAACGCGAGCAGAAGCGACAAGCTTCGCAGAAGATGAAATGGAAAACCACCAAATAAGTGCTATCACTATCTACGGCCAGAATGGTGATGTGTCATCTCATAAAAAAAGCCGACTACATAAAGCCATTCAAGAATACAAAAACGAAGCCGTCGAAGCATACCGACAAGAGTTTGTGCATATGGAAAAATATTATAGAAAAAAGCTTTCTAAAATTGAAGAAAAAGCAGCAAAGTGGGAACAATTAAAAACTCTTGTTTTGTCTGATGGGGGTGAAAATGCCGAAGCTTGAAACTTGGGAACAAATCATTGCTCGTCATGAAAAAGAAAAAATTGATCTGGTCGCATCTTTCGCTAAGATGAATTTCACCCAAACAAAAGCGGCTATGATCTTAGGGATGGAACGCAGTCATCTAAATGTTTTCGCAAAGCGACACAACATCGAGTGGCCTAATATGCAAAGGAGGCACTATGAAGGAACTTACACCCCACGATCGCGCACATTTGGCTTTTCTAAATCGTCAAGTAGATCGTCTACAAGATGAAAGCTTCCGCTTAGATCCGCACCCTAACGTCAAACAAGATTTAGACCGCGCCCGCCGCGAGCTTAAATCGTTCACTTTATCACTGCAAAAAGAAGGAAAAAATATCTATGGATGAAAACTTACTGGCCGCTAAAATGATGGAAATGGCGAAGTCGGAAATGAAATATGTGAAATCTAAAGGCTTGCTTGGCGAAAACCCAAGCTGGGGGAAGCCACAAGAAAAAATAATAAAAGAAAAAAGGAACAACGGCGCGGGTAGACCCTACAGATTTGGGGAAAGAATTTTATCTCGCTTAGAAATAGGTTTGACCACTGATGAAATTGTGGCAGAATTGGGGTGCAGTCGTAACATCGTTAATCAGTATCGAAGAAAGCGGCGATTGGAACAGAACGCCGCGTCCTCCCATGCGGCGTAGATGAGGGGTTGATGGTTCCCCTCTCCCCCGTCACTTGACCCAATCAGGTGGCGGGGTTTTACTTGACACAGATTAAAATATAACTAACATTGGTTTTGAGCGAATGGTTTGGTCACCTGTGTTCAGCTAGGTATGAGAGAAGCCCCGCCCTGATCAGGTGGGGTTTTTTCGTGGGGCCAGCAAGAACATCACACTCTGTCACAGGTTTACCTATGTGCTAGCCCCGACTTAAATTAATGACATTATTTTTTTAAGTAAGCCAGCCATAAATTTTATTTGTTTGATCCAACCGATCTTGAAGCCCATGATACCCGCCGTTGACCCGCTTCGTTATCTTTTCGATTGTGTCAGTATCAACGCCCTCGTCCGCTATTTTAAAAAGCCTATTCTTCTCAAAGAACCACATAGCAGTTTCAAAAGCATAATCAGTTTCTACTAAAGAAGGATCAGTCATTACCTGTGGAAGCCGCATGTCAGCCGCAAACTGACGATAATTATTCTTACCCGTTAATTGAAGAAATCCACGACCTATAAATGCGCTGGCATCTTGAGGCGTTTCGTTTCCTAGCTTATACTTTGAGCCACGGTTTGCATCCAAATATACATTTTCCGCAAGCGCTCTTGGGTTTCTAGCGTATGGAATGGCATCCTCTACGGTCTTAAACCTGTGAGGCCAAACCTTACAAAGCCGCTCAGGAGAACTATAATATAAACTTTCGCACACACGGCTAAACCCACCACTCTCATGAGATGATTGACCCAGTAGATGCGCTGAGCGCTCCGCTGAGAGCCCAAAGTGCTTTGTAATGGCTCTTGCGGTGTTGGGACCAAAAGACCCATCTGTGGACGCTCCTATGCGCTCTTGCAGCTTTTGCATGGCTAAAGTCATTTTAATCCTCCTGTGCGGGCTTCGTTCCAAATGTGCGAACGTAGGTCATATCTTCGCTGTAAGCTTCTGCCCATTTATTCTCTGTGAAGGTTGCAAAGGTTATGAGCGCTTGATTGTCGGCCTCAAGCGTAAGAACTACCTCGTCAAGGATTGCTAACTGCTGAACCAGAACATCAATCTTGTGAGCTTGCTCTGCGAAATACCAAGTGCCAGCGATAACTTGAGCGACCATTGCAGCGACAAGCGCCAACGGAACCTTTACATCTGCCATTTTTATTTCCTAAAAAACTTCGTTGCGGAGCGCACGGCGAAGCTACTCGCTACGATTACGCCTAAAGTGTATTGATACCACTCTGGCATAGTCTCCAATGCAGCGAAACCATCCGCGACAGCGCTGCGCCCCCACTCTCCAGTGAAGCATAAAATAAGGGGCAAAGAAAAAAGTAAAACGAGATATTCGTCTTTCCATGAGTTTTGGGTTCCCTGCGCCATGATCCGCTCCCAATCCGCAACGCTGGTCTTTTCGCTGAGAAGTATCTTGGATTTGGTTTCTGCCTCAGTAAGCTTCAACTTGGCTTCCGCTGCGGTCTTATCCGCTTTGCCCTGCAACCAGCTTCCAGCGAGATTTGCGATTGGGCCTAATGCGGCTGTAAAAATACTCATTTCTCTGAACCCAGCCAAACGGCTATTGTGCCTGTCATGGCCCCGCTTACAACTGAAATCATTGCGGATTGTTGCGTTGACAACGCTTCTAGGCTCATCCCCCAGTTTATTACCTTGATATACATAACAGTCATAACCAGCATCATAATGCGGGGCATCAACTTATATTGTAAAATTTTCTCAAAGGTATTTGCCATAAGACCCCCTAATTTACTGTCATAGCTGGTGAACCCACATCTGGCTCATCTGTAATCAAATCATTACTTTGTGGCTGCTTTTGGCGTTCCTCAACAGCTTTAACAAAAGACTGTGAAATCCACTCTAAGGCCGCGACCTCTCTTTGATAAGAAAACTGCGCCTCATTTACCCTATTTCGACATTCTTGTATTCTGGAAAGCAAAAGTTTTTCCTGATCGTTAAAATCCTCAACACTATGATCGACGCCATTGATCGTTACTTTATTATTTTCCATATTCCACCTTTTTGGTTTAGTTCAAATTTCAATATTTATCTTAGTTCCCTGCGGTCTATCCGCGTTTGTCTTGCGCCCAAACCTATCATAAGTTTCACCTAAGTCAAAACGCTGCTTTGCTAAAGCCTCTAAATAGCTGTGATTGGCCCTGTGTTCTTTCTCGACCCGTTGCTCTGCTAAATGGGTTTCGATAGCCTGACGCGCTCTTGTTTGCTCATGGATATGTGATCCAATATTAAACGGCGCTGAACCTATACCGCTTACACCATCAGCCATTACAACCGCCCCTGCTTTGCCAGAATAATAACAATGGTTATTCCAAGCATAATTGTAATAATAATTGCCCCGCCGCCATAAATTATGACCCGCTCAATCATTTTGGCTTTGCGCTTTCGCTCTGCTTCAATCTTGGCCTTGCGATCTTTTCTTGCTTGCACCCGTATAGATTGCAATTCACCCCAAGCGCTAAAACCTCTGGTTGCAATTACGATCTGGCGAAGCTCCTCCTCCGCGTCCTTGGCCCTCTGTAGATTGACAAAGGTTTCCATAGCGTTTTCATCTGAGCCAGAAAAAAGGCTGTTCTTCTTTTTTTCATGAGCGGCGCGTAAATCATCAACCCCGTCAAAAAACTCTCCGATTTGCTTGGTTACGTTGACCAGTTCTTTGCCCGCCGAAACCGCAGACTTAACCGCTGCCAATGCAGTGAATGGATCAATCATGCATCACGTCCCACAATTACATAACGAGGGCAATGAGCCTCTGGGATTATTCTTATGACCTTTGGATAATGGTAATAAAACGAAGGCGGCGGGCATCCATAACGACAAGCCTTGAACATGACCCCAAAGGGATACATTCCAAAAGCAATAGAGGTTAGGGCGCAAATCATGGCCCCATCATATCACATTTTATTTGCGGGCTAAATTCTGAACGTCGCGTCTAAGCTCTTTTTGCTCGTCGCGCATTTCTTTAAGGAGATATTTTATATCATCATAGCGGGCCTCAAGAACCGCGATCTTTTTTTGGTTAGTAAAAACAAACCTTAAAATCGCGCCCAATGCGGCAACAATAGCAATGCCAGCGGCAACTGCGGGAGAAAGTATTGCGTCACTCAATTTCATATCGCCTCCGTACAGCTAAATGAGAAGCCGTACTTGCTAACATGATCTGCATCCCACCCCAGATCGTTACTATCCATTCTCATCACAGCCGTTGTACCAGATATTGAGGCAGATGTAGAGCTACTAATTGCAACTTTCAACGATGGCTCAATCGTAGCAGTTCCCGTTCCAGACATATCCGCAACAATCATATGAAGCTGAGAGGTGGCGCTGGTTCCAAACTGCACATAATCTCCAGCCTTCAAAGTGCCGTTAAGGGTCAAATGAATAGTGGTATCCCCTATTGCATGGGTTCCGCTTGTGACCGATGCCGTTGTAGCCGTTCCAATATTTGACTGCCCATCAGGATCGCCCATCAAAAATGTATTTGCCCGCCCGCGCAGCTTCAAAAAGAACGCTTGCCATGCACCCGCGTGAGAACGCTTCATAGGAGGCAAAGTGACTGTTGCTTGCCAACATGCCATAGAATACTCATAAACCTGCTCATGGCCGCTAAATGGGCTTCTGCTTTGCGCCACAGCCCGCTTGATTGACCAAGTGGACGCTGAGAACGCTGGGGTGCTGGGCATTGTGATAAGTGCCATTACGAAAGAGCCTGTCCAAATGAGCCGCCGCGCCGTTTTCCATCCGCGACCGCCGCCAGTGTATCCTGTTTTATAACTGGGAGCAACGAAAGCATCTCAGCGCGAACGGTTTGAGATACCCCAGTTTCAACATTGATCGTTTGATTGACCACTGTAGCGCCGCCCTTCATGGCGTTTCTGGTATCGTGGGCATTTTTAATGGTTCCTGATGAGGCTGGAATAATAAGCTCTGGACCGCGCTCTCCTACGAGGTAGGGTCTTCCCCTAGACATTGCCCCGCCCGTTGCGCTTTCTTGTATTTCTACACCAAGGGCGTTGCCCTTCCCAGCCTTAATACCAGAGCCATCATAACGCAAAGGAACACCAAGCGCCCGCAAGATTGCATTTACAATTAAAAGCTTGATAGCCTGAGCCAGCATTTGCTTCACAAAATCTTTGAACATATTTTCAAAATCTTCCAGAGCAACTTTTGACCCCAACGCCATATCCGCGAAAGAACTAGACACGCTATCCGCTAGTTGCATCGCACCATTTTGGAACGTCGAAAACATAGGGTTAAGCTCAAGAGTTCTAAGGCCCAAAAGTGCCATAGCTGCATCGTAATCTGTTGCACTTATAGCGCCAGCGTCAAAAGCAGCGTTCAGTGCGTCTTGGCTTTTTTGAATACTATGATTAGCGTCAACTTGGCTCTCAACAAAACCTACACCCGCATCTATCCTTGCTTGCTGGTTTGCAAAATATTCTTTTTGTTTTTCCTCATCTATGGCGGCTTTTCTTGCGTTTATATCTTTCTGGGCTTGTGTCGCTGCCAACCATTTCAGTTCATTTTCCGCAAGAGCGGGGAACTGCCTCTTAAGGTCAAAGAGCTTGCTTTCAGTGCGAATTTTTAATTCGTCAACATCTGATCCATCTTTTATTGCTTGAGCTAATAAAAACCTTTGCTGTTTCTCAAAGGACATTACATCAATGATGTCTTTTTTCGCATCCCTTTGGTCAAGAATTGCCTTATTGTTTTTCAATAGGGCAGTAATCTCTTTATCTAGCGCATCAGTGTTTCCCGTATCTGATCCATCACCCGCATCGGAAGAAGGAGATGTGAACGATGGTTCAATAATATCTGTCTGGGATGCTAAAATATTTCTTTTCTCAATTAATTTTTCGAGAGTATCATTCAGTTCTTTTGTTTTGCTTCTAGTAAAATCTGCATCACCCGCCATTTTTGCATATGGACTATCAGAATTTGCCGCATCCGTGTTAGCTTTAGCTAAGTTTTCTAACTGCTCTTGAGTAGAAGCAATTTCAATGTTTAAAAGGTTCATTTCCTCTGCGGCGGGCCTTGATAAAACGCCGATACTTTGAAGAAACTCCCTTGTCGCTTTTGCTGCATCCCTTAAAACGCCGACAATCTTCGTCACTATGGGAAGAAAAATTGTTCCAAGCTCAACACCCAACTCAGCCAAATCAGCTTTTAAACCGCGCAACTGGTTTGCAAAGCTTCCCGCCGTTCTAAGCGCATCCCCTTGGGCATCGGATGTTCCCGCAATAATAAGATTTAAACGGGCTTGAACCTTTTCTGCGTTTGTAACTTCATTTCCTGTGCGCTTTATCCCCATCCGCAAAAGCTCTTGCTTCAAGGTTGCTTCTGTTATGACAACGCCAAACCTTCTTACCGTTTCATGGTTCCCAACCAAGGCGCTCTGGAACGCCTCCATTGTTTCGGTATCGTTAGCGTTGTTGAATGACGCAACGTCAACAGCCAGCTTGGTAAGCTCAACAGAAAGCTTCGCAGCCTCACCCCTTGCGAAACCCATTGGAACAAACGTGTCTTGGATGCTTGAGGCCATACCTTCAAGCTCATGGGTTGATCGCCCAACCTCATCACCGAAAGCCTCAAGGGCCGCAACGGTTTCATCTCTAAACGCCCCGAATACGACCTTAGACTTGCCCTGCATTTCTTCAACATCAGAGGCGAGGTTAATAAGAGCCGCACCCGCTCTTGCGCCTTGTTGAACCACTACAGCCGCTACCGCAACTTTCATCGCGGTTCCGATACGCTTAAACGCGCCAGCTATGCCCTGAGTAGATTTATCAACGTCTCTTTGAACCTTATCCAAAGAGCGCTTTAAATCAGACATATCCGCTTCAATGCGGACTAGAAGGGTATCAACTGTTGTAGCCATTAATCTGGATACCTTTCCATTAAGTCCTCTAGCTCATTCCTATGAAGGGGCGGCGGCGCTCCCCCAGAATTGAACTCTGCAAAACCTTCTAAAGCAGCATAGAACTCAACAAGGCTCATATTCCAAAAATCATCTGGCCTCATCTGCATCTTCCCCAGACCGATTTGCATGAAATCAGCCCAAGGGAAATTCTCTACGCTGCTCCCGCCGTTGCTTCGTTTCCCTCGTCTTGCCCCGCGTTAAGGGCAGAGGCTAATACCTCACCACAAACCCGCATTGCATCAGCCAGCCCAGCATCCCAGACTGCCTTTTGAATATCCTTCATGGAGACATCATTGCCGCCACCCTTCACTATCGGATGAATTATGCCGCAAATTTCTGTTGTGGTAAGGTCGCCCTCAGTAAGCTTTCCTAGAATTTTGATAATTCCGTATCCACAAAATGCCTCAATCCTCGCCAGCCCGTCCATTGTCACCCTTGAGTTCCAAGTTCTTTCGCCCAGCGTTATGAGCATTTCCCCGCGATTTGGGTTTGTCATGTTTCACTTCCTTTCCACCTATTAGAAGTTGTTCTCCGCGATCCAATACATCGGTCACGGTTTCTGCAATATATGATTTCCCCCCAGCCTTGAAATGTCCACCCACCTCAAGGCCACAGGAGAAAGCTACTGCAAATTCGTTTTGAGAATTTGATTTGGCCCAGCCAGAAATGGTTGAGCCATCAACCTCTATTTCAACACTGAGCCAACTCATTTTTAAGCCGCCGTAAACGCGAAGGTTCCAGCGCTCTCAAGGGTTAATGAATATGTGACTTCGCCGTTATACTCACCCGCATATTCAAGAGTAGCGATCATCATTGGTCCAGCGAAGGTTCCAAAGTCTGGAATGATCACATCAAAATCAACGAATGTTCCCGCTGTTCTTTGAGCGTCAAAAGCGGTGCGAACCGCTGCCTCTGAGGCAGCATCTGTAAACACACCTGATCCAGAAACGCTGAACGACTGAACGCCGCCACCAGCTAAAAGCTGCCTCAAGCCAGCGCTATCTTTGGTTGTTACATCAACCGCTTCATCGTTCATTGAAATTGAGGTTGAGCGCAATCCAGCAACAGTTGTTGCCGTACCGCTAATATCAACCTTTAATAGCATTGCGGAGCCTTTTTGTGCCGCCATGTTCTTTCTCCTTAGTTATCAAACACAATGGCGCGAAATCTCATGACCCCATGCCGCGTTATTCCATCAGGTTCTTCAAGGGTTGTGGCGAACTCTTGCCGTATGTTTACCAGTGAAGCACCTGACACAGTTATAGCAGCATTATGAAGGTTTTGGTAGACCTCTTGCATAATGTGCTTTATTTCATATCGGCCCCGATATTCAGACCAAACATGAATGGTAAGTGTATGCTCCACCGCATCCACGGTTTTAGTTCCATCATTGATAGCGGTTTCTTCCCCAATATTGATATACGGCGCAGAAGTTCCCTCTGGAACATCGTCATATATGGGAATTAACTTTTGGCTTGTATCATCAACAATGCTTGCTGTGCCGCCCATTCCGCTATGATACTGGCAGTAATAATAAAGGGTAGGGGTGCTATCTGTTATGGTTATTTCTGTGTAAGCGCCAGCACTTCCAGCGCTCCCAGAAGTAGTTACATTGGTTGTATATTCAGAGCCGCCGCCGTGCGTTCCATTGGGTGTTGCTGAAAACTTAAATGGGTGGTTGGAGTTAGTATTATCTGACTGCGTAAATCTATACGTCCTGCCCCTCATTAAAGAGAGGGTAGGACTTGCCCCAGAAAAACTAGAAATGAAATATTTATTTCCTGACCCATAGGGATTTGTGCCATTAGCAACAGTGACCGCATAGGTAACAGTGCCAGAGTGCGTTGAAGCTGTTTTAATGCTTCCGCTTAACTTTGTGTAAATTGCTTTCTGTAAGGGCCATGAGTGTAACGCCATTTAAACACCCCTTGAGCGCAAACGCGCAAACATTCTTTTAATCTTTGGCTTATTTTCCTCAAGCGCTGGTTGAAGATATGGCCTCGCGCCCATCTTGCTTGTGCCAAACTCTAAGAAACCAGAATAATCTGCACGGCTTTCTACAGCCCCGCCAAGCTTATCTGCATCTAAAACCATAAAGATATTGCTTGCGAGAAATCCAGTATCAGAGTTTGGAGGATTACCAGCAACGGAGGCGGTGTGCTTACCATAGGTTCTACCCTTGCTTTGGTGTTGCTGTATGCTTGTTTTCGCAGTGTTCATGGTATCTTGGACGCCAGAAGCTATAATGTTCTTAACGACAGAAGCATATCTTGCTTCAACCTTGGCGTATTTTGGCGCTCTAGTAACCCTTGTTTTGATGCTGGTCATGTAGGAACCCCCTCTGATACATCAAGATCAAGAAACTTAAACGTGTTATCTACGTTCAAAATTCCGCTTATCTCAAAGGTTCTTGTTGTAGTAACCCCATCTCTAGTAAATGTTTGAACAAGCCTATAGGCGGTTGTTATTCCGCTTCTATATCTGATCCTTATAACGCTATCCAATTTATCCCGAAGCTTGTCGGCAAAAAGCTGTTCGGTTGAACTTTTGGGCGTAATAGATGCAAACACATCCGCAACCTTAGTCCAAACAATCGTAGCGCCGCCGCCGTCATCAAGGGTTCGCGTTGGAGATTGCAACTGCAATTTGAAGCGCATTGATCCTACTGCCATCAGCCAATACCAGTTCTCAAGATGTTGGAATAAGGCGTCGAGCTAAAACGCATTATTTGATATGGCTGCAAAAGCTGCCTAAGGAGCTTAGGAGGCTGCGGAGGGGGGAACCTTTCAAAGTCTCCCCTATGCTCATACATAAAAGTGCAATACTGCATCATAGCCATTTTAATGGCGTCTGGCACATTAACTGGGCTTGCCCCATACCCAGCCTCAAAAACTATTTTAAGGCCATTCACCGATCTTAAATCGCTTGGGAAAGAACCCCCATCCCTAAGTGCAATTCTTGATGGCGTCCTGATGGTGTCTATGTGATAATTTGAAGCGGCCCAAGTATGCTCTGTGTTGTCATCAGTAAAATATTTAACATGGGTAACGCTGATTACTGGCGCGGCGGCAAGCTCAATAAAGTTTTGATAATTTACAGTATTGGGGCCAGTTCTCCAACCCTCCCAAAGCCTATTGTCTACCTCAATGAAACCATCAAGATACTGGGATACTGTTCTGGTAATGAACGCTCTGCCCGTATAATTCTCTGCCCAATTCCTAGCGGCAACAATGAGCGAAACAATAAGCGTTTCCTCAACGTCATCATCAAGCCGCAAATAATTTCTGACATCATCAACGAATAATGGCTCTCGCGTTGGTGTAGTCTGTTCTATTCCGCTCATGCTATATCATCCAGAATTGTAATTTGAATATACTCAGAATTTGGAAATGTCTCTGTTTGACCACCACCTGCGAATACAACTTGGAACTCAGCGAAATATGACCCCGCCGTAGCAGTGTCACCAGATTGCCACTCATATTTTACTGACCCAGCCGCACCATCAATGATAGCCGCTGCGCTGTTGATCGTAGCAGTTGAAGAACTAACGGGCCGCATCTTAAACGTAATCGCTGCACCTGTAACATCTACTGCATTCTCATTTGCGTCTTTTAAATTGGCTTGCAAAATAGGAGAGGTATCATTTTGTTTAATAAAGAAGGCCATAGATTTACCTGTTTGGGGCGTTTATCTATTCATTGATACCATCATTTAGCACAATTGCAAAGTTATGAGTTGAAACCACTGCCTGATTTCTACTGTTTTGATCTATTGAAACAACCCTTGGAAGCCCTACCCCAAACAAGACCAATGGCATAACTGGAGCGCCCGCCGTTATATTTACACCGTTTAAAGTATGTCTTTGCGCGAAATTTGCGCTCCCTACACTTGGAACCCCAAAGGAAATTTGTGTTGCTACCAAAGACTGACCTTGGTTTATTGCGGTATTATTAACGGTTGGGGTTCCTGATGCAAACCCGATTGCGGATAATTCATGGCCTTGTTGAAACCCTGCATTATCCAGAACAAATGCTGATAGAGTTACGTTTGCAGTGCTTAGAACATTGCCCTCTACAAACGTAGCATTAGGAACACTTGCCGCCCCAGAATAAAGATTTGGTGTGCTTAGAACAATATTGTGAACCATAGATGGAGAACCAACAACTGGGGTTCCGCTCAAAATATCTATAGCCCCAAAGGTTTCCTCCTCTGACATAGATATTGAGGCTATAATCGGGTTCCCCGATGTAATGCCTTGTGCAGATAGTCCGTGAATTTGAATTAAAGATATTGCGTCAATTATTGGATCGCCAGAAGAAACATCAGTTGCAGAAAGCGCGTGATTAACAGTCATTATTAAATTATCAACAACTGGCGAGGGCGTTATTAAATCTGCGGTTACAAAGGTTTCGTCCTCTGCCATATTGCAATCATCTGCAACAGGAGCGCCAGAGAGAAGCTCAGGGGCCGAAAGGCTATGCCCCTGCGCGATTGTGGGCGATCCCGCAAAAGGCTCACCAGAGACGATATTTGAGGCTGTCAGCGCCCTTCCTTGATTAAATGCAGAGGTGGAAACGACAGGGGTTCCAGACGATATATCAATCGCTGTCAGATTTACGCTTAAATTAAATGTTGTTTCAGCAACTATAGGGCTTCCTGATAAAATCCCAGAAGCTGCAACGACATGGTCTTGATTAATTAAGGGGCTGTCAATTTCGGGGTTTGAGCTAAATACGCTAACGCCAGACAAAATATGAGCTTGATTTATTGCGGCGCTTGCAACAGAGGGAGCGCCAACAGTTATTCCATTTATACTCAAACCTTCTTGCTGTGCGATTTGAGGCGATCCCAAGATCGGATTGCTTGCGGAAATTGTAGCGCCCGCTAAAGTCTGCCCCTGATTAAACGCAGAAGATGAAGCAAAGGGGGTTCCAGAAATTAAATTCGGCGGTGAGGAAAGTATCCTATTTATAACTGCGCTAGGGGTTTCAAAAACATTAACCCCACCAGTAATCCCTTGAGGCTGAAAAATATGCACTTGGTTTAATAATGGTGATCCCAAATCTGGCGCACCAGCCAAACAATCATTTAGATCAAAAGTTTCCCCCTCTGACATATTTACAGAAGGTATGGAAACCGCCCCCATAGTTATAGCTTGAGGGCTTAAAGCGTGTATCTGAACAAATGTCGCGCTAGGAACAGAGGGATTTCCAGATATAATTCCAGAAGCCAATAGCTCTCTAACTATAACACCGCCATCATCAGAAATTGGCGCAGAAGATAAAGGGGCAAAACCTAACATCCGCTACTCTGGCTTAGTAGGCCAATCGCTATCAGCCAAATTAGGCCAATTCGCATGGGTAGTTATATCGCGCAAAGCCTGACGATAAGCCGTTTGCTCCGCTGTCATTGTGCGGTCTGAGACAGCCCACCAATCTGTCATTTCTAAAAGATCAGCGCGGTGGCCTTTAGCGTTAGCCTCTGCAACCTCAGTTGAATTATCGTATTCAACCAACGCCCCACTTTCAACTTTCCAAGAGCCAGTATTACCATCAAAATTATCAGGTGCGGAAATGTAATTTACGTTCGATGCTCTGGCGCTTGCTATTGCACCTTCCTCTGCTTGCGAGAAACCTTTAACTCTACCAGTGTCGGTATAATAAGTAATAAACATTAAGAAATTCCTATTACAGAAAGGTTGCCGCCAGATTGGCTACTTTGTGTCCAGAATTTAACCTCATCGCTACCAGAGCCTAAAGAAAGCCGCATAATGACAAATTTTGTATAAGTAGCTTGGAATGTTGCGATTGTGTTTCCGCTTTGAAATATAGATGTGTTGTCAGATCGCCTATATTGACGCCATTTATTTACCCCTTCTTCCCAATATCCATTAAGCTGAGAGCCAGCGTACCAACCGCCCCGTAGTCTGGTGGAGCTAGTATACGACAAGTAAATATACCAACTTGAGCTACCACTTCTGTCATTTCCAAGCAGTGCCAAGTATTCACCCTCGCCGGTTGGGAACACATATTGATCTGAAGAAGTAAAATCGTTGTCATAATATAAATTTGTGCCAGAGGTAAAACCGATACCACCCAGACCAGCGCCCTGCAAAGTTGTTGTTGTGGTGCTGTCTAAGCTTGCAATATTCTGCAACTGCCTACTGTCATTTACTACCGTTGTGCCGCTTATTTGAATAGCCATCTTCGTGCCTTTCCACTATTAGCCATTTAATTTTTTGATCTTATCCTTTAGCTCATCAATCTGAGTTTGCTGTTCTTTAATCGCCTCAACTAAAAGCCCGACCATGTTTCCATACGCTACGCTCTTAAAACCTGTTTCGGCGTTATCTCGAACCGCTTCTGGCAACACCTTTTCAACGTCTTGAGCAATTACACCCGTAGCTCTTTCCTCAACATCATTATCCCAATCGAACGTAACGCCACGCAAAAGGCTTACCTTTTCAAGAGCGCCCTCAATGGTTTCAATGTTCTTTTTGGCCCTGATGTCCGAGGTGCTATTTACGTCACCCGTAACGGTAATTCCTGTGCTGGTGGTGGCAAGTTTAATGGCGTTATCGTAGTAAAGTTCTACCTTATTGTTTTTCTGGAAACGTGCCATAGTTTCGCCATTTGACGTATTAGTAATTCGAACACTGTCACCGTTCGTGTCGAGTATTAAATCACCTGATCCATTATCTTTAACAAAACTATTTGTTCCATCATGGTAAATCTGTAGGTCAGAGCCAGCGCCGAATGTCGCCTTTGCATCGTCAGCAAACTCTAATGCGTTGTCACTCCTATCCCAAACCACGTTGCAGCTTGCGCCTTTAAAGGTAACGTCACCGCCCGAACCGCCTGAAGTATGTCCAAATTCATAATTACCCTGAAATCGTGTAACCATGGTATTTATGGTATAAAACCTATTAAATTCCTCACCGCCAACATTTTCGTGTGAAATAATCAAATCTTCAGCGGTGCCAAACTTTAAATCCGCGTTATCAGCAAATGAAATGCTGCTGCCCGTGCTTATGTTCCCTCCGTTACTTGGGAATGGTAGGTTTGTCAGATTGGCACCAGACCCCGAAAATGACGTTGCTGTCGCTGTGCCCGAAATTGTGACCCCTGAGCTTGATGTCTCAAATTTTGCGGAGTTGTCGTAATAAAGTTTTACAGATCCGTTGTAGGTGCATTTTAAATAGTCCTCATTACCCGTGACAGATGTAAAAACTAAGTAATTTCCTTTAAGCTCAAAAGCATTAGCGCTGGTAGAAGTTGTAATTCGAGCATAGCCCCCCGAAGTTGCCTGAATGCTGAGAAAACTCCCAAAGTTTAAATAATCGTTACTGTCGACATTGATGTCGTAACCATTAGCGTCAAGGTTTCCACCAAGTTGGGGCGAAGTATCATAGACTAAATCTGTTTGTAACGCTGATAAGCCAATAAGACCTGTCGCTGAGTTATATTGAAGTACGGAACCATTAGCGGCATTGTGCTGAACTCCCGGTAAACGAAATCGTGTGTGGTTCTGTGAGCCTATAGTAATTTCGTTAGAAATCGTTGCGGATGAAGCATCTGCCCCCTGTCCGATTACAATGTTGCGGCTCCCCGAAGTGATATTATCACCCGCAGTATACCCAACAGCAACATTGTTTTGGCCTGATGAAATACCCCCTAAAGCAGACGATCCGATAGCCGTGTTATACTGCCCTGTGTTTGCTGTTCCGAAGTTCCCATCCCCTGTTTCGTATCCAACGAAAACATTAGAAATTCCAGTTGTAGCATAACGCCCCGCCCTATAGCCCAAAAATGTATTGGCCCCGCCTGTTGTGTCCAGCCCTGATTGCCAGCCCACAAAGGTGTTTGCTTGAGCGGTAGTCAAAAGCGGACCAGCGTCTTTGCCGACAAGAGTATTGTAGCGCCCAGAAGTTACATCGTTACCAGCGTTGTTTCCTAAAATTGTGTTCTCTTGAGCGCCACTTTCAAGATTTGCACCTGCATTCGTGCCGCCAATAAAGTTTGCAGTGCCTACGTTGCTTGCCCCTGCGGGAAGGTTAGTAAGCCCAGAGCCATCGCCCGTTACGGCTGTCGCAGCTAATGTGCCTGTTACGGTTACACCAGTTCCTGATGTTTGTAACCTTGTTGAGCCAGCCGCTTTCAAACTTACTGTGTGATTGGTATCCTCGTTAAGCGTCATATATTCACGGTCAGTAGAGTGCCGCTTAAATGTATGTCCGTCTGATTTGTACGTTGTGACAAAGTTGTGGTTTTCTATTGTCGCAGATGTGCCGCCGTGGAAAAGCTGCAAACCCATGTTTGAGTTGCCACTAGAATACCCAAGCCATAGCTTATCATTTTGACCTACCAGAAGGTCTTCGTTAAAGGTAACATCGCCTGTGAATGTGCCGCCTGTTGTTGGAATACCAACGTTAGCACCCGCAGCAATGCCATCTAATTTCGTACCATCAGCGGCTACATCACGGCCATCTACGGTTCCTGAAACAACAATATTACCAGTTACGTCTACACCTGATGATGTCGTTGCGAATTTCTTACCATTTGTTGAGTAATATAAGTCTACCGCACCAGTAGCACGGAGTGTAATTCTATCTTGACTAGAAACCTTAAAGTCCATTTCTTTGTTAGATAGTATTTGAAAATTTCCAGAACCCGATTGATTGTATGTAAGGTTTGTCGCGTTAATGGTTAATGCACCACCAAAAGTTGCTGTTGCTCCACTCGCAAACTCTAAAGCGTTATCCGATTTATCCCAAACGGCGTTATAGTTTGCACCAGTAAAGGTAACGTCATCTTGTGCAGTAAGGGTTCCATTCTCAATGGTGACATTGCCAGACAGTGACAGAGCGCCTGTTTGGCCCGTAATTGTACCCCCGTTGATTTCAACATTATCAATATCAAGCCTGTCACCCATAATCGTACCAGTGACTTGGACGCCGGTACTTTTTGTGGCTAATTTCTGACTGCCATAGTGTGATAATTGTACTTCACCAGTAACGCCATTAAGAGTAACATATGAAGTTGGGCTACCACTACCATTGTCTGCTTCCAGAAACGTATAGCTGTCTGCCTTGGTGTTTCTGATATAGGTATTCCCATACAAATCAATGTAGTTGGTGCCGTTGTGGTACACCATCATATCATCGCCGTTACCAACAATAATTCTGGCGTTGTCTTTTACCTCCAGCGCATCGTTTGAAACATCAAACTCAATATTGGCGTTAGACCCTTGATAAATAACATCACCAGTAAACGTGCCGCCCGCCGCCCCAATATAGCTTGGATCGCTAGAAGGAACCCATGAAGGAGTAACATCAGCCCCAGCGGTTATGCCATCAAGCTTTGTGCCATCCGTTGCAACATCACGACCATCAACCGTTCCTGAGACAACTATGTTACCTGTTACGGTTACTCCTGTTGAGGACGTTTCAAACTTTTTGCTACCCGCGTTATAAAGTTCAACCTGACCGCCAAAAGAAGATGTGCGAAGCGTGATCCTGTCTTGATTGGAAACCTTCATGTCTATATCTTTGTTAGATATTACTTGAAAATTTCCAGAACCCGATTGGTTATAGGTAAGGTTTGTCGTGTTAATGGTTAAGGCTGAACCAAAAGTTGCTTTGGCACTAGCTGCAAACGCAAGAGCGTTCTCTGACTTATCCCAAACCGCGCTGTAAGAAGCCCCCGTAAAGGTTACATCGCCATCATGCACCGCACCATCATCGGTAACGGTTCCCGTGACGTTAACTCCTGTCGATGTTGTTGCAATTTTTGTACTTCCGTAGTGGGAAAGCTCAACTGCGCCAGTAGAACCGTCTGCCCTAAAATATGTAGCAGTACCACCAGAGCCATTATCAGTTTGAATTATTATGTCTTTGTCATCGGCCAAATTTCTTATAAATAAGTCATTTGTGCTATTATCTAAAAGGCTATCTACAGAATGATATATTTGAAGATCCGCACCAGTACCAAATTTGGCTTTAGCATTATCTGAAAACTCAAGAGAATTATCAGACCTATCAAAAACAATATCACGGCCCGCTGTAGCTCCGTCAAACGTTACATCTTCCGCAAATGTAACTGCGCCAGAGAAAGATGCCCCATCCGTAAACGGCAAATCAGAAGCGGCGGGAGTTATAAATATAACTGCCTCACCACTTAGATTTATCGCGTTATTGGAATTAGTGCTTTCAGAAACAGTCCTAGAAAGCGTATCTCCCGATGCCGTATAAGTACCAACGCCTATCTCAAAATTAGCGCCATCCTCTATAACGTAAGATACTGAACTTCCATCAGTAATACCGCCGCTTGAGAAATTTTGGTATCCCTCTACCGCGGTTCCAAGACTTATCACTCCCGTACCAGTAGTGGCCGAATTGACCTTGATACGGTTTCCGTACTTTTTGGGCATCTTTTAACTCCTAACTAATGAAAGCAACTAATTAGGATGGGTCTGGGATACCGATCTTAAAGGTGGCTAAAGTAAACGTGTTTCCGCTTGTAACACTTTGAGAAGCGGAAAGAGAACCAGTAGCAAGAAGTCGTGAATTTGTGGTGTCAAGAATAGCATAGTTAGTTGCTGTTCCTGTTGCCGTAATGCTACCATCTGTAATAGCCGCTACAGTTACCTCACGGCCACCTCCTGATCTATCCGCTGGTGCTGCAATGCTCAAAGATGTGCTTGAACCCAATGCATGAGTTGAGTTTGCACTTGCGAATGTAGTGGCTTCCTGAGAGGTCACGGTGATTTTATTGGCCTCGTTGTCAAGGACGCTAAGCCCATTGTCAAAGACCCTGTCTGCAATACTTGCCATTTAATAAACTCCTAGAGAATGGACATGCTGGGAAGATAACACAGTGAAGCGTCTCAATCAATCAGGCTTTTGGGGCCAGTTTATTGTTGACGGGAACCCCGATTGTTGAGGCACATTCAAAAGATCGGTGCGATATTGCGTCCATTCCGCACGTTTTGCATCTGTTAAATCAGCCCATCGCAAAGCATTACCAGCAAGTGGGTCAACTTCCGTTCTTAATTTAAAATCTCTTGTCGCTCTTACTTCAACAATATCCGCGTCACGTCTTCTATCAACGTCCAAAACCCATGCGCCATCAACCCAATCGTGACAAAAGCAAGGTTGTTGGGGAACCTCTATAATTTCCCATTCTCTATCCTTTAGCTCTTTGGCAATGTATGCTTGAACATCCGCAAGGGGCGGGGTTTCAAAGTAAGATTGCAGTGTTATATTCCAGAAGTAATTCATCTTATGTCCTCAAAATAGTCGCTAAGTAGCCACCGTGGTTGGTTTGTCTGAAATATTTACCTACTGGAATAATAGCCGCTGCCATAAGCTCTCTTACGTTATCATCAGTTTTTTGACTTATCGTAATTGCGTTTGTGCCACTGCTGTCATCTGCAATTTGAAAATTACTTGTTCCACCACCCGCAACCCCTTGAGAAAGACAGACTTGAACGGGTTGATCATCTGGATTTGCAACCCAAACATTTTGCGCCAAAGTTATTGACTGCCAGCTTTGGAAGCGTCCAATCGTTCCAGATTTATATTCTGCATCCGTATTAAGAACCACAGGATCTAGGCCACTTGTTTCAATTGTTCCATACAAAACACCAGTGCCACCCGCGCCACCATTTCCACGACTAGATGACATTCCCGCGCCACCCGCACCGATAGAAGTTATTGTAATTATCGCCGCATCAAAATTTGAAATGTCGTAAGTATTTGAAATGTGAGAGCCAGCGCTACCGCCAGCACCACCTTTCCTTGAGCTTGTCCAAGCAGAAGCGTCACGCCCACCGCCACCGCCACCGCCTGACCCAAGACTTCCCGCACCACCTACGCTATTCGCGCCACCACCATAGCCCCCAGTTGCTTTTGCGCTATCTTGGCCTCTGTCACCATCCGTTTTGGCTGCGCCGTAGCCAGTACCCGCCGCCCCGCCGCTTGCTGTTACGTTTGAATAAACCGTGTTTGCCTGTCCCGTTTTTGTCAAGGTAAGCGTGTAAACAGTGTTACCCCCGCTTCCAGCCGATCCAGACTGACTTTCCGCACCCGCGCCACCGCCGCCGCCGCCTATTGCGTTAATGGTTACGGTTTGAGCGTTTGGATTTACACTACCGGTTTTTACAATTATTGGTGCAGTGGTTTGCTGATCTGAAATAGAAACCGCGCCAGTAGCTTGCTTTGTAATTGTAGGCTGAATAAGCTTTGTTTGCTGCGGGGTTATTTCGATCCCATGCTGTGTTGATTGACCACTATTGCTTGTAGCAGTAAACGCAAAAGCATAGTTAGTTGAACCAGTTCCAGATGGATTGCCAAAAAATATCCCGTCCGTAATATCTGCATAATCAGATTTACCAATACGCCAAGCCGCCCCATCTAAAAGATCAACATCTTTATTTATTACAAGCTGATCTGCGGTTATTTCATTTGCAGCCAGCGATTGAGTTAAAACCTCCTTAGATAGAACCAAAGGAGAAAATATAGCGGGGCTATCAAATGTGTCCGAATTATCCGTCCAATCTTGGCTTGAATATCCCCACGACCTTGCAGAAGCTTGAATATAAGTAATATCAACCGATTTACCTGATGGAACAGTAGTAAGATTAAAACGATTTAAGAATTGATCGGTAAGAGATATTGAAGAACTATTCCCAGAGCTGTCAACGGGGGATGATAAAAAATCCCCTGATATTAATTGGTTTCCATCATAAATAATTTTTGTTTGGCTGTCTGGGGTATGACCACCAGTAACGGTAAATAAAGTTTGTCCTGACGTTGTGGTAAAAGATTGATTTTTAATAAATACAAACCTCGCCCAAACAATAGAATTTTGAGGAATATCACTCATTTGAGCAAGTAAAGGGTTTGCTTCTAGAAATGCGTTATCTAGCTTTGCTTGAGTAGTGGAATTATTTGGTCTTGGATCAGTTCCAACGGTTGGCCCCTGATTATTTTCATTATTCATGTAAACATCAGAGCCGTTAAGCGTTATGATTAAACCGCTTTGACCCGCTGGCCCCGCTGGGCCTTGCACATCAGCCGCAACCGTTCCATTTCCTACCGCGCTAAATCCAGAAATATTACCAGAAAAATCCTTGGCCTTGAGCTTATAGTAATGCGTTGCATTCTGAGTAAGACCCCCATGAACAAGGCTAGTACCCGCAGATGTTCCAATCAAAGAATATGTGCCACTGCTTGAGGTGCTGTGATGAACCTCCATAGAAGCGAAATCAGACGGGAAGCTGTATCCTTGCCACGAAACCTCTAATTGCTTTACCCCCGCTGTTACGGTTGGGGCGCTTGGCGTTGAGGGTGCGGTTGTGTCTGTTACCGCCGTTGCATTGATTGTTGCATATGCCCCCGCGTTCTCGTTGACCGTGATAGCCCTAACGCGGAAATTATAGGTTGTGCCAGCCGTGAGGGGTTCGATCTCTATGGCGTTGTTTGGCGCAATCGTAGAAGCATAATTTGAAAGACTGCTTGGCTTCCACTGAACCTCGTAGTGCCTTAGCTGCGCGTTTGAAACGGCGTTCCATGAAAGGATGACCCGCGACATTGAGGTTCCATCTGTCTGCAATGTTGAAGCAAGTGTGGTTGATAAACCCGTTATTGCCAACCCAGCCGTGTTATCACCAAGGCTTGTGTTGTTATGCGTAATGGCTTGGTATTCGTCTGCGCTTACTGACCATTGGTAAACGGTAGCCGAAGTTTCTTGGAGGTTTAGATTTACTACTGGGTTCGAGCCATCAAGCCCGCTCATCTTCCAACCCATAACCTTGAACTGCTTTTGCGCCCAACCGTAACGGTCAAGGTTCAATTCTATTGTATCACCGACTTGAACGGCAAAAGCTTTCTCAAGTGTAAATGCAGCGGAAATAGATATTTGCTCACGTCCAACAAAAAGAACTTGTTTCGCAATGCGCTGTGCTGTTGCGCTGTTTGTGGTTAATGGGAGTGTAAGGTCAAGAACGCTCTCTTGACCATTATCCTCTGAAAGGCTAGGGATTTGCTGTTCTGGAAAATCTGTCGGGATATACCTTCCATCAGAAGAACCGTCTATAAAAGTTCCCCTAACCGTGTTTACCGTATCACGCCGTGAGAAGCGCGTAGAAACGCCGATGTCACTGATAATGTCATCATACCCAAAAGCGTTTGCCCCGCTTACAGATGCATCTGGTGAAGTGTACGCACCAGCTAAAAGCCGCCACTTACCTTGACCGTAAAATAAGGTTCCATTCAGCGTTGTCATAAACGCATTTAAATTCTGTTGAGGGGTTCCCCCAGTTGTGACGGTTCCATTTATTTTGAAGGAATTTTCTTCAACACCTGATACACCCGTTGAAGCGCAAGCTGCGACCGCCGTTGCTATCATATTATCGTCAATAGATGTTTGCTCTGCACCAACGCCAAAATCAGAAGTAAGATAATCCCTAATGGCAAGCGCTGGCTCGTCAGAATATTGCCATGTGGTAGGGTCATTGGTTCTGTGGGTGCTAACACCTAGCGAATTATCGTAAGCGCTACTGGTGCTGTCTTTTCTGGGGTCATAGACCTTTTTGCCGCGAACCTTTGCGGTGATCAGTGGGGTGCCGCCTGAGAAAGTATCGGCGTCATATTCCATCCTGATATAAAGGCAAGCAATCCCCTGCCCTTTAAACGTGCTGTTTATATCTGTGGGCTTATGGGTCAGGCTTTGAAGATCGCTGTAAACATTCTGGGTTGGGGAGCCTGTGAATTTCTTAATATAAATTTTTTGGTTCCAATTCGTTCCACCCGCGCCAGTGGTCACATAACCTTCTGAACCAGAGGCAAAACTAACGATCTCGTCTTGGATATAAATATCACCGATACTATCGACTTCATGCCCAGCTAAAATTAAAAATCTGTGCAAATATTTATTGTCTGAACTTACCTCTGCGTAAGTTATCAAGCCGCCTTTTCTGGTTTCTCCATAAACAAGGTCAAAATCCCCTACTGGATCAATCTGGTTTGTAATCCCCCTAGAAGCGCCCCCTTGATTTAAACCTTTGAGCTTATCATCAAGAACCGCGTTAAGAGCAACGGCGCTAACAGTTGCTACAACAGCAACCCCTACTGCGTAAGTGACCGCTGCGCTTGCTGTAACACCCGCCGCACTAAGAACAATCGCACCTACTACCGCCATCAGTTCAACCTTTTAGAAAAATTGTTTTCTATGTGAGTATAACCCATTCTATCAAGGAGCGCATCAAATGGTTTGTGGATTTTTGTATTCACAATCAAAACAGAAACGCCATCTTCTTTAAGGAATTTTTCTGCCACCTTCAAAAGCTTCATTCCAGCTAAACCCTTGCGATAGTCTGGGTGCAAAAATAAAACATCATTATAAGCAAAAATATGGTCTTTGTAGTGCATTGATCTTTGTGCAAGAACCACAAAATACCCAACTAAAACCCCATCATCACGGGCAGTGAATACCTTTAAAATGCCCTGCGCTTCTGCCGCTTCGTATTGATCCCAATCAGGATTTAGTTTGATTTCGTCTTGATTGAGAGCAATTTGCTCCCAGTGCAACTGAATGAGGGCTTGTATCTCAATATAAACAGAAGATAAAAATTCCTGTTGGTATCTCATTCAACACCCTTGCCCCAATCTATTTTCTTGTCTTGCAAATCTTCAACAAAAGAAAAAAACGTATCATTAGAATAAAGGTTTGAATGACTTTCCTGAGTGTATCTAAATGACCTTGTTCGCTGCAAATCAATAAGTTTACTTTCAAGCTTGGCTTGGATCGTAGATGTTTCTGGGCCATCTTGGATTAAAAGCTGATCCATATAGCCCTCAAACATATTGGTGAGGTTCGCATTTCCTTGCACCCCAAAGTAAACATATGCTGAGCGCCCGTGATATTCGTGTGCAAGGGCCGCAGTAACTATTGAGGTAGGTATGCCCGATAAAGTCAAACTGATGCCTGTGGCCTTTAAATCAGCTACCTCCTCAAGGCCAGATATTTGCAATAACTCGCCAGTGCCATAATAGGTTTGACTGTTGAGGGTTGTTGTTCCTACCCCCGTCCAGAACCGAAGTGGCGCGGCTGCGCTTGTGCTTGGGTTGTAGAAGTTCAATTCAATCGCATAAAAAAGCTTTACCTCTGGTTGAAGTAAAGCTGTCTTGATTGTGGAATTAATATCTCTTGGCATGATGCCCCCTTATTTTTTTGCAGGGGCTTTCTTGCGCTTGGCTTTTGTTTCTTCTGGCCCCGCGTTGCCCTGCACTTCAATAGCTGCGCCGCGTTCAATCATAGACTTCGCCAGTTTCTTTTGCCAAGGCTTATCTAAAGGCAAAACCTCGCCCACCATATATTTGCGGGCTTCTGTTCCTGATGCGTTGCTTTCACCAGCCACGCTATAAATCATTTGTACTTGCTTCATAGATCCACTCCTAGAAGGGTGAGGGGGGCGGGTGGACGCTCCCCTCGTTTGCTCTTTATGAAGTTGCGTGTTTCAGAACGCGCATAGCTTCGGCAAGAACCACTTTACCACCGACACGGCGGCGAGCGATATAACGGACAAGGCCCGTTGCCGCTTGGCTGTATGGGTCACGCAATACTGAAAGCGCAACACGATCAACGATCATATATCCACGACGGAAATCACCGATGAGAACAGATTTGGCACCAGAGGCCGCATTTGCTACATCAGGGGCTTCCACATATGGGATACCGATGATTGTGTTTGGAGCGCCAGACTGACCAGAGAAACCAGTTTGGAAAATGTACTGGCCCGCTGTGTCTTTCAACTTACGGATAATGCCCAAAGTTGCGCGGTTGAACATCATTGTAGCGTTAGCCGCATACTCTGATTTCAAGCCATGCACCAAGTCCATCAGGTTATCGGTAGAGATTGCCGCTGATGCTGCACCTGTGGCGGTGTGTGCAACGGTGTTCCCGTTAGTAATACCTGTTGGCTTGTTTGTGCCATTACCAGCAATGAACGCTGCGCCTTCGCCTTTGGCAAACTGCTCTGCGAACTCTTGGTTCATTTCCGCTTCCATGTTGAAAGCACTATCTTCCAGCAACATTGAAGAAATATCGACCAGAGCGTAAAGCTCATGAGTAGCGATAGTGTTCAAGGTTGTTGAATAGCCAGTGGTTTCTGAGCGTGTGCCAGTTTCCGCAGTCCAAGCCGCCGCGAAATTTGCATCCTTTGTGGGAATTTCAATTTCTTTGGAGGTTGTTGCGCGAACGCGAGCAACAGAACGAACTGGTGAGATTTCAGTTACGATCTTGATTAACTCAGCAACATATTCCTCTGGTGCCAAGTTACCCGCTGTGGCGGCTGTTCCAACTGTCAGCGCTTTAACTTCGTCGGCGTCTAAGCCTTCGTTGCCTTTACGCATGAAAGTATCCCAAGCCTTAACAGCAATATCAACGCTTTTGGTTTCAACGCCAGAATTTGGACGCTTCAAGAGGGTTTCAATACCGTCAAGTTTCTCAGCGAAACCTTCGGAAGCTTTTTCTTGCTGAACCAGCTTTTGATTTACAGTTTCAAAGCGGTCAAGATCAGCTTCGATCTTTGACAATTTGGCTTCAACCAACGGATCGGCATCGCCTTTCTTTTCGATTTCTGCAAGGCGCTGATCGTTTGTTGCTTTAAATTCTTCAAAAGCACCGTTCAGTCCTTCCAGATAAGTTTTGAGATTATCATCCATGACAATCAACCTTTCTGTTTAGGATTTAAGGATATTGGTTAGGCGATCTAACTCGCTTACCAGTTCAGAAGGCATTTCCTGAGCGCCAGCATCCCGCTGTTCCAGTGCCTTTGCCACAGCCGAAGCCGCAACTTTCGCCTCGCTTCTGGAAAGTTCCGCTGCATCCCGCAGGACTTCTTCCCATTCACGGACTGTTCTGTCGCTCTTTACCGCTGAAACCCTAGCTTTGGGGTTCATAGGAAAGGTTACGGCAGAAATCTCCATAAGGTCTACTGACTTCAAATAACGGCGTTTACCCTTATCGTCATAGTCGTATCCCTTTGCATCGACGCGGTAGCCAATAGACAAGCCATCAATCGCGCCCATTTTCATCAATTCATAAACTTCTCGGCCCCGCTGAGTTCCCATAGCTAAGCGGCCTTTTACCTTGAGCCCACGACGATCCTCTATGATCTCATCAAAGACCCCGATGGGTTCATCTGCACGGTGCTGGTAAAGCATTTTTACAGCCTTAGCGCCTTTGCGCCCGATAGACTTAGCGAAAGCGCCCTCAACGACAACATCATTGCCAAGGTCTTTGTTTCCAAAGATTGAGCCGTATCCGCTGAACTCGCCTTTTTCGTCATCTTCCATCGCTTTAATGTCAAACCTGACGTCCAGCGTTTCATCTTTGAATTCAATATCGTCACTCATATCAATTTCCTTTGGGTCTTACTTGCCATGCATGGACAAGCAAACCGCTGTCCGTTGAGTTTTAACTTGTGAACGCAACTTACCATAGATAGATTTTCTTTTCCAGTATGCGGTCAAAAATCAATTTCACGCCTCAAACGCAAATCACCGAGCCTACGTTCCACCATTTCAATCAAGCCGTACTCATCAACTTCAAGGCCCACGCACTCACTTTGCATTTCAAGGTAATCTTCCTTGGTGATCTTTTCCTGACCAACTATTTCTAAAATCCTATCAGCGCTTTGCGTCATCAATTATCTCCTGTATCATTTCAAGAAACAAAGGGTTCAACTTTTCTGTTTGCCCAGAGGCCCAAAGTGAAAAGCTTTCTGCGAACCACTCAAAAGCATCGGTTTCAGCGTATCTACTCCAAAACTCTTTTGAGCGCTTTTTCTTCATCCTATACACTTTTAGCCAACGCTTCTTAAGCTCACCTTCGAATGGCCTGTCAAATGCGGAAACCCTGCCCCTTTCAGAAACACGCCGCCCATAAGTTTGATGAATTTGATGTCCAAACTCGTGATACATCGTTGATCTAAAATGATCCATACCACCAGTTGAATACTTTTCAACAGTCCAAGGCTTTCTACCTTCACCGCCGAGCTTGAAGTCTGTGACTTCCGCGGTGGAAATAGAAGCATATTCACGCTTCAATTGCCAAAGCTCATTATTAGCGTCAGACAACTGAAAGCTAAGTGGCCCGCTGCCCCGATCACCAGTTTCAAGAATACGTTGCTCCAGCGCACGAACTTTGGCTTCTGCTTCTTCAATTTTAAGTTTTAGTTCAGCCCGTCGAGGGACAAGGGTTGCATCATTTGCAGTCGTAATATCGCCCGCCCACTTGTTGAAATAATCGGTGTTGAAGCCCATAACCCCATCACCCATATTCGCTATGGTCTTTTCAGATTGTATTTTTTTATAACCCCTCACCCTTGGGATACCAAAAAGATCCGCGAAGTAATTAAGCTCCTGATTGACAATAGCTATCGCGGCGGCAGCTTCCTTTGTGAGGGAGCCAGCGCCTTGAATGACCCCAAAATCGCGCTCATCACCACCTTCATAAATTGCACGTAATGCTTGGTTTGGTTGCTCGTCTGCTTCTTTTAACTGCTTTCTGAGGCTTGCAAGGCTTTCTTCTTTTGAAACTGTAGGGAAATCTTCGTTCCTTATTCCCTTTATTATCGGAAGCACAACCTCACGACCAACGGGTAACGGCGCAAAAGGTTCTAATGGAGCGGGTGGGGGCGGTGGCGGTGGCGGCGAAGCAACGGGAACGTCATCAAAGATTGCGTCCTCATCGGTAAAGTAAACTGCAAGGCATCGACAATTTATGTTGTTTCCAGCCCCACCGCTCCCGTCATGGGGATATTTCATCTCGACAGTTTGACCGTTGAACGGGACGAGGAACGGCTCATCAATCCCAACCTCTTGCCCATTAGCCGCCGCATGACCCGATCTGGTTCTAGCATCACTCACTGAGACCCAACGCTTTTTCTGTGAGGGAAGGTTAAGCTCTCTTGTGGCTGCGTCAGTCGCAAAGGAGGCCGCTGCGTGGGTTTCTGTTCGAGCTATGGTAGTGGCCCTTGCTCGGCCCATAGCGCCTCCTGTGTACTCTTTTATGAGCTTGGCGGTCGGCCCAACGCCCAAAGCTTCTTTATCGGCAACCTCAATCGCCCGTCTGATTTTATTTTTTGTGGTTTGAGTGACCCCCGCCACCTTGTTTGCACCTTCTTTAGCGTAGTATTGGAACACCAAAGCCTCAAATTGTGTTGCTCGCTTACGGTTTTCAACAACCCTTTGTGCAAATTTTTCTATAACAGCCGCGTAAGAAGCTCGAAAGACCGCGCCAACTTCAGCTTGCAAAGTGACGTTTGCATTCTCTACGCTAGTTCCAGCCTCATAAGCAGCGGCGGCTCTGTTTCCCGCTGTTCTAAAAAGGCTTTCCATCTTTCTTGCCATTTGCTTTTCAAACTGAAGGCGAAGGCGGCTGACCTCCCTTATCTCCTTGGCGATGGAAACTCGGCTTGCGCCCGCTTTTATGTAGACTGGAAACCCCATGCCCTGTTATAGCATTAAACTTTTTTTTGGTCTAACTGCATTTTTTTGTAAATATGGTATTTACATTTATCAAAAAGACAGGCATACAGTTTGTATAACCAAATGGAGATGAAATGATGACAAACTTAATCGACAAAATTGAAGCCCGCTACGCCGAAAATAAAAATTCATTCAAAACCTATGCTACTTACAAAAATGCTGAGCGGGCAATCATTCCTCAGCTTTTAGAAGTTGCGGTCATGCATGATCTGCCAATGGACATGGTCTATATGCCCGTTCAAATCCCTAGCTGCGGTCGCTGGACGGTTGTTATTATGTATGCAAGCTGGATGCAAAAGCATGACCTTGGAGGTTACGTTTTCGAATTTTCATCACGCGGTTTCTGGCAAGCTTAATCAATCGGGGGCTTCGGCCCCCTCAAACGCCTTGGAGGGCAAAAAATGTCAAATTCAAATTTCATATATAACGATGGGGGGCGCGCTGCCTCTGGTCGCAAGGGGGAAGCAAGGGATTGTGGGGTTCGCGCCATGGCAATCGCTCTGAGCCTGCCATACGATCAATGCTACCGCGAATTGGCCGAAGCCAATAAAGAAGCGGGTTACAAGAAATCCGCTCGCGATGGATTGTACAAAGATGTGTACGAAAAGGTTCTGAACAAGCATGGCTGGTTCTGGAAACCCGCGCCCAAATTCGAGGGCCGCAGAGCCAAAGCCGCTGATACAGAAGGTGTCTGTATCGCCCGCATGGCCCGCCACTACTGCGCTGTGATAGAAGGGGTGCCGCAAGACACTTTCGATAGCTCCGAAAAGATGGTCTATGGCATCTGGATCAACGCAATCAATTTCTGAAACCTCGGGGGCTTCGGCCCCCACACCTACATGGAGAAAAAATAATGGATTTTATTGTTAAAACTCAAACTCTGGAAAATTACGGCGCTCACGACACCGATGGGAAGTTTTCAAACGGGAACGCTTACTGGAAATTTAAAGGCGGCGATGACTACATCGTAAGTGATGTAAACCGCCCAGCCGATGCCATGGCCTATATAATGGCCGCCCATTCGTCAAACTGCATTTCTATGAAGGTTATCCCCACAGATGTAATGACCATTAGCCAGTGGGAAGATGAGCTCGCGGAGCTTGATAAAGATTATGCAGTTGCCCTTTTAGAGCAAGCAATCAGGGTTTCCCCGATCAAGCAGTAAACCTAAACAATATCGCAGATTGAGGGGCTTCGGCCCCTTTTTTGTCATTATGTAACTTTTTTGTAAATTAAGTATTTACATATATAAAAAAAGAGAGCATACAGAATGTATAGCAACAGAGGAAGTCCAAATGATCAATACAGTTTTTCAAACCGCACTTAATAAAAGCAGCAAGTATATTGGCCGCACTGGCACTACTCACTGCGCGGCAAAGTTTCGGAACATCCTAGAAACTGAGTTAGGAAAAGATTGGGAGGATGCGCATTTCGAACAAATCCTGTCGCTCATAAAAAAACGCGGATCAGACATTATCTGGGATTAATCACTTGGGGGCGAAAGCCCCCAACCAAATGGAGAATAAAATGGCACGTAGAAGTTATAAAATTTTCGGGATCAAAGACGGTGGCCCAGAACAGTGGGTCGATACTGTGAGCAATCCAGAAGATGGGAAAGCCGTACATAACGCAATGAAAGTCCAAGGTTACTTTGATTATATCCGTTGCCGCGACTGCTTGGGTGGCTTGCGTTTTGAATACAATTTAAAAACTGGAAGAAAGACAGCTTGAGGAGGCGAGATATGTCAGGAGCAACTGCAGCAGAGTTCAACAAGTGGGAAGCCCACGCGAAAACCGTCGATGACGATGCGCTGGCTTACATCATTAGCGATTGCCGCCAAGCCCAGAACGCGATGCGCGGGTGGAACCCCGAGCGGGAAAACTACTATGCCGATCAGGGCATGACTTACGTCATGGAGCGCCTACGCCGTGAAGGCAAGCTGCGCCGCCGTTAATCAACAGGGGCTTCGGCCCCACAGCCATTGGAGGTAACATGGCACATTCTCTTAAATTTTTACTTTCCACCGAAGCTGCTGAAATGCGCCTTAATCGACTTGAAGGCGATATTCATTTTAACGGCGAAAATAAATTTGTCGTTCATATAGAGGTTCCATCATTGGACGAAGATAGGCTCATAGAGTTTGATGCCGTTACACACGAAGTGGCAATGGCGCGAGGCTACCGCTGGCTTGCCAATCACAACGCAATCACTTTCGCTGTTCGCATGGTGAAAGAAGGTGGCTCGCTTTCAAAAACCCTAGGCATCTATGATGATGTCGAGCTTGGCCTCATGGAAAACTACATTTAGGTTTTCTCTTTGGATTTGAGCGGGTGGCCTTCTGGCAAAAGATCAGTGTCAAACTTCCCCCGCTTGAACCTTCCCGTTCTCACAGCTCCCAAAAATACATTTACCCGCGCATATGCCCATTGGTCCGCAGAATTGACGCTAGGGCGCACCGAAGATGGGTTTGTATTGTAAGCCCCCACGCCTCGACGAAACACCGCCTCCAGCATCCTCTGAGTGACCCTCTTGCCCTTTTTATCGCCATGCTTGTCGTTATGATCTTTAACTTTTTCAGCTAAACCTTTTTTGACCGCCTCTGAGATTTTGGTTGGCGCTTTTTCCTCAAGCGGCAAATCTTCCATAAATGAAACCAACTCGTCAGCCTTATCACGCTCTTTATCTAGCTCCCTTACCTTACGTGCAGCCCAAGACTGGCCCGCATCACCACCCCAAAGCAACCAAGCCACCAATCCCGCGCTAGGCCATCCAGCCTCACCCCTACGGAAGCCTTCCGCTCGCTTGTCAACCTCGTGTCTAGAAAAATAACTGTGCATTCTGCGGACCGTTCTGGGGCTTAAGCTCTCTTTTGACTTAAGCTGATTAGCCCGCGCGACCCCAACCTGAGTTCCCCCGCGCCCATATTCCTTGCGAAGCGCAAGGCCGCGAGTTGCATTTGAAGCCATAGCGTCCGTAGGCGTTGTGTTAACATCACTTTCAGCCTTGTCATCTTCTTCTTCATCATGGTGGGATTTTTCCTTTTCCCGATGACGCATATCGTCTGGACTTACATAGCGATCAGGATAATTTCTTTTATCACCTAAAAGTTCTTCATATTCACCATGAGTATCGCAGGGCATGAATACAAGGGTTCCATCAACTGTATGCTGATGAGTTCCAACGCAACCTATTTCTGCGGCCCGATCCGATGCTTCGGCTCTGGTTGTAAAAGTGTCCTTGGCTACTTCACTCTTTTTTTTTATTTCTTCTTCGCCGTAGGCTTCTTTCCCTGCTTCTTCTGGGTCTTGCCCTTCGTCTGTCGCCACTTCTGGACCACCCAGTGGGAAGAGGTTTGCCGCGATGAAGACTTCGTCGCCTCCTGTGATCGGCTCAAGGCCCAATCTTTCACGCGCTTCATTACGTGAGATAATTCCATCTCTAACTGCCGCAGTAACATTCTCATAAACCCTACGCCTCCGCTCTGTCATGGCTGGGATGGCGTCAATATCGTATGAGATAGATATGTCATCACCAAACGCTGGGGCCAGCCATTCGTTTAAATCGCTTTCAATCCTACGCGCCAAGGGAATAATGGTTTCTTCATAAAGAGCCAGTCTTGCTTCTTGAACATTCGCATAGGTTTGCGCGTCTGGGATACCAATCAACTGAGAGGGAACCCCGAAACAAAGCGCAATATCTTTCGCGGTCATGTTTGCTTGGTTCATAAAATCCATGTCTTTTGGGGACATGCCCATTTCTTTCCACTCAAAATCACCCTCAAGAAGCATGGGGCGACCCGCGTTGTTTACGCCCTTGAAGCGGTTTGCCAAATCACTCTGTAGCTGCTCGCGCTGGCTATCTGTAAGCAAAAGTCTATTTCCCGCATCATCTGCGGGTTTGAAAACTATTGCCCCTGATGGTCTGGCACCATTTGCTAACAGCGCAATGTTGTGCTTGGAAACCATGTTGTTCTGATCAATAGAAAGAGCCGCCGCCGCTAGGGGGGAAAGACCTTGATAATCGTCAAGAGGGTTCCAGAGTTTAAAATGCTTTACCTCTGCGGCTCCCGTTACTGGATCAGCGGGGTAGGTTTTTACCACTTCTTGGCCCAATTTGTATTTGTACGACTTTGGGATTGCCGTGCTGCTTGGCTCAATTTCAATTCGGTCGGGACGCAAAATGTGCAACTCTCTTGGAGCGCCGTTTACATCTGATTGCAGAGCGTAAGAGTTACCAGACAAAAGCAAATATGAATAAAGGCTTTGGAAATATTCAACGCCAGCTTGGAGAGGGTTCGGCCTTGCAAGAAGTGAAATCAAGGGATGGGCTTCAAGCTTTATATCCCCCTGATAAACACAAAAAGGGATTGAAGCCGCGCCGTTAGCGATTTCGTTTACGCAACGATAAACAATCGCATTTTCCTTGTACCCCTCTTGAGCAAAGGTTTTAAAATTATCTTTTTTTGTTCCGCTGTATGTAGGGCCACTTATATGAACCTGTGGCGCTTCTTTGCGCTCGAAGGTTTGACCTCTGCCAAATGCAGCCGCAATATTGTCCAAGATGCCCATTAACTTATTCTCCAAACGGGTTGCCCTGTTGACCTGTTTAGCTCAGTAAGCGCCCAAACCAAAGCGTCTAATCTATCGGGGGATTTCTTTGACTGCGGAGTGTAGCTAGTCATTTGATCTTCAAGCTCCCTAAATACACCACAATGCGAAACCTTACCCTGCTCATACAGCGCCGCAATAGGCTCTGCCCTTAATATCTTACCCCTCGACGCCCTGACGGGGGTGTAGGGAACACTTCTGTCTATAGTTCTTATCACTTTTTCAACCAAATCGCCACCGTTGTTTACTTCCGCAACTATTCTATCTGCCTTCCATTCATTGAAAGCAGACACCGCTGCTTGCGCCCAAGTGTCGGGTGAGCCTCGGAGTGACCTATCATCAAGGATATAAAACCTATCATCCTGACCACGACCAGCAACCACGATGCCTGTTTCGTCACTGTTTTCGTTTCCAGTTACCGCAGGGTCAATAGCAACAACTATTCTTTTCATTTGAGGTGCATTCTGCTCATCAAGGTTAGCCTCCTCAATAATCCTGTGGTTCCAGAGCGCACCCTCTATATCATCCAAAACCTCAGCATATAACTCTTGCCGCCCTAGCCTTGTGCCCTCATACTTTTCTTTAAGCTGCTCAAGAGCCGCCGCCGCTAGGTTTTCTTGGTTTTCAAATGTAGAACCCCGCGTTACAGCCGTTCCCTTTCTTTTAAGCAAATTTTTGATGATTTGATTTGGCTTCGGTGTTGTGGTGATCACACATTGGGGATTATCACCAAGACGCAATCCAAACATTAATTGGTCAAAAGCTTCTGGGTATACCCAAGCTGCAATCTCGTCGCACCAAGCGCGATGAAACTGAGGCCCACGCAATCGCTCTGGTTCCGCTGCAGAAAAACCTTGAATTATAGAGCCATTAAAAAGCCTGATTTCTTGGGCGCTACTGTTATAACCTTGACCCCTTCCCGCCAAGAGGCATTCCCTCGGAAGAAAGGAAAGGATACCACTCTCACCCCCAAAGGCTACTCGCTTCAAATCACCAAATGTCGGCACGACTACCGCCACCCTCACATTAGGGTTTTTGAGCGCATATAAGGCCGCGTCAGTGCCTCCTGTTCTTGTCTTGCCCCAACCGCGTCCAGCTAAGATTAACCAGACTGCCCAGTCTCCTTTGGGGGTGAGCTGGCTGTCCCGCGCCGTATCAAGCCAATCACTGTATAGTGACGTTAGCCCCTTGTGACTTTGACGCGGCAAGCTCGTCCAGTTCTTCAATAATTCTTGAGAGGCTTGCGGGGATGTGTTCATCAGTTGTTACTTTCGTTATCTCAGCCGCCTCACCAAGCGCCAGCTTCCCCATCTTTTGGGCTTTCAATCCCGCTTCGGTTAAATCTTTCATTTCTGTAAGAGATAAAATTAATTCTTGGATTTCGTTTTCCTCTGCCTCAAGTGTTGTTCTTACCTTGCGACCTAAGGAACTCAAAACACCTTGGGCTATAAATAAAGCCTTACTATCAAGCCTCTCGCCTTGCTTTGCAAACTTCTCAGCCCTGACCCTGTTTCGCTCAGAATTGAACACAGCTTGCCACTGGTTTCTTTGTTGCTGCCAGTCTTGGCTTACAGATTTACGGTAAAGCGTTGCCCTCGATACATTGTGAGACTTACAAAGTGCATCAACCGTTGGATATGACCTGACCCCATCGGCGTCCTCAATACCCTCAACATATTCGAGCCTAAGCTGCTCAAGTTTTTGATCTGTAATTTTTTCCGTCATATTGCTTACCGTTATCAGTTTTTCCCAATCACTGTCTCAATATAGCGATTATAGCAAAAAATACTAGCCTTTGGTCTTGGAGCTTAAATAAGCTTGTTTCCATTTTATTTTGAGCGCCGCCTTTTCCTTACCCGCCCAAGGCCCACTCGTTTGAACTTTCTTGTAAACCTGTACAAATTTCGGGAACTTTTCCGCTAGGATTTCCTGCCCACGATTGTGGAGCTCAATAGTTCTGTAAGTTTCACAGCCACCCTTGGCATTGGTTGCGCTTGGGTTCACTCTGTAGTGATTAAACACAACATTCTGAAAGCCGCGTGTAAGTAGCTGCAAATTGACATAGAAATCTTCTGGCATCAGTTCGTATTGCTCACCCCAATCTATTTTTGATGGATCAAACCTTTCACCATAAAACACGTTTGTATACATTCTTGTGTTAAAGCTGAGCGGTTTAGGGTTCGGTGGCGTGTTGTGGGTCGAAAGGGAGCCGTGAATATACCCACCGTCTAGAACTTTATTTATTTGTTCAAACAAGGTTTGCCAGTTTTTAGGCTGCATCTTCTGGGCTTTAAGCTCCGCATCCATCCTAACAAATTTTAAATCATCATCCAGAACCCAATGGCGCTTTCCCGCATAGTGCTTAGCAATAATTTTTCGCGTCAGCGCGATGCCCTTTGTTTTCGGTGGCAAGCACTGAACTTGAACGTCTGGGTGCTTTTTCTTGGCTTCATCAAACTCGTGTTCCTGAACCCAGAGGCAAATAAAATTCCAATAATCTTCTGGTATTTGCTTATATGTGACTTGCCGATCTAATCTGCCTAGAGTTGGTATCGCAATTTGTATCATTAAGCGTTCAAACCCTTTAAATCTTCCCTTGTTTTAATAATATCAAGTTCCTCGTTTGCGGTTCCGCACTTGCCCATATGCTCCCGATAATAACAAACCACTGAGACGCGCTCGTAGGGCCGTGTGGCGCGTATTTCTGTATTTGCGTGCCATTCATGCACGTTAAAAAAACAGACGTCTGTGTTCCTTACATCGAAGCCAAGGCGGTATCTGGGCAAGCAAGTGAAGCCACCGTCGAACTTTCCAGTTTGCAGCACAGCAATATTACCTAATCCACCCTTAAAATCACCCGCATCGCAATGTATCGCAGTCCGAAAATTTTTATTGACCGTGACGGTGGTGAAAACCGTATCCCCAATTAAGAAGTCTTTGTTGGTTTTATCCGCTTCCCCCTTTTGAGCCTCCCAACGCTCTGGACACGCTTCCCTAAACAGATCGGATATTTTCTTTATGTATGGGTATGCGCCTTGAAACTGAGAAAAGTTCTTTTCAGTCCACGCTGTTTGGCGGCAAAAAGGATGCCGTAGGGTTCTATCAAAGTAACCTATGATGCCTGAGTTTACATTTTTTGCACGTGTCTGCTTTGAGAGAGTGCCATCCTCTCGAACAACCTTAAATCTTTTTTGCTTACCTTTGAGCTTTGTCATCTGAGAATGCTTGCGAAGCGTGGGGTCATCTTTGATTTCAAACTCGCCAGCGGCATCACCCCTGTTATTAGTTTGCTGCGCCGCGCCTCTAAGGTTTATGTAAGCAGACTTGCATAGGGAATTTGGAATGACGTTTTTTCTAAACATAAAAAGAGGATTGCCATCGGCGTCATAAGCATCACAATCATAATCAATGATATGGTCTATTTCGCTATCATCTATGAAGGTTCCCGCACGTTCAGCCCAATCCTCAAAGGAACCGTGAGCCTTGGCTTCAAATGTTTTTATATCCATCTTCTACAACCTTAAAAATAGTATCGCTCAAGTTTTCTGTACCGAAATGCTCTTGAAGCTTTTCCGACATTTGCCTAAAAACTGGCTCCGTTTCGGTATTTAGGTATATTAACACCATTTTGACATGAGCGGAATTTAATTCACCAAGCAAATTTTCTTCGCTCGTTTCACTTTCTTCATTTTCAAACTCATCATCGTCATCCCACTCTAGAAAATCTTCTGAAAAGCCCGCAATATCTTCCAATGAAAAGGAGGTCGAGGTTAAATCTGCGTCGAGTTCTATCAACCTTGCAAACTCTTTCTGCAAAAGATCTTTATCCCATTCAGAATATTCAGCAGTTTTGTTATCCGCTATGCGGTAAGCCGCCTTTTGCGCGTCTGTCAGGCCATCAGCAACAACAACGGGGGCAACTTCGTAGTTAAGGGAAATCGCAGCTGCCAGCCTCGTATGACCCGCTAAAACAACATTCTGCTCGTCCACAACAATAGGCTGCTTCCACCCGAACTCACTTAAACTTGCAGCAACCTTCTCGATAGCTTTTTCGTTTTTCCTAGGATTAAACTCATAGGGTTTAATTTCAGATAGATTTATTTGTTCAATTTTCATATTTAACCTAAACCTTTGAACAGTAGACGTTTGAAACCCAAGCACCCTTGGTTTCTTGTTTATAATCGACGTTGGTAAAAACACTCTTCAAAAACCCTATCAGTTTTTTGTATTTCTCTTTTGTCTTGATGTCATTTAAGTGCGCGTGATGGTACTCAAAAATTATCTCCCTAATGTTCTTAAAATTTTTCGGCTTGATTGCTGTTAAAATCTCATACTCAGCACCCTCAACGTCAACCTTGAGAACTGTTGGGTTCGTTTCCTCAATAATTTTATTTATGTTCATGCAAGCAACTGGAGTTGAATATCTTCCTCGTTTTTCAATGAGAGAGTGAGTTCCTTTGTTTTGTTTTTTATTAACTGAGAGGAAACGCTCTTTATCATCGTTCCCAACGACTGCGGCATTGTAAGGCTTCACGTTTTTTACGTTATTCATCTGCAAATTTTGATTAGCAATCTCAAAATTAGTTGGCTCTGGTTCAAATGAATAAAGAAACTTGCATTTTTCGGAAGCGACCACAGAAAAAACGCCTATGTTCATACCTAGATCAAGGCAAATATCATCAGAACGAAGGTTTAATTTTTTGTATTCACTACCGGAAACCTCTTTGACAACGAAGGTGTCTAGCGTGTTACTACGAACTACGAAGCTTCTTTCTTTGTAAGTGAATATTTCGCGCTGGTGTTCTTCTTCCATTTTAAAATCCTTTTACATACTGACAAATTTGTAGCCATTTTTTTACAGTATAGCAATGGAATAAAAAATCCCCCTCGTTGCAGTGCGTAACCTAGCCGGAGGGGGAAAGTTTGTGAAGCAGAGGGTCAGGCGTATAAGCCCCTGTGCCTAAAAGCTACTTCGATATTGCGATCATATCAAGCCCATTTGTATAAGCTTCAATATCTACCTCAGAAACTAACCCCTGCTCCAGAAGCTGTTTAGCGCCGCCCCCAATAATATAGTAATCTGCAACAGGCTCGCGCAGCTTTATCCTTTTTGCATTTATAGCAAGGGGTGCAAGTGAGAACTCAGAAAGATCGCTTGCCATCTCTGGTTCAGGTCGTTCAATCTCTTTGATTGCTGTCATAAAATTTTTGATGGTTGGCCAAGTTCTAGAAATATTATTTTTCCTGATATGTTGAGCCATATTTCCTAAAACAGATTTAAGATAATTTTCATTCATTTTAGAAGGGAGCTCACTATTTATATCTTCGACCATAAAAACCATTTCCTCACGCGCCTTGATCTTATCATAGGCTTTTGGAACTTCAAATCTCGCTAGAAAATCTTTAAGCCACATGGCGATAATATGCTTACGACCTTCATAGTTCAGTGGGTTTTTCATTTTAACAATCCCCCGTTTGAAATCCCTATCACTCCAGACATGATCTCATCCATCTGCTGTTGCGTCGAAAGATCCTCAAACCCTGATCTTTCTTCAAGCTCATCGTCCCATCGACCTTGATTAAGCCAAGTAGCTGCATGGGGAATAAATTTTGGGTCTTTTAAGGTTTTTATGCAGTGATTTGCATAGGCTACAGCTTTCTCAATAATTAAATATTCGTCGCCTGTTTTCTTCACAGCTTTAACGAATGAAGCTTTAGCGGCACCCTTCCCAATTTTTCTTGGATAATATTCCCAAAAAAGATCAAAACCACCTTCTTTCAATATTTGATCATAAGATTGGTTATTCTTACTGGTTATATTTACTTGGTTATGGGGGTGTCCCACTGAAACTGGGGGGGGTGTCTCAGTGACACTAGGGGGGTGTTGGCCTGATACCCCAACCTCAAATCCAAGAATGTACCTATTTGAGGTGTCGCTGCCGTTCTTTCTCTGGGCTTTTTCCTTAGAGATAAGGCCCGCCTCTTGTAGATATTGAGTGCAGCGAATGACAGTTGAACGAGAAAGCTCTGTATCAGAGCAAATTTTGCTTATGCTAGGGAAACAACCGTAGTCTGGATTGTGCCTGTCCGCTAGCGCCAGAAGTGTCAGCTTCTGTGTTGAAGTGAGGCCGCGTTGCTTCCACGCCCAATTTATTGCTTCAAAACTCATTTTTTACCTCTCTTTGTTTTGTTGCTATTGCCTTTTAAACATTATTTGCTATAAACACAAATATGGGTTTACCTCCCCATAGTTGCTTTGAAGCCGATTGCAGTTAGTCCCTGCTTTCGGCTTCATTTTTTCTGTACGAAGTTTTCTCCAAGTAAGTTTCAATTTTTGACATTGTATTTCTTGAGGGCTGACCGCCGCGCATGATCCTTGAAAGAGCCGCGTAAGTCATGTCTATCTCAGAGGCCACAACCCTAAGCCTACGGTCAACAAGCGCACCCCTTATGCTTTCAAGCCTTTGCTGGTCGGCGTTAGTCATTTTTTTCCTTTATCGCAAATTTATGCTTTACTTTTGCTCATATATAAAAGAAAGTAAAGCTCTAACTTGTAGAGGAAATGTAAAATGAAGATCACCAAGACGCCACCATTGTCATTTGTAAAAATTCGACTTTGCAACGAAATCATCAAAAGAGATGGCGAGCTTCGTCAGAAAGCTGACTTAGGCGAAATCACCCACCAACAATATTTACGCGCAACCTTCCCTGCTGAAACCATGTCATTTATTGACGAGGCGTTTGCCAAAGCAATCGAAGATTGGAACGGCGAAAGGGACGGGTCATGAGAGTTGATACTGGAACCCTTACCTATATTTCTGAAATGCTTTCCGATCATGCGGACGATCTCGAAACATTTTGGGACACACTTGATGGCGAAACTGATGTTATGGATATGGTCGGATCGGCTGTTTCTGATCTTGTGGATGCAGAAGGTGATGAGGCCAAACTGGATCACATAATAAAAAAGTACACACAACGCCGAGATGCGGTCAGAGCGCGTCAGGAGAGCCTCAAGAAGGCCCTCAAATCAATTCTGCTCGCAACGGGTCAGAAGAAAGTACCTCACCCCATAGCTACTGTCTCGCTCCGCAACGGAACGCAAAGTGTGCTTATCGAAGATGAAAAGGAGATACCAACACAATTATGCAAAACAACCGTCACTCCAGATAAAGCAACTATCAAAAGATTGTTGACATCAGGTGAGACTATCAGCGGTGCTAGTTTGGTGACTGGGCCGCAATCAATAAGTTTAAGGATGAAATGATGGAAAATAATAATCACATTACAGCATTTGCCATCGCGCAAGCAAACATGGAAGCCGCTATCAAAAGCGCCACGAACCCTTTCCTTGGTAACAACTACGCATCACTTGATAAAATCCAAGAGAAGGTATTTCCAGCTTTTCATGCGGAAGGATTTGCTGTTGTTCAAGAAGGCGGCGCTGATGAGTTTGGAGAATACATTGATACAAAAATGGTTCACCAGACAGGTAACTTCTTTAATTGTAAGGTTTATCTTCAATATAAAAAATCAGATATGCAGTCTTTGGGGGGCGCTATAACCTATGCGCGTAGATACGGGCTGCTTTCTGTAACTGGGCTTCCAACAGAAGATGATGATGGCAACACAGCCATTACCAAAGAGGAAGCCGAAAAGAAGGTTTATGAACGCGCAACCAAGCTTGAAAAATGGTTGCATGAAAATTGTAACAGCAATCGTGATCTGGAGCTCCAAGAGAAAAATGCTAATGCGGTTTTTTCTGGGCTGCTTGAGTTTAACAAAGGGTATGCAGGGCAGCTTATCGCCCTTTGGGAGGAAAAAGAAAATGAAATTAGATTGGGGTTTAAGTAAATGACTTTAAAAATAACTGCTATCGGCAACATCACCCGCGACAGCGAGCTTAAAAACCTTGGCGATAGTGAGGTTTTAAATTTCAGCATTGCTAGAAACGATCGTCGAACAAAAGAGGCAACCTTTATTGACTGTTCTATCTGGGGAAAGCTGGCAACTTCTCTCGCTCCATACACAAAAAAGGGGCAGCAAGTTTATGTGGAGGGCGAACTTACAACCCGCGAATATAATGGAAAAACATATCTCGGATGTCGAGTTCGAGATGTTGAATTGTTGGGCAACAATGCCAAGCAACAGGCCGAAGATGGCCGAAGCCAAGGTTATGATCAGGGAAATCAAACCCAAGGTTTAAACAGTCGTGATCTAGACGACGAAATCCCATTTTGAGGTAATGAAAATGAAATATACTGTTATTAAGAAAATACAGCCAAATGTGACTAAGGGAACTTTGGGCTCCACAGTTAAGCTGCACGTTGGGAAGCACTCTACATTTTCCTGTGCGATTTCCGAAACCATTATGCGAAGGGCAAAGATTGTAGTTGGTGATAGGGTTTCAATCCAACACGTTAAAGATGATCGTGGGACCAATTACGTTTTGTTGGAAACTGATCCATCTGGATATAAAATATCAACCACCAAAAGCAACGGACTAAAAAATTCACACGTTGGAGAATATACTAGGGCCGTTGTAAAAACACAAACCATGGAAGATTTCATGGTAGATGATTTTAGTGTACCAGCGCATTACGGCGACAATGAAGTTGAGGCTGAAACTGGCGCAATCTTTTTTCCATTCCCTAAAAAGAGAAGGTTGTTTTCAAGATGAGTGCCAAACCAGTTAAAAAGAAAATGGGTCGCCCTTCAAAGCTTCAATCTGAGTTAAACGCAGCTTTGAGTAAAATTGAAACTCTTAGGTTTCACATCGACAACATCAAAAACGATGCCGCACATGCTCGGGAAAATGAAGAAAACGCTGTGAACCTTGCCAAAGAAATCAACATTGAAAGGATGAAAGCGGAAGAAAGGGTTGCTGAGTTAGAAGAAAAAATGTCCGAAAGCGTGGGTATGCTTAACATGAAGCAGTTAGCCTTTATGCGAATTACATCCTCTTTCTTTGGCGAACAGCCATTCCCAGATGTCGAAGATTAAACCCAAACTGCAAGTAGAAAAACGAGATGGGCATTTTTTGCCCATTTCTATTTATGATGCGGAAACTATTGAGGGGTTCCCAGAGGGGCAGCTTTTCGACGTGAAGCCCGTCTCTAGGCGCTCAGACCCCCACCACAAGCTCTATTGGGTGGTTTTAGGTAGGGTGGTCAAACAAACTGGAGCTTGGGCGACTGCTGCGCACCTTCACGATGATTTAAAGATGATATGTGGATTTTACAGAACAGTAGTAAATCAAACCACAGGATCTATTTACTACACCCCTGACAGCATTGCTTACACAAAGATGGATCAGAAAGCGTTTTCAGTGTATTTTGAAACTGCGATGCAAAAATTATCGGAAACGATTGGGTTTGACCCCATGGAGGTTTTGGATGACAGGTAAACCGAAGATACCAGAGGCGCGGGCTAAGATTGAAGAAGTCTTAGACTACCATAACATTCAAGTTGAAACGCGGATTAAATTAAGGGAAGCGTTGGGGCTTATGTATCGTCAAAAATACAAAGAAAAAAAAGCTCCCGCAAAAAATCGAAAGATGACCGCCTACATACGGGATACGATCAAAAAAGATGTAGAGAACAATCCAAGCAAATCACTTCAAACACTAGCCAATGAACTTCGCGTGAACAGCGGTAGGATTTCAGAGGTTTTAGCGGGAGATTTTGATCACTTATGAAAAACTTTTTAAACGCAAATCCGCTGAGATACTTGCAAGAACCGTGCAGAAAATGTGGCGCAGCAGCTGGGGAAAATTGCAAGCATAGCAACTCAAAGGAAAATGATGTCAAATCTGATGAGCAAGCCGCCGATGGGCTTGAAAAAGCCTAAGAGTAAAAAAGACGCTAATTTTTTAAAGTGGGTCAGAGAGCAGCATTGCGTTATCTGTAAAACCTTTGGCGAGGTGCAGCAAAGCCCAACCCAAGCCCATCACCCTATCCACAACAGGTATGGAACTCACAAGCGCTCAGATAATACTGCTATACCTTTGTGTGAAGGGCACCACCAAGGAATGTTTGATAGCAGCAAAACAGCGCTGCATCGGGAGCCTAAGCTTTGGCTCGAAAAGTATGGCCCCGACTGGTCTTATTCCCAAGAAACAGAAATGTAGAGAACAGGCCCGCGAGCAGGGTGGCAGTACTGTTTTTGTATTTTCATTGTATGAACTTGCTTGTCATCTTGAATAATACCGTGTGGTCCAGAGATCCCGTCGAGCGCCGCTTTCGCAATATTATCAACATCTGGTTTAACCATATGTCGTATAGCACCAAACTCAGCCGCCAGCCTTTTCTTTTGAGACCATGAATTTGGAATTTCCATAAACGCAATTATTTCGACGTAAACAGGTCTATCAGTTGCAACACGGGATTGCTGCCTCATCACCGCCCAAGTTGCGGCCTTTATGCGGTCCTCATACTCTTTTGTTTTTACTGGCGTATAAACGCGACCTGTTCTTGTGAACCTTGGGCGACCCTTTCCTTGGGGCTGTCCAGATACTTCTATTTCTACTTTATTCATCTTATTTTCCATTTTTTTTGTCATTATGTAAAAAAACTATTTACATTTGTCCAGAGCGAGAGCATAAGAGTAAATGCAACACTTACAAAAGAGGTTAAAAATGTTGGACTTTACGACACAGATTGACGAACTTTCTCAAGCATCCATAGACGCTGCTTGCTTTGAAGTCATGGAAAAACCACTTACGGTTGATGGCTACGGGGAAATCCCAAAGTTTAAAGCTTTGTTTCGCGGTGATACAAACCAGCTTCTTCACGTTCACAACGAAAGCTATACCGTGCTTTCAAATGAAACTGTGATCAACGCTCAGTACGATGCAATTAAAAAAGCGAATATCAGCGGTGACTTCGACTTCAATGTAACTTCACTCGACGATGGCCGTAAGCTAAAAGTTGAGGTTCTTTTCAACGATATTGTCACTGAGCCAGAAGTTGGTGATTACGTTAAGTTCCGCGCCACAGCTTTCAATAGCTATGATGGTTCTTGGGCCTATCAAAATCAAACTGATGGGTTGCGCTTGTGGTGCACTAACGGCTGCACAAGCGCCGATACAATCGCCCGTATCTGGGCGCGTCACACAACTAATCTCAATATCAGCTCAACCGTAAATCAAATTGAACGCGGGCTGAACATATTCCAAAACCAAAAAGAGCTTTGGGATAATTATCGCTCCACAAAAATTAATGTTGAGCAAGCACACCAGTTTTTTAAGACTGACGTTGTTCCTGTGAAGTCAAAAGCGGAAGAATTTGCTTTCAACAAAAAACAAGTAAACATTTTGATTGAGCAACTTTCTCAGGAAATTTCTGGATTGGGTCGTAATAAGTGGGCGCTCTACAATTGCCTTACACACTGGGCGAGCCACACAGACGTTCACAAGATCCCAGAGGCGGTTACGCGGGATCGTGAGCAAATCATCGCCCGCGCTATCAACAGCCGCGCTTGGGCTGAACTGGGCTAATATGAGGGGGCCTCGGCCCCTTCTTTACCATTTTATGGAGGTAAAAATGTCAGCAACTGCAAAAAATCACGCTTGGATAAACCTGTCATATCGCTCTTGGGAAATAGACGTTCTGGTTTGCGAAGAAGAAAATGACCCGACCCCAAGACTTTGGCACGGTAGTCGCGCTCAAAAGCTTTCCGCTCGTTTAACAAAAGAGCTTATGGAAGATTTTGGTGAAGATTTTTTTTGGGATGTATTAACATCGAATAAATGGGGAACGATATGAAAGATAAAAAGCAATTTATGATGGACGCGCATGAGATGCACGTTGATTATATCACTGAGAATGATCAATCCCTCACATATGATGAGGCGCAAACTTTGGCTTGGGAACAAGGCATGAAAGGTTTGCTCGATTTTTTAGATGCAGACGTCAATAAAAAATCTGAGCTTGCCTCTAAGCTTCGGGGGGCTTTGTGATGGGAACTCACAGGAAACAAATCCTCTCCTACCTTCAGCAAACCAATGGAGGTATAAGTTCTTGGGAGGCAATTCAAATGTTTCGCTGCACAAGGTTAGCGGCGCGTATCTCTGATCTCAAGGATGAAGGTTATAGGATTGAAACCACGATGGAAGCCTCAGACCTAACGGGTAAAAGGTTTGCACGTTACTTTTTATTGGGTGAAAAATAACACCCACCGTAAGCCATGAGTGCGGCAGGGGGGGGGTGCGAATTTTCCCTCCCAACCGTGGCAGTCCGAGCCTTACTCCATAGGGTGATCGGGTATGGGTCAGCTTTGATTTTATTAGATTTTCCCGAAGCTGGCCCATTTATTTTCTATTAAT